>Ga0116126_1000130_pt1 | contig 64557 bp, 55 predicted proteins | sample June2015DPH_16_5_FD_89730 | JGI IMG/M metagenome (GOLD analysis project Ga0116126, IMG submission 89730) | Peatland microbial communities from SPRUCE experiment site at the Marcell Experimental Forest, Minnesota, USA - June2015DPH_16_40 | ecosystem: Environmental > Terrestrial > Soil > Wetlands...
AGTCGGACGGAGCCGAAAGCGGCACTAGCCGCTGAGACGCGAGCATGTCGTGCCCAGCTCGCAAACGCGACCACGTAGTATCCCCGGTCGCAAACTCAGCCTCCAGAACCCCCAAACTCCCCCTCAACTTGGGTTCGTTTTTGGCTTTGTTTTTGGGAAATTTCCATGCCGGCTTGAACAAACTTGGGTTCGTTTTACAATTTTTGCTTTTTTGCGGCCCCTCCAATCCCTTCGCCACCCACAGGGCGCTACCGCGAATTGAGCTGAGGCGCAGTTTCGGCCAGTTTCTTGTGTCCGATCTATTATCGGGTAGTCCGCGTTTGAATCGAACCCGGCCGGGAATTGAGTTTCTGTGAGAATTCTCGACACCCTTAGCGTTGGCGCGAACGACGAAGAGCGAACAGTCCCATCAAACCTGTCAGCAGCAGAATATTGGTTGCGGGCTCGGGAACTGGCTGGATCACCATGTAGGCTGGACCCGAAAGACCTGAAGCGATGATGGATGGGCGTCCACTGGAACTAATCGCTTCGAGATCGCCCATACTGTCAGTCGCATAGAGTTGGCCGTTGCTGTCAACGCCCAGCCCTCCTGCTAATGCACCCGTGAACCCGAAGACCGAATTGCTTCCATCCGGGGTAATTCTCGAGATCGTGTCCGTGCCAGAGTTTGCAACGTAGAGATTGCCGGATGGATCAAAGGCGAGGCCCAAGGGCCAGTCCAGCCCCGAGGCAAACACCGACAAGGTTCGATTTGAGTCGATCATGTCGACCGTATTCTTGGTGTTATCACTCACGTATAGATTTCCACGGCTATCAAAGGCCATGTCAGCAGGCAGGCCTAAGCCTGATGCCACGGTGAACCATTGTCCGTTAGTATTGAGTTCATCGACTTCCCCAGAACCGCAAAAATAAAAATCGCCGGCGCTGTCGAAAGCGATATCCGTCACAATATGCGGGGGCACGGTCATAAATGTGGAGGAACCGCCGTTGGGAGCAAACTCCAGAATCTTGCCGTCACCAAAATCCGATACATAGAGATCGCCGTGAGCGTCAAAGGCGAGGCCACTCGGCTCGCTCAAGCCGGAGGCAAACACGGATACATTCCCGTTCGCATCGATTTTATCGATGGTTCCGTTGCCACCATTCGACACATAGATGGTGTCGCCCTGCGCAGCGATGCCGGCGGAGAGAAAACAGACTACCGTGACAAACAATGCCGACCAGTTCGACTTGGTAGAAAGCCCGGGCAGTAGCATGTGTAACTCCCTTTAGTGGTGTTGATCCTTACCACTTAGTGGCAAGCATAGCTTAGTATGCTAAGCATAGGATAATTCCTTGCTGGAAAGCAAGTGAAAAATGTCACAAGCCTGCCGGCTGGTAACCTTTCATGGCAAAGCCCCGTTGTGTCCAGACGAGATACAGGCAAGTCGATAGCGCCACCATTTTTTCATTCCCCGGGCTTCGCCAGCCACCCCGCTTGCCGGCCATCTCGTCCGCCATAGCTCCCCGAGCGGCGGCGGAAGCTCGTGTCCGCCGTCTCGTCCGCCATAGCTCGCAGAGCGACGGCGGATGCCAGCCTGCCGCAATTGGGGAACCTCTGCTGAGGCGGTGGGGCCGTCGAGGCCCACAATGCTAGGTGAAGGTGGGGCGCCCGATGTGATGAAGGCGGCTGTGGTAAAGGCGAGATCAGTATCTGCTAAAGACATTCTGAATGAGTGTTTCGAGATGGGCGGCGGGGCAAGGGGAAGAGCGGAGTCCAGCACGTGTAGCCCAGGACGATCCATCTGCGCGGTTGCGAGGATCAGGGAAAGGTATTGAAGGGGGAAAACCCGGGTGGCAAAGGCTCGCATGTTCCTCTGAAGACCAAGGTTATACTGGTTTGTGAAATTTTTCACTTGCAATCCTGAGGCGGGGTATTGTAAAATTCAACCTGATCTGCAGGAAAGAATTCACTCCTAGTGCGAGGTCGAGGGGCTGGATCTTGTGGATCTGGGAGTGAACGCGAGGGAACAGAGCTGCGAGGGAAAACAGCAATGATCGGGTCGTAAAACGGTGACCGGGTACGTGAACGGATGGCGCTTTCTAGGCGCGCCCGGAGCGGTGATTCCATCCACACGACACCACCCACCGACCGACGAATTCCGAAACCAACATGAAGCAGACTACCAAAACATTCTCTCTCGGGCTCGGGGTAGTCGTGTGCATGTTGCTGTGCGAGGCGCATACGTTTGCACAGAGCGTCGAGTATTCGGTCACCGAATTGTCCGCGCCATTGTACGGTCACAGTTACGCGTATGGCATCAACGACGACGGCCAAGTGGTCGGCAGCACTTACACGGGAAGTAACAGGTTTCCGCACGCTTTCCTGTATAGCGGCGGCTCAATGCACGACTTGGGGACGGTTCCGGGGTGCAATTCCAGCTACGCGTATGGCATCAACAACGACGGTCAGGTCGTCGGCAACGCTTGCACCGGAAGCAACAGGTTTCCGCACGCCTTCGTGTACAGCGGCGGTTCGGTGCACGAGTTGGGGACAGTTCCGGGGTACAAATCCAGCTACGCGTACGACGTAAACGACAACGGTCAAGTGGTCGGCAACGCTTACACGAGAGGGGACAAGTTCCCGCACGCCTTCCTGTACAGCAATGGCTCGATGCTCACCCTGGGGATTATTCCGGGCTACAGTTCCAGCTTTGCACATGGTATCAACGATGACGGTCAAGTGGTCGGCGACGCTTGCACGAGAAGCAACAGGTTCCCGCATGCTTTCCTGTACAGTGGCGGCTTGATGATGGACCTTAACAACCTTATTGCCACCAATTCGGGGTGGACGCTGCAAGAGGCAACGGCCATCAACAACGACGGCGAAATCGTCGGCAACGCTTACGCGAGAGGGGACAAGTTCCCGCACGCCTTCCTGTACAGCAATGGCTCGATGCTCACCCTGGGGATTATTCCGGGCTACAGTTCCAGCTTTGCACACGGTATCAACGATGACGGTCAAGTGGTTGGCAGCGCTTGCACGAGAGTCAACAAGTGGCCGCATGCATTCCTGTACAGCGGCGGCTCGATGATGGACCTTAACAATCTTATTGCCACCAATTCGGGATGGACGCTGGAAGTGGCGACAGCCATCAACGACAACGGCCAGATCGTCGGTGAGGGTATCGATCCTAGCGGCAAGCGCGAGGCTTTCCTGCTAACACCCGATCCGGTTCCGGAGCCTGCGACATGGAGCCTGCTGGCGCTGGGCATCGGCGTGCTATTGGGCGGTCGCAAGTTCCATCGGCGCTTGTTGCCGGGTTGATCGCCGCAGCGCTGCGACAGGCGGATTAGCGTGCTCGACTCTCGGAGCCGCAAACCTCCCAAAGTCAGCTTGGAATTGCGAACGGACGTCTCGGAATGTCATCTCTCGTTATCCCCTTCGAGTTGCGTGTCCCGCCTGGTCCGCAACAATCCATCTGCGCGTCCGGTTTCCGGAGCGGGGAAAGGTGCCAAGAGGAAGACTCGTGGACTCGGTGCTTGCCGCTTGTGGAAGCATGGCGGTTGTGGTATCTCTCGCCGACGCTCACGTGGGTGGAATGCCGCGTGGCCGTGGCGGACTTCCGGCATTTATGAAGGGGTTGATGAAACTGTCAGTGGTCGCGAGGTAACAGGCTTGGGGGAACCATCTCCATCAGGCGCGGTCGCCGGGTCGAAAGCGTCTCCAACGGTTGGCTGTCCGTCCCGCGGTGGCTGGCTGCGGATTTTCCAGCCGGCTCCCCCCGCGGCGGTGATGCTGACCGACCCGAAGGAAATTGCCAGGAAGTACAGCCACTGGCAGAAGCTCGTCCTGGTGTTCACGATCACCGGCTACGCGACGTTCTATTTCGTCCGCAAAAATCTCGGCTTCGCGATGCCGATCATGTCCAAGGAACTCGGCATCGACAAAGTCGCCTTCGGCACATTCCTCTCCCTCCAGGGCGTGCTCTATGGCGTGTCCAAATTCGCCAACGGATTTCTCGCCGACCGCTCCAACGGTCGCACGTTCATGGTCAGCGCGTTGATTGTCTCGGCGCTGCTGAATGTCGTCTTCGGGTTCAGTACGAGCGTGGTCGTCTTCGGTCTGCTCTGGATGTTCAACGGCTGGTTCCAAGGGATGGGGTTCCCGCCCTGTGCGCGGCTGCTTGCCAACTGGTTTCCGCCAAAACAGCTCGCCTTCAATTTTTCCATCTGGAATTCGTCCCACAATATCGGCAGCATCCTGATCGCCCTCCTGTGCGGATTTCTCGTTAGCGGGAAGCTCTTTGCGCCCAACTGGCGCCTGTGCTTTTTCGTACCCGCCGCCATCGCCCTCGGCGTCGCCGTGGTCGTCTGGTTCAATCTGCCCGACACGCCCCCATCCGTCGGCCTGCCGGAAGTCGAGGGGACCCACGTCGCGTCTGCCGCAACGGATTCCGCCGAGGATTTCAGGGCATTTTTGATGGAGAAAGTCTTCCGCAACAAATATATCTGGCTCGTTTCGTTCGCCAATTTCTTCGTCTACGCCCTCCGCTACGCCGTGTTTGATTGGGGTCCGACGCTGCTGCTGGAAGTCAAGCACATCGAAATCATGCATGGCTCGGCGATGATCGCCGGCTTCGAAGTGTTCGGTCTGATTGGCGCGCTGTTGGGCGGCTGGATCACCGACCGCTTCCTCGGCGGGCGCGCCGGGCGGGCATGCATTGTGTACATGGCACTGGCTGGGGTCTCGATCTTTCTTTTCTGGAAGGTCCCGCCACGCTCGGAATGGCTGACCACCGGCCTGCTCTGCGCGACCGGCTTTTTCGTGTACGGCCCGCAATGCCTGCTGGCCATCGTCGCCGCCAACCTCGCCACGAAGCGGGCGGCCGCCACCGCGGTCGGGTTGACCAGCATCTTTGGCTATGCCAGCACTACGCTTTCGGGGATCGGACTGGGATACATCTTCCAGCACTACGGTTGGGATGTCGGCTTTGAAGTCGTGCTGGGCTGCGCTGTGATCGGCACGTTGCTTTTCGTCGCCGTCTGGCCGGCCAAGGCCCACGGCTATGCTGAGTGACGACCACGCGTTCGAGGATCGGGACGGATACGCCTATCTCTGGTCTTTCTTTACACTTCGAAAGCATGTGCTCATAATCGGCCAAGAATCCATGCAAAAACTCATTCTGATACTCAGCGTCGCCACTTTCGTCGCAACCACCTGTCTCGCGTTCACTGACGGTACAAAGGCCGCGGTTCAACTGCCCGGCCAGCGCCTTGACGGCTCGATTCTGTTGCCGAACCAGTGGTCGCTTCGCCCGGTGGGCCGACAAATCCAACTGGGCGATTTCCCCATCAGCATCGCCGTCGAGCCCCACAGCCGTTTCGCCGCCATCCTGCACTCGGGTTACAGCCGGCAGGCCGTCATGATCGTCGACTTGAAGACGGAAACGGTGGCCACCAACGTGCCGCTTCATGAAGCTTTCTACGGAATCGCATTTTCCCACGATGGCTCCGAACTGTTTTGCAGCGGTGCCAGTGATGAAGTCGTTCACAGTTACCATTTCAAGGATGGTGTGCTCACGAATCCGCAGGATGTCCGTCTGCGCGACGCCAAGGATGTGGGCATCGTTGCAGGGCTGGCGGTTGATGCAGAAGGGAAACGACTCGGTGTCGCCAACCTCTACGGGCAGAGCATCTCGCTCGTCGATTTGGGCACGAATGGCGTCGTTGATGTCCCGTTGACACCACCGTCGTTGACCAACTCGTTCGAAACCGTCAGCGTCCCCGCTTCTTCGGTCGATGCGGAAGTGAATCATTACGGCGTGTTTCCGTACACGTGCCTGATGAACGAGAAGCAACACCGCCTGTATGTCAGCCTGTGGGGTCATGCCGAGGTGGCGGTCGTAGACACAAGCTCGCGGAAGGTGGTCGACTATTGGCCCACCCAGGAACATCCCAACGAAATGGCACTGACTGCCAACGGTGCCACTCTGTTCGTCGCCAACGCCAACCGCAACACAGTCACCGTGATCGATACGAAAACCGGCAAGACACTGGAAACACTTACCGCCGCGCTTTATCCCAATGCGCCTTCGGGTTCGACCCCGAACAGTCTGGCTCTCACCCCCGACGACAAGATCCTCTTCGTCGCCAACGCGGACAACAACAACCTGGCCGTGTTCGACGTGAGTGCGCCGGGACACAGCCACTCGCTCGGTTTCATTCCCGTCGGATGGTATCCGACTTCCGTCCGCGTGACGCCGGACGGTGCGCGCCTGCTGGTCACCAACGGCAAGGGCGTCGTCCCGTTGGCCAACCCGAATGGCCCGCAGCCCGGTCGCAAGAGCCGCGAGGAGACGCTCCCGCAATACATCGCCGAGCTTCTCAAAGGGACGTTGAGCGTGATCGATTTGCCGCACTCGCGCAACGAGTTTGACAATCAACTTGTCGTCTACACCGCCGCGGCGTACCGCTGTAGTCCGCTCAAGGCGGATTCGTCAGTGTCCACCACTCGCCCCGAGGGCAGCCCGATTCCACTCACCCCCGGCGACCCCAGCCCGATTAAGTACGTGTTCTATGTCATCAAGGAGAACCGCACCTACGACCAGGTGCTCGGCGACATGAAGGAAGGCAACGGCGACTCGAATCTTTGCCTGTTCGGTGAGGAAGTGACGCCGAACCACCATCAGTTGGCCCGCGATTTCGTGCTGCTCGACAATTTCTACGCCAACGCCGAGATCAGCGCCGACGGTCACGAGTGGACCATGGGCGCGTACGCGAGCGATTTTGTCCAAAAGATGTGGCGGCTCCAATACGCTCACAACAGTAGCCACAAATATATCTACCCCGCCGAGGGCGTCTTCCCCATGGCCACGCCCGCCGGGGGTTATCTCTGGGACCGCGCTGCCGAGGCCAGCGTGAGTTACCGCAGCTACGGCGAATTTGTTGCCAACGGAAAAACGCCCGACGATCCGTCGGTTCCCCGCGTCAAGGCATTGCGCGGTCATCTCGACGAAATGTACCGCGGGTTCGACCTCGATTATCTGGACGCCAAACGCGCCGACCGTTTCCTGCACGAGCTGAAACGGTTTGAACAGGAGGGTGACATGCCCCGCTTGCAGGTGGTTCGCCTGCCCGGCGACCACACCTACGGTGTGCGCAAGGGCAAGAGGACCCCCAGCGCCTGCGTTGCTGACAACGACGCCGCGCTCGGCCGGATCGTCGAGGGTATCAGCCACTCCAAATTCTGGCCGCAGACGGCGGTCTTTATCCTCGAAGACGACGCGCAGAACGGAGCCGACCATGTCGACGCGCATCGCACGGTTGCTTTCATCGCCAGCCCGTACATCAAACGCCATACCGTCGATTCCACCATGTACTCGACCAGCGGCATGCTGCGCACGATCGAGTTGATCCTCGGCCTCAAACCAATGTCGCAATTCGATGCCGCCGCGACGCCGATGTTTGCCGCGTTCCAGGGCAAGCCAGACCCGACCGGCTACACCGCGCTCCCCGCCCGTATCGACCTGGAACAGAAGAATGCCCAGAACACCTGGGGCGAAAAGGTCTCCCGCACGATGGATTTCACCAAGGAAGATGCCGCTGATGACCTGCTTCTCAACGAAGTCATCTGGCGCTCCGTCCGCGGCGAAAACTCCTCCATGCCCGCCCCCGTCCACGCCGCATTCATCGTCACACACGACACCGGAAACGCCAAAGCGGATAACGACGATTAGTGTCACTTCGTGCCGGACGTTGAGTCGTCAGCCATTATTTCAAGATGGCCAGAAACATCGAGATCAAGGCGCGCATTGAGAGCGTCGAGGCGGTGCTGCCGCGAGTCAAAGCCATTGCCGAGAGCGGGCCAACCGAGATCGTTCAAGACGACACGTTTTTCAACTGCCCGAATGGACGCCTGAAACTCCGCGCGTTTTCGGAAACGGCGGGGGAACTGATTTTCTATCAGCGACCCGACAGCGCCGGCCCGAAGGAGTCGTTTTATGTCATTTCCCCAACGGCATCGCCCAACACACTCCGCGAAGTTCTCTCGCTCGCGTATGGCCAAAGCGGCCGGGTCCGCAAACACCGCATACTCTTCCTGATGGAAAGAACGCGGATACACCTCGACCGCGTGGAAGGCCTCGGGGACTTCATCGAGTTGGAGGTGGTTCTTTCGGAAGGCGAGCCTGCCGAGGCCGGGGTCAATGTCGCCCGCGAATTGCTTGCCAAACTCGGCATTCCCCCGGAGCAATTGATTGAAGGCGCCTACGTGGATTTGCTTCGCGAAAACGACTGACACAACAGCACGCGCCGCGCGAATCGCTGTGGTCACCGCGCGGGACATCGTGCTATTATTGCCACATTTGAGGGGGAACGATGGATACCCGCTACGTTCACGGGTACGATCAACAAGAGAACATTCGTCTGCAGAATCAGGCCTCTACGCTGGTTGAGTTGTTGCATTCGGACACAGCATACCCCAACGGAAGCCGTGTCTTGGAAGCCGGTTGCGGAGTCGGCGCCCAAACCATCACGCTGGCGCGAAACAGCCCGCACGCATCGATTGTGTCGATCGATATATCGGAAAGTTCCATTGCGGAAGCGACGGGGAAAGTCAAAGCTGCTGGTCTGACAAATGTGATGTTTCAGCAAGCCGATATCTTTCATCTACCATTCGTCCCGCAGTCTTTCGACCATGTGTTTGTCTGCTTTGTGCTGGAGCATTTGTCCCGCCCCGTGGAGGCGTTGCTGGCCCTCAAGAATCTTCTCAAAGTCGGCGGCACAATCACCGTCATCGAAGGCGATCACGGTTCGACGTATTTCCACCCGGACAGCGCGTCGGCCCGTAAAGCGATCCTGTGCCAGATCGAACTGCAAAGAAGGGCCGGCGGCAATGCCGAGATCGGCCGGGAACTCTACCCGCTCCTGCACCGGGCAGGACTTGGTTCGATTCACGTCTCGCCGCGTATGGTCTACGTCGATGCCAGCCGTCCGGAGCTTGTGGATGGCTTCACCAAGAAGACGTTCACCGCAATGATCGAGGGCGTGCGCAACTCGGCCATCGCAGCGGGAATTATCGATCCAACCGATTTTGACAAAGGCATCGAGGACCTGTATCGAACCACACGTCCCGATGGTGTGTTTTGCTACACCTTCTTCAAAGCAGTCGCCCAACGCATCTGCTAGAGATCGCTAATGCTCCGCTTCATGCGGCACCGGATTTGGCGGCGGGCCATTGCGAAATTCCGAATGGCGAATCTTGCCGCCCGCGTGGCTGATCCACGCCCCCACCCCCAGCGAGGCGACCGCAAGCACCAGCGTCGCGAGCGCCAACGGCAACTGCGTACGCGGACGAAACCGCGGCGCCACCAGCGCCGCCAGAGCAACGGCGGCGGTCACGTAAAACACCCATTCCCCGATGTCGGCTCGATGCATGTGAACATCCAGCCATTGCTGCGCCTCCTGGTTCGACATCGAATACACGCGGTCGGAGGCGCGCTCGCCAAATTCTCCCACGGGCCATACCGAAAGCGCGGCGACAATCACCACGACAAACGCCGTGATCTGGGCGGGCCGACTTCGCAACGCCAGCGCGACAACCAACGCCAGAATGCCGCTGGCCATGGCGTAAACGGGAATCGGATTGAGCAGCACGTGAACATATTCCGGCTGCCGAAGCTGCTGCAGAAGTTCGTTGAACTCTGTCATCCGCGTCGCGGAGCGATTGTTGGCGCGACCGCCTCGTCTGGCTATTTCTGAATCTCTGCGTTTTCGATCATGTTGATCCCGTCACGGCTCACCAGCTTGCCCTTGACGGTGATCGTCTTGCCGGCGTATTGCGCCAACTCGGAGTTGAGCGGCTTGTGCTCACCGATCAGCAGATACGTCTTCCCATCCTCGCTCTTGATGCCCACGGGCAGACCCGACTCGATGCACTTCGCGGCACAGCCCGCATGCTTCTCGCCGTGCGCGCCATGGTCGAGGTAACAGGCCATATCCAGCACCTCGCCTTTGACGGTGACGGCGCTGTCTGCATCCGCCGCCCAGGCGCCGCCGACCACGACCAGACCGGCGACAACAACTGCGACACTAACCACCATGAGCTTCTTCATCGATCTCCTCCCGATTGGTTGTTTCGTTTCTGCAAGAACTCGTCACCAATGATTCCGACATTACGATGCACCAACTCGTTCACTCGTTCCAATCACTTCCCAGAAAGTGCTTGAAAACCAACCGGTTGTCCACCGTGAGTTTTCCGGAAAACAACCGCCTGGTCTTTGGCGGCAAATGCCACCAGGCTCGGCAAACATCGGTCATAGGTCTTCAACAGGCAACAGCCCTGTGGATCGCGCATCGTTCGCATCCCGCCACAGGGATGCACGTCACTGTCCGATACGTATACCGCATCCGCGGCATTCACCCAGCGGCCGGTCGCGAAATCCGTGGCCTCCATCTTCCGGACTTTCTGGCGAGTACTCTCCAGATAATGCAACCCGCAGCGCGGACAACAAGTCTCGACAACCTTTCCGTTCTCAAGCGTCACGCGAAAGGCCATGCCCTGGCATTCCTCGCGTTGGCAAACGGCACAGATGCGAGCCGACCTGCTGCAGCCCGCCGCCATCGCGAGGCAAAACACCAGGATAAACGCTCTCATGGTTGCGCCACGGATAATTTCACTTCTTTATGCCATTTCCACAACAGATAAATCGCCGGGTACACCAGCAGTTCCATCAGGAACGACGTGAACAATCCCCCGACCATCGGCGCCGCGATGCGTTTCATCATGTCCGCGCCGCTGCCGACCGACCACATGATGGGCATCAATCCCATCGTGGCCGCGCCCACCGTCATCATCTTGGGCCGGATGCGTTTCACGGCGCCGTGGATGATCGCCTCGTGCAGGTCGGCCAGCGAGCGCAGTTTGCCTGCGCGTTTGGCCTCTTCATACGACAAATCGAGGAACAGCAACATGAACACTCCGGTTTCCGCGTCGAGTCCCATCAACGCAATCATCCCCACCCACACCGCGATAGAGACGTTGTAGTTCAACAACCATAACAACCACACCGCTCCCACGAGCGAGAACGGCACCGCAAGCATGACGACCGCGGCTTTGAATGCCGATTTCGTATTCGCATACAACAACAGGAAGATCAGCGCGACCGTCACCGGCAGCACAATTTTCAGCCGCTCGCGCACCCGCAGCATGTTTTCGTATTGCCCGCTCCACACGATGGAGTAACCCGTCGGCAGTTTCAACTGCGCCGATACCGCCCGCTTCGCGTCCTCCACGTAGCCACCCACGTCGCGCCCGGTGATGTCCACGTACACGTACCCGGCGAGCATGCCGTTTTCATCGCGGATCATCGCGGGGCCGTTCACGAGCGAAATATCGGCCAATTCCTTGAGCGGCACCTGACGGCCCATTGGCGCCGTGACCAACACCCGTTCGAGTTGGTCGAGGTTGGCGCGCAAGTCCTGCGGGTAACGCAAATTGATCGAGTACCGCTCGCGGCCTTCAATGGTCGTCGAGATCGTCTCCCCGCCAATCGCGGTCATGATCACGTTCTGCACGTCCTCGATGGTGAGTCCATACCGCGCAATCGCTTCCCGTTTCGGCACAATGTCCACGAAGTACCCGCCGGCCGCGCGCTCGGCAAAAATGCTTCGCGTGCCCGGCACCTGGCGAAGAATGCCCTCGATGACCTCGCCGATCCGCTGTACCTCATCCAGGTTCGCCCCGAACACCTTGACGCCCACCGGCGTGCGAATGCCCGTAGCCAGCATGTCGATGCGGTTCTTGATCGGCATGGTCCACGCATTCACGGTGCCGGGAATCTGGAGGGCGCGGTCCATTTCGTTGACGAGTTCGTCATGGGAAATATGCTCGGGCCAGACGCGATCCAGCACCGCCCGCAAGGGTCCCGGCCACGACGAAAAAAATCGCCGTTTCGGCGGCCACTCGGACACCGGTTCGAGTTGCACCACCGTCTCCATCATCGAGAACGGCGCGGGATCCGTTGACGTATCGGCCCGTCCCGCCTTGCCATGCACGGTGACGACTTCGGGGAACTGCTTGAGGATGCGATCCTGTGTTTCCAGTAACCGCTGGGCCTCGGTCACCGAGATGCCGGGGAACGTCGTGGGCATGTAGAGAATCGATCCCTCGTTCAGCGGCGGCATGAATTCGTGGCCGAGTTTCAAATACACGGGCACCGTGGTCGCTACGATCAACGCCGCGACACCGATCGTCGCCTTCGGATGGCGCAGGACGAAACGGCACGGCCGTTCATACAGCCAAAACAGCACGCGGCTGATGGGATGCTTCTCCTCGGGGTAATATTTCCCGACGAAGATACCGTCCATGAGCTTCGCGAACCATCGCGGTCGTATGCGGAACGGCTCCATCCGCGTGAACAACATGCGCACCGCCGGGTCAAGTGTGATCGCCAACAATGCCGCCAACGCCATGACCAATGTTTTCGTGTAGGCCAGCGGTTTGAACAGCCGGCCCTCCTGTTCCACGAGAGCAAACACCGGCAGAAATGCCACCGCGATCACCAACAGCGAAAAAAACACCGACGGTCCAACCTCCATCAGTGCTTCCAGTCGAATCCGGTGAAAATCTCCCGGCCGTCCCTCTTCCTGCCAACGTTCGAGTTTCTTGTAGGCGTTCTCGACCTCAACGATTGCGCCGTCCACGAGGACGCCGATCGAAATGGCGATGCCCGCGAGGCTCATGATGTTGGAGGTGATGCCCATGAAATACATCGGGATGAACGCCAGCGCCACGGAAACCGGAATGGTAATAATCGGCACAATCGCCGACGGGATGTGCCAGAGAAAAAACAGGATCACGAAGCTGACGATGATCATTTCCACGATCAACTCGTTCTTCAGATTGTCGATGGACTTCCGAATCAATTCCGAGCGGTCGTACGTCGGGACCACCTCCACGCCCTCTGGCAACGTCGGTTTCATCTCCTCCAGCTTCGCCTTCACGCGGCCGATGACGTTGAGCGCGTTCTCGCCGTGGCGCATCACCACGATGCCGCTCACCGCGTCGCCGTCACCATTGAGGTCCGCGATGCCGCGGCGCATCTGCGGTCCGAGCGCGACGTCCGCCACGTCGCGCAACCGTACTGGTATGCCTTGCTTGCTGGTCTTGACGGCGATCCGTTCGAGGTCTTCGGTTCCTTTGACGTAACCGCGGCCGCGTACCATGAACTCCTTGCCGTTCCACTCGATGAGGCGGCCACCGACCTCGTTGTTGCTGCGCTTGATGGCGTCCATGATTTCAACGACACCGACGCCGTACGCCTGCAACTTCACCGGATCGACCGTCACCTGGTATTGTTTCTGGAAACCGCCCAGTCCCGCGACTTCGGCGACGCCGGGCACACTTTGCAGGGCGTAGCGCAACACCCAATCCTGATAACTCCGCAGATCGGCGAGATTATGTTTGCCGGATTTGTCCACCAGCGCATATTGGTAGACCCAGCCCACGCCGGTCGCGTCGGGGCCGAGTTCCGGCGTGACACCCGCGGGCAATTGCCCCGCGATCTTCGACAGGTATTCGTTGACGCGGCTGCGGGCCCAATACAAGTCGGTGCCGTCTTCGAAAATCACGTACACATACGAAAACCCGAAATCGCTGAACCCCCGAATGGCCTTCACGCGCGGGGCGCCGAGCAGCGCCGAGATGATCGGATACGTGACCTGGTCCTCCACGATATCCGGGCTGCGGTCCCACTTCGTAAACACGATGACCTGCGTGTCGCTGAGGTCGGGAATCGCGTCGAGCCGGATGTTCTTCATCGCGTAGAATGAACAGGCCACCGCCGCGGCCGCCAGCATGACCACGAGAAGACGGTTGTGCGCGCTGAACGCGATGATGTTCTTGATCATCGTGGTTGCCCGCTCAGGGCTGGTGCGCCCCGCCGGCCACGGCTTCCATGGCGGCCTTCATGGATGACTCGGAATCCACGAGAAAGCTGGCGGAGGTAACGACCTTGTCGCCTTCGTTCAGTCCGGAAACGAGCTGATAGTAGCCGTCGCTGCGTTCACCGACCGTGATGGGTGTCGGCACGAGACGGCCATCGCCGGCGTCGCGAAACGCGTAGGTGTGCTCCGCGGTGCGCATCACAGCGGTTTCGGGGATGGCGAGGCCGTCGCCCAATTCGTAAGAAAGCTTCGCCGTCGCGAACATTTCCGGTTTCAAGAGCAATTCTGGATTCGGTATCTCCAGCCGCGCTTTCAATGTGCGGCTCTCCGCGTCAAGCGTGGGGGAAACGAACGTGACTTTTCCCGCGAACGTCTTGTCGGGCCAGTACGGCAGCAACAGCTTCACCGGCATCCCGACTTTCACATACGGAAGTTCCGCCTCGTAGATATCGGCGTCCGCCCATACGGTCGACAAGTCCGCGACAACCAGCAACGGTTCGCCGGCGGCGATCTTCTGGCCCGGCAATACCGCGCGTTCCACGACCCAACCGCTCGCCGGTGCGTACAGCGTCAGCATCTTCTCCGCTTCACGTGTTTTCTCCAGCCGATCGATCTGTTCGTCGCTGATGTCCCAGAGCGACAATCGTCGCCGCGCCGAGGCCATCAGGTTGGTCGAGCCCGAACGCAGGGCGGTCAGATACTCGTTCTGCGATGTCAACAGGTCGGGACTGTATATGGTCAACAATGGATCACCCTTCTTGACGAACTGTCCGGTTGTGGCCGTGAACAGTTTGTCCACCCACCCGTCCACTTTGGCTGTCACGCGGTACAGGCGGGTCTCATCCGCGACAATTCGAGCCGACGTGCGCACCTCGCGCGCCAGTGCGCGCTTTTCCACCACACCCGTCGTGAGCCCCATCCGCTGACGTACCTCCGCGGTGATCGGCACCGTGGCCAGCCCCGACGGCGTCCCCTCTCCAGGCTCTTCGACTTCGACTGGCACCATGTCCATGCCCATCGAGTCTTTGCCCGGCTTGTCACTGACCTCGTTGGGATTCATCGTGGAGCGGTAGATCGTCTTTCTGACCGCAACCATGGCCGCAGACCCGGTCCCGTGCTGAGACGCATTCATCGGCACGAGTTTCATGCTGCAAATCGGACAATTACCCGGTTTGTCGGACACGACCGATGGGTGCATCGGGCAGTGGTATTTCACAGCGGAAGGGGATTCGGCGGCGGGCGGCTTGGTGTGGACGTCTTTTTTGGCGCACGAAACCAACAGGACACCCAGCGCCAGCGAACCTGCCAGGATTCGTAACCCGCGATTCATTTCCTCTCCCCGTCTGTGGCCATTGGCAGCCGCCCGCCCACCATGCGTTCCAGCGATGCCAGCAATCGTTGAAACTCCGCCGCGTGATGCAAATTCTGCATCTCCAGATCAAACAACATCCTGCGCGCATCCAGGATATCGAGGAACCCGCCCGTTCCGCTCTCGTACGCTGCGCGGGCCGCGTCGACGGCATGCTGCTGCTGCGGAATCAACTTTCCGACGTACAGCTCGTAATGGTGATGCATGGTGTGAGCGCCATCATAGAGTTTCTTCACTTCGGCGGCTGTCCGCGTGCGCATCGCGTCCAACTCATCCCGGCTGGCTTCAAGGTTCGCGCGCGCTTCGCGGACAGCGGCGCCACGCTTGCCGCCGTTCAACCACGGGAAATTGATCGAGACGCCCGCGTCATACTCCTGGATGCCGCCCTTGCCCTCGTACTGCCATGCCTCCACGCGAACCTGAAGATCTGGATCGTACCCTTTCTTCGCCAGCGCCAGCGCCGCCTCGGCGCTATGCAGTTCGCCCTCCTGCAATCCCAGCAACTCGGGCCGACACGCGGCCGCTGCCTGTAATTGATCCAGGGTCACGGCAGGTTCGAGCACCGGCGCAGTCACTTCGGGACCGATCTCCACCGGCGTACCCGGATCCCGGCGCATGAGCCGATTCAACTCCGCCAGAGCCATCTGGTACGCACGCACACGGTCGGTTTGATCCTCGGACAATCTGGCCAGGTCGTTCTGGGCGCGAATGAGGTCGGACTGGGATGCCTTGCCGACTTCATATCGCGAACGGGCGACCTCGACAAATTGCTGCATCAACTCTTGATTGCGCTGGTTGAGATCCAACTCGCGCTGTGCCTGCCAAAGGTCGTAGTAGGCCTGCTTGACCATCGCCACGATCTCGAGGGTTTTCATCCGCCACGCCATCTCGGCTTGCTTCGCCGCGCCCGTCTCCATGCCGCCACGAAGGTCGCGTTTCCCAAACCACGGTATGTTTTGGGAAATCATCAGACCCGTCTGGCTCGCCGCGGCAGCCTCCTGACTCCTGCGCCAGGCGTCCACGCCGACGGTCGGATCGTCCAGGGCCCGCGCCTGCGGAATTCTCTGGAGCGCGGCGTCCCATTTCTTGCGAGCCGTGGCGATCTCGGAATTGTCCGCCAGCGCGGTATTGACCAGCGCGTCCAGCGAATCGTTCGTTTGCGCGCGTCCGGCAGTTGTCCCGACCGCAACGATGAGGGCGGCGATGATCGGCTTCATGGCGTTGGATGATGCATCCCGAAGGGGCCGGCGGCGCACACCTGCTGGCTCACGAGCGCCGCGTAGCGCGGCTGCTGATCCGGCGTCAACACCGCACGCACGCGGAGGACATGGTTCAGCGTGGCGCGCTCCGAATCGACCTGAGCGGCGGCCATGCGATCCAAGCAGGCGTTGGCTTTGGTGAGATCAACCTGCGGCTTCGCCAGTTCCTGCCCCAACGCAAAGCGTGCGTCGCAGTGCGTGTCGCAGCAATGGTCGACCTGCGCGCGAAATTCCTGGTTCAACCTGTCAATTGCAGCGCTCTGCGCGTCCGTCAACTTCAGTTCACGCTTGAGCCAAGCGGCGTCAGTCAGATCGGCCATCCCGCGGCTCACGGAGCGATGAATGCACCAACTGGCCACGCCATAGGAGAGCGACGACACGAAGAGCGTCAGGACAGCCAGGGCGACCAGCGTCCTTTTCATCGCAACTCCTTCGCGGAGCCTTGCAGGTAGCTGCCCGCGAGAGTACCGGGCCCGAGAAATTGAAGCTCGGCCCGAGAGGTGTCGGTCTGGCGGGGCGCGGAAGCGACGCCGCCCCACACACCGGCGAGGGCCGCCACCAACAGCGCGGCGGTCACGGACCAGGCGGGCTGCCACAGCAATCGCCCCATTGCTTCGATCAGGCCGACTCGCGCGGGGCGTTTATCGGCGGCGAGCCAAATCTGCCGCCATACGTTGGCCTCGAAATTGCCCGGCGGCTCGATATCGCGCCACTGCCGCAGCAAGGCTCTGAGCTTGTCGTCATTCTGGTTCATCACAGAGTGATACGTCGGGGGCGAAAAAAACCCTCACAAGGGTTTCTGGTGTTTTCATCCGCTTGTTCGACGTAACACGTTCTACTGAAATGTATTACGTAGACAGGCGGCCTGGAAACGACCCGTTATATTGAAAAAGGCGATGGTTTCGTGGACGGCCTGCAACCAACCGGCCCGCCGCCCCCAGATCGGGCTTGACATCCATCGCTAGTGTTATATACATATATAACAGTATATGTTTATTCGGCTTGAGCCAAGTTCCGCCGTGCCGGTGTACCGGCAGATCGTCGATCAGATCAAATACCAGGTCGCATCGGGCACGTTGCGCCCGGGGGACCGGTTGCCGAGCGTTCGCGAACTCGCCCGGCGGTTGCCGGCCAACCAGAACACCGTCCTCAAAGCGTATGAGTTGCTCACCCACGAGGGGTTGCTCAACCGCCGCCAGGGTGATGGCACGTTCGTCACCGATACTCCGTCCGCCCTCAAGAAGTCCGAGCGGCTCCGCAAAGTCTCGTCCATTCTGGCGCAAGCCGCGGCCCAAGCCGTCCACTTCGAGATCACCGCCGATGAACTACACACGTTGTTGAACGAGGAGATCGACAGATTATCTCCGGGAGGTCGTTCCCATGAATGATTCGCGCGTCGCCATCCACGTGGAGAATTTGCGAAAACACTTTGGCCAACGGCAGGTATTGCGCGGGGTAAGCCTGGACGTGATGGCCGGCTCGATTTTCGGTTTTCTGGGTCTGAACGGCGCCGGCAAGACCACGCTGATTCGCATCCTGCTGGGGTTGTCGCGGGCGGACGCAGGCCAATGTTCGGTGGGTGGGATCGATCCGTCAGTCGATGCGCTGGGAGTGCGGGCGCGCATCGGCTACATGGCGGAAAACCAAACGATGTACGGTTGGATGCGGGTTGGCCAACTTATCGAATGGGTGTCGCGATTCTATCCCTCATGGGACCGGGCTCTGGCCGCAAGCCTGCGCGACCAAATGCGGCTCGACGCCGACGAAAAGGTCGGCGCGCTTTCCAAAGGCCAGACCAGCCGTCTGGCGCTGTTGCTGGCACTGGCGCATCGACCCGGTATCGTCATTCTCGATGATCCCACACTGGGGTTGGACCCGATTGCTCGCCGCGATCTGTTGCGCGATGTCATCGGCCAATTGCAGGACCGGGGCGCCACGGTGTTTTTCTCATCGCATTTGCTTTACGAGATTGAGCCGATCTGCGACCGGATCGCCATTCTGCACGAGGGACGGATCATCAAGTGCGAGGCTGTCGACGAGTTGCGGGAGAACGTCAAACGGATTGTGCTGAAGCCGGCGGACGCCGCCCGCGCGCCGGACTTGCCCGGAGTACTGGATTTTCGGGCGCAGGATGGACAATGGTCACTGACCGTGGAGGGTGTTGAGTCCGTGCGGCCCGCTCTGACATCGATCAGCCGTGGCGGCCTGACCGTGATGGATTTGAACCTCGATGAGATCTTTGAGGCCTATGTCATTGGCCGCCGCGAGGTGCCTCATGCCTGAAGATGTGAGAGGCGCACGGGTTCGGCGACAAGCCGTGTGGGCGGCATTGCTGCGCAAGGAGTGGTGCGAGCAGCGCTGGCGATTCTTCCTGGGGACAGTCGTCGTCAGTGGTTTGCTGGCCGGTCTATTGCGGGCGCAGATCGTTTCATCGGTGGAAGCAGCCGTGCTGATTTATGGACCGGTCGGTCTGATACTGGTGATTTTCTTTGCGGCCGGACCCGTCTCGAGTGAACGAGCGGACCGCACCTGGGAGTTTCTGGTGGTCCAGCCCGTCTCCCGCTCGGAAGTGATCCTGGCAAAGTGGGCAATGGGTGTGGTGCAGTTGATTGGTACGATGGTGATTGCCACCCTGGCCGGGCTCCTGGCCATGTGGAGCCGGGGTATTCGAATGATGCCCGATGTATCCGAGTTTTATGCGCACAACGGACCCGAGGCCTTCGTCACATGGTCGACGACCCATCCGTCATTGTCCCTGTGCACGTTTGCGATAGTCGGAACAATCGCGCTGGCCTGCTGGTTCACGCCGTTGTACCTGCTTCTGGCGCGGGCGCGGAACGAGTTCGCGGCCACGCTGGGCGGTGTCTTCCTGACCATCGCGGTGCTGCTGTGGCTGATGGTCGGGATAAGTCACGCCCGCAATACCGGAGCCAATTGGTTTGCGACCCTCGTTACCGCGTCGCCGTGGGTGGCAATGACCATTCTCAACCCGATATCACCGTTTCTCCTGATTATCGCGCCGAACGATGCGACCTGGCTCCCGCTCGTTTTGGTTGTCGACGTCATCGTCTGGATTGTTTTCCCCCTGTGGTACGTGGGACGCAGCTCCAGCCGACTGGTCGAGAAATGGGTGGGAGTATGAACATGATCACGCCTTCCGAAAATCCGTCCGTGGTATCGAGCGCGCAACCGATTCGACGCACGTCGGCCTGGGCCAATCTGGTTCGCAAGGAATGTCTGGATTCGCGCGAGGCGGCCATCGCGGGGCTGGCGATTTTCTGGTTGGTTCCCGCGGTGTTGGGACTCATCGAACTTGCGCTGGATGGGCGTCATAGCGCGATACCTTTCGCGTGGCTGCTGGTAATCGGGGCCGGCTGGCTGTACGCCATCATCGTAGGTGCGCACACGGTCTGTCGGGACTGGGGCAAGGCGGAAGAGCATTTTCTGCTCGCCCAACCCGTCTCACCCCGGACCGTCGTGTCCGCGAAACTGATCACTGCAGCCGCGCTGGTCGCTGGCGTGCTCGGGATCGCCGTGGCCTGGGACATGATGTTGGTTCAGTGGACTGCGTTCGCGGCCCTCGATAATCCAGAGTGGATGCCGATCATTTTCTCAGCGGCCTGTGTCATGGCAACGGGTTTCGCCGTGGCTTTTGCGGTGGCGGTGATGACCCGACAAATGCTGGCCAGTACGGTCGTGGCGACACTCGTGTTGCTGGTCTGGGCGATCGCGCCGCTGCTTTCTTCCCGTTTGGCACACTTTTGGGTGCCGGCTCTGCTACTCGATGTCCAGCACCCGACCACAGTCGTGCCGTTTGTCCTCGTTAGTTTCCTCATAGTAGCCGTGAGCATCGTCGCCAGCATCCAGTACTCGACGCACGAGCGCGTGTTCCAGTTGGGGCACAAACAACTGGCCTGGACCGCCGGCTTGGTAATGTTGGCGCTCTTTGGCCTCGCGACGACTGAAGTGGGAGGCTCCCTGCACGTCCGCGACCAGGCGGTGCTTCCCGATTTTGAGTCGTCGGCCTGGTGGGCCCCGCGGACGGCCCAGCGTGGCAACCGCTTTGCATTTGCCTATTGCGATTATCGACCACAATCACGTCCGATGGAGAGATGGTTCATGGCGACCTTCCGCGTGTCAGACAGTGGACATATCCAGGATCTGCGAAAGACGCCGATTCCCGGCACGCTCCCGCCGATCAATCCTGGCCCGCAAAGCAGGGTGGACGAATTTACCGGGTTAGCGGCGGACAAGGACGGACATCTGGTCGTCTCGGGAACGCGCCTGCACATTGTCAGCGCTACCCGACACATCGAACCGGAGACCCTCTGGCGGACGACACTGACCTGGCCGGATGGTGGCAAACCGGAAGTTCTCTCCCACGCCGAGCTGGCGCTGCCAGCCGGTGAACATTTCCGCACCACGGAATCCCGGTATGAGTTCAGGTATGAGTCCTGGAATGAGGGTCGGGACCACGTACCCCGTTTCAGCTACCTCATTTCTGTCGTTTTTTCCACTGATGGTAATGCCGTGAGAGATCGCGAGGACAAGCTCTATGTGTTCGATTGGTCTGACGGTCCGAACCCGGGCCCGCGCTATGTAATCCCATTGCCGCAAGACAACTCTTATGTCTCCGTCGGAAATGGAAAAGTACACGTATGGGCCGCACATGGACCCTACCCCGACGAACACACGTTAGTGGCTGATTTCGATGCCGATCACCCCGAGACCCTTCTCGACAAACAGAACTGGTCGTTTCATGAACGCCGAGACATGAATGAGTATCCATGGATTCGAGGACTTGAGCGACTTGGCGCGGGATCCATTCAAGTGGATCAGCACGACGACGTCGCCTATCTCAGCGACTGGCTCGGGTTGCGCGTCGCGCGGCAGACGCGACCGGGGCGTTGGGAAATCGTCGGCGAATGCCGCACGTCTCCATTGGCGATGCTGTTTCGCTCGATTCCGCAGCCCCAGGCCATTGATGATTCTCTCGTGATCGAACGCGGCGAAAAAGGAATCATCGCCTATGATGTATCGAATCCTATCAGGTCGAGGAGAATCGGGTTTATCAGTGCCGTTGTTGTTCCACCATGGTCCGATACCACCTGGTCCGATATCACGACGGTCTTGGCCACTGATCACTACGTCTTGCTACGTGAATTCAATCTGATCACTGCCCTTGACCGGCCCGACCGGCGCGGTAATGGCAACCCGTGACGATTGACGGCGTCGGCAAAACATCGAACGCGAAAAAAACCCTCGCTGTTTGCAGCGAGGGTTTTCAGCTTCCGACGGGATCAGGAGGGCCTTTGGCGACGGTGTTGGTGAGGATGCGAACGCCGAACCGTTTTGGCGTCCGCGCACCATCGCGCGCGGTTGCCGGGACTATTAACATCCGGCGTGCCAAGCCGGCGGCGGTTCGGTGAATATTCCGCAACTCCCGTGGCTGCAAGAAATTCAGAAGCGACAAGGATTATCAGCGCGGGCGGGGATGCGGAAACGCGCTGCGGTGAATCATGCAGTGTGGTTAAACTGCAACAGTCACAAGTCATTCCAACAAGTGTTGGAGCGCCGCTCTCAGTGTTTGCCTGGCGCGGTACAGGCGCGACTCCACCGATTTCTCGGAACAGCGCATCACGCCCGCGATCTCGGCATAAGACATTCCATGATATTCGGACAGAATGATGGCGGTCTTCTGGTCTTCGGGAAGTTTCGCGACGGCCGCGGCGATCTGATCGCCAATCTCGCGCGCGCTCACGTCCTCCGCCGTGCCGGATGGCGCCACGATCTCCGGCGCCGACTCGATCGACTCCGCGCGATGGCGTGACCGCCAGCGAATCCGGTCAATCGCGGCATGGCGCGCCAGCGCGAACAACCACGTGGAAAACTTCGTCTCGGGCCGGTACGTGTCGAGATTCTGATAGACGCGCACGAACACATCCTGCGCGACATCGTCCGCGTCCTGGGCGTTTCCCAACATGCGGAAAATGAAATTCACCACCGGACGTTTGTAGCGCCGCATCAGCTCGTCAAATGCGGCGGCCTCGCCCGACTGAATCTGACGGACGAGCTCGGAATCTGGTTGATCGTGAAGTTGCATGACTGACCTGAGATCGACACAAGAGACACCACGGGCGTGGCGCCTGGTCTCAGATCAGGAAAGCATGCGTCGAGAGGTACGAAGGGGCGGCTGACGCCGAAGCGTTAACTCTGGCGGTCCACGCGGGGTTGCACGCAACCTCGCTCGCGAGCAACATGGTGCCCGCGGACATGACCGTGATCGTCAGCATCCGGTGGCCGGGAGCCGGCGCGGCGCGGGCCGGCACCGGGTTCGACACCGGCTGGGTTGGCGCTGACAACTTGCAATGACAATGCGCGCCCCGACAACAATCCATCGGCTGCGATTGCGCCCGGGCGCAGGGTGCCGTGGCCGGTTCGCACCAGTCGGCGCGCATGGGCAGGATGCCCGCGAGCAAAATGGCCACGAGCGTTGTCGATACTGTGAAAACCTTGCCCATTGGTACTCAAAGTCTACGCCGGCATCCGTGGCGCGTCAAGGAACCGCCGGCAAACAGTCCGGGGAAGGCGATGCTTGCGTCGTGCCTGAGAGTGGAATAATACTTTCAAACAAATCATGACCGTCCAAGCCCATGCATGGCGCAGCCGACTCCTGATCCCGTTGTTCCCGGGCGCGATCGCGTTGCTCGCGATCATTCTCGTGTTGGGGCGTGCGTCTGGAGAGAATGTCATCCGAGAAGCACAACCCGCGCCGCTGTTCGTCCTCAAGGAATCCCCTGGCCAGACCATCAAGCTGGCCGATTTCAAGAATCGGGCGCTGATTGTTTGCTTTTTCGCCACGGGGGACCAACCCAGCCGCAAGCAGATGGGCATATTGAATGACCTGGTCGGTCAATACGGCGAGACGAACGTTGCCGTGCTCGCCCTGGCGCTTGACCAAACAGACCCCGACTCGCTCAAGACCTGCGCGGAGCAGCAACATCTGCGCTATACGCTACACGGGGCCAGTTACGATGTGATCCAGGCGTTCGGCGGCTTGACGGCAATTCCGACGATGTTCATTATCGACAAGAACCAAAACGTCATCGACAAATACGTGGGCGTCACCGAGACGAATGTTCTCGACGCCGATGTGAAGGCCATCTTGAAGCAATGAAACGGCTCCGACTGTCGACTCTGGCAGTGGCCGCACTGGCGGTCTTGCTGGTTCCGTTGGCGAGCGACGCGCAACAGGTCGAGTTCAAGGTCGATACCTTCTTGTCGGTCGGAAAACTTACGCCGAACTCGCATTTTCGATTGGCGGTGGTCATCGAGGTCGCCGAGCACTGGCACATCAACGCCAATCCCGTCAGCGCCGAAGGCCTGATCCCGACCGCGCTCACGCTTCAACCGCCCGCGTCCATCGTCATTGATCGGATCGTGTACCCCAAAGGCGTGACAACCAAGGTCGCGTGGAACGATGAACCGGTGGCACTCTACACGGGCCGGACAATCATTTTCGCCGAGGGTCACGTGAGTGCCGATGCCAGGACGGGACCGCTGAAACTCGAAGGTTCGCTACGCTACCAGGCGTGCAATGATAGTGTATGCATCGCCCCGAGAAACGTCCCCATCATCCTGGACACTGAGATCGTCTCCGAATCGCAGAAGCCGCAGCCGGTTCACGCCGACATTTTCGGGGCGGCAACGCCAAGCGCACCGTTGGCACCGCTGGTCACCGCGGGCAACGGAGGCGCGGACAGTTCCATCGCCGCACTCGTGCATGAACGTGGATGGTTTGTCACGATCCTGGTGGTGTTCCTGGGCGGGCTGGCGCTCAACCTGACTCCGTGCGTGTACCCGATGATCGCCATCACCGTCAGCTACTTTGGGGGTCAGGGAGGCGAGCGAAACACGCGGCACGCATTCGTCTCGTCGCTGATCTACTGCCTGGGAATTGTGCTGACGTACTCGACGCTCGGGCTGATCGCGGCACTCACCGGCTCGCTCTTCGGCTCGGCGCTGCAAAGTCCTGTCGTGCTCATCGGCATTGCCCTGCTTCTCGTCGCGCTGGCGCTGAGCATGTTCGGGCTCTACGAATTGCAACCGCCGCAATTTCTCATGCAGAAAGCCACCGGCCTGTCGTCGAAGGCCGGGTACATTGGCATGTTTTTGTTTGGCGCGGTGATTGGCGTGATTGCCGCGCCCTGTCTGGCGCCGTTCGTCGTCGCGCTGTTGGCGTTTGTCGGCGAGAGCGGCAGCCCGTGGTTGGGGTGGTGGTTGTTCTTCGCGCTGGCATTGGGATTGGGGCTGCCCTACGTCGTGTTGGGGACATTCTCAGGATTACTGAACCGCCTGCCGAAGTCGGGCACATGGATGGTTTGGGTAAAGCGTGTTTTTGGCGTCGCCTTGATAGCCGTCGCCGCCTGGATCACCAGCCCGCTCTGGCTCAACCTCGGCGCCTCCAGCGAAGGCGGACTCGCGTTTGAAGCTTATTCCGCTGCGAGAGTCCAACAAGCAACCACGAACCATCGTCCGGTGTTCATCGATTTCTCGGCGGAATGGTGCGGTCCGTGCCGCAAGATGGAGCGCACCACATTCCACGACAAGCGCGTCCTGGAGGAAGCCAGACACTTCTCGGTGTTCAAAGCTGATCTGACACATGAAGGCTCGCCGGACGTCGAGAAATTGCGCAAAGATTTCGGCATCTGGGGTGTGCCGACCCTCGTGTTTATCGGTCCCGACGGTCGGGAGCACAGCGAATTGCGCCGGGTCGAATACGTCACCCCCACCGAGCTTCTGGATTTGTTGACGAAGGACGAGAGCGCGGCACCGACGAACTCCACGACCGCCCGCGCGCCGGATGTCCCGCCGCAATTGCTGAATCCGTTCTAGCTGTTTCAATCAAACAGCAGGGCATTGACGAACCACTGGGGCGGGCGATGCCTGCCCGGCAATTCACTTCAGGGCGATTTTGGCAATCGCTTCTTCCAACACAAGCCGGTCGTCCAGTTGCGTGGATACCAATTGGCGGTTCGCCTCCAGCAGCAAATCCATGGCGCGGATCAATTCGGCCGTGGAGAAATTCTTTGCCGCGAGCGCGCAGCGATACAACCGCCAGGCATTGGGCAGCGCGCCGTCCTTGGTTCGCGGGAAATGAGCGGTGGCCTGCTCGGGCAGCCGCTCGAAGGCCTTCACGAACTCGAAGTTGCCGCCCGGACCGTCGCGGGCGGTGATCAGTTTGCGCTGCATCAGGTCGCGCGCGAGCAACATCAATCGGAATTGCGCGACCAACATCATCAAGACGCCGATGGGTTGCTCGCCCGCGTCGAGCAGGTTTTCCAGGGCACGGATGGCCTGCGACGTGCGGCGCGCGCCAAGGGCATCAGTCAATTCCCAGATCACCGCCTGACGCGAGGCCGAGCAAATCGCCCGGATGTCTTCCTTCGTGACGGCGGCGCGTTTGCCGACATAGGTGAAAAGTTTTTCCAGTTCGTTGGCGATTTCGCGCAGGGTTGGAGCGACGAGTTCACGAAATGCGTGTACCGCTTCGGGATTCATCGTTTTGCCGTCGGCGCGCGACTTCGATTGGATGAACGCTTCGATTTCCTCGTCGGCGTCGCCCTTGCCTTCTTCGAGGGCCTCGAAGAACTGGATCTCGCCGACTTTTTCGAGCGTCTTGTAGAGCGTCTTGCGCCGGTCGCAGCCGATGGCGCTGATAAGCAGAACCACGCCGTCGCCCAGGCCGCCTTTAAGCAGGTCAGCCAACTCTGAGAGCGCTTCCTTGACCGCTTCGGCGCGGGTGGTCGAACTGTCGGCGAGCAGGTCGGTGTTCTTCAGCCAAACGAGTTTGTCGCCGCCGCCGAACAAGCCGACCGTTTCCAACGCCTCCCGCAGCCGCGAAAGGACTTTGAGCGCCTCGTCCTGGTTCGACGCCGAGCCGTCGATGACTTCGAGGCCGAATTCGCCCGCCTTCTTCGGGGTAAGCTTCTCCGCCAGTTTCGCTGCCGTCTCCTTGATCGAGAACTCGTCCGCGCCTCCGATGAGGTAAATGGATTTGGTTTTCGTGGCAGTCGCGGGCATGGCGGTAGTGTGCGAGGAGCGGGGCAGGCTGTCAAGTGGGGGGTAGGCGCAGAGTGTCGGCACTGGCGGTCGGAGCGCAGGCCGGCAGATTCGGCCCAACCTCAGGGCTGAGAATTTGCGGCCGCAACTGAAGGCGGCAATAAGTAGCTCGCCAGCGGGCAATCTTTGAGTTGTTTGATTCCTTCGACGACGCATTGGGCGTTGAGCTTCGCGCCGATCTTTTTCGTGTGCTGGAAGTCGTTGAAGTACGTGGCGGTTTTTTCCTGACCGAACGCGTCGAAGCGGTCGGCGGCGAGCGTGTTGAGATCGATAAAGAACGCGCCGCCGGCTTTTGCGGCGTCGGCGGCCCACCGGGCGTAGCCGTCGAATCCGCGTTTGATTTTTCCGTTGGTCCAGGAATTTCGCGGCACGGGCGAGCAGATGATCGGCGTCGCGCCTTTGGCTTTGGCGTCGGCAACGTACTGGCGCAGGTACCAGCCGTAGGAATGGACGACGGTCTTGTTGGTGGCGATGCCGAGCTGGATCGTTTCATCGCCGGCACCGGTGATGGTGGCGCGGTTGGGATGGCCATCTGAGTTGGCGGAATCGTTGTGGCCAAATTGCAGGATCACGAAATCGCCGGGCTGGATTCGCGCCAGAACATTCGTCCACCAACCTTCCTCGATGTAGGAGCGGCTGCTGCGCCCGCCGCGGGCTTCGTTGTAGACGTGAATCTTCGCCGGGTCGAAGAACGCGCCGATTTCCGAGCCCCAACCCCACGGGCCGCGGTCACCATTGCCCGAGCCGGTTTGCATGATGGAATCGCCGACGAGGAACAACGCGGGATGAAGGACACCGGTCCCCTGCCCTTCCGATGGAGCGGAGTTGGTCGATGGCGCGGCGTCCTGCGCGCGAGCGGTCGAGAGGGTCACGAGCGTCACGACGGCGAGCAGCGCCAGAACGGAAGCGAGCCGGTATCGTCGCGACGACGACGGCGTTAGGCTTGGTGCAAGCATAGCGGAGCGGTTGCGGGCGCGGACGTCACTTCCGGTTCAGCCACTTGATGATGTCGGGTTTTTGATTGGGCCAGGCGAGGTCGAGGGCGGTCTCGATGCGGTAGCGTTCTTTTGGGGAGCGCTGCCAGGCGAGGCGGAGCTGACGAAACCAGCGGGCGGGCCAGACGACGGTGTCGAGGTCGGCGCGGGCGGTCCGCAGGGCCGGGCCGGGCACGCGGAGCAGTTCATCCAATGTGACCCCGAACGCCCTGGCGATACGGATGAGCACGTCGGCGGAGGGCTCGTGGCCCTGGCTGAGCCAGCGGCTGATATTGGCCTGGCTGACCGAGAGGGCGTCGGCGGCTTCCTGTTGATTCCAGCCGCGTTTGGCCATCAGGGCGCGGAGATTATCGGCGAAGTCGCTCATGGGTCACATAAAACATCGCAAGTTGTATGTTGACAGACTATACAATATCGTATATCATCTTCCTTGATGTCAAAGCAAGCTGTAACAGTCCGAGGCATGAAACGCAAGATTCGATCACGATGGACGGGTTGCAGAGGTTATGAGGGGGGCCGCATATGCTATTTCTGCCAAACGAAGCCAATTTTTGGAGGTGCTGGCACTTGTTGATCTCGTTGACCGACAGGGGATTGAGCGGCGTACTGCGCCATTTTGTCGCTTGGCTTCGTTTTGCCGGATTGGCTTCGTTTCGGGCGTGGGCGATGCGAAGCGGGCCGAAAGGAGGTGCGTTGACTTGTGTGGCGGGCGGTTCTATAACCGCATCTATGGAACATCTGTGGGCGCCATGGCGGATTCGGTATATTCTTGGGGAAAAGGAGGAGGGCTGTTTTTTCTGTCGGAAATCGCAGGAGACCGACGACGCCAAGAACCACATCGTCATTCGCGAGCGGAATTGTTTTGCGCTGCTGAACACGTTTCCCTACAACGTCGGCCATCTGATGGTCGCGCCGTACCAGCACACGGGCGAGTTGGACGATCTTTCCGAACAGGAACTGTCCGAACTGATGGGGCTGACCCGCCGCTGCAAGCAACTACTGGCCAACGCGATGAAGCCCGAGGGTTTCAACATCGGCTTCAACCTCGGCCGCTGCGCCGGTGCGGGCGTGCTCGATCACCTTCACGTGCACATCGTTCCCCGCTGGAACGGTGACACCAACTTCATGCCCGTACTGGCCGACACGCACGTGGTCCCCCAGGCGCTGGATGAGTTGTACGCGGCGCTGATGAAGAGCCTCGCGAGCGGCGAGCGGTAAGCGGAAGGCTTTCCGTTCCCTGCCTTGACCGTTCTGGCTTTGACGCACGCGCGCGCAACGGTTATAGTGCGGGCGTGAGGTTGCCGAAAGAAATCGGTGTGATGTCGTTGCCAAACGCGATCCTGTTTCCCCGCGTACTGCTCCCGCTGTACATCTTCGAGCCGCGGTACAAGCGGATGCTGGCGGACTGCATCAACGGGGAGCGGATGTTTGCGGTGGCACTGCTGCGCAAGGGCTGGGAAAAAGAAGGCAACAATCCCACTCCCCACCCCATCGCCGGCGTGGGCGTGATTCGCACCTGTGTGGTGCGATCCGACGGCTCGGCCAACCTGATTTTGGAAGGCGTGGCCCGGGTCCGCGTGACCGACTACGTGAAACTGCGCCCGTACCGTGTGGCGCGGGTCGAAGCGCTGGCCAGTTCCGAGAAGACGCTGGACGCCGAGCGCCAGCCGCTGTTGAAAGTCGTGACGCAGTTGGCCCGGGCGCGCGCGCGCATGGGCGCGAGACTGCCGAAATCGGTCCTGTCCGCGTTGCGCTCGGTCAAGAACGCGGATTACCTTTCCGATCTGGTGAGTTACACGCTGCTGGACGATTACTACGAGAAGCAATCGATGTTGGAAATACTGGACACGAACGAGCGGCTGGAGAAACTGGTGGCCCTGCTGCAAAAGAAACTCCAGCAGTTCGAACTCTGGAAAACGCTTCAGGGCAAACTGCCGAACAAACATGTCGGACACAATTGACGCGGCGGCGCAGGCTACGGCAAAGCTCGAAGCGGTGGCCGCCCGCGAGGCGGCTGGCCGGAATCTCCACATTCCCGCTGGCGATTACGTCCGGCTGGCACAGGGGTTCTATTTCGTATTCTGGGGGCTGTTGGTGACCGTGCTGATGGGGGCGCAGTTGTTGATCCTCAGCGATATCCCGCTGTTTGCTGAATTGTTCCTGGGTCTGGGCGTGCTGGCGACGACGGTCGGCACCTGGCGATTGTATCAGGTGCGCAGCCTGGGCAAGCTGTGGCACAATCGGATGCGTATGACGCTGGCTCTGGCCGGGTTGATGGTGTATTTTTGCCTGTTCGTCTATCTGTGGCGGCGCGCTCCGGACAGCGTCTACCTGCTGGCCAATGTCTTCGCGTTCGCCGCGGCCGGCATCCTGTACATCATCGCCTTCAACCGCGTGGTCGCGGCGCTGGCGGCAACCCTGGGACGCAAGGACATGGTGCTGGAATCGCGCGTGTTCGGCACGGGTAATATCGGATTGCTGCTGCTGCCCTTCGCGGGGGTGGTTGCGTACATCGTGGTCAGCGGCATTCTGCAGAAGGGCAATCTGCTTTCCGAAATGCGGTTCGTCCTCAGCCGCGCCAACCTGCTCGTGATCGTCGTGCTGTTGTTACCGTTTTCGCTGACGCTATCCCTGGCGTGGAGTTGCAAGGACGCCGTGCTTCGACAGCTTTCGAATCTGGATCACCCGGACGGTTACGACGTCGACAGCCCATGAATGGCTATCGCCACCGCTTTCCCCGATACGGGACCGTCGGCCTGATCGTTCTCCTGTTGATGGAGACAGCGATCCTCTGCTCGCAAACGGGGGCATTCCCCGAAGTCGCCTGGTGGCAAATCACCACCTGGGCGACGCCGGTCTGCTGGTGGGCCTACCTCCTGATCATCGACGCCTGGATTTACCGCCGCAAAGGCACGTCACTGCTGACGGACCGTCGCGAGTCGCTGGTTATTCAGAGCATTCTCTCGATCGCATTCTGGTGCGTGTTTGAGGCGTACAATCGGGTGATGCCGGGCTGGCGGTACATCCATTTGGAGCAGGACCTGTCGTGGCGCCTGCTGGGATACGCCGTCGCGTTTGCAACCATTCTGCCGGCATTATTCCTCACCTGTGAGTTTCTCCAAGGTCACAAATTCTTCGAGCGGACCTGGATGCCGCGAACTCGCTGGAGTCACGGCGCGCTCGTCGCGTCGGCGGTGGTGGGCGCGGCGTTTGTGATCGTGCCGCCGTTCCTGCCGACGCAGATACGGGGGTATTTGTGGACTTTCGTGTGGATGGGCTGGTTCTTCCTGCTGGAACCATTCAACTACTGGCGCGGCATGCCCAGCATCTACCGGGACTGGGAGCACGGCGAGCCGTCGCGCACGCTGCAATTGTTCGCCGCCGGCGCCGTATGCGGCCTGCTCTGGGAATTTTGGAACATGTGGGCGTACACCAAGTGGGTCTACATTTTTCCGCTCGGCCAAAATGCGAGGTACTTCGAGATGCCGCTGGTCGGCTTCCTCGGTTTCCTGCCGTTTGCGCTGGAATGCTTTGCCATGTTTCACTTCATCGCGTCGTTCTTCACACGCGAGGACAAGCTGGGCATCTGAAGTCGGAAATTCAGCCAGCCTTGGAGGTCGCGGGCGGAAAACTTTCCATGATTTCGCCCGGCTTGCGTACCACCAGGGGGTCCCAGAAGAACATGCGCAGGGACGTCCACGTCTTTACGGGTGGACTGTGGGGTTCGACGCGGCCGTCGCGGATGGCGCGAAAGATCGAGTGCATGGTCGGTTCCGCATCCACCATCGTGTAATGGTTGCCAAACATCCAAAGGTTGTGGGCGTCGGAGCTGGCCACGACCGGTTTCTGGTATTTCCGCGCGATTCGCAGGGCGCGCTGGTTGAAAATATCGCACCAGGAAAAATGCATCGAGGCGTACTCGACCGCCTCGAACAGGTCGATGTTCGGCTCGAAATCACGACCGAGGCTGTGGCCCTTTGGGTAGCAAGGATGCGGCGCCACGATCAACAGGTCGTCACCACGCTCGCGCTTGTAGGCGCGAAGATCGTCAAACGTGAGTATTTTTTCCGCATCGCGCTGGGTGATATTGTAGAGCAACACATCGCGATTCTGGATGTTCCACTCGACCGCGCGAATGAGGAGCAGCCCCTTTTGCCGTGCGTACTCGAAAACCCGCTCATCCTCGAGCACCTGACAGTGAAGGGTGACGGCAATGGCGCTGTAACCGAGTTCGACGGCGCGGTCGATCAACGCCGTCGCCGGATAGCGCAGCCCGTCCTCGGGGTCTTCGCCCGAGTGCATGTGCATGTCCACTTTGATCATCCGCTGACTTCCCTAACCGTTCCACTGGCCAGAAAGAACAGCCATTTCTCAGCAATCGGAATGCCCGCGACCTGCTGGAGCGCGGCCTCGTACGCGCGCAATTGCCGGGTGTATTGTTCCGCTTCCACCCGCGCGTCGGTCTTGTAATCGACGATCACCCACCGGCCGTTCTCGCAAAACAGCAGGTCGATTTTTCCCTCGATCAATCCATCCCCCACGACCTGGGTGAATGGTAATTCCCGATAGACCTGCTCCGCCCGGCGCACGCGGGCCATCAACTCCGAATCGAGCGCGCCGCTGACCAGGCTGATCGCGCGGCGTTTGTCCCCATCACTCAGACCCGTTTGGGAAACGAACTGCTCGATTTGCGCGCGTTGTTGAGCACCCGTCGCAGCCAAATCGACCATTTCCAGCGCGTCGTGAACCACACTTCCAAACTCCATCGCCTTCTCGCGCTCGAGGCCAACCGGTTCGTCCTCGCGTGGTTCCGCTTCCCCCGCCAGCTTCGACGGACTAACTTGCGCCAACGGTCTGGCGGCGCGCTGGAGCAACTCCCGGCGAGATTCCTGCCATTGTCGTCGTCGATCGACCCATTGTTCCACCGAGTTGGTCATGGCGGCCGTCTCCCCGGCCCCGATAGCCGTAGCGCCCAGCGATTCCAAATCCGGCGACTCCACCAGCGGGCTGGCACCGGGCTTGAATCCTCGCGCCAGCAAATCGATGCGCCCGCCCTTCTCCGCAAACCACGGAATCACCAGGCGTTCTTTCGCGCGCGTCACCGCCACATAGAGCAAGCGGATTTCCTCCGCCTCCTCGCGTTTGGCATGGCCCTTGTCCGTTTCGTCGAAACCGGCCGTTCGCATGCCGGCGAACCGCAGCTCCGCGCCGCCATCGGGACGAAACAGCAACTTTGCGCCGGAATCCGACGATCGGCCGGCCAAATCAGCGAGCACGACCACGGGAAACTCCAGGCCCTTCGCCTTGTGGATCGTCAGGATGCGCACGACATTGTCTGTCTCCTCGCTGGCCGGTGAAGGTTCTTCGTCGACACCACCCAATACGGTCTCGCGCAATCGTCGCACGAATGCGCGGACCGACCGCAACCCCAGGGCTTCAAGTTGCCGGGCCAATTCGAGGGCCTTCAACAGGTTGGCGACACACTGCGCGCCGTCCGGCTGGCTGGCGAAGAACGCTTCGCAGATACGGGCACGGGCCAACACGTGCTCGACGTAGCCCGGAACGGAAAAATCGTGCCGCGATTCGTGCAATTCACGCAGGAGGGCGAACGTCGACTTCACTTGTTGGGGCAAGTCTGCGGCGACATTGCCGAGGTAGTCCAACTTCATCTTCTGGGAAACCAGGAACACCAGTTCATCCGCCCAACCAAACAATGGAGAACGCAGCGAGGCCACCAGGTCGAGCTTGTCAGTTGGATTATCCAGACACGAGAGCAGAGAGGACAGCGTTTGGATTTCCTGCCGCTGATAATATCCTTTCCCGCCAACGACGCGAAAGGGCACGCCGTGCTCGTGCAATACGTCGCTGTACGTCTCGACGCCGGTGAAAGCTCGGAATAGCAGCGCCACGTCGCCCCACTGATGAGCGCCCGTGGCCACCTGTTGGCGAAGATAGCACGCCACGGCCGCTGCTTCGGCGCGACGCAATTCATCCGCCGTGCCCGGGAGAGGTTGTTTCGGGCGGAGCAATGTCACCGCAGCCTCCGTGGTCTTCAGATCCGGCCACGGCTTCAGGGGAATGTATTCGGGTTGATAGTGGCCATCCTCGGATTGGATGAGGATTCTTGCAAAGACGTCGTTTACCCAATCCAGGATCGTAGATTTGCTGCGGAAGTTCTGCTGAAAGGTCAGTGTTTTGCCCGTCTGTTCGATTTGTTGACGGGTGTTGGCGTACATCTCGATATCGGCGCGACGAAATCCGTAGATGCTTTGCTTCGGATCACCGACAACAAACAGCTTGCCCGCGGCACCTTCGCCAAGCAACAGCACCAACTCGGTTTGCACGGGATCGGTGTCCTGAAACTCATCGACGAGCACGAACTTGAATCGCCGCTGCAGATCCTTTCTCACGATTGCGTTGTCGCGAACCAGATTGCGGGTTTTCACCAGAAGATCGTCAAAATCCAGCACGGCGCGCTCGTGTTTGACCTTCTGAAAGTGATCAACAAACCCGCGCAACCAGGTGACGAGTTCGACAAGAAAATTGTGATCGGCTGCGGCCCCGAAATCTGCCAGTAACGATTTGAGCTGCCTGACCAGATCTTTCATCTCGTGAAACGCTTCCTGGCCGTCAAAATGCGACATCGCCCGCGGCGTGATTATCTCCAGAGAACGAAGCACCGCGATCTGGCGCTCGGCCGACGTCCGTTCCAACGAGGGCAGCGTGTCGAGCAGGGTCCGCGCGCGGAGCCAGGCATTCTCCTTGCGCTCCCGGAAATGTTTCAGACACCGTTCCAACGCCGGCGCGGACGACCTCAATTCCGCCACGATTTTCGCAACGTCCAATGGCACGGGATCGGGTACGGCCGCGGAAGCGAGTCGGTCGCGATGATCGACGAGCCGGGCGACCAATTCGGGAAGCTTGTCCAACTCCACGCCGCGCATCAGCGCCTGGCGCAACGCCGGCGGGTTCTTCGCCAGCTCGGTTTCCAACCATTCTTCCCAGGCCTCTTCGAGAAGGAACTGGCGCTGCAATTCATCGGCGACCGCAAACTGCGGGTCGACCACGGCTTCCACCGGGCGTTCCCGCAAGATCCACGCGCAAAAGGAATGGATCGTGGTAATATGCGCCCGCTCCAGGTCGCTCAAAGCTTCCGCGAGCCTGCTTCCGGTGAGTGTCTCCTCCAGTGTCTCGCGCAGCCGGACCTTCAACTCTCCCGCCGCTTTCTCGGTAAACGTGATCGCGACGATCTCACGGAGCCGCGCGCGTCCCTTGTTTACGGCAGACAAAATGCGCGCCACCAACGCGGTGGTCTTGCCCGTGCCCGCCGCCGCTTCGACGAACAACGTCGTGTCGAGATCGTTCGCCGCCGTGTTGCGCGCCACGTGGTCGACTGGCCGCGTCATTCCACGTTCTCCTTGATCGAGCGAAAGGCTTCCATGCGCGTATCGTTGCGCTTCCGTTCGTACAATTTCAGGATGGCGTTCCCGCAGATCGGGCGGTAATCACATTGGCGGCACCCCTCGGCGGTGGCGTACTGCGCGAACACGCCGTTGCGAATCATGCTGGCCGCGGTGTCGAGCAGGCGGGTCAATACAGGACGCTGACTGTCCAGCGCCTTATGAGTAAAGGTGATGGTGCGATACCCGCCGCGTAGCGTGAAGTACAGATAGCTGGCCGACTCGACCGTGACCTTCGGCAACAGTTCTTGCGCCGCGAGGATATACAACGGCAATTGCAAAGCTTCGCCGCCCGCCAGCGAGTCGTCTCGAACGTTGCGCGGCAACCGGCCGGTCTTGTAATCCAGAACCCGGGCGCGGGCGCCATCGTCACTTCGGTCGATGCGATCGATTTTGCCACGTAACCGCACGGGCGGGGCCACGGGGACGCCGCGAAATTCTTTCTCGAACTCGGTTGGCAACCAACCAACAGACGCCGCCCGATCGCGTTCGATAAACGCACCCAGCTCCTCCAAAACAATCTGCTTCTTGACCTCCCAGACCGTCGGGTAGCCCGTCACACCGCGGCGCTGAAATTCGTCAAAGTATTTTTCGGCGACCGTCACCACGTCGCGGGCGTGCGATTGGCAATAGTCCTCCAAGATCGCGTGATAGAGCGACCCCAAATCCAGGGCATCAATGGAAATGGCTGCCTCGGGTTCCTCCCATCGTTCCACGCCGAGCACATGCTTTTGGAAATAGTAGAATGGACAACCGAAGAAATCTTCCAACGAAGTGGCGCTGATCACGAGTTTCTCCAGGCCAAACCGGTCGCGAAGCAACTCCCGCGCGTCGTCTCCGCCAAACAGTCCGTCGTACACGGTGAGCGCGCGCTCGCGCCAGCGCATCCTGGTGTTCCCCACGCCTTCGGCCAAAAGGGGCGACACGTGGCGGAGGTAGCCGTGCCCATCCGCGACGGATACGAGCCCACCCAAATCAAACTCACGGTCGTTCAACGGTTCCGCGACCAGGCGCACCGGCGACAGCGGGACCTTGATGGCGCGTTGGTCGAGCGTCTTGAAGTTGTTCGCGCCGGCATATTCCAGCAACAGAAAGGAAGCGATGCGCGGACGCGACGTCGAAGGTTCCAACCGCGGGTAACTGAGCACCAGCTTGTCGCGGGCCGCGCCCGTGGTGAGCGAGAACAACAGCCGTTCTTCCTCGTACCCGTCGAGCTTGTGAGGCAGATCCGGGCTGACGCGCGCGCGTTCGTCATCGGGCAGAAGCGGATCTTCGCGAATGACGCGCGGGAAGGCTTTCTCCACGAGACCGAGCAAAATGACCAGTGGCCACGACAACCCGCGGGCACTCATGACGTCGCCGACAAAGATCCATCCGTCCTGAAACTGCTGCGGTTGGTCGGAGGAGGCTTCGACCGCTCGCCAACAGTAATCCGCAAATGTCTCGAATGAGATACGCGTCTGAAACTCCTCCAACTCGGCCAAGGCGCGGATACAGCCAACGATGGCGTCGCTCCTGCCTCCCAAGGCACGGAAGGCCGAGATGAGTGTGGCGCCATATTCACTCCATTTCGCTTCCTCCGGCAGCCCGCCGAGAAGGGAAACGAGTTTGTTCACAAACGCCAGTATCTGCCCGGTATCGCGATGCCATCGTTCGCGATGGTGTCCCTCGCCCGCCGATATGGACGAAACGGCTTCCAGGCGTTCGACCCACTGCTGCTGTCCGCCGACGATTCCGAGTTGCACCGAGAGAGCGTCCCAGTGCGCGTGCGGGCCGGCGTGGCACGCCAACTCCATCACGGAAGCACGGCTGAAGTCGGAACGCACGATTTCCAGCAGCAGCGACAGCAGGCGCGCGTCCGGTTGTTCACTCAGCGGGCGACCACCGCGGAAGTATGCTTTGATACCGAGGTTGCCGAGGGTGTCACGAAGGATCGCGTCGTATTGCTCCCGGCTGCGGCACAAGATCGCGACGTCGTTGAAGGAACGGCCTTTCGTCGCCACAAACGCGAGCGCTTCGCGCACGGCCTCTTGCACTTCACGGGTCTCGCCGGGAGCCGAGACGATTTTGGCGTCGGGTTTGGTATTGGGCGCGTCGGCCGGTACACGGCCAACCACTTCGTAATGTTGGGACTGGAACCAGTCCAGAAGCGGTTCCGCGTAGGCGTTGTGGCTGGTCCGCGGGAAAAAGACTGTGGTTGGAGAGAGCTTCAACACGAACTTCTTTTGAACAGCCGTCAGATCGTAGAAACCGTACAGAAACGTCTCCGAGTTCGCCTCCGGCGCATTGGCGTTTTGATACAAATCGGATTCCGTTGTGAAACCGTGGGCCGCGAGCCAATTGCGGTAAGCGGTGTAGGCGGCGGAGAGTTCTGACAGTCTCCCGGTCTTCGCGGTGGCCTTGCCAAACGGCTGCGGCGACACACCCGCCTGCTCGAGGTCCTTGAATGTCTCGAGCAGCACGCGGCGAAAGCCCTTGGTTTCGCGCACGGGAGCGAAATAACCGCTGGCGGAGATTTCCTCACGGGCGATCCTGTCACAAAGCAGCTCCAAGCCGAGTCGGGGGGCCTGACGCGCGGTTGGCAACAGATCTTCCAGCACGCGGAACCGCAAATTGACGTGGCCGTTGGGCAGCCTGCGGGCCAGCGTCCGTTGAAGATACAGGCCCAGCAGGTGTGTCGGGACAACGATGGTCAGGGGAGTCAGCGCGCCGCGCGACTTCTTCCGGGCGGAAACCTCGTCCGCAAGGGCTGCCTCCAACACGGGTTGGAACGGGCCCTGATGGATTTTGCGTGGCGTTGACGCGGAAAAATTGCTAGTCGTACTCACTGCGCATGAAAATCCTGGCCAAGTATATCACACGGCAAGCGATCATCACGCTGCTTTTGACCATCGGCGTGTGCACGTTCGTGCTGCTGCTGGCGCGGATCCTCAAGCAACTCAGCGACATGTTGGTGAACCAGAAAGTGGGTCTGGAAGTGGTCGGATACTTCGTGCTGTTGATGACGCCGAACGTGCTGAGTTTGTCCCTGCCGATGGCGATGCTGGCGACGGCGATCCTGATTTTCGGCCGGATGAGCGCCGACAACGAGATCACCACCATGCGGGCCAGCGGGATGAGCCTCGGGCAGGTGGTGGCACCGGTGATTCTGGTCGCGGCCGTCGCCAGCGTCTGCTGCCTGTACATCAACGCCGACCTCGCGCCGTGGTGTCGATTCGAGTTCAAGACGATGTTTGTGCGGCTGGGCTCGCAACGGCCGATGGCGTTGATTGAGGAAGGCACTTACATCAAGGATTTCCCCGGCTATGTGATTTACGCCGGCAGGAAGAAGGGGAACATCATTGAAGACGTGATGATTTACTCCCTGGACGAGAGCAACAACGTCGCGTCCAGCATGCGCGCGCAAAAAGGAATCGTCTCCTCGAAACCCGAGGAACGCAAACTCCTGCTCGATCTGTACGACGTCCACGGCGACTTCCGCGATTCGAAGGACCCCACCAACATCCACAAGATCCAACGCGACGCCACGATGCAGCACTACCCGATCGAGATGGACCTGAGCCGCGCGTTACGCCAGGCGCGGGCGGCGCGGCAGTTGGGGGACCTGGTGTTTCCCGAGTTGATGGATGAGATTCGGGATTTGCGCGCGCACGGTATTTATCCCGCGGCGGCCCTGATCGAGGCGCATCAACGGGTGGCCGGGGCGGTCGCCTGCCTGGCGTTTACGCTCATCGGCATTCCGTTGGGAATCAGGACGAGCCGGCGCGAAACGTCGATCGGGATTGCCCTCAGTCTGGGGCTGGCGCTGATCTTTTACTTCATGATGATACTGGCCAACACGCTGAAGGGCCGGCCGGCGTTGTTCCCCGAAGCGATCCTCTGGTCGCCGAATCTGTTTTTCGAATTCCTGGGCTTGTGGCTGCTCTGGCGCGTCACGCGGGCTTGAGGCAACCTGGCCAACGCGCACTCGCGTTTCTATGAATGAGAGACCTCTCGACGCCGCACGCCTGAGACGGCTGGCAGATGATGCGGGCGCGATGGCCATCCTGGCCGTGTTTCTGGGATTTTTCTACTGGGGCTTGCTGAACGGCCGATGTTTCATCTGGGATGACACGCTGACGGAGTTCTATCCGTGCGTGAACTACTTCGCCACATCGCTTCACGCAGGACGGTTTGCTCTTTGGTTTCCGGGAGTCCATGACGGAATGCCGTTCTATGCCGACCCGCAAATGGCGGTATACTATCCACCGCAGTGGTTGTTGATTCCCTTCGTGCACAACGGGCGATTGCCCTTTCTCGTCTACCAGAGATACATCGTCTTGCATTACCTGTTGGGCGGCGTCTTCATGTATGCGTTTCTGAAGCGGCTGAAGCTCAGTCCGGTCGCGGCGGTCACCGGCGCGCTCGTGTTCTGTTTTTCCGGCTTTGCCTCTCTGAGAATTGTGCACGTTGTGATGATCCAGGTGTACATTTGGCTTCCGCTCCAATTCCTCTGTGTCCATCGCTTGACTTGCGACCCGAGACGTCTGTCCTGGCTGGGACTGGTGGGCGCCATGGTCGTGTCGTTCCTGGCGGGTTTTCCACAAATGACGCTGTATTGTTGGTATCTGGTTTTCGCGTACTGGCTCTATCGATGCTATTCCGTTCGCCGCCAGGAAGGTTCCAGTCGTCAAGCGACAATTCGACAAATTGCGGGAAGAGATCTGCCAAAAATCGCCGGCACGTTTGTGCTGATCCTGGGTATGAGTGCCCTGATGGTGTTGCCGGGGGTTGAGAACTGGCGGCGCACATCACGGCCGAGTCAGTCATACGAACACCTCGTCGACTCCTCGTTTCAGTATCGCCAAGTCCTGACACTCTTGGCGCCCAATTTCTTCGGAAAGACACAGGCCACAGACTCACCCGTTCCGTTTTGGGGTTTTGATCCGCACAGCCAGACCGTCCGAACCAATGGCCCCGTACACGCCACGCCGGGCTATTGGCAATACTGGGAATTCGGCGCCTACTGCGGGCAAATCTTCTGGCTCGCGCTCTCCTTGATTTTGTTCAACTGGCGACGAATCGAGGACAAACGCGGACTCGGGTTTTTCCTGACAGCCTGGGTTGCCGCCACGTGGTTCATGTTGGGTCGGTACGGCGGGCTATACCAGTTTTTGTACTGGATTCTTCCGGGCGTGTCCCTTTTTCGAGTCCCCGCGAGAATGGCGTGTGTGGCAACGTTTGCCGCGGCGACTCTGTGCGCGTACGCGGTAGAGCTCTTTCGGCATCGAGCGCGGATGCTGCGTCAGTGGCCCCTGTTCCTTCCAGCGGCGGGCTGCGCTTGTCTCACGCTGGTGTTGCACGTGGGCGGGAAACATCTGGGCGACGGACTGCGGAATCCAGACCGGCTGTCCTGGTCCCGGCAGGAGACGTCCATTGCCCTGGCGGTGGCCATACTCTGCGGTGTGGCTGTTGTCGGCGTGATTCGCAGCCCAAGACGATCGATACAGACCCTGTGTCTGGGCGGCTTGCTGATCATTTCATTCGCCGACTTCTATCACGCGTATGGAGATTTCCACTGCAGTCCCGTCAGTCCCGACGAGTATTATCCGGAGACCAACCGTTTGCTTTCGCTGTTGAAAGACTATCGCGAACAACGCGGTCCATTTCGATTTGGCCAAGTCGTTCAGGGCCGGGTCAGCGAGGAAATCGCCACGTTTCGTAACCTGTCTTATTTCCACGATTTCCTGGAGGTCCCGGAGGGCTACACGGGTTTTGACCCCGAAAACGTTGCGGGGTTTCAAGCCATGACCAATCAGGCGGCCAAGATCGACATTCAAAATATATGTGTCACCATGGAACGCGACGCGAACGGCAAAGACTGGCTGGGCACACACACGAATTCACTGCCGCGCGCGCACTTCTTCACACGGATTCGCCCGTACGATTCCCGAGCCGAACTATTGGCGGCCCTGGAACGTGGCGATATCGACTGGCATAACGAAGTGGCCGTCAGCAGGCCGTTGCCGATCGGCGGGTTGCCTGGGGACGGGCCGAGCCAGGAAGCCGGCACCAACGACTTCGTTCAATTCAACAGCCTCACGCCCGAGAGCTATACAATCGACTACAAGGTGAGCCGACCGGGGATCGTTTTCGTGTCGCAGGCATACTATCCGGGATGGGTGTCAACCGATGAGCGCACGAAGGTAATCGAGGTGTTCGGCGCTTTCCAAGGACTGGTGATTCCCCAAGCCGGCCAAGGGCAGGTAGTCGTGCACTTTTCACCGCGCTCGTTGAAGCTGGGCGCGACGATCAGCGCCGTCAGCCTGGTAATAGCGGTTTCGTTGGGCCTCGGTAAATGGTTCCGAGGCTCACACGCCGGTTAAGCAACGCTTCAGGACCACGCGACCCATCGCGAGTCCGGGTGGGGAGCGTTACGCTCCGCCCAACTGTTTGCCCATCACTTCGACGAGCGGACGGATTTCCGCCATCAACTGGCCGAACTGCTTGGGTTTGAGTTGCTGGCCCCCGTCGCTGAGGGCCGTGGCCGGGTCGGGATGCACTTCGACCAGCAGGCCGTCCGCGCCGACGGCGACCGCGGCGCGGGCCAGCGGGATCACCAGGTCGAATCGGCCCGCCGCATGGCTGGGGTCGACGAACACCGGCAAGTGCGTTTCTTGTTTGGCGATCGCGACGGCGCTGAGATCGAGCGTGTTGCGGCAGGCGTGTTCGAAGGTGCGGATGCCGCGCTCGCAGAGGATGACCTTGTTGTTGCCGTGCACGCAGATGTACTCGGCGGCGAGCAGCCATTCATCGATCAAGCCGGACACGCCGCGCTTGAGGAGGATGACCTTGCCCGAGGCGGCAGCGGCGGCCAGCAACGGAACGTTCTGGGCGTTGCGGGCGCCGATCTGCAGGATGTCGGCGTAGGACGCGACCATTTCCACGTCCTGCGGGGACATGACTTCGGTGACGACGGGCAACCCCGTGGCCGCGCTGGCCTGCTTCAACATCTCGAGTCCATCGCGGCCCAAGCCCTGGAAGTCGTAGGGCGAGGTGCGGGGTTTGAATGCGCCGCCGCGGAGGAGTGTCGCGCCGTACGACTTCACGGCCCTGGCGGTTTCCAGAGTCTGCGCCGCTGTTTCCACGGAGCAGGGGCCGGCGACGACGTGGAAGGTTCCGCCGCCGATCTTGAGTCCGCGCACGTCGAGGACGGTGTCGCTGGCCTGGTATTCGCGGCTGACGAGCTTGTATTTTTTCTGGATGGGGGTGACGCTCTCGACCTGGGGCAGCACGATGAGCGATTCGAGGGTGTGGTGGTTGCGTTCATCGCCGATGCAGGCCACGACGGTGCGCTCCACGCCGCGAATCAGGCGGGGCTCGTAATTGAACTTCTTGACCGCGTCGGCGACCTGCTGGACGTCCTGTTCACTGGTTCCCGGTTTTAGCACGATGATCATTTCCTTTGCTCCTTTTCCCGATGCGCGGCGCGGTTTTTGGCAATAAAAAAACCGTCCCGCGCCTGCGGGACGGTTGGGTGTCAACGTTTGCGGCATCAACACACAGCCCGCAGACAGGGCTGGCTAAAGTAAAACCAATAATACGACGCCCGGACTGCGGAGACGTGTTGATGCACTGACTTCATACTGGTGCATACATTAGCAAGTCTGACCCGAAATGTCAACGGTGGTTTGGCCCAGGGAAATCTGGTCGGTTCCTTCCGCCCAAGCGGCCAGCGGTCGGGCAGATCGACGCATTTCGCGCGAAAACCGCCCTTGTGGCGATGCGGTCTTGCTTTTTATAGATAGCGCTATCTATAATTGTCTTGTCGTATAAAACCGAGGTCCGGTGGGGACGGCGGTTGTGCCGGGGAAGGATACGATGAGCCGAAAGAAACTGTTGCCGCCACGTGATCCGCTGTGCCGGGAGTTGTATCGAAAGCGGGCCGGGCGCACATTGCCGCAATTGCGGCGAGCACTCGCGGTGCGGGGATGCGCGGTGAGTGAGATCACTGTGAAACAGTGGTTGCGCGGGCGGCATCGGCCGGGTCGATTCACGCGCCCATTGTTGGCGAGAGCGGTCACGATGTTGTAGCCGAGATTGCTTCGCACCAGCCGAAGATGCGCTGACCCTGTCGATGAACAAACTTACTGCTGGGCGACTGGAAAAGTTATGGATAGCACTATCCATAAAATCGGGCCCCGTTTGTGGGCGGCGTGGGGACAGAGCGGAAATGTTGACAATGGATCGGCGGGTGGAAATCGGCATCTGAGAAGGCGTATCGAACCCGGTCCAGGAAGTGTGTTTCAGGGGAGAGGCGAGGCGGAATTTTATGGATAGCGCTATCTATAAACTGCGGGCCGGGCATGATTGAAGGCTGGCGAGCAATGGGAAGCCCAGCAAACGGCATTCAGACAGTTACGCCAGCTTACTTGGTGGCTGTTACAGGAGTTGGAGGTGCTGGGCCGGCGGCAGTCGGACGATGGACGTGGCTTGCTGGGGGAAGTCGGGCTTGGTAAGGCGCGCGAGGCGATTGCGCATTCGATGACGTGGCCCCAATTCAAGAAGAGTGGTCCCGCTACACCGGCAAGGGGTCATCCGCCCTGTTTATGGATAGCGCTATCTATAATCCCGCGCTGTGTATTGTGGACGAACGCAGGGACTGGATCACCATGTCGAAAGCGGATTGGCCGGAGAAGAGGGTCGGCGGGCGGCCAGACATAGACGGGCGTTAGGAGATAGAAATTTATGGATAGCGCTATCCATAACTTCCGGCTTCGAGGCCTGAGGAGGCTGTTAGGACCGGGTGGAAATGTTGCTGGTGTCTTGGTGGTAGATAAAATCGATGGGAAGGGCGGGCTTCAGGCAGGATCCCGGCTCGGGAAATGGCGCGGTACGGATAAGGTTTCGAGTTCCGCGCGTAGAAGGCATGGCGGCTGAAACGCCGGGTGAGGGCGGCGGCGGTTGTTGGCGTCGGCAGGTTGACGCCGGCGGCTTGCTCGGGGAAGTCGGGCTTGGTAGAATGCGCGCGAGGCACTTGCGCATTCGATGACGTGGCCCCAATTCAAGAAAAAGTGGTCCCGCTACTCCGGCACGGAACCGTCGGCCTAAGAACCCTATGGCCAATCCCAAACATCTCGCGATTCTCAAACAGGGCGCTGAGGCTTGGAATGAGTGGAGAAAGAGGCATCCTGGCATTACGCCAGACCTCAGCGACGCGGACCTCATCGGCAAGAAGCTCAAGGGCGTGAACCTCGCCGGCGCGAACCTCACCCGCACAAACCTCAGCGGCGCGCACCTCCGCGGTGCGGACCTGAGCAACGCGCACCTCGGCGGCGCGGACCTCAGCGGCGTGAACCTCAGCGGCGCGGACCTCCACGGCGCGCACCTCCGCGGCGCGCACCTCCGCGGCGCGGACCTCAGCGGCGCGAACCTCAGCGGCGCGGACCTCCTCCTCGCAGACCTCAGCGGTGCGGACCTCATCAGCACGGACCTCACCGACGCGAACCTCAATGGCGCGAGCCTCAGCGGCGCGAACCTCACCGGCGCGAACTTGAGCGGCGCCTGCATGTGGCGCACTATTATTGCCAATACAGATCTTGGTGGCGTCAAAGGTTTAAGCGCCGTAGTACATGATGGCCCCTCTTCAATCGGCATTGACACTCTCTATCAATCCCAGGGCAAAATACCGGACGAATTTCTGCGGGGCGCAGGCGTTCCCGACGACCTAATTGCGCACGCCCATTCCTTGGTCAATAAACCGACCGATTTCTATTCCTGCTTCATCAGCTATTCAGAGCAGGACCGAGAGTTCGCAGGGCGCCTGCATAGAGACCTCGAAATTAAACGCGTGAGATGTTGGCTGTTCCCTGAAGATGCAAAATGGGGAGAGACAGTCTGGGATGAGATCGACGGCGGCATTAAGCACTACGACAAGCTCGTCGTCGTCTGCTCGGAAAACTCGCTTCAAAGTCCTGCCGTGCTTCGTGAAATCGAGCGGGGTCTCCAACGCGAAGATCGAGAGAGGAAGAATGTGCTCTTTCCAATTCGGATCGATGACTACATCTTTGCCAAACGGGAGAATGAGGAAAGAGATAAATGGGAGCATGAGAGAAAGGTCGATGTCGTGAAGAAAGTCGTCGGCGATTTCTGCCGATGGAAAGACCACGATGCCTACCAGAAATCCCTCGCCCGCCTCCTCAAACACCTCCAGGCCGCCGATTCCAAAAAGGCCTGACCCTTTTTCGCAGTTCTTCGGCTTTCCGTCTCCGCCTTGCCGCCGAGGCGCGACGGGGTGGCCTTTGGGCGAGTCAGACCGCCGCGTGAGGGCCCCGATCTCGAAATCGGGGCCAACGTGCAGCTACAAGATGGCGGCAGCGCGGCAGGACCCGGCAAACGGGCGGGACGCCCGTTCTCCTTTAAGGGCACAGGCGGATTATCGGCAAGTGATATTTTTTGCTGGACGCGGTGCGGGACGTGTGGTAGAGTCGGGGGAGTCGTGTTTCGATCTTTGATATAGGGGAGTAGGGAAAGATGGGAGATGAGGTGCGGGGGCGGTACCACGGGCAGGTCGCAGGTCGGACGGACGGTTCCGCGCCCACCGGACGCGGCTACAGGGGGACCGGGCCATGGTTCGGCCAGCACGGCGACAGAGCGCCGTGGCTACCGGAAGGCGGGGGGTCGTAAAAAAGCAAAAATTGTAAAACGAACCCAAGTTTGTTCAAGCCGGCGTGGAAAACTGGATGAAACAAAGCCAAAAACGAACCCAAATTCAGGCGGTCAACACCGCTTTGGCTCGGTGCTGGGCAGGCCGAAGTAGCCTTTCCAGACGACTTCGAGGCCTTCTTCGGTGAGTTTGACGGGTTGGCGGAGCAGTCGGCAGCGGTCGATGGAGCGGTCGATCAAATCGCGGGGGTCGCAGGCTTTGGGGACGCGGCCTTCGAGCTGGTATTTTCGCAACAACTGCGTGACGAGGTTTTCGTCGGCGAACAACCCGCGGGCGCGGGCATAGCGGAGGAAGATTTCGGTGTAGGTCTCCGGACTGGGGGGCTCGACGTGGAGTCGATAGCCCATGCGGCGCATGAACGCCTCGTCTTCGAGGTCGGATTCGGCCAGATTCGTCGCGAACACGACGATCTGCTCGAAGGGCACCTGGATCTTCTTGCCGGTGCTCAACGTGAGGTAATCGACGCGGTACTCGAGGGGCACAATCCAGCGGTTCAACAATTCCGTGGCGGAGCAGCGCTGTCGGCCCAGGTCGTCGACCACCAACACGCCGCCGTTGGACTTCACGTGCAGCGGCGCTTCGTAAAAGCGCTGGGTGTCGGTGAACGAGAGATCGAGACTGTCGAGCGTCAGTTCACCGCCCACGACCACGAGGGGCGGACGGACGCGCACCCAGCGGCGATCGTAATTGTCGGTAGCGTGAGGGATGGGCAAATGGTTGTGGGTGTCGAAGACGCGGATCACCTGGCCGTCCACTTCGATGGCATAGGGGATCCAGATTTCGCCGGGGAGCGCATCGACGAGGGCCCGGGCGGTGGCGGTCTTGCCGTTGCCGGAGGGTCCGGTGAGGAACAGGCTGCGTCCCGAGCTGATGACCAGGCCGATGATTTCCTTGGCGTAATCGGAGAGGATCAGGTTCGACATTGCCTGATCGAGGGCCTGGCGGGAGGCGGGGGGACGGTTGCGTACCTGCTGGGTGGTCATTTCGGTGTAGGATTTGAGCGAGACCGGGGCCGAGCCGGCGTAACTGCAAAAACTCGTCAGACGTTGCAACTCCTGCCAGCCGTGGTCGAGCATCGCGTAGCGATGATTGTGGAGGCCGACCACACCTTTGATTTCGACGAACTTGTCGTGGCACAGCCGCTGGAGGAGCGCTTCGGTGATCATTATGCCGAGATGCATGCGGGCGGCAATCGTGGTGGTGCTGCAGTCGGGATCCAGAGGCACGGTCTTGAGCGCGAGATCAGCCAGAAAGCCGGGGCTGACGTCCAGATCTTCCAACTTCTCGGGAAAGGGCGGGACGAACCAGTCGGCGGGATTGGTGAAGAGCGGGGCCACCGAATCCGTGGGGATTTCGGGCGTGACGGGGCCTCCCAACTCTGCATCAACCGCGACTTCTTCCGGATGTTGAAGATCGGCTGTGCTCATTCCATACAGTTCCGTCCTGATGGGGAGCACGATTCAGGCCAGTCATTAACGGCCCTCTGGACGGTGTTTACGGATGCGCAGATTCGGGACTTGCAACGTTTCCACACGGTTTCTAGACTGCGGCCATGAAACACAAGGAGCTTCTCATTTTTGCCATATCGCTCGTGCTCGGTGTCGCCGGTGCACTTACCGCGGCGGCCGAGGACCAGACCATTGGCCAGCAGGTATCCATCCTCGACGAGCGGCTGAGCAAACTGCGAGCGGACGTCGATGCGCTGCAGTTCAACCAGCAGCAAATCCAGCAGGACATCAAGCAACTCCAGACGCAACTGGCGGAAGCCCGTCAATCCGGGCCGAGCGCCTCGGTCAATGACCTGCAAGCATTGGAGGCGCGCGTGAAGGCGTTGGATGCGGCTCGTGAAACAGACAAGAAGGCCATTATCGATCAACTCGCGAAGGAACTGGCTGCCATGAGCGGTTCGCGCGGCGCCGCGGCAACCCAATCGTCTGGCGCGGTGAGCGGTAATGAGTACACCGTTCAAAAGGGCGACACACTGTCATCGATCGCCAAGAACAGCGGCGTCACCGTCGCCGGGTTGAGAAAAGCCAACAACCTGACCAGTGATTCGTTGAAGGTCGGCCAGAAACTCGTCATCCCATCGAAGTGACGTGCGGAAGCAGGCTCACCCTCAACGCAGGGAGAGAGCCTTAGTCTGCCCGGCCCCGCCGCTCCCGGCGAGAGCCGTTATTGGCAGCCAGTTTCTCAGCATCGACCTTGAGCCAGACGCTGTCTTCACCGAGGATGGCTTCCACGTCGTGGACGAACTGCTGCGTCGGCGCGACGGAGAAATGCTCGTGAGCTTCGAGGAAAACCAATTTGCCGTCGGGATAAATGAAGCAGAACAGGACGGGCACGTTACCCTGGTGTGTGCGCATGACGTCGTGAACACGCGTGAGAGTCGAATCTTCGGTTGTTCCCGCGGACAGACGGATGTGCACCGCCTTCGTGAACTTCTTCGGCACATCGTCCAGGGGAAAAATTTGTTCGGCAACAATCTTCGGCTTGTCATCGCGCAGGTTGGCCCTGCCGCAGACGAAGATTGCCGCGTCCGCTTTCAGGCTCGACGCGTACCGGGCATATGACTCGGGAAAGACCAATACTTCCACGGATCCGTCGAGGTCTTCCAGGGTCATGATCGCCATCGGTTTGCCCTGCTTCGTCGTTTTCGGGGTTAATTTGCTGATGATCCCGCCGATACGGGTCGTCTGCCCGTCCTGGAGTTGTGCCAGTTGACCTGACGACGCGAGTTCGTAACGCCGCAGCACTTCGGCATACTGGGTCAATGGATGCCCGGTGACGTAGAATCCGAGAAGCTCTTTCTCGAAGGCGAGCATCTCGCTCTGCGACCACTCCACGGATGGGGCCTGGCCCGTGGCGTTTCTTCGGGCGTTGACCGGCTCGACATCGAAGAGCGCCGTCTGCCCGCGTTCGCGGTCACGCTGGAGGCTCGAGGCGCGGTTCATCTGATACTCGATCGCGGCGAACACCTGGGCCCGCGGTTCGCCCAGGGAATCGAACGCCCCGCATTTGACCAGGCATTCCAGGACTTTCCGGTTCACGATTCGCAAATCGACGCGCGTGCAGAAATCTTCGAAGGACTTGAACCGGCCGCCCGCGTCACGCACCTGAATGACATTTTCCACGGCGATTTCACCGACGTTCTTGATCGCCGCGAGACCAAAGCGAATCTTGCTGTCGCGCACGGTGAAGCGTACGCCGCTCTCGTTAACATCGGGCGCCAGCACCTCGATGCTCATGCGTTTGCATTCGTTGATGAAGAGTTGGATCTTGTCGGTGTTGGCCAGTTCGTTGGACAACACGGCGGCCATGTACTCCACGGGGTAATTCGCCTTCAACCACGCGGTCTGGTAGGAAACGACCCCGTAGGCCGCGCTGTGCGACTTGTTGAAACCGTACCCGGCAAATTTGGCGAGCGTGTCGAAAATCTGGTTGGCCCTGGGGCGCGGGATCTTGTTCTTTTCGTGGCAGCCCTTGATGAAGATTTCGCGCTGCTTCTCCATTTCCTCGGGCTTCTTCTTGCCCATCGCGCGCCGCAACATGTCGGCGCCGCCCAGGGAGTAGCCGGCGAGGACGTTGGCGGCCTGCATCACCTGCTCCTGATACACAAATACGCCGAATGTCTCCTTGAGAATGGGTTCGAGCAGTGGATGGTCGTACTCGACTTTGATCTTGCCATGCTTGCGGTTGACGTAGTCGTCGAGCATGTTCATCGGCCCGGGGCGGAACAACGCGATGAGCGCGATGATCACGTCGACGGAATCGACGCCGATCCGCCGGCACAGATCGCGCATGCCCTGAGATTCAAGCTGGAACACGCCGATGGTATTGGCCTTGGCGAGCATCTCGAAGGTCTTCTGGTCATCGAGCGGAAACTTGTCGATATCGAGACGCTTTCCGGTGGTTTGCTCGACAAGATCGAGGGCGTCCTGGATGACCGTCAGCGTCTTGAGCCCGAGGAAGTCCATTTTCAGCAAGCCGAGATCGCCGAGCGGATTCATCGAGTACTGAGTGACAATTTCGTTCGAGTTCGTCCCGGTGGTAAGTGGGACAACGTTCGTGAGCGGCTCGGCGCCAATGACGACGCCCGCGGCGTGCGTCGAGGCGTTGCGCGAAAGACCTTCGAGGGTAAACCCGTAATCGATGACTCGTTTGACCGTTGCCTCGTTGTGGTAGGCGGTTTTCAGTTCGGGATTGATCTCCAGCGCTTTCTGGAGCGTCATCCCAATGTCGGGTGGGATCATCTTGGCGATGCGGTCGCATTCACCGTAGGAAAGCCCCATCACGCGACCGACGTCGCGCACGACCATTTTCGCGCCGAGCGTGCCGAAGGTGATGATCTGTGCGACGTGATCGTCGCCGTACTTCCTGCGCACGTAATCGATGACTTCCGGGCGGCGGTTGTAACAGAAGTCCATGTCGATATCAGGCGGCGAGATACGCTCGGGATTGAGGAACCGCTCGAACAGCAGGTTGTAGCGCAACGGATCGATGTCCGTGATTTTCAAGATGTACGCCACCACGCTGCCGGCGGCGCTGCCGCGCCCCGGACCGACAGGAATGTTGTGGCTCCGCGCGAAGTGGACGAAATCCCAAACGATCAGGAAGTAACTGACAAAGCCCGTCTTCTCCACGATCTTCAACTCAAACTCCACACGGTCGACGATCTGCTGTTCCTGCGCGTTCTTCGGCTTCTTCCACTCGATGCCATAGCGGTCGCGCAACCCTTGTTCGCACAAATGCCGCAGGTACTGTTCGCGCGTGAATCCAGCGGGCGGCTCGTAGACCGGAAACCGCAGTTTGCCGAACTCCAGCAGCAGATTGCATTTCTCAGCGACGGCCAGCGTGTTCTGCAGCGCTTCGGGGACTTCGGCGAACAACGCGTGCATCTCTTCCGTCGTGCGCAGGTAGAATTGTTCGGACACGTACCGCATGCGCTTTTCATCCGAGAGGAGTGATTGCGTCTGCAGGCAAATCAGGCAGTCGTGCGCTTCCCAGTGCTCGCGCTCGACGTAATGCACATCGTTGGTGGCGACCATCGGGAGCTGGAATTCCTTCGCCCACTGTATCAGCGTCCGGTTGACCGTGCGCTGTTCTTCGATACCGTGGTTCTGCAGCTCCACGTAGAAATCACCCGGCTCGAAAATGTGGCGATACTCGTCCAACGCGGTCTTCGCCAGATCCATCTGGTCTTCCTTGATTTTGTTCGGCACCTCGCCCTTGAGGCAGGACGTCAACCCGATGAGTCCTTTGGAGTGTTGGGCGAGGATTTCCTTGTCGATGCGCGGCTTGTAATAGAAGCCTTCGAGATGCGCCAACGAAACGAGTTTCACGAGATTCTTGTAGCCGACGTCGTCCTTGGCCAGGAGGATGAGGTGATAGGCGGCGTCGCGAGCATTGGTGGATTTCCTGTCCAGACGTGAGCCCGGCGCGATGTAGGTCTCGCAGCCGATAATCGGCTTGAGCCCCTTCTCCTGGGCGGTCTTGTAAAACTCGACGGCGCCGAACATGTTGCCATGATCGGTCATCGCCACCGCTGGCATTTTGCACGCGTGCGCCTTGTCGACGACGTCCGATATGCGGCACGCCCCGTCGAGCAAGCTGTACTCCGTGTGCAAATGCAGGTGAACAAAATCCGAATGCTTCATTAAAACTGTCGTGCCTCGCTCCCGCCACTGTAAGTGTGACAACGATGGCAATCAAGACTTCTGGGGAGTTTGCTTCGCGGTCGGCACCAGTTGCGAGTCCTGACGTTCGTAAAGGCCAACGAAAACGGTGCTGGAGTCGTGCAACGCCCTTACGAAATGGTGATGGTGATTCATCCAGTCGCGGGCCGTTTCCGCGAGGTCGCGATGGAATTGATCGGGATACAGAACGAGCCAAATCCGTTTGAAGCCGGCGATGGATTGTGGCAGGCGCTCATCTCCTATTACACGGAACTTATGCGGCAGGTACGCAGGTGGGTCGATTATGCCCTGCACGACCCCAACTCCCAGGTAGTACTGAAATGGTCGGAACGAAGATTCCGTGATGTGGACAACGATGTCACCGGCTTGGAATTCTTTTGCGAGTTTGCTGGCAGCCTCACGCAAATCGGATTTCACCCATCGATTCTCCAGAAAATAGTAATTTCGCAAGGTATAGACATTGGCAACCAGCAGGGCGATCCCCGTGAGAACCAACACGGTGCGGGTAGCCATTTTGCCCGGCTGGATCACGGCGCAGCCCAGCAACAAGGCGAGCGACGGTGTCGTGCACAGCAACGCACGCGGCAGGAAGCGGTTTTGATTCAATGACTGCATCGCCAGGAGAACCACCGGCACAACAAACCAGAGAGCCAGCAGCGCGGCGAATTGACGGGACTCCCGGCGGCGGAACAAAATCGCTGTCGGAACGATCAACGCCGCCATTGTGATCGCCACGGACACAGAACGCCCATGCGGGTCTCCGAGATATGCGCCACTGAAGAGTGAGAAGAAGGCCAATACCCGCTTGAACTCCAGCGGCTCCATCCACGAACTGCCCATGCCCATCCTCGTTTGGGAGACGAAAACTGGCAACCAGGGTGCAAACAGGACCATCACGACGCATTGCGATGCCAACCAGTAATGCTGTTTCTGACGATCCCGACGGTTATAGGCAAGGACAAAGACATTCTGAGCAACGACAGCGTAGAGCGAAGCGTACTGCGCGTACAGACTCAGCGCGGTGACGATCGAGTACCCCACCCAGACCAAGCCCCGATCTTGCCGCAACGCCAATACCATGAACAGGAACGACAAGGTCACGAGCAACGTCTGCACCGCATACATCCTGGTTTCCTGGGAGTACCAGACATGGAGAGGACACACAGCCAGAAACGCCGCGGCCAACAACCCCGCGCCACGCCCTGCCAGAGCGCGACCCATCGCATACACCACGGCGACCGTTGCGACCCCGGCGAGCACTGACAGCAGCCGTGCCCCGGCTTCGCCACCGACCACGAACTGCCAGTAATGCAAGATCAGGTAATAAAACGGGCTGTGAATATCATCGCGAACGGCATCGATAATCTCAGCGGGACCCGCTCTGGCAATCAGCAACGAATCGGCTTCATCCAACCACAGCACGCGCTCGTGGAGGTGAAACAACCGAAGCCCCAGCGCCGCCAGAAGCACGACACTCAGCCAGGTGAGCGACCGTTTGCCGTCGTTCTTCAACATTGCAGATTCAGTCTCCAAAGGGAATGACTGCCTACGGAATTGCACACCACAGTCGGGCTACGATCAGCGAGAGCACCACCGCCAGAATCAACAATGTCACGATCCACCAAAACCACCGCTTCCCGGTACGCCGCGGACCGCGTCCTTCGACCTCACGACGTTTCCAATCATCGTAGTCAAATTCTTCCGGGTCCTCGATGTCGGTGCCGTCGTAAATCGTATCGTCCGACCAGCCCGTTTTCTCATCGGAGCCACACTCGGGACACGCCTTGGCGTTCGCCGGGACTTCCGCACCGCAGTTCGGACAGATAAACTCATCGCGGGGCATGGCGCAACAGCTCGTCGACGCGTTTCTTCACGGTATCGTCCATCTTGATAATCGGCGGCCAGGGGCGTGTGTTTGCCTCCCCTTTCATCTTGTGCGTGGCATCGATGCCGATCTTGCTGCCGAACCCCATGACGGGCGTGGCGTGATCGAGCACGTCGGCGGGGCCCTTGGTGAGGATGATATCGCGCTCGGGGTCGATGTTCGCCGTGAGACGGAACAGAACCTCGTTCGTGTCGTGGACGTTTACGTCTTCGTCAACCACGACGATGATTTTGGTGAACATCATCTGTCCCATGCCCCACAACCCGTGCATCACTTTCATCGCGTGATACGGGAACTGTTTCTTGATCGAGACGATGACCAGATTATGGAACACGCCTTCGGCGGGCAGGGCCATATCGACGATTTCGTTGAAGTTGGCTTTGATCACGGGCAGGAAAATCCGCACGCTCGACGTGCCCATGTAAAAATCCTCCATGGGGGGCACGCCAACGATGGTGCTGGGATAGATCGCGTCGCGTCGATGCGTGATGCGTTCGATGTGGAACTTGGGATACGGTTCCGGCAGAGTGTAGTAACCCGTGTGATCACCGAACGGACCTTCGAGGTCGAGTTTCTCTTCCGGCCCGACGTAGCCTTCCAAGACAAAATCGCAATCGGCGGGCACTTCGAGGTCGTTGGTGTCGCATTTCACCATCTCAACCGATTTCTTACGGAGGAAACCTGCCAGCATCATCTCGTCGATGCCATCGGGCAGTGGTGCGGTGGCCGCAAAGGCATACACCGGGTCGCCGCCGAGTGCGACGGCAACGGGCATGCGCTGTTTCAATTCCATGTAGCGTCGCCAGTGACGCGCGCCGGTCTTGTGCAGTTGCCAGTGCATGAACGTCGTTTGCCCGTCGATGATCTGCATGCGATAGGTGCCGACGTTGCGTGTACCGTTGTCGGGATCGCGCGTGATCACCAGTGGCATGCAAACGAATCGCCCGGCGTCGTGTGGCCAGCATTTTTGAATGGGGAGCGTGTTGACGTTCGGTCTCTGCTGAACAATTTGCTTACAGGTGCCGGAATTGACGCTTTTGGGTTTCGCGTGGCGCAGCTCGAACGCTGTCCCCAACAGTGAGATGGCTTCCTTGAAAGAGGTCGGGGGCTTCGCCTTGAGCAACCCTTCGAGTTCGCGGGCGATGTCTTCGACGTCGTTTACGCTGAGTGCCATCGCCATGCGTTTCGTCGAGCCGTAGGCGTTGATCAGCAGCGGAAACTGGGAGCCTTTGCATTTCTCGAAGAGCAACGCCTTGCCGCCGCCCGGCAATTTCATTTCACGATCGGCGATTTCTGCGATTTCGAGGACGGGATTTACCTCGACCGAAATCTGTTTCAATTCGCCGGCGGCATCCAACTTCTGCACAAAGTCGCGCAAGGAATCGTAGGCCATGGCGCAACAAATAACACAGTCGCGCCCTAGTGGCCAGCGTACTTCGTGCGATCTGGTATTCCGGCGGTGCGAAACGCCTTTTGTCGTTCGGCGCATTTGTTGCAGCGGCCACAGGGGAGGCCGTTTTTCGGGGCGATACAGGAGAAGCTGAGGTGGAGCGGTAGTTTGAGTCGAAGACCGCGACGGATGACCTGTTCTTTGGTGAGCGCGCGAAACGGGGCGATGATCTTGATTCGGGAATTCAATGCGCACCCCGCGGCGGCGGCGAAGTCGCGAAAGAATTTCGGCGTGGCGTCGCGAAACGGGTTGTGGCCGAGCGAGCCGACGGCGATGGTGTCGATTTGGTGCAGCGCACAGAACACGGCGGCTTTGGAGAGCAACAGCAAATTCCGACCGGGAAGGTAGACGGCTTCGTCGGTGGTTTTGGCGCCGGGGACGCCCTTGCCGGTGGTGCTCCAGTGTTTGCCGTAGAGGTCATTCGAAGGCAAATCGAGGATGGTCAGGGGTTCATGGCGAATGTGGGTAGTCCGAAGATAGGAGCAGAGTGCGCGATTCTCGGCGGTTTCCCAGACGAGACCCTGTCGAATGAACACGGGGTAAACTTCGCGGTACCGCCGTGCGAGCGAGGCCAGCATCACGCAACTGTCGAGGCCGCTGCTGACCAACGCGCAGACGGAGCGCTTCACTTGCTCTGTCGAACCTTCTCTTTCTCGGCTTCGAGTTTGGCGCGAAGTCTGGCGATTTCGCTGCGGAGGATCTCGTCGAATTTTTGCGCGTCCTCGACCTTCCCAGCGGACTGGGCCGCGGCGATCTTCGGTTTCAATTCCAGTTCGCGTTCAGCGATCTTGGCGGTGTAAACACGGTCGATCTCGGCGAGTTTGGCCTTCTGCTCGTTCGTCAGCTTCGTCGTCGACTTGCCGCCCGTGCGTTCGAGCGCCAGTTCCCAGGATGATTTAAGCGTCATTGAGTTTTACCTTTACGTCGTTGCCTTCGACCACGCACTCGAACTTCTCAACTTTCGCCGTGGGAATCACGGGCGACTGCCCCGTGCACACATCGAACCGCCAGCCGTGCCACGGACAGGTGACCACACTGCCATCGAGTGTCCCCTCGCCCAACGGTCCGCCGCGGTGCGGGCAGACGTTGTCGGTCGCATAAAATTTCCCGCCCACGTTGAACAGGGCCAGTTCGCGTTCCCCGACCGACACCGTTTTACACTCGCCGGGGTGCAGGTCGCCGGTTTCCGCCACTTTGATCCACTCGCTCATTTATTTGTGTTCTCCTCCCGAAACATCTATTCTTGTTGCATGAATTCGAGCCGCTTTCAAGACGCGATTGGCCGGATTGACGCGGCCAATGCGAAAGACCCCCACAGCATCGAGTTGCCGTATGCGAAACGGCTGAGCGGATGGGTCGAGCGGCTGGCCCCGAATGCGTCGGAAGAATTGCGGCTGGCGGCGCGCGCGCAGCATGTTTGTCGGTGGATCATTCCGCGCGAATCGTACCCGGCGGGGCGGATCGGTTATCTCAAATGGCGAGAGGATTTGAAACAATTCCATGCGCAGAAGGCCGGAGAGATCTTGCGGGAGGTCGGTTACGATGAGGCCACGGTGTCGCGAGTACAGGACTTGATACGCAAACGCAATTTCCCGCGGGTGCCCGATGGCCGCGTCCTTGAGGACGCGCTGTGCCTGATTTTTCTGGAGACGCAATTTGCCGAGACGACGGCAAAGACTGGTGACGAGAAGATGATCGGGATTTTACAGAAATCGTGGCGGAAAATGACGCCGCAAGCGCAGCAGATTGCGCTCACGATTCCAATGACGCCCGAATGTCGCGCCCTCGTGGGGAAGGCATTGCAACCTTCTTCCTGATTTGTCATTCTGGACGTGGTGATGAGCCGAAAGGCAACCGTCGAATGGATTTATGAAGCTGGCCGACGTCCCGATCTCAACGACTGACCCGATCAACGCGAAGATCCTCGCGGTCTCGGAAGATTGTCTTCAGGGCTTTCAACGCGATCCGCTCGGCGAAATCGCGCGACAGTCGGGCGTCGAGTTGCCGGTCGTTATCGAGCGGATTCAGGCGATGTTGCGGGCGGGGACGATTCGGCGCGTGCGGCAGACGCTGCTGGCCACGAACCTCGCGCAAGGCGCCCTTGTGGCGTGGCAGGTACCCGAGGACAAACTCGAGGCCGCTTTCGATTATATGTTCCAGTGCGACCCGTTCAGCGGACACGTTGTCATCCGCACCACGGACACTGTTACTGTCGGCTCCAAATACCGGTTGTGGACAACGCTGAAGGTGCCGCAAGGATTCTCGATGAGCCGGCACTGCGAGTTTTTGGGTCGGCAAACCGGCGCCGAGAAATTCATTCTCCTGCCGGCGAAGAAACTGTTTGCGCTTGGTGTCGGCCATGTGAGGCGGCGTGGACTCCGACCCGGCAGCCGCGCGGAAGTGTTGGCCGAGGTGACGGATGTTTCCGTGACCGAACTTAGCGATTTGGAATGGCGCGTGTTGGTGGCGCTCAAGCGGGAATTCGCCCCCGAGGAAGTCACGCCGGATATCTGGGTGGCGCGAGCGAAAGAAGCCAGCGCCGCGCTCGAACAGTTCCTCGAGGTTGCCGCGGAGTTGAATCGGCGCAAGATCATTGGACGCTTCTCGACGTTTCTGGAACACGTCAAGCCTGCTGCCGGTGGCGAACAGGTGACGCGCTACAACGCACTGTTCCACTGGGCGGTGTCGCCGGGCCGCGAGATCGACACGGGGCGCGAGGTGGGCCGCCATCATATTATGACGCACGCCTACTGGCGGGAGGGCGGACCGGAGTTTCACAACGTGAACGTCATGGGTGTTGCGCACGGGACGGATAAACAAGTGCTTCTCGGCCACAAAGCGGCCATCGACCGGCATCTGACGGAAGCGGGCATCCCGGTATCCTACACGAACGTCTTCTGGGGAGGACGCAGTGAGATCAAGCCCAGTGAGATTTCGCCATTCGCGTATCGGGAGTGGTGCCAGAGGGTCGGTTTCGATTCCGAAGGAACGAAGAAATGAAGATCGCATTCTTCGAACTCCAGCCATGGGAGGAGAAGTATTTGCGCGGGCGGGTGGACGGCAAGCACGAGATTGTGGCGTCGCACGAGGTGCTCGACGACGAGCACCTTGCCGAAATTGCTGATGCAGAGGTTGTGTCGCCGTTCATTTACTCGAGGTTGACGGCGGAACGACTGGCGAGGCTGCCGAAGCTGAAGATGATCGCGACGCGGTCGACGGGGTTTGACCACATCGACATGGCGGAGGCTGGCAAACGGGGCGTTACGGTGTGCAACGTGCCGTCTTACGGCGAGAACACCGTGGCGGAACACACATTCGCCTTGATCCTGGCGTTGTCGAGGAAAGTGCACGAGGCATTCGTGCGCGTGCGCGCTGGAAATTTCTCGCTGGATGGGTTGCGCGGGTTCGATCTCAAGGACAAGACGATTGGCGTCATCGGCGCGGGGCGGATCGGACTGCATGTGATACGCATTGCGCGCGGCTTTGGCATGAAAGTATTGGCGTTCGACGTCAGGCGTGACAACTTCTGGGCGGAGGTGCTTGGATTTGAGTACGCGGAGTTGAACGATCTGCTCGGGCGCTCGGACATCATCACGTTGCATGCGCCCTACAATCGACACACGCATCACTTGATCAACCGCGACAATATCCACCAGATCAAGCGCGGCGCGATCCTGATCAACACCGCGCGAGGCGGGTTGGTGAATACCGACGCATTGTTGAAGGCGCTGGATGATGGGATCCTGGCGGGCGCGGGGCTGGACGTGCTGGAGGGCGAGGAGACGATCTATGAGGAAAGTGCATTGCTGGGAGACGCGACGAACCCCGAGAAGCTCCGCACGGCGATCCAAAACCATGTGATTCTGAAGAAGCCAAACGTGGTCTTCACGCCGCACAACGCGTTCAACAGCCAGGAGGCGTTGGAGCGCATCCTCGACACGACGGCGGACAATATTGCCGCATTTGCGGCTGGCACCGCGAAAAACGTCGTGCGGTAAGGGTCGCGGAAACGCGGCGAACGATTCGATGAACGTGTCCTCTCGTTTCCGGGAATTCCGTGAAGATATTACGGATTTGCCGGCATTTGATGTCGTCATCGGTGCTGGCGACGGTGAACTTCAATGGCGGGACCGAGCAACCGTATTTCGGCCGGGTCCGCGACCCGTGATCGCTTATGAGGGAGCGGGGACGCGCTGGGGCGGCTACGGCACCGCCGTCTTCCAAATCGGCACTCTCTCTTTCAACTCGTCGATGATGAACTGCGCCGCGGCGAAGGCCTCGCTGCGATGGGCCGCTTCGACGCGGACCAGCAAGGACGGTTCAGCCACGGGGATTCGGCCCAGTCGGTGAACGATGCGGATGCGCTTCAGCGGCCATTTCTGGTGGGCCTCGGCGAGCAGCTTGCGGAATTGGTGGCCGGCCATTTCGCGGTAGGCGGTGTACTCGAGGGCGCGAATGCGTTGGCCGTCCTCCAGGTCGCGCACGACTCCCCAAAACGTGACGACACCACCGACGTCGCCGCTGAATTTGGCCAGCTCGGCTTCGGCCTCGTCGATTGGCTTGTCGGTAAGAAGCAATTCGTCGTCAACGGCGGGTCCTGCGCCACCCTGTAACGGCGGCATCAGCGACAACACATCGCCCTCACGGAGTTTGGTGGCGCGTGTGGCGAACTCGAGGCCGATGGCTGTCAGGATGGATTTGTCCACTTCCCTGAGTCGCGGGAATTTCGCGTACAGTTCGGCAAGGGCCTCGGCGACATCCGCGTCATTCGGCAGGTCGAGCACATACTCGTCCTGTCCGCCCCATTGACGGAGATAACTGAAAAACTGAACGTTGATCTTCACAACCTGGCGGCGATGGCTTCGGTTCGTAGCGTGCCGACGTACGGAAGATTGCGATAACGCTCTTGATAATCCAGGCCGTACCCGACGACGAATTTGTTGGGGATACGGAAGGCGACGTAATCGGCGTGAAAGTTTTCGCAGTGGGGGACGTCCTTCTCCAACAGCGTGCAGAATCGGACGTTGCGCGGTTGGAGTTTCACGATCATCTCGCGAACCTTGACGAGCGTGAGGCCCGTGTCGAGGATGTCGTCCACGACGAGCACGTCGCGGTCGCGGACGTCGAGTTTCAACGCTTTGGTCACCACCAATTCACCCGAGGAACGCGTCTTGCCTCGGTAGCTGGAGACGCTGATGTAATCGAGACGCAACTGCATGGGCAGGCGCCGCAAGAGGTCGGCGATGAACATCACACTGCCGGTAAGGATCGCGACCAGGGTGAGGTCTCTGTTTGCGTAGTCGCGCTGGATCTCTGCGGCCAACTCGTCGAGCCGATGTTGAATCTGCTCTTCCGACAAGAGGACCTCTTCCAAATCCTGCTGCATCGAACGCATGTTTGTAGAACCTTAGTTGATCGACGGCTGAGTGAAAAGCAAAAGCTGGCCTCGAACGCGCAGGGCCCGTCGGGGATCCTGGATGAGTGAATCGACGCCAATGATTTATGGGGCATGCCAGCCCGAGGTCACGTGCATTCCTGGAACGATAGAGACCCCTTCGGCAAGCCTCCTCCGTCACGTCTTCGGCGGCCAAGGCCCTAGACGACAGCAGGCTTTCGGCCGAAAGCGGGTGGACTTCGCACCGCCGGCGGGGACACCTGCGCTACCAAGGCAGACCAAAAAAAGACAATCTCGACACTTGACGAAGCGAGCCGTTGCGGGTATTTTCTCAGACTGTAAGCAGAGTTGTTTGGCCCCTTGGTCGTTAGGCAATCCTAAATCACTAGCACTCGATCGGTTCACCATCTCCCATGAATCTGACTGGGAATACTGGGTCATGAAACGGCTCATCAAAGTTGGGCTTACCGGAGGCATTGGCACGGGGAAATCGACGACTCTGGAACACTGGCGCGAAGCCGGAGCTGCCGTGATCGATGCCGACGAGTTGGCACATCGGGCACTGACACCAGACACGCCTACGTGGGAAGAAGTTGTGCGCACGTTTGGCAAAGGAATATTGAATGCGGACAGGACGGTGAACCGCGCCATACTTGGCGACATCGTTTTTGCCGATGCTGGAAAGCGCGAGGCACTGAACCGCATCATCCACCCGGCGGTGGACCGGATGTGGAGGGAAGCCGTCGAGCGGCTGAAGCGCGAAGGCCGGGCGGAATTTGTCGTCCTCGCGATACCGTTGTTATACGAAGTTGCGGTGGAATCCCAATTTGACTGCGTAGTCGTTGTCGGTTGCAGCGGGCCGACGCAGTTGGCGCGCTGCAACCGCAAAGGGTTGAGCGACGCCCAGGCCCGCGCGCGGATTGGCGCGCAGTGGCCGCTGCCAACGAAAATGGATCGGGCGGATTTTGTGATTTGGAACGATGGCACGCTGGCGGGGTTACACCAGCAGGCCGAGATCATTTGGGCAACCATCAAGGAGACCTACCATGCCCCGAGCAAAAACCAGCAAGCAGGATGAACCAAAGGCACCCGAGTCGGGCGCCCCGGCCGAGACGGAAACGAAAATGGATGACGCCGAGAAGAATGGCGGCGTTGTCGTGGCTACAGCCGAAAAGGAAGAGGCACCCGCCCCGCGCAATCAGTTGCCGCCCGGTGAGACGCTGAACCTTGCCGATCTTCAGGCGATGTCCATGCCGCTGCTCCAAAAGATGGCGCGCGATGGCGGCGTGGAAGCCGTGGCCGTCCTCAAGAAATACGAAATTATTTTTGAAATCCTGAAGAAGAACGCCGAACGCAACGGCGCGATGTTTGGCGAGGGCGTGCTGGAAATTCTGCCGGATGGTTTCGGCTTCCTGCGCTCGCCGGCGTACAACTACCTCCCCTGCCCCGAAGATATTTATGTTTCACCCTCGCAGATTCGGCGGTTTGAACTGCAGACGGGCGATCTCGTGGCCGGCCAGGTGCGTCCGCCCAAGGACAAGGAGCGATTCTTCGCGCTGTTGAAGGTCGAGGCGGTGAATCGGGACAATCCCGAGAAGGCGAAAGAGAAGATCATGTTCGATAATCTCACGCCTTACTTCCCGACGAGCCGATTCATTCTCGAAACGAAATCCGAAGAGATCAATTCGCGCGTCATGGATCTGTTCACGCCGATTGGCAAAGGCCAGCGCGGGTTGATCGTCGCGCCACCGCGCACGGGTAAGACGATCTTGCTGCAGAAGATCGCCAACGCCGTCCTGACCAACTCTCCCGAAGCGATCCTCATCGTGTTGTTGATCGACGAGCGTCCCGAGGAAGTGACCGACTTCAAGCGCACAGTGAAAGCCGAAGTCATCAGCTCGACGTTTGACGAAGCGCCCGAGCGCCACGCGCAGGTGGCGGAGATGGTGCTGGAAAAAGCCAAGCGCCTCGTCGAACACAAGAAGGACGTGGTGATCCTGCTCGACTCGATCACGCGTTTGGCGCGCGCCTATAACACGTTGCAGCCGCACTCCGGCAAGATTCTGTCGGGCGGCGTCGATGCCAATGCGCTGCACAAGCCGAAACGTTTCTTTGGCGCAGCGCGTAACGTGGAGGAAGGCGGCTCGCTGACCATCATTGCCACGGCGCTGGTGGAGACGGGCTCGCGCATGGACGAAGTTATTTTTGAAGAGTTCAAGGGGACGGGCAACATGGAATTGTGCCTCGACCGTCACTTGGTCGAGAAACGCATTTTCCCGGCAATCAACATCGAGCGGAGCGGCACCCGTAAGGAGGAGTTGTTGTATCACCCGGACGAACTCGAGCGGATTTATATCCTGCGCAAGGCGCTGGCGGGCGTGCCTCCCGTCGAGGCCATGGAACTGATCGTCGAGAAACTCAAAAAGACCCGCTCCAACGCGGAATTCCTGCTGTCGATGAAATTCTGAGCGCGGGCAGCATGTGCCTATGCAGCGCAGACTTTCTCTTCGCAATCTGGCCACGGTCTTGTTTGCCTGTTTTCTCTGTCCGTGCCTCCGGGCTCAGCACACGAACTCCGCGCCTGCTGGTGGTGTGAAAAGCCGGGTGGTGCTCGTGTGCGATCCGAGCGCTGTCAGCAGTTACAGCGTAGACGCCGCCAAAGCGCAAGCGATGGTCGCGGCCGGCATCAAATCGCTCACGGGCGAAGGCGACGAGGGGGCGGCGTGGCGGCATTTCGTTTCCAGCAACGATGCGGTCGGTATCAAGATCAGCACGCAATCCGGCCCGCTTCAGTCGACCCGGCGTGCGGTGGTGGAGGCCATTGCGCGCGGGTTGCGCGCGGCCGGTGTGTCGGGCGCGAACATTTACGTTTTCGACCGTGACTCGATTCAGATGCAGGCGGCCGGTTATCGTCCGACGAACGGCGGAGCCAATGGATTTCGCATTGTGAGCATCATCGACGGAACCGGCTGGGACCCCAACGCCTACTTCCAGAACAACCTCGCGGGAAAACTGATCTGGGGCGATTTGCTTTTCGGTAAGGACGACGATCTCTTGAGCAAGCGCTCCCATCTCCCGAAACTCGTGACGGGAACCATCACCAAGCTCATCAACGTGCCCGTGCTGCAGGACCATGACGCGTGCGGCCTGGCGGGTTGTCTGTACAATCTTTCGCTCGGCATGGTGGACAATACGCGCCGGTTTGAAACGCTGGGGCAGCGCGGCGATCCCATGATCACGGAGATGTGCGCCATGCCGTTGTTGCGCGAGAAACTGGCGCTCAACGTTATGGATGGATTGATTGCCGGCTACGCGGGCGGACCGGAATTCAAACCGCAATACTCGTGGGGCTATGGGGCGCTGTATATGAGCGTCGACCCCGTGGCCATCGATGCGCTCTGCCTGGAGGCGATTGATGCCAAACGGCGGGAAGCTAGAGTTACGCTGGCCGCGCCGCACGCAACCCACATCGCTACTGCCGGCAAGGACGGCCTCGGCCAATCTGACCGCGCCAGAATCGACCTGTCCGAAATCAAGCGGTAGCTACGGAGATTTCGCTGGCGGCGTGGCGGGGCTGGCCTTCTCGCTGGCGCGTGGTTTGTCTTCCGTCGTCGGTTTCTCCTCGGCAGCGGGTGTCTTGGCTTCGAGGGCCTGCTTCGCGCCATCGACGATGTCCGAGGCCGGCAGGATAACGGGCATCATGCCCCACTGGTTAAGGTTGCTGAAGATGAAGCCACTGTCCTGGTCCGTCTGGGTCTTGGCGCTTCGCAGCAACACGATGCCGACGAGTTTGCCATCGGTCGAGAACACCGGCGCGCCGAGCGAGTACGCCCACATCGATTGACCCAGCAGATAGAACGTGCGCGGTTTGTCAATAATGCCTTCGATGCGGCCAATCGAAACTGCGGGAGCGCGATTGGCTGCCTGGCTAAGACGGTTGATCACGATCACTTCGTCCAGAACCTGTGCCTTGGCGTCCTTTGTCAGGTCGAGGCAGGCCAGCGGCTTGGCCGGCTTGTCGGATGGGCGCAGGTAGGCAAGGTCCAGATCCTTGTCTCGCAGGACAACATCCGCGGGAATCTCCGTGCCGTCGGCCAGAACGATCTTCACGTCGTTCAATTCGCTGTCAAACTTGAACTCCGACATGTCGCCGCCGCGAGCGGCAATCGCGCGGGCGTAGGCGTCTTTGATCGTGCTGCTGGGGTCGGTCGCCGCGAGCGAGACAACGGTCAACCCCGAGGGATCGATCACGGTTCCCGTGGTCGTGGTCTTGGACTCGGACTTGTTTTCACGCCCGC
>Ga0116126_1000132_pt1 | contig 64237 bp, 67 predicted proteins | sample June2015DPH_16_5_FD_89730 | JGI IMG/M metagenome (GOLD analysis project Ga0116126, IMG submission 89730) | Peatland microbial communities from SPRUCE experiment site at the Marcell Experimental Forest, Minnesota, USA - June2015DPH_16_40 | ecosystem: Environmental > Terrestrial > Soil > Wetlands...
TTGTGATGATGTCGTTGGACAAGCCGGATTCGCGGGGCGAACAGGGGCCGGGCGAGATGAGGATGCGGGACGGTTTGAGGGCGCGAATCTGGTCGAGACTGATTTCGTTGTTGCGGAAGATTTTCATTTCCACGCCCAACTCGCCGAGGTACTGGACGAGGTTGTAGGTGAAGCTGTCGTAATTGTCGATGACCAGCAGCATGCGGGCGTAAGGTACGACAAGTTGGCGCGTCGACCAAGTGAAAACACGGCCCCCCGCTTTTGCTCTTGCGACAGTGTCCATCGTCGTGCAATGTACTAACCATGGACCCGGTGCCGCCCTATCTTGTCAGCCAGCCGCCCCCGCCGCCGAGGCGGACGGGGTGGATCGTGTATGCCGTGATTGTGACGTTTTTCCTGTTTCTCAGCGTGCTGGCGAATCTGGTGTTGTTCGCGGCGGCGTTTGGCGGGGCGGGAACGGAGACCATTTCCGTGACCCGTCACGGGCGGTACGAGGAACGCTATCTCGAAGGCGAAGAAGACGCGAAGGACAAGATTGCGGTCATCTACGTGACGGGGGTGATCAGTACGACGGAGGACGGTTACAGCGGCGAAGAGGGCATGGTGGGAGACATCGAAAACCAGCTTCAGCAGGCAGTCGACGACAAGCGGGTGAAAGCGATAATTTTGCGGATCGACTCGCCCGGTGGGGAGGTCGTGGCTTCCGACACGATTTATCAGGCGGTGGTGGCGGCCCGCGAGAAAAAGCCCGTGGTGGCGAACATCAACACCATGGGAGCGTCCGGGGCGTATTACGTGGCAGTCGGGGCTGATTACATTGTGGCCAATGAATTGAGCATCACCGGCAGCATCGGGGTGATCATGGAAAGCTTTACGGTCAGCGGTCTGGCCGACAAAATTGGGGTCAAGTTTTACACGTTCAAATCGGGAAAGTACAAAGACATCTTGAATCCGACGCGAGAGCCCACGGAAGACGAGAAGGCATTGGTTCAAGGGATGGTGATGGAAGTCTACGATAAGTTCGTCGGCATCGTGGCCGAGGAACGCGATATGAAGGTCGATGATCTGAAGAACGGCCTGGCGGATGGCCGTATCCTATCGGGCAAACAGGCGTTGGAGGCCGGGTTCGTGGACGGGTTGGGCTATTTCGAGGATGCGATTGACAAGGCGGAGGAATTGGCATCGATCAAGCGGGCGCGGGTGATTCGCTACGTGGAACCGTTTAGTCTGCGCAATCTGTTTCGGTTGATGGGCAGCAACGACAAGGCGAAGATCCAAATCCAATTGACGCCGAACGAATTCAAGCTGCAGACGGGGCGGATGTATTTTCTCCCGTCCTACATGTTCCACTGAGCCTGACTACGATTTTGGCTCGTCTTTGAGCTGATTGACTTTTCCGCCCCAGGACAGAACCGTGGCCAGCCCCTTTTCCTTCTCGGCCATGGCTTTGTCGCCCGCGCGCATGTAATACATCGACAGGCTGGTGTGGGCGAGCATGTCGTTGGGATTGATTTCGATCGCGCGCTTGCCGGCTTCAATCGCCTCAGGAATCCTGTTCGCCCGCAGATACGCCATTCCCAGCGCGTGCCACGCGTCGAAGTACGACGCATCCAGCTCCACGGCTTTGCGGTAACACTCGATGGCCTTGTCATATTCGGCCATCGCGAATTCCGTCATGCCCTGATCGTAATGCTCTTCCTTCGTCATGTTCTTCGATGCATCGGCGCGGGCACTTTCAACTTTGTGCCACCAATGACAAGATCGCCTCGACCAAGCCGGCGATCGTGTGCACCTTCGCTTCGATGGCGACTTCCAAACCCTTCGCGCGCGCCGCTTGCGATGTTTGCGGCCCGATACTCACAAACCTCATTTGTGGAAACTGCTTCCGAAGCGCGGGAACATCCACCAGATTGCAGAAGTTTACCACCGTGGATGAGCTGGTGAATGTCACAAGGTCAGCGCCTTCGCTGAGCAATCGCGCACGATGCCCTGTTCGATCCACCGTGTCGGGCACGGTTTGATACGCGTCCAAATCGTCCACAATGGCCCCCAGGTCCTCCAACCCGCGTGCCAGCCGCTGATCGGCCAGGTCCGCTCGTGGCAGGAGCATTTTCAAGTTCTCGCAACTTACCGAGCGTTTGAATTCGGCGAGCAACGCCTCCGTCGTGAACTCCTTGGGCTGCAGATCCACCTCCAAGTGCAATTCGGCAAGTTTCTGCGTCGTTACGGCGCCGATGGCGGCAATCTTTAACGGACCAATCTCGCGAATGTCCTTGCGGCGCGCAAAGAACTCCCGAAAAAACGCATCCACTCCGTTTGGGCTGGTGAAGATCAACCAATCGTATTCCCCCAAGCCCCCAATGGCTTCCCGCAAGGGCGCAAGACTCTGGGGCGGCTCGATGCGAATTGTGGGAATCTCCAGCACGTCCGCGCCCAGCTTGCTGAGTTCACGCACCAACTCACTGGCTTGCTCCCGACTGCGCGTGACGACAATGCGACACCCAAACAGCGGCCGCTGCTCGAACCAGTTCAACTTTTCGCGCAAGCGGACTACCTCACCAACGACCGTCACGGCCGGTGGTTTGAAATCCGCTGCGGAGGCAATTGCCGCAATTGTTGCCAGGGTCCCTTGAATCGTTTGTTGCTTACCGGTCGTTCCCCAACGAATCATTGCCACCGGAGTTTCCGGCGACGCACCGTATCGGATCAATTCCTCGGCTATGGTGCCGATACGTTCCACGCCCATCAGGATGACGCGCGTTCCGAAAAACTTTGCCACGCCTGCCCAGTCCACCTGGGTTTCTTCCTTGGCCGGATCCTCGTGTCCGGTGACAACCATAAACGCCGTTGCGACGGCCCGATGGGTCACCGGGATTCCCGCGTAGGCCGGTGCCGCAATTGATGAACTGATGCCGGGTACGATTTCGAATTGGAAACCGGCCTTCCGTAGTTCTTCCGCCTCTTCCCCGCCCCGCCCAAAAACAAACGGGTCGCCACCCTTCAGCCGCGCAACCACCTTGCCCTCACGCGCTTTCTCGATGAGCAAGGCGTTGATCTCATCCTGCGTGAGGGTGTGTTTTTTCGACATCTTGCCTGCAAAAATGATTTCCGCGTCCGCTCGCGCATGCTTCAACAGCGACGGATTCACCAGATTGTCGTAGACGATCACCTCGGCGAGTTGGATGCACTCCACGCCGCGCACGGTAATCAGTCCGGCGTCACCGGGGCCAGCCCCCACCAGATACACTTTGCCTTTCTTTGTCATCGGATAACCTGCTCCGCCGCCCGTTCGCCTGCGTCTCCCGGATCGCTCATCGACCCGAAGATCTCCACGCGACGGACATCCTTGCCGTTAGGACCAAACGTTGCGCCGATCAAACGCAATCGTTCGCGTTCCACTGTGGCGTGAGCCGCATACGGCACCTGACAACCGCCACCCAACGCCCGAAGGAAAGCACGTTCGGCGGTCACACACGCCGCCGTGTTCGCATCATTGATGCCTGCCAGTGCCGCGCGTGTCTCGGTGTCCACCGCGCGGACCTCGCAGGCGATGGCGCCCTGCCCCACCGCTGGAATCATCGTCTCGAAGCCGATCTCCCGCCAGTGGAAGTGTCCGAACTTCTTCCAGAGACCCAGCCGGCGTAACCCCGCCGCGGCAAGAATGAGGGCTTCGAGTGTCTCGTTCTCGGCGAGCTTGCGCAGGCGTGTCTCGACGTTGCCACGGATTTCCTCGACTTGCAGGTCGGATCGTTTGGCCAGAAGTTGGGCGCGCCGTCGGATGCTGCTCGTCGCGACGCGTGCATCGTTTGGCAACTGCGAGATTGATGGAAAGTTTCTCGAGATAAACACGTCGTGAGCATCTTCGCGGGGCGGTACAGCGCCGATGATCAGCCCCTCCGGCAGTATGGTCGGCAGATCTTTCATGCTATGCACGGCGATTTGGATGTCGCCGCCAAGAAGCTGTTCCTCGATTTCCTTCGTAAACAACCCCTTGCCCCCGCCGGCAACGAGTGAAAGATTCACGAAGTTATCACCGCTGGTCTTGATGATTCTGGTTTCCACGGGCAGCGACGGATTTGCGTTCCGTAAGAGACTGCGGATGATTTCCACCTGCGCCAACGCCAGCGGGCTTCCCCGTGTGCCAATGACCAGCGGCTTCATGACACCTGGGTGTGGGCGGGGTCGTGCAGGGATGGGTCGGCCACGCGTCGGTGGTATCGGTCTTCGACGGCGCCACGGTTACGGTCCAGCCATTCTGCAAGACGACGTACGTGCTGGTCAATCAGAGTGTGACAGGTGGCGACTTCGCGTTCGCGCGCCGCCAGGTTTTCTCGAGCGATCTGTTGAAGATCGTCGATATCGTAAAGATACACGCTCTCCAATTCCTCACACGAACGCTCGATGTCGCGCGGGACCGCGATGTCGATGAGAAACAACGGGCGCTGTCGGCGTATCTTCATCAGTGGACCAAGCTTCTCCCGGGTAACGATCGGGTGGGGCGCCGCCGTCGAACTGATGACGATGTCAACCGCCGGAAATTCGCTCGGCCACTGGTCGTAGGAGATCGCCCTTCCCTGCAGTTGACCAGCCAAGGCTTCGGCGCGTTCGTGCGTGCGGCTGCAGACGAGAATCGCGCCCGTGCCGCGATTCTGCAGGGCGCGCGCCGTTGCCGCGCTCATCTCGCCGGTCCCGATAACCATCACCGTGCACCTCCCGAGTTTGCCAAAAATCTTTTCGGCAAGATCGACCGCCACCGTGCCGACGGAAGTAGAACCACGCGCGATCGCCGTGGTGGACCGGATATGTTTGGCAGCGGAGAACACCTTTTGAAACACACGGTTCAGGACAACCCCGGTTGTGCCGGCCTTCTGGGCGACGGAGTACGCCTCTTTCACTTGGCCAAAGATTTCTGTCTCGCCCAGCACCATGGAGTCGATCCCGCAGGCAACTTCGAGTAGATGGTGGATGCACGAGTCGTCATGGTGTTCGTAGAGATGGGTGTCAATGCGATCCGCGAGCCGGTGATGGTTGTGGAGAAACTCCCGGACGGAGCGCGAAGCGTCACTGACGTTGTCCGTCAAAGCATAAACCTCCACGCGGTTGCACGTCGACAGGATCACGGTCTCGTGCACGGGACTGGCAGCCAGCAACCGCGTATGCGCCTCGCCAAGGCTCGTCCTGGCGAATGCCAGTTGCTCGCGCACTTCCACGGGCGCGCTTCGATGATTCAAACCGATGACGATCAGGTTCATCGTTGGAACAGGTTTACACCCCAGAATCCGACGAGCATCAGCGCAAAAGTTGCCATCGACGCGACTGCGACCTTTCGCCCTCGCAACGTCCACAATCCCCGCGCGACAACGACTGCGCCATACAATGTCCACACTGACCAGGCCCAAATAATCTTCGGGATCGTCCAGTGGCCCACAATGTGATACGAGATGATGCCGCCCACCATGCCAGCCGTGAGCATGACAAACCCCATGATTAACAACCGGAAATGGATCACGTCGAGTTGCTCGATCGATGGCAACAGGAGAAACGAAGACGTCAAGTGTCGAGTCTTGAGTTGGCGCTCTTGCAACAGGTACATAGCGCCCATGACAAAGGCCAGGGCAAACGCGCCGCAGGCAACGACGGCAATCGCTGCATGAAATTCGATCCACGCGCTGTGGCGCGGCGGTGTAGTCTGCACGGCGTCCACAGGTAACAGCAGTGCGGCCAGACAGATCACCAATACCAGCGGCGCGGTGAACGCCCCGAGAAACGACACCCGGTACGACGGTCCAATCAGCAGAAAGAAAAGCACCGCCGCCCAGGCCACGAACGCCTGTGTCTCAAACAGATTGGTCAACGGGCAGCGACCCAGTGCGCGGCCCCGCAGGTACAGGAAAACAGTGTGCAACACGAACCCGGCCGCCATGGCCGCATAATTCGCACGTTGCAGCGACGGTCCCCCGCCAGCCGACACCAGACGCCGCAGGGTGACGACACAACTGGTGGCGTAAAATACCTGCGCCAGCCAGAGAAATGTTCGATCAGTCATGACGCCCTTTTTTCATCCGTCGAGCTGCGCTCATCTTTCTGAGAAGCCCAGGATACCCGTCACCGAGAAAGCGTTCAAGATCACGGCGCAAGCGCTTGGCGAACGCGGGACTGGCGCCTCCCGTCGAAATCGCCAGCGAAATTCCCCCGCGACGCACATGGGATGGAACGATGAAATTGCCAGCGGAGGGCGGAGCAATACAATTGACGAGAATCCTGCGTCGCTTCGCCTCGGCGCAGACAGACTCGTTGATGGCCGCGTCGTCCGTAGCCGCGACCGCGAGACGCGCGCGCGCGAGGTCGCCCCGTCTGTACGGTCTTCGTACCCAGCGAACCCGATTGGTTCGCGCCAGCCGGCGAATGGTCGCGCTGGCTTCGGGGCTGATGATGGTCACTCGCGCATTCGCGGCGAGAAGACTGCGGACTTTCCGCGTGGCAACACCTCCCGCACCGACGACGACAACGGGTTGGTCTGCGAGATCGAGAAATAGTGGATAGTGCATCAAAAAAATGGGGGCGGGGATGACGCGATTGTCACCCCCGCCATCCGTTCATTGGAAGGGCCGTAAGCCAGATTCTGTTCTTGATAGCCATTTATCTATGCGACCGGTACCCGCGGCTCTCGCTCTGAATTGCTTCAGGGCTCTGATGCGGGCCACATCTCGCCGCCTATTTGGTCTTGCTCCCGATGGGGTTTTCCGTGCCGCCGATATTGCTATCGGCGCGGTGGGCTCTTACCCCGCCATTTCACCCTTACCCGCCCCAGAAGCTGACGAGGCGGGCGGTTTGTTTTCTGTGGCACTATCCGTCAGCCCGACGTTACGTCAGGCTGCCCCCGCTTGCGAGGGGCATCGCGCCCTGGGGAGTCTGGACTTTCCTCCCAACCCTTTCAGGCTGAGCGGCTATCCGCCCTTCCAAATCCAATCCAAATCAAATAACACGCCGCTGAGCCATCAGCAGCGCTCCGCGATCACATCATCATTCCGGCTGCCAATATAAGATGCGCCCGCAGTAATCACAACTGGTCAGGTCGCTGCCGTGTTTGGCGTTATGGACCAGTTGCGGCGGGATATTCAGATGGCATCCACCGCAATTCCCATTGCGAATCGCTACAATGGCAAAATCACTCTTGCTGCGCATCAACCGCTCGTAGCGGTTCAGCGCATCGGGGTCGACCTCTTGAGCGAGTTGCTGCCGTTCCGCCAGTGTTTGTTTCAACTCCTGGTCGATCATGGCCATGCGCTTCTGCAGATCGGCCCGCTCGCCCTCCACTTTCACCGTGATTTCCTTCAAGGTGGCCTGCTCCGTCTTCACCGCCGGCTGCAACTGGTCGCTCTTCTCCATCACTTCGAGTTCGTGCGTCTCGATCTCGTCAATCTCATGCTCGACCTTCGCGATTTCCTTTAGCAACGCCTGGTACTCGGTGTTCGACTTGATTTGGGAAAGCTGCATCCGGTATTTTGCGATTTGGGCTCGTTTTGATTCGGCATCGATTTCCCATTTCTTACGTTCCGCCTCGACATGTTTCGCTTCGTCACGCAAACTGTCGAGACGGGCGGCTTCGGCCTTCAGGCGTTGTTCGGCGGCCGCGACCTGTTCCGGAATGCGCATCCGTTCCATCTTGAGCTGCGCAATCCGCCGGTCACGATCCTGCAGTACCAGGAGTTTTTCAACCGCTACCAGCATGAAGTCCTTCCCATAATGTTCAGTGTAAAGTGCTACGCACGGTGTGTCAACGCCTCGCCCGGGACCGCCTCCCCAGAAGCTGTTCGACGTACTTGCCCAGGATGTCCGCTTCCAGGTTCACCAGGTCCCCGGCACGGCAGACCCGCAGGTTCGTGATCTCCCGCGTGTGCGGGATGATCCAGACGCGGAACCAGTTGCGACTCACGCCCGCGACGGTCAGACTGATGCCGTCAACCGCGATCGATCCCTTTTCAACGATATAGCGCATCACCGAAGGCGGCGCGTCGATATCCAGCACGTAATCTTTGCCGTCCCGTTCAAACCGCCGCACCTTGCCCCGCGCGTCCACATGCCCGAGCACAAAATGCCCATCCAACCGCGCATCGGCCCGTAGCGGTCGCTCCAGATTCACCAACGATCCGCTTCGGACGAATTCGAGGTTTGTCCGCCGGAGCGTCTCGGCCAGCACGTCGAACTTCAAAACGCCGCCACGCGCCCCGACGACCGTCAGGCACGCGCCATTGACGGCCACGCTGTTTCCGATGCGCAGCGATCGACCGATCTTCGGAGCCCGCACAGTCAATTCCGTCGACCGCCTGCCCGCGCGTACCTTCTCCACGATGCCCGCTTCTTCAACAATTCCCGTAAACATGGCTCAAACGATAGGGACGCGATTATTGCGTGTCGAGCAAAGTCTTTTCACGTCGGTGAGGCGCACCAAGCCCGGCTCAGCAGTCATGGCGTTCGCGGCGCCGCAGGCAACCCCCAGCCGCACCGCGTCCAGCACCGATTTCCCGCGCATCAACCCCACCGCGATACCCGCCATCATCGCATCGCCGGAGCCGATCGGATTCTTCGCCGCCACACGCGGGGGCTTCAACATCGTCAGGGTCTGCCCCGGCTTCTCGGACACATTCACGCTCTTGGCGCCATCGGTGATCACGGCATATTGCGGACCGTTCTTCAGCAATCTACGTAAGGCCCGTGAGACCCCGGATCGCTGGTCGCAATTCACTCCAGTCGCTGCCGCCAGCTCATCGCGGTTGATCTTTGCCAAGAACGGTCGCTGTCTCAGAGCGTTCAGCAGTTGCGCTTTCTGCGCATCAATGAGCACGGGAACGCCTTGGCGTTGAGATTGGGCAACCAGTCGCCCATAAAAGTCGTCGCCACAACCTTTCGGCACGGTTCCCGTCAGGATCATTAACCTAACCTTGCGAACCTCTGCAGCAAACGCACGCAAGACATTCTTCGCTTCGGTGGAAGATAATGCCCCCGATTCTTCCACAAGCTCCGTGGCGCCTTCACCGCCCAGCAACGTCTGGCAAATCCGTGTCTCGGCGTTAACGGGCACGACGCGCATCCCGAAAGGTTGCCGTTCCAGATTCTCTCGGAGCAACTTTCCACGAGCGCCACCAGCGACCGTCAACAGCCGCACGTCCGCCCCGAGACTGGACGCCACACGCGCGACATTTACGCCCTTGCCCGACGCCGTTTCGCTGACGTGTGTCGCGCGGTTGACCTTTTCGGAAAGAAATTCTCTAAACACCAGCGTCCGTTGCCATGCGGGCGACAAACCGACGACAAGAATCATTGCACCACTCCCGCCTCCAAAAGCATCTCGTCCTTACCGACCCGCCGCCAGTGACAATCCCGCAGTCGCATAGCCTTTCCGACCCGGGCAACGCCTTCGCCCGCGACCGCCGCGACTGCCCCGCGCCCGCCGATGATAATCGGCGCATAGAACAGCGCCACTTTGTCCACCAGCCGCGCATCGAAAAGTGACCCGAGCAGTTCGCCGCCGCCTTCGACCAATACGCTGGTGATACCCTGCTTTCCGAGGGCCTTCAACGCCGCTCGCAAATCAATCCGCCCGCCCTTGTGCGGCAAGACGGTTACAGTGATCCCCGCCCGTGACAGATATCGACGCCAGCCTTCCAAAGACAGGCTTGCAGTCAGAACCAACGTTCGATGGCGGTGGGCGTCCCGGAAAATCTTTGCGCTCTTGGAAATGCGTCCGCGCGCATCGACCACCACCCGCCACGGTTGTTCGCCGCGAACTCCATGTCGCACGCTCAGCCGGGGGTCGTCCCGAATCACAGTGTTTGCGCCGACCATGACTGCTTCCGCAGTGGCTCGCAGCTTGTGGGCCTCGCGCCGGGCCACCTCGCTCGTGATCCACTTCGAATCGCCCGTTCGTGTCGCGATCTTCCCGTCGAGACTCATGCCCGCCTTGGCAATGACGAACGGCATTCCGGTGGTGATCCATTTGTTAAACGCCTCGTTCATTCGGGTCGCTTCGTCCGCCAACAACCCGGCTTCCACGCGAATCCCCGCGCGCTGCAACACCTGTAATCCCCGCCCATTGTGTTTCGGATTCGGATCGCGCGCCGCCACAATCACCCGCTTCACGCCTGCCGCGATGATCGCCTCGGTGCATGGCGGCGTCTTCCCCCACGTACAACATGGTTCCAGCGTCACGTACAACGTCGCGCCACGGGCGTTCACTCCGCGCAGCGCAAACACCTCCGCATGTGGCCCACCCGCCCTCCTATGCCATCCCGCGCCGACCACACGCCCCTTCCGAACGAGCACCGCGCCGACCGCCGGGTTCGGGCTGGTCTTCCCCAACCCGCGCCGCGCCAGCGCCAGCGCCCGCTGCATGAACCGTTCATCCTGTTTGCCGAAAGCCATGTACCGACTTTACCAGATTTGCCATCCCTAGCGCACTCCGCTTTGTAGCGGCGACCGTCCCGGTTTATCCGCCTTTGGCGGGTTGCCCCCGTTGGCGTGGGCCGCTTTGGTAGCGCGAGCGTCCCGCTTGCGGTCGCTTTCTCGCGCCGTGCCGTTCTCTTTTGTCCCAAATGCGCCCTCCGACGCCCGCTCCATCCCCCCAATCCTTGGCTTCGTCTCGCAATTTCACCTCTATAGGGGCGACTCCCCCCATCCCCGGTCGTCTTCTCCCGCTGTCGTCCTGCCGCCCCAGTCCCTTATGTCAAAGCCGAGCCGCTGGAAGCGGCGGAGCCGTAGCGAACCCGAGTCCGACGAGGGGCGCCAAGTATGTGCGGGCGGCGCAAACAAGACCACGTTGTATCCCGCGTCGCAAACGCAACGCCGCACGCGGCCCGTAAGGGCGATCCGTGGACGCGATCTGCATTTCTCTTTGCGGCACGATCACTACCAATCGAAGAACGAACGTTCTTTGCCAAGAGTATTTCGGCAGCTTCTCCTTTAGAGCATATCCTGCTCAAGCGGTTGACCAAGAAATAAACCGACCGACGATAGCCTAACGTGGAATCTACCGTCGCCCAACATCACAGACCATTTTCGCGTTAAGCCGTTCCCGAAGCGAACACCGCCTCGGCGAACTGTTTTGGGTCGAATGGCTGCCAGTCGTCCGTCGACCTCTTCGGCAAGTTCCGTAGCGCCTCCCGGCCCTCACCACTGCCACGAATACTGCTTGATACCTCCCAATTGTCCGTCTTCTCGGCTGCCCTTCAGCGAGTAACAAGTCGAGTTCGGCTCGCGAACCGCAAAAATGGCGAACACCGGTTGCGGACCCGGGGAGGAAGCTGGCTGCGGACCGCCCGTTGTGTACGTCAGACCGTAGCCACCGCCAGGTATTCGTACGGCACCCTTCCCCCCATACAGTATGATCGTCCCCGGTTGCGCCGACACTTGGAACTGTTGTTCCAGCGAATTCTGTTGCGCATTCCATTCCGCATACTTTCGACTCGCGTCCTCAAGGTATCGTCGGCCCTCCTCGTCAAAGTGTGCGCAGACGATCGTCTGATTCGTCAGCGCCAGTTCGGCGACATAGCCACCCGCAGGCAGCGGGTTGATCGCGCCATCGACGTGGAACACCTGAATCACCTCCACATTTGCATTGGCATTGGCCCGCTGGTTGGCCAGTTGCTGTTCCTTCGCCAGTTCCGCCTGGGCGTCCTGCAGTTTGCGCGCCGCCTCCAACGCCGCAGCCTCGCGCTGTTGCCGGAGCCGTTCCTTGGCCTGTGCGTCAGCCAGGCGCTGTTGCGCCGCCGCCAACTCTTCCCCTCGGTAGGCCGCCGCCTTCTGCGGGTCATACCCGAACCGCTGCTGAAGTTCGGACGGAAGTTTTTCCAGGGGGATCGACGCCACGCCCGTCTCGTGAAAGATGGTAACCGACGCCGAGGTGACCGTCCGCCACGTGACGTTGGAATAAATGATGCCGTCCACAGTGATCGTCGTCGGCAACGTGTTCGTTTCCCCGGCAAACGAAGCGCCAACAGCGAACACAAGAAGCAGGACGGCAACACGAACGGCCTTCATCGCGATTTCTTCCTTCGGCTACGGTATCGATACGCTAACACCGGGCCGTCTGCCCGACAAGGCTGTATAGACCGGCATCAGTCTCTTGCGTTGCTTTTGAGGCGGTTGTGGTTCAAATTCGGGTTGTTAGCCGTCATGGAGCGCATGGAAAAGTCCAGCACCAGACTGGTAATTTATTCGACGCTGTGGACTCTCGGCGTCGCACTCATGTTGCTTGGCATTACATGGCTGATGTTTCTTGGCCTAACCCTAATCATGCTTGCAGAATCCTTTTCCCATCGGTACCGGGCTCGTGATCGGACTTTCAGAGTGGTCACCGTTTGCATCTTCGGTGCAATTACGGTTAGATTCCTCATTCGTGATTTGCACCGTGGAGTCGCTTTCGTTCTGAATGCACAACCATTGTGGTTTTGGATTGCACTTCTTGGCGTATGGCTTTGGGCTGTCCTCAGCGAGTTTCTTCAGTGGCGAAAGAGTCGGGTTTCTACCTGACGCCTAACACCGCGCTGGATTCAAACTGATACGCTATCGAACCGGTCCTAGGTGGTCCGGATGCTTCCACGCCGTCCAGTCACACCTCGCGCGTCTCTGCGCTTTCTGTGAACAGCGCCCCGACAAATCCCTTCGGGTCAAACGGCTGAAGATCGTCCACTCTCTCGCCCAAACCAATGAATTTAACGGGGATTTTCAGTTCGCGGGCGATGGCAACCACGATGCCGCCTTTCGCTGTGCCATCCAGCTTGGTGACGATCAACCCGGTGACGCCAAGCGCATGGTGGAATTCACGCGCCTGATTCAGCGCATTCGTGCCGGTGGTGGAATCGAGTACTAGCAGGACTTCGTGCGGCGCGGTCGGAACCTTCTTGTGGAGCGAGCGGTGCATCTTTTTCATCTCTTCCATGAGATTCTTTTTCGTGTGCAGTCGCCCGGCCGTGTCGATAATCAGGTAATCCACCTTCCGGTTGATCGCCGCTTCCAACGCGTCATAGGCAATCGCCGCCGAATCCGCCCCGTACTGTCCCGCGATCACCTCGCATCCGACACGCTGACCCCAAATCTTCAGTTGTTCGATGGCAGCCGCCCGAAACGTGTCGCACGCGGCCAGCAGCACCGTATTCCCCTGCTCCTTCAACAGATGCGCCAGCTTGGCGGCGGACGTCGTCTTGCCCGTGCCGTTGACGCCCGCCAGCAACACAACCGTCGGCGCCTGCGCCGCTTTCGCCAACCCCGACGTGGCAACGCCCAGCTCTCTCTCAATCTCCGCGCGCGCAATCGCAAACACGTCCACCTCACCGGATTGTTTCGCCGCTTCCTTGGTCAACTCGACGATTTTGACCGCCGTATCGACACCGATATCCGTGGAGATCAGCGTGGCTTCGAGTTCGTCGAGCGACTCCGGATCGAGCCTGGGCGCCCGCGTGACAATGTGCTTGATTTCGGTTGCGAGTTTCTCCCGTGTCTTGTGCAGACCGTCTCGGAATTTCTGGAACAGGTTCATGGCGTCATTCGTTTGTCGGCTCATGCCCCTGCACCTGCCCGGATGGGCCGCCGCGGTGGGCTGCCCCTGCCCCATGTTTGGCACGTTGTTTCAGCGCTTCGACTCGTTTGTACGGCAGTTTGATCCGGCCCAGCAACATGCCCTCGCGGCCGAAGCCGTGACAATCGCTCCCTCCGGTCGCACACACACCGAGCTTTTCAGCCATGCGCAAATAGCGGTCAATCTGCGCCGGCGTGTGACGCGCATGCCATACTTCAATGCCGGCCATTCCTTGATTGACCATTTCGCCGAGGTGCTCGTCGAGCGTGTTTAGTCCGGGATGCGCAATCACGGCGACGCCGCCGGCGCGTGTGACGTAGCCGATGGTTTCCGCGGTTTCCATGCGATAGCGCTCGACGTACGCAGGCTTGCCGCGCTTGAGAAACCGCGTGAACGCCTCATCCGTGCTCGTCACGTAACCGCGTTTCAGCAATGCCATGGCCACATGCATGCGACCCACGGTGCCGCACTCCGAACAGGCGCGGACGTCCTCGATCGTCAGCCCGATGCCCAGCCCATTCAGCTTCTTGACGAATTCCTCAATGCGCTCTTCACGGATGCGCGCGGCATGCTGTAACACGGCGCGCAGGTCAGGATCGCGCCACGAGTCGCCGAACAAATACGCCAGCATGTGCAGTTCCTGTGCTTTATACCGGCTGGTGATTTCCACTCCGGGGATCACCTCGATGCCCAATTCCTTCGCCGCTGCCAGGGCGTCAGGTATGCCGTCAAGGGTGTCGTGGTCGGTGACAGCGATGGCCGAAAAACCGAGCCGTGCGGCATGCTCCACCAGTTCGCGCGGCGCCAATGTGCCGTCGGAAAAACGCGTGTGCAAGTGCAAATCCGCGAAACGCGGTGGATGCGCGTTGAAACTCATTGCGCGGAAGAGGCGGTGCGTGATGGACGTGTCAGATCGGCCTTGAGGCGGTCGAGGATCCCGTTGACGAACGCGCCGGACTCGCCCGTGGAGAATTTCTTGGCGATATCGACGGCTTCATTGATGCTGACCACCGGCGGAATGTCGTCGCGAAACAGCATTTCGTACATCGCCAGCCGAAGAATGTTCCGGTCGACGGCCGCAATGCGCGGCAGGTCCCAGTGTTCCGTGTACTTGCCGATTTTCTCGTCGATCTCGGCGCGCCTCTCGATCACGCCGTGCACGAGTTCCTCGGCAAACGTGCGACCCGTCTCTCCCACGTCCGATTGCGTCTCCCAGAACAGCGGAAGCGCTTCATCCAGGGAACCCCCGCTCAGGTCAAACTGGTAGAGAAACTGCACAGCCAGTTCCCGGGCCAGCCGGCGTTTACCGCCCGGTTTCAAAGACTTTTCCATACCCGTGCCATCTCGATGGCGGTCAATGCCGCCTCGCGACCGCGATTGTGCTTCTTGCCGACGCAACGCACCCGCGCCTGTTTTACATTCCGGGCCGTGATAATGCCAAACACGGTTGGTACGCCCTGAAAAATTGAGACGTTCGTCAGCCCGTGCGCGACGGCGTCACCAATGTGTTGCGCGTGGCGTGTTTCGCCCTGCAGCAGGACGCCCAGGCCGATGACGCAATCGCACTTGCCACTCCGCGCAAGTCTCGCCACCCCGGCGCTGACCTCGAAGCTGCCGGGAACCCGCAACACCTTGATGTCGCGCGTATCGGTGCCCGCCTTGGCCAGCGTGTCGAGGCAATTCGCCAGCAGCGCATCGGCCAGATCGGCGTTGTAGCGGGCCGCGGCAATGCCGAACCGCAGGCCGGCCGCGGACAGGTGTCGTTCAGTCTTACGAGTCCGCAGCATGGTTACAGTGCGTGCCCCATTTTCGATTTCTTGGTTTCCAGGTACTTGGCATTATGCACCGTCGGCGTGGCACGGATGGGGATTTGTTCGACAATCTTGAGGTTGAAACCCTCCAAGCCAACGACTTTCTTCGGATTATTGGTAAGCAGGCGAATGCTGTGCAGGCCGAGATCGACCAGTATCTGTGCCCCAAGACCGTATTCGCGCAAATCGGGTTTGAACCCGAGCCGTTCGTTCGCCTCGACCGTGTCCAGCCCCTTTTCCTGAAGCGCGTAAGCGTGGATCTTGTTGGCAAAGCCGATACCCCGACCTTCCTGCCGCATGTACACGAGAACGCCTTCGCCTTCTTCGGCGATGCGCTTCAATGCGTTGTGCAACTGCGACCCGCAATCGCACCGCAGAGAACCGAACACGTCGCCCGTGAGGCATTCGCTATGGACGCGGACGAGGACGTTCTCCTTGCCGCGCACCTCTCCCATCACCAGCGCCGCGTGATGCTGTCCGTCCACGAGCGAGCGGTACAGATACAGTTTGAATTCGCCATGGGATGTCGGAAGCGAAACTTCCTGCTCTTTTGCCACCAACTTTTCGCGCATCCGTCGATACTGGATGAAGTCGCGGATCGTGCACATCTTCAGGCCGAATTGATCCTTGAATTTTATCAAATCGGCCAATCGCGCCATGGTGCCATCTTCATTGAGGATCTCGCAGAGGACGGCGACCGGAAATAACCCCGCCATTTTCACCAGGTCAACGGACGCTTCGGTGTGACCGGCCCGGCGCAGCACACCGCCTTCACGCGCTTGCAGCGGGAAGATGTGGCCCGGCGACACGAGCTGCTCGGGCGTTGAATTGGAATCGGCCAGTACGCGGATGCTGCGGGCACGGTCGTGGGCGCTGATGCCGGTCGTAACGCCGTCGCGCGCATCGACGCTGACCATGAAATCGGTCTTAAAGTTCTCGCGGTTCTCCGCGACCATGCGGCCGATGCCAAGCACCTTGAGCCGCGATTCGGTGGTCGGGACGCAGATCAGGCCGCGGCCATACTTCGTCATGAAATTGACCGCCTCCGGCGTGACCTTCTCGGCAGCCATGATGAGGTCACCCTCGTTTTCCCGGTCTTCGTCGTCGGTCACGATGATGATTCGCCCCTGACGAATGTCCTCGAGACATTCCTCAATCGAATTGAAATGGACCGACGATGTCTGGGGTCTGTCACTCATGGCAACTTCTTCAATGATACCAGTGACGGCCGCGGAAGGCAAACACCGCACGCTTAATCGCGCGCTGCTTCGAAACGGACGCCCTTGACGTGCAGGAGCACGATCCAGAAGCGGTAGAGGTCGAGATGATCGCCCAGACTGGCGTAATTCTTCTCGATGAGATCGCGGGTGATCGCGTCCATCTCCGAATACTGCATGGCCGTCTTGATGGCGATGTCCTGCAGGTCAATCCTTGCCTTGAGCGCCCGTTTGCCGTTCAGCGCCGCCAGCAGGAACTTCACCGTGCGCTGATTGAGCCCCATTTTTTCCACGTTCTCGTACAAATCCTCGGGGAAACGCACGTGCTCGAAGAAACGCTCGGGCACGGACACAGGAAATTTCACCTTTCCCACAAACGTCTTCTCCGTAACGACCGCCTCGACAGGAATTCGCTCGCTCATGCGGTCACGGTATAGTGCGTTCGATGGGGAGACTCAACCAAAAAACTTTCGGGCCGGGTTCCATCCGGATCGGACATACCGATGCGAAGCCAATTCTGCACAGGGCCGCGCCTCATTCCAAAATTGACACTCCTTGACCCCACCGTTAACGTACCCCGGTCATGCCCGGCACCGAACGGCTCAAGCGTACGCCGCTGTACGCCGCGCACCTCGAATGGGGTGCGAAGATGGTGCCATTCGGCGGCTGGGAAATGCCCGTGCAGTACTCGGGAATTTTGGAAGAGCACGCGACCGTACGGGAGCGGGTCGGGCTGTTCGATATCTCGCACATGGGCGAGTTTCTCGTCGCGGGGCCGAACGCGGAGCGCGCGTTGAACGACCTGTTTACGAACGACGTGAGCAGGATTGCCGTTGGCCAGGCCCAATATACATTGATGTGCAATCATCAGGGCGGCATCATCGACGACCTGATTGTTTATCGGTTGGAGCCGAGCGTCTACCTCGTGATCGTGAACGCTGGGAACATTGAAAGTGATTTTGTGTGGATGAACGCTAATGCCACTGTGCCCGCAGTGATCGAGAACCTGAGCGATCGCTTTGCCGGCCTCGCACTTCAGGGTCCAGCGTCGAGCCAGTTCTTTGAATTCTCAGCGGCACTCCCGCATTTTCACATTCAACGTCAGGAAGTCTTCGGCAAAGACTGCTGGGTAGGACGGACGGGCTACACGGGTGAGGATGGCTTCGAGCTCTTTTGCGAAGCGACCGATGCACCTCATCTTTGGAGGATGTTGCTCGGTTGGGGTGCACAATTCGGCATCAAACCGTGCGGGTTGGGTGCGCGAGACACGTTGCGGCTGGAGATGTGTTATCCCCTCCACGGAAACGACATCTCAGAGCAGACCACACCGATCGAGGCCGGCCTCGGCAAGTTCGTTTCGTTTGACAAGAAGTTGTTTGTCGGACGAGATGTGTTGGTCGAACAGAAGGAGCATGGCGTTCGCTGTAAATTGATCGCCTTCAGAATGACGGAGAAATCGCCACCACCACGGCCACATTATGCCATTCTGGCGGGCGGTCGCAAAGTCGGTGAGGTTACCAGTGGCACACAATCGCCCACACTGGGCGCGGGCATCGGCTTGGGTTACGTGGACGCAGCCGAGGCAACGACCGGTGCAGCGATCGAGATCGAAATTCGCAACCGGAGATTTCCCGCCGTGATCGAAAGGAAACCAATCCTGAAAAGGGGCCAATGAACGTTCCGAAAAATTTGAAGTACACCAAGTCCCATGAATGGGTGCGTATGGAGGGCAACACCGCGGTCGTAGGGATTACCGACCACGCCCAGAGTGAACTGACCGATGTCGTCTACGTTGAGGTGCCCCCTGTGGGCGCGCGTGTCGAAGCCGCCAAGGAATGTGCCGTGGTCGAAAGCGTCAAAGTCGCCAGTGATATTTATGCGCCCCTATCCGGTGACGTTGGCGCCGTGAACGAAGAACTGTCCAGCGCACCGGAGTTGCTCAATCAGGATCCCTACGGCAAGGGGTGGATGTTTACCATCACCATGAGCGACCCGGGTGAACTCGATGAGTTGCTCAGCGCGGACGATTACGCTCACCATATCGGCGCCTGACCATGCACGACGCCGATCGGTTTGCCGACCGACACATCGGCAGCACTCCGGAAGAAATTCAGGAGATGCTGCGTGTCGTCGGGTTTCCCACGCTCGACGCCATGATTGATGCGGCGATACCGCCGCAGATCCGATTGACAAGACCGCTGTCACTCCCTCCTGCGGGCAGCGAACACCAGGCGCTTGCCGAATTAAAGGAGATAATGTCGAAGAACGAGGTGCGGCGCTCGTTCATCGGCATGGGCTATTACGATTGCATCACCCCGCCCGTCATCCAGCGCAACATTCTGGAGAACCCCGGCTGGTACACGCCATACACACCGTATCAACCCGAGATTTCGCAGGGACGCCTCGAAGCGTTGTTGAATTTTCAGACCATGGTCGCTGACCTCACCGGCATGGAAATCGCCAATGCATCTCTTCTGGATGAAGCCACGGCTGCCGCCGAAGCAATGATCATGTGCCACGGACTGCAAGAGCGTGAGGGACGAAACATCTTCTTTGTCTCCGAGACGTGTCACCCGCAAACCATCGCGGTGGTACAGACGCGCGCGCTACCGCTGGGAATTGACGTCGTCGTCGGTGACCACGCCAGATTTGCTCTGTCTGAGGATGTGTTCGGCGTGTTGCTCCAGTATCCCGCAACCGACGGGGTGATTCTGGATTTTGGGCCGTTCATCCGCGAGGTCCACAAACATAAGGCATTGGCGGTGGTGGCAACCGACCTGCTGGCGCTCACCCTCTTGAAGCCGCCCGGCGAGTTCGGCGCCGACGTGGCCGTTGGCAGCGCCCAGCGCTTCGGTGTGCCAATGGGATATGGCGGGCCGCACGCCGCGTTCTTTGCCACCCGGGACGCCTTCAAGCGGCGCATGCCCGGCCGTTTGGTCGGTGTCTCCAAAGATGCCCAGGGTCGACCGGCGTTGCGGCTGGCGCTTCAGACACGGGAGCAACATATCCGGCGAGACAAGGCCACCAGCAACATTTGCACTGCGCAAGTCCTGCTGGCAGTCATGGCGTCGATGTATGCCGTGTACCATGGGCCGGAAGGATTGCGGCGAATTGCCAAACGAATCCACGCGCTGGCCACAACTCTGTCAGCCGCGTTTGGCGAACCGCAGAATGGACCCTTCTTTGACACGCTACGGTTACGCAAGACGGCAAGGCCGAAGCAAGTGAACGTTCGTGAGTATTCCGATGGGTCATGGGGGGTGTCAATCGACGAGACAACAACCGCGGAGGATTTGGCCCGTATTATGGGACGGCACGTCGAAAGTGCTCCTGAGCCAGAACTCGGGGCATTCGCTCGTGCAACGCCGTTTCTTGCCCATCCCGTCTTCAATCGGCATCACACCGAACACGAGATGTTGCGGTACATTAAGAAGCTCGAAGCCAAAGACCTGTCGCTCACCACATCCATGATTCCTCTCGGATCGTGCACGATGAAATTGAACGCGACGGCCGAAATGCTGCCCCTGGCCTGGCCGGAGGTGAGCCAACCGCATCCCTTCGCGCCGGTGGAACAGACCCAGGGCTATCAGGTTCTGTTCCAGCAACTGCAGACCTGGTTTGCGGAGATCACCGGCCTCAGCGCCATTTCCCTGCAACCGAACGCCGGATCACAGGGCGAGTATGCGGGCCTGCTGGTCATTCGAAAGTATCACAAGCAGCGCGGACAAGGGCGACGCAACGTTTGTCTGATTCCGGTCTCCGCACACGGGACCAACCCGGCGAGCGCCGTGCGAGCGGGTTTCCGGGTCGTTCCCATCACGTGCAAAGACGATGGCGACGTCGATATAGCCGATCTTCGCACGAAGGCCCGCGAGCACCGCGACAATCTTGGCGCGCTCATGGTGACGTACCCATCCACCCACGGTGTTTTCGAAGAAACCATTCGCGAGATTTGCCAGATCGTTCATGAGAACGGCGGGCTGGTTTACATGGACGGCGCAAACATGAACGCGCAGGTCGGATTGTGCCGCCCTGGAGACATCGGGGCGGACGTCTGCCACCTCAATCTACATAAGACCTTCTGCATACCACACGGTGGTGGCGGTCCCGGCATGGGACCGATTGCGGTCGCTGCTCACTTGGCACCGTTTGTGCCGAGACATCCTCTGGCCCAGGTTGGTGTCTCGGAGGGAATCGGCCCCGTCTCGGCGGCGCCGTGGGGCAGCGCCAGTATTTTGACCATCCCATGGATGTATATCAAGTTGATGGGAGCGGACGGACTGGTGGAAGCGAGCAAGATAGCCATTCTCAATGCAAACTACGTGGCTCGGCGGCTCGAGCCCTACTTTCCGACGCTCTACAGAGGCCACGGCAGGCTTGTCGCACACGAGTGCATTGTTGATTGTCGACAGTTCAAAGCCGTCACGGGCATCGAGATTGAAGATATCGCCAAGCGTCTGATGGACTACGGTTTTCATGCGCCGACGATGTCGTGGCCCGTACCCGGCGCGTTGATGATTGAACCGACCGAAAGCGAGTCGAAGGCTGAACTCGACCGTTTCTGCGACGCGATGATTGCCATTCACTCGGAAATCGAGGCCATCGAATCCGGTGGGATGGACAAGGCCAACAATCCGTTGAAAAACGCGCCACACACGGCACAGATGATTGCTGCGGACAAATGGGATCGTCCCTACAGTCGCCAGCGAGCTGCCTTCCCTGCGCCGTGGACACGCGAGGACAAGTTCTGGCCTGCCGTGGGGCGCGTGGACAATGTCTACGGTGACCGCAACGTCGTGTGCACGTGTCTTCCCGTCGAGGCCTACGCCAAGACGGGCATGGAGGCCTAGCAAGTCAAAGCCTCCGAGCCTCCATTTGTAACCAATTGCAGTGCAAAGTATTTTGCTTGCACTACCTTTAATTCGGTGTATACTATCGCCAGAGCGAGGGAAATCCGTGGCGAAGGCACGTAAAGAAGTCGAACTCGCGGTTCGTGTGGGAAACAAGCCTTTGGCGATTCAAGAGGTGTTGTCGATCCTGACGGCGCGCGGTCTGAACGTACTGGCTTACTGCACCTACACCGAACGCGATGACCTGGTAATTCTTCTGGTCACCGACGACGCGTTGATGGCGAAGGATGCGCTCCAAACTGCCGGACTTTCCTGCAAAGCGAATTCGGTCGTGGTGGTCGGAGCGCCACACGAGTTGGGCTCAACGGCTATCATGGGTGCGCGTCTCGGACTGTCCGGAGTGGACATTCTCTATTCGTATACTTCGTGGCTGGGAGGAAACCAATCCATAGCCGTGTTCAAGACGACCGATGACGAGCGCGCCATTCAAACCTTGGAAGTCTGTCCGCAGGCGCGGGCCGCCGCCTGAAAAAGCTTCCCTCCCCAACGCCGCCGATCAACTGTGCGGCCCGTAATTCGCGGCAGGCGCGTTCGTCGCCCCCGTAGCCACCTGATTGGTGTTGGTGCTTGCCGGCTGTGTAGTCTTGGAACCGAATGGCCACCACCAGTGTGTATGTTTCTTGGGCTTCGGAATCACCGACGGTGCCGCCCGGAAATCTTCATCAGTCATGACCCGCTCGACGTGGGGATAGACCTGTTCCCCACCCTGAACGGTGACCCCGCCGTCATTCTGCGCCACCAGTTCCGGCACCGACATGATGTCTGAATAGACGAAGCGCTTCACGATTCTCCCGTCGGGACCGATTTCATCATAGTTGATGGACCGCGGCCCGTTGCGATACAACACATGCAGATGACCGATGGCATCCGCTTTGGCGGAAGGCTCTCCCAGGGCGATCACGGTGCCCAGTGGAATCATCCCGTACACCAAACCGTGCGGCTCATCCTGCACTCCCGCGTATAACACCTCGTCGTAGGCGCTTCGTCGCGACAACAGCGAATACGTGCGGTACTGCTGGTTGGTCTCGCCTTCGCCCAGCGGCAGGCCAACGGTTTGGCGCCAAATCTCGCGACCGTTGATGATCGTGAACTTGACTGGCGGCGATAGAGTATGCACTCCGTCCGCCTCGACCACGGCGCGCGCAGTAAAGACACCTCGCTGGCGAAGATCGAAATGCGTCAACAGATTCACGGTGATGCTCTCCGAGTGACCCGGCTTGACAGCGACCGCTTGCGATGCAAGGGCGTCACCCACGGGAGAGAGGCTCGCGCCAGCCTCATCCGTAATGAGGAAGCTGAGCCACGGAGTGTCGCCCTGGTTGGCGAACTCGATGGTGCGTCCCGAGAAATTGCGGATGGTGACGACGGCAGGAATCGATTCAAACAGAAGCAGTGTGTCGCGGTCCATCCGGACCTGCACGGACACTTGGGCGCGGGCGCCCCAGGGCGCAGCCAGCAGGATCGTTAGGAATGTGGAAACGATCAATCGACGCATGACCGAACGGTAACACGCTGGCGTGAAGCGGAACAAGAAAAATGCCCGGCTTGCCGCCGGCTCGCCAGGGCGGACAATGCCGTTCGTAGGGCCACGTTGTGGGCCCGGGCGCGCAGGCGCAGTGGAAGATTCACCGGAGTTTCACTGCCAACAATGTGTCGGCAGCCGTTGAGAAACAAATGATACGCCATTGGCCAGCGAGGTCGTTGCTTCAGGCGGGCCGGGTTGCCTTCTCGGCGAATCAGTCCCAGGCCCGTGGCGCGGGTGCCATCGATCACCTTGTCGCGATTGATGGGAATCACCCTTCCAACCGCCGCGACGATGCGCTCGCCAATAAACGGCGGCTCCTGGCAAAGTTCGTACAAATAATACCCGGGAGAATCCACGTCCTCATGAAGATCGAGAACGAAGAGAAACCGCCGGCCCTTCACCAGCTTCCTCACCAACTGTGCCTCGGGACAAACCGCGGGATTGCGGAACTGGCGGTTGATGTCGCGGCCCTGGGCGTTGCGGCGTTGGTTGCGTTCCCAGCCATACGGATTGATGCACGGCAGCATGAACCAATTCACCCGCCACTTGGCCCACTCGCCGCTCTCCAGCCAGCGCAACGCGCCTTCGACACCGCCGGGTTCTTCGCCGTGGATTCCTGCCGTGACCAGGACCGTCTCCGCGCGTTGATCGATTTCTCGTCGCACGCAGAAGAAGCCGTAGCCCCACACCCGTGCCACCGACTCCACACGCCACTCCCGACGCGGCAACGCCTGAAGTCGTTGCTCGATCTCGCGATAGTCACGAACGCAACCCATGCGGGAAACTTATCGCACAGACTGCCCGCCCTGACAACCGGCACCCGCTCGTGGCGAGGAGCCCTCGCGACGAGCCGACAACCTCAAGCCATCGCCTTCAGGAATTCCTTGTTGGTCTTGAACTTGGAAAGACCGGTCAAAAGCCTCTGGATGGCTTCGAGCGGCGGCGCGCCGCTGAGTGCCCGACGCAGACGCGTGATCGCCTCCAGATCTTTTGGCGCCAGCAGCAACTCCTCGCGCCGCGTGCCGGAGGCGTTGATATCCACCGCCGGCCAGTAGCGTTGCTCGGCGATCTTGCGGTCGAGAACCAGCTCCGAGTTGCCCGTGCCCTTGAACTCCTGGAAGATCAACTCGTCCATCCGCGATCCGGTGTCAACCAGCGCGGTGGCAATGATCGTCAGCGAGCCGCCCTCCTCGCCTTTGCGCGCCGAGGCGAAAATGCGGCGCGGCTGTTCCATGGCGCGGGCATCGAGACCGCCCGTCATGGTGCGGCCCGTCGAGCCGATATAATTGTTAAACGCCCGGGCCAGACGCGTGATCGAGTCCAGCACGATGAAGACGTCCCGACCGAATTCGACCAGCCGCTTGGCGCGTTCGATGGCGATCTTGGCCGTGCGGACGTGGTCGTCGATCGTCTGATCGTTGGTCGAGGCGATGACCTCGCCGCCCTTGACCGACCGGCGAAAGTCCGTCGTTTCCTCGGGACGCTCATCCACCAGCAGCACCATCGTGTGAACGTCCGGATGGTTCTCCAGTACGGCATTGGCAATGTGATGCAGCAACGTGGTCTTGCCCGTGCGCGGCGCGGCAACAATCAGGCCCCGCGTCCCTTTCCCGACCGGGGCAACGAGGTCCACCACCCGGGTCGTGTAACGGTCCGGCACCGTTTCCAGCACGAACCGTTCATTCGGGTTGAGGCTGGTCAGGTCATCAAACCTCTTGAGGCTGGTCCATTTCTCGGGCGGCTCGCCGTTCATCTTGAAAATCTCGGCCAACTGCGGACTGCCCTTCTTCGGCGGCACGGCCCGTCCCTCAATTTCCAGCCCGGGCCGCAACTTGAACTTGCGGATAATGTCCGGCGACACGTAGATGTCGTTCGGGCTGATCTGGAAGCTGCGCGCGGGGTTGCGGAGGAAGCCGAACCCCTTCTCGCCCACTTCGAGGACGCCACGGACCTGGCCGTTGGTTGGTTGCGGTGATGGCGGCTGCGCCTGCGGTTGCGGTTGCGGCTGTCCTGTCTCGTTCACAATTCTTGCTCTGCCCGCGTCGAGCGCAGGCGTATGGTTTTGGTTGTCAGGTCGTGCACCGACTTGATGTAGCGGACGGTGCGTGTCTTGGCGCGCATGACGATCGAATGCGTCGTCGCAATATGGCCAACAAAACGCACCCCGGGTAGCAACGGACTGTCACTGATTCCCGTGGCGCAAAACACAATCCCGCTCCCTCGCGCCAGATCCTCCGCGTAATACACCTGTTTCAGTTCCTTTTCGAACCCTTCTTTTTCCAACTTCGTTCGCTCGGCCTCGTCGCGCGGCCACATCTTCACCTGCATATCGCCCCCCAGACACCGCAAGGCCGCGGCGGCCAGCACCGACTCGGGCGACCCCCCCACACCGGCGTACAGGTCGGTGCCGCTATCCGCCAGGCTCGGCGCAATCGCCCCGGCCACGTCGCCATCCCCAATCATTCGCAGCCGCGCGCCAACTTTGCGGATGCGGCTCACCAACCCCTCGTGCCGCGGCCGATCGAGCACCGTCACGGTCATCTCGTGCACCGGCGTGTTCAAAATCTTCGCGATCAACAGCACGTTCTCCTCGATCGGCGCTTCCAGCTTCACCTGCTCCACGCCCGTCTTGAGCATGTAATCCCGCACCCGCGGCCCGTAGGCCAGCTTCTCGGAATAAAAGCTCGGCAAATTCCTCAACGACTGTCCCAAACCGTCAAACGCGCTTCCCGCCGCCAACACCGAAATCACATTCGGCAACCCCTTCGAAATGTTCGTCGTGCCGTCCAGCGGGTCCACCGCAATGTCCAGCGGGATCGACCCCGGCTCCCACGTCCCAAGGTGCTCGCCGAGAAAAATCCCCGGCGCCTCGTCCTTGATCCCCTCGCCGATCACCACCTCCGCGCAACACGGCAACAGATCGAACATCCCCCGTATCGCGTCGCACGCCGCCTGGTCCGCCGCATTCTTGTTGCCCTTGCCCATCCATTGCGCCGCATGCAACGCAGCGGCTTCCGTCGCCCGCACGAGATCGAACTCGACGATGCGCTCTAAATCTTGAATCGGCTTACGATTCAACTTCGCCATTGAATGGGTATCTGCTCGCTTCGCTTATCGGGCAATTCCGCGTTCAGACTTGCGACAGAAGTCGATAAAATGTTCGAGCTCTGGGCTCGGCGGAAGTTCCGACTGTATCTTATCCAATGCATTGCTCACTGTCAACCCCGCTCGACACATTATCTTGAACGCCTCCCGCAGGCTCCGATGGACCTCCTCGGACACCCCGTTGCGCTCCAACCCCACCTTGTTCACCCCCCGCGTCTCCGCCGGGTTCCCGTCCCCGATCATGTACGGCGGGATATCCTGCACCACCTTCGCGCACCCCCCGATGATCGCCATCTTCCCGATCCGGCAAAATTGATGGATCGCCGCCAGCCCGCCCACAATCGCAAAGTCTTCCACCACAACATGTCCAGCCAACGTCCCGTTGTTGCTGAATACCACGTGGCTCCCCACCACGCAGTCATGCGCCACATGCGAATACGCCAGAAAATTGTTGTGCGACCCGATCCGCGTGCTCAGCCCGTCCCCCGTCGCCGTATGCACCGTCACATGCTCCCGAAACACGTTGTCCGACCCGATCTCCAGGTAGCATTTCCCGCCAGAATACTTCAAATCCTGAGTCTTCAGCCCGATGCACGCAAACGGGTAAAACTCGCACCGCGCCCCAATCGTCGTCAGCCCGTCCACCACCACATGCGAATGCAGCCGACACCTCTCCCCCAACGTCACGTTCGGCCCGACCACGCAATACGGCCCCACCTCGCTGCCGGGACCAACCCGCGCGCGCGCATCAACGATTGCGGTAGAATGAATATTCGAAGAAACCATCAGAACCACCCCACCTTCCCCACGCCCTCCTTTGTACACCAACCCCTCTCCCACGTCAACGCAAGCCTTGGTGGCGCACAAGCTGTCATCCTGAACTTGTCGAAGGATCTCTGTCGTGTTGCCGTGTTGCCGTTGTAGCCACGGCGCTCTGTCGCCGTGGTTTCCCGTTGGAGGGTCCCGCTCCCGCGCGACCGTCGCCTCTCGCGCCCTAATTCCTCATCCCAACCTCCCATCTCGCACCTCCGGGGCACCCAAACCCCCAAACGAAGCCATCTCCGGTAAAACGAAGCCAAGTGACAAACTGACCCAGTCGGCCACCTAACCCTCTGCAAGTCAATTGGGTCGACATTCACACCCACCCCGGAACATTGGCTTCGTTTGGCAGAAAGCGTGTTTTCGCGCGGACCTTGGTCCCGGGTAGGACGGGCCGACCCAGCCCGCCGCCTCGTCCGTTCCTGAAAGCTGTCATGCTGAGCCTTGTTTGCCATAGCCTTGGCGAAGGCGGGTTGTCGGAGCCCAGTCCTCGGAGCCGAAACAAAGTGGAGCCGAGTCTGACGAGACGCGCCACAGACTTGCTGGTGGCGCAAACGCAACCACGTCGTGCCCAGGTTGCAAACGCGCCAAAGCTGTGCCGCTGACGCAACCGTCTCTGCCATTTCACGCTTCTCTCCGATTTCCCTGATTCCAACATCGCATCTCTTCTCCACTTCCACTATACGGTATCGTATATCACAACACGATGCCCTGTCAACTCCAATCTTCACCCCCACCCCATGCGCCGGCCATGCCCCTGCCCCTTGCGGCCGGGCCCAACCGCGGTTCTCCCTCCGTTGTAATCACCAGGAGGTCTCCGACGGTGGCACGCTGCCGAGCCGCAGTTGGCCACTGCGCAAGGTACCATTGGCAATACGAACATTCGCTGCCTGCCGGCACAGACGTCTGTTTGGCAAGCTGCCTTCTACCACCGTGGGTCGTCGAAGCCATCTTGGAGGCATGCAAACGATATGCCTATAAATCGCCGAGCCGACTGCTTCGCGATTCCACTTGCTTGTTCTTGGCGGTCTGTTATAGCGATTGCCACACGGGCCAAGACGTGCACTTGCGGCAATGTCCATCCCCGGACGAACAACGCGGCCAGAAAGGTTCATTATGATACGATTGATAGCTATCACGACAGCCATTCTTTCTTGCGTCACATTTATGACCTGCAATGCAGCCAGCGCTGATCGGCCTGAGCCTCCCGCGGCGGCCACACCAGCTGCTTGTGATACCAATACATTGGCCACAACCATTTACTTCACGCTGCAACATGATTTCCCACAGCTCGCCCCTAGAGTATCACGAGACCAGGCACTGTTTTTTGCCCAACGGGCGTGCGGGACCACGAACTCCGATCAGCTGAGCGCAACACTCTATGCGATTTTTACGAACGACGCCTTCTTGGTTTCGGTGGGATTCACAAATAATACTCAACAACTGAAACTGACCACCGAGGAAATTGCGAATGCGTGGTTTCCCGGTCCAGGTGGATTACGGCCATCTGGCTACCCAACTTTCGTGACAATCGACACAAACGCCAACAACTGGGGACTCGTATCCCTGTGGGGTGGATACAAACTGCTCAACCCATATACCATCAGTATTCCCACGAATGTGACCAAGGGAACCCTAAAAGGCAACAGCACCACTTCCCAACCATTTATCGAAATCGATGTCAACGAACGATATGTGATGCGGAGCGGACAGGAATACAGTACCCCACCTTGGGACTGTAACTCACAACTCTGGGACTGGCACATCCTTGACCTTCCTGTCATGAACCCCTTTGCTCAGATCCCTGATATAAATTTCTCATTCGGATACATCTTTGCTCCAGGAAGCTCCACCACCAATTTGACCCTGTCCACGGTCGCGGGCAGCAGCGACATATATGCCGATTCATCCGTGGGATTGCCAATTCTCCGCTATCACAATTCTGATTTCTCGAATAAGCAACAGGTGACGTTGGAATTTGGCGGTGGATTCGCGACCGACAAAAACCTCGATACGATCCACAAGAATGTGTTCCTCGGCGGCGGCTACCAGGGCAAGTTCGCTGATCCATTGACCACAACAAATAATCTTCCAGTCTACTGGTTCGGACGGGCGGGCATCGCAGTGATTGATCAACCAGATATTTCCGGCACCAACGTGCTTCTGAACACGAACACCGGCGGGATTTCACAGCCCAAATTTGTAACGAAATGGACCCCATCAATGGGCACTACCGTTATCGTTCCACTCAACAAGACGCTCAGTCTTCAACTCGGTGGAAATGTCTATTTTCTATCCGGTCCTTCAATTTGGAATATAACACTCGGGGCCAGTATTGATCTGGCAAAACTCGGGCAAAGCTTGGGAACGCTGGCTGGGTTTTAGCAATTGTATCATCGGGCCGAATGGCCCTGTGATGTCTCGGTTCCACCCGGTAGGCGTGCTCGCCTCCTGTCTCCCGTCCTGTCCGCCGTAGCCTCATGTCCTCCATAGCCTTGGTGAAGGAGGATGGCGAAGGACGTTGTAGCTGCGGGCGCCTTGTCCGCCTTAGGCGGATTCCTCGCCTCAGGCGTGGTCGACCGCGGTCCGCATTGTAGGGCACGATGCCTGTCGTGTAGGTATCGCGCCGTTTCGCTTTACGGTCGTCTGTTGTAGCCGCGCTTGCCGTCGTGACCGCTTCGTCAGACCTCACCCCTGCGGACGGCGGCCATCCCCATCCTCTATCTGGTCCAGCAAACGCGCCATCTCGATCGCTGCCGCATCGCATTGCTTCACATCCTCATGTTGAAGGGCTACCCCTTCGTGTGCCTCGTGCCCTTCGTGGTGAATCCGAATTTGTCCCCATCCGTGTGAATCTGCGGCTACGGCCGGTTTCCTTCTGCCCTTTCGTCTTCGCGTGAATTCGCGTTCATTCGCGGTTATCCTCTTTTCGTGCATCGACAAGAAAATCGCTCGCCGGTTGTGTCCGCCATGAGGTAGTATCAGGCGGACGAAGCGCAGATGATTGAGCCATACACCGAAGGTGCTTTCCCGGTCCATCTGGCGATTGGCGACCCGTTGCTGTCCTCGCTTCTGGAACTGACCCTGGCGGAGGACGGTTATCAAGCCGTAACGTTTACATCGGCCAGTAAACTCTGGGAGAGCTTTCCGTCTCGTCATCCCCGTTTCATTATCACCGAGGGAAGATTCGCCGACGGTTTCGAGGCGTTTAACTTGTGCCGCCTCGTGCGCCGGGACTACCCGTCGCCGTACGTCTATATCTACATCATCAGCCGACACCACGAGATGCAGGAAATCGAAGAGGCGCTGGACGCCGGTGCCAACGATTACAGCATCAAACCCGTGAATCCACTTCACATACGCACGCGTGTCCTCGTCGGCATGCACTGGCTGGCCTACATCAACTCCACTGCCACTCCGCACCCGCCTCCCACCCCCTGAAGGGTGCGGATTCGGCCGGCCAGTTGACAACGCCGTCAAACCCGTTAGCTTGTGGCAACTGGGGAGGAACGCAAGCCCATGAGCAAACCAATCAAGATACTGGGCATCGCCGGCAGTCTCCGCAAAACATCCTACAACCGCGGCGCGCTCCGCGCCGCGCAAGAAGTGGCCGCTCCGGACGCAACGATTGAGATTTTCGATCTGGATGGAATTCCCATATTCAGTCAGGATGCGGAAAAGCCGGCCCCGGAGCCGGTCGCGCAATTCAAGGCCAGGATTCGCCAGGCGGATGCGATCCTGATTTGCACGCCCGAATATAACTACTCCATCCCCGGCGTCCTCAAAAACGCCATCGATTGGGCGTCGCGTCCCTACGGCGATAGCGCCTGGGACGGCAAACCGGTCGCCATCATGGGCGCCTCACCGGGAATGTTGGGGACGGCCCGCGCCCAATATCATTTACGCCAGTGTTTCGTGTTCCTCAACATGCGCGCGCTGTGCCGCCCCGAGTTGATGATTGCCGAGGCATCGGATAAATTTGATGAACAAGGCAACCTTGTCGATCAGGACACGCGCGACCGCATCAAGAAGTTGGTAACAGCACTCGTTGCCTGGACGCGACAACTGCAGAAGTGACGGCAACAAGCCCGCGCCGTCAACTCCCCACGACGCTAAACATCACTTCGGCTTCGCTCACCACGTCGCCCGCCACTTTGCACACGCCCTTGGCTTTGGCGATCTTGCCCCGAGCGCGTCCCATCTCGACCTCGATGATCAGCTGGTCGCCGGGCCGCACCGGCTTGCGCCACTTCACGTTGTTGGCGCTCATGAAATACGCCACCTTCCCCGCGTGCTCGCCCGACCGCAGCATCAACACGCCCGCCACCTGCGCCATCGCCTCCAGTTGCAGCACCCCGGGCATGATCGGATGACCGGGGAAATGTCCCTGAAAAAACGGCTCGTTGACCGTCACGTTCTTGAGGCCGATGATCTTCTCCTCGCCCTCGATCTTCAGGATCCGATCCACCAGCAGAAACGGATACCGATGCGGCAGCACGTTCAGTAACCGCATGATGTCCATCGCCGGCTCGGTCGGCGTATCCGCCGGCATCGGCGGCGCGAATGCCACCGGCGCCGGCAGATCTTTCTCCATCAACTTCGCCAGCGCCTGCGTCAGCGCCGCGTTGCAGGAATGCCCCGGCCGAATCGTAATGATGTGCGCCGCCAGTGGCCGCCCCAGCAACATAATGTCGCCCAGCACGTCCAGGATCTTGTGCCGGACAAATTCGTCGCGGAACCGCAGCGGTTCGGTCGCCAGAATCGTCTCGTTGCGGATCAGCACCGCGTTCTCCAGGCTGCCGCCCTTGATCAACCCGTGGTCAATCAGGTATTGCACCTCTTCATACAGCGCAAACGTCCGCGCCGGCGATATCTGCGTCTCGAACGTCTCCGGCTCGATCGCCAAACTCAAAAACTGCGCGTCCAGCCCGGGCTTGCCGTAATGTATCGTGCAACTGATCCGCAACGTGTCGCTCGGCACCACCACCGCCAGCGAGTCGCCCGCCTCCACGTGCACCATCTCCTGCGGACGGAAAATCTCGCGTTTGCCTTCCTGCGCCTGGATGCCCGCCTGCTTGACCAGATTCACATACGGCAACGCGCTGCCGTCACCCACGGGTGGCTCGTTGGCGTCCAGCTCGATGATGAGATTGTCGATACCGTAACCGTTGAGCGTCGCCAGCACGTGCTCGACGGTGTGGATGACCGTGCCGTTCGTGCCGATGGTCGTCCATCGCGTCGTGTCGCCGATATTGCGAATGTGCGCCTCGATTTCGGGTTTCCCGTCCAGATCGACCCGCACAAACCGGATCCCATGGTCCACCGGCGCGGGTTTCCACGTCATGTTGACCTTTAAACCCGTGTGGATGCCGATGCCCGAGAACGACACCGGCCGCTTGATCGTCTGCTGCTGTTTCAGCATGGGCGCGTTTGTAACATGCTGGGTACTCATTGGCAAGCAGGCGGTTTGGTGCGCCCTTTGAGATTGCCTGGCCCTGCTATTTGTGACAAAAACGCCCCCATGAAACGATGGATCGTTTGGCTGTGTCTCGGCATGTTGGGGATGGCCTCTTCGGTGGTTCTCGCTGCCGATTCACAGGTCATCAAGATCATCTCCAGCCTGCCGCGCACAGGTAGCGCGAATTCGCAGGCGCAAACGATGGTCAACGGCATCCGCATGGCCATCGAGGAAGTCGGCGGCAGGGTCGGCGAGTTCACCATCGCCTACGAGGATTGGGACGACGCCTCGCCCGAACGTGGCCAGTGGGACCCCGCCGTCGAAGCCGCCAACGCACAAAGGGCCGTTCAGGACCCCGACATCATGGCCTATATCGGCACCTACAATTCCGGTGCGGCGAAAATCGCCATGCCGATCTTGAATAACGCCTCGCTCGTCATGGTCAGTCCCGCCAACACCTACCCCGGCCTCACCAAACCCGGCACCGGCGAAGCCAACGAGCCGCAAGTGTACCGTCCCTCCGGCAAAATCAACTACTTCCGCGTCGTGCCTGCCGACGATATTCAGGGGGAAGTCGCCGCGATGTGGGCCAAGGAACTCGGCGTCAAGAAGGTCTTCATCCTCCACGACCGGGAATTGTACGGCAAAGGCGTGGCGGATGTGTTCAAACGCGCCTGCGGCAAACTCGGAATCGAAGTCGTCGGTTACGAAGGCATCGATCCCAAGGCGGCGAACTACCGTTCGCTGGTGACAAAGATCAAGAGTACCGATGCCGATATGGTCTATTTCGGTGGCACGACACAGACGAATGCCGGCCAAATCGCCAAAGACCTCGTCGCCGGCGGCTCGAAAGCGAAACTCATGGTGCCCGATGGTTGCCGTGAACAGGCCCTCATTGAGTCCGCGGGCAAGGACAACCTCAACGACCGCGCCTACGTGACGTTTGGCGGTTTGCCGCCCGATCAACTCAAAGGACGTGGCAGGCAGTTCTACGAGAATTACAAGAAGAAATATAATTCCGAGCCGGAAGCCTACGCCGTCTACGGCTACGAAGCCGCGCGCGTCGTTCTCGAAGGCATCAAGCGCGCCGGCAAGAAGGACCGCGAAAGTATCCGCGCCGCCATCGCCGGCCTGCGCGATTTCGACGGCGTCCTCGGCAAATGGTCCTTCGACCAGAACGGCGACACCTCCCTCAAAGTCATGGCCGTCGAAGAAATCAAAGACGGCAGATTCGTTCCCGTGAAGATCGTGGGGATGTAAGATCATGGCTAACGGCGCGATCATTTATCGGAACTCGACTTACATAGAGAACGTCCTTCGTCATCGGTTTGTAGCAGATGTCGCCTCTGAATTGTGGAGAAGAACGCCCGGGTTGCCGTTACATATATTACAGGCCGAGGTGGATATCGCGGGTGTGGATGTGATGTTCATTTACACCAAGATATTCCGTCATGTTCAACTCAAGGCACTGTCGAAAAGCTTCAACAAGAATCCATACGCCATCCACGAGTCGCTGGGTGGCAAAGCAGGCGCGTGCATAATCTGGATATGCTACGACAAGACCACGCTACAGCCCAGCAGCTACCATATGATGGGGAAAAGGGGCAACGGAAAGATGTGTTCACTGGAAGGATTTACCCCCGCGAAAGATCCGAGGAGTAAGAAGGAGAGATTGGGATACCGGGCGGTCAGAATTGACGATGCCAACTACCATTGCCTAAGCCTTGGTAATCTCGTCGAGGTGTTGTTCGCGCTGTGAATACTCAGCTCTGTCAGGGTCTCCTGACCGCGCACATTGATTGACCGCAGGTCTCCGCGCCGCTACAGTGGGCGGCATGTCGGGCAGTGAGATTTTCCTGCAACAACTGATCATCGGGTTGTCCAACGGCATGATCATCGCCCTGATCGCGCTGGGCTACACGATGGTCTACGGCATCATCGAACTCATCAACTTCGCCCACGGCGACCTGTTCATGCTCGGCTGCTTCGCCGCGTTGACGATCACCGGCCTTCTGGGACTCGACCAGACAGCGGGCGGAACTCCGGGCACATGGATCGGCCTGCTGCTCCTGTTGCTTATCGTGCCCATTTTCTGCGGCGGGTTGAACTGGCTCGTCGATCGCCTCGCCTATCGTCATCTTCGCGAATCCACCAGGCTCGCGCCCCTCGTGTCGGCCATCGGCGTCTCGTTTGTGTTCATGAACCTCGGCCTTCTCTGGGGTGGCGTGCCGATGAAAGTCTTCGGCCTGGGTCGCGCCGCTGCGGCCCCGAAAGCCTTTCCCGAGCTTGTCTCCAATGCCAACCTGCTCGGCCAAAGCCCCGTGGAGTTCACGGGCAAGGATGTGATGGTGTTCGTCGTCACGCTCCCCCTCATGGCCCTGCTCACATGGTTCGTGAAACGCACGCGCGAGGGCAAAGCCATGCGGGCCGTCGCCCAGGACCGGCTGGCGGCGCAATTGATGGGCATTCCCGTCGATCGCGTGATCGGCGGGACGTTTCTGATCGGCGGCGGACTCGCCGGCGTGGCCAGCGTGGTGTTTTCCGTTTACAACAACACGATCTACTTCCAAATGGGCTACCGCGCCGGCATCGATGCCTTCACCGCGGCCGTTTTGGGCGGGATCGGCAGCCTGCCCGGCGCCGTGCTCGGCGGATTGATCATCGGCCTGGCCCGCGCGTTCTGCGATCAGTATCTCGAGACACGGTGGACGAACGTGCTCGTGTTTGCGGTTCTAATTCTTGTGCTCGTGTTCCGACCTTCAGGATTGCTCGGCTCCCGCACCAAGGAGAAGGTCTGATGGCCGCGCCCCGCAAAATCCTCTTTCATTGGTCGTTCCTCGTCGTAGCGGCGTTGATCCCGCTGATCGAGCTGCTGGTCCCCGGCGATCATCACATCGGCGATCTGCTGCGTCCGATCTTCATCATGGCGATGCTCGGGCTGGGCCTGAACATCCTCACCGGTTTCACCGGCCTCTTGAATCTCGGTGTCGCCGCATTCATGGCTGTCGGCGCGTACAGCTATGCGATCCTGACCTGCGACATCTATCCGTTCCGGCTCGGCTTCTGGTCGGCGACGATCATCACCGTGCTCGTCGGGCTGACGGTTGGTCTCTTCCTCGGCCTGCCCACAATCCGTCTGCGCGGGGATTACCTGGCCATCGTGACGCTCGCGTTCGGCGAGATCGTCGAGGACGTGCTCAAAAACCTCGATTCGATCACCAAGGGGACCCAGGGCATTAATCCCCTGCCCTCGCCCTCGGTCTTCGGCTATCAGTTCCGACCCGAAACCTATCAGCCGTGGTATTACCTCTTCCTCGGTTTCCTCGCGCTGCTCGTATTGGTAAATCGCAACCTGCACCGCTCCCGCGTCGGCCGCGCGTGGATTTCCATCCGTGAAGACGAACTCGCCGCGTCCTGCATGGGCATCAACCCGATGAAGATGAAACTCCTCGCCTTCGCTCTTGGCGCCGCCCAATGCAGCCTGGCCGGCGCGCTGTGGGCGAGCTACCTCGGCTCCAGCGGCGAGCCGGGCAATTACGATTTTCAGGTTTCCATCATCGCCTTGTGCATGGTGATCGTCGGCGGCATGGGCAACATCGGCGGCGTGTTGCTCGGCGCGCTGGTGATCACCGGCTTCAACTCCATCGTGCTCGAAACGCTCACGAACTTCCTCAAAGCGCACCAACTCATCAGCAGCTCGAACGTGTTCACCGCGCCCGGTAACTGGAAATACATGCTCTACGGGCTGGCGCTCATCCTCATGATGCGCTTCCGGCCCGAAGGCCTACTGCCGTCGCGACAATTGAAGGCCGAACTTCATCCTCAAGAACCGCACGCCCCACCGTCATCATGAATGTCCTCGAAATTTCCAATCTGACGGTGCGATTCGGCGGACTCACCGCGGTCAATGCCGTGTCACTCGATATTCCAGCCCAAGAAATCGTCTCGGTCATCGGGCCCAATGGCGCCGGCAAGACAACGCTGTTCAATGCCGTCACGGGTGTGCACGAGCCGACGGCGGGCACGATTCGCTTTGACGGCCAGGAAACGCGCCGACCGTTCCGCCGGACGACCGCCCTGGTGCTGGCGGCCGTTGGTTTCGTCGCCGCTCTCAGTCTTGTCCTGATCGCCAATATCGAGCCGCTGTGGAACGCGGTCATCACGAGGAATTATGTTTACCAGCAAGCATTCCCATGGACGAAGGCGCTCGGTGCAGGGATCGCCTACTTTACCGACGAACCGGGACAACGCTTCCTGATGCCATTTCTCATCGGCGGCATCACCGGACTCGCCGGAGCGTACGCGATTTGGACCCGCACCCGGTACGCGCCCGAGGTGGCCGCGCGGGCCGGCATCGCCCGCACGTTCCAGAGCATTCGTCTCTTTAGCCAAATGACCGTTCTCGACAACGTGCTGTTGGGGATGGACAGCCGGTTGGACACTCGTTTTTGGCACGCGGCCCTGCGCCTCCCGTTGTACTGGCGCGAGCGCCACGACGCCGAGCAGAGGGCCATGGATATCCTGCGGTTTGTCCGGCTCGACCACGAAGCCCACCAACTCGCCGAGAACCTTTCGTACGGCCATCAGCGCCGCCTCGAAATTGCCCGCGCCCTCGCCAGCCAGCCGCGTCTCCTGCTCCTCGATGAACCCGCGGCGGGGATGAATCCCGCCGAGGCGCAGGAGTTGATGAAACTGATTCACGATATCCGCGATCGCGGCATCACGGTGCTGCTCATCGAACACCACATGCCCGTCGTCATGGGGATTTCCGACCGGATCGCCGTGCTCGATCACGGCGAGAAAATCGCCGAAGGGATTCCATCGCTGGTGCGCCGTGACCCACGCGTCATTGAAGCGTATCTCGGAAAGGATCAGGGATGAGGGCCGAGGTCGGAAAGGATGAAGGATGAGGGCGGAGGGATGAAACCGAACAAAAGACAGGACCTGAAACTTCGCACAAGAACGTACGCGCTTCGAATTGTCCGTCTGTACGCCGCCCTCCCAAGGAAAGCCGAGGCTCAAGTGCTCGGCAAACAACTGCTCCGCTCGGGTACGTCAGTCGGCGCGCACTACCGGGAAGCCTGTCGGGCGAAATCCAATGCGGACTTCATCAACAAGATCGAAGGGGCTCTACAAGAACTTGAGGAATCAGCTTACTGGCTCGAGCTGCTGCGAGATTCCGGCCTGATAACCGCGGCCCGCTTGGCGCCGCTCCTTCACGAGACGGACGAACTGACAGCAATCTTCGTCACCATCGTGCGAAACACGAAATCCAGGAACACCTAGCACACATGCCGCTTCATCCCTCATCCGTCGTCCCTCATCCCTTGTTGCAAGTCGAAGACTTGCATGCCGGCTATGGTCCGATCGATGTTCTCAAGGGCGTGAATGTGACCGTTCGGAAAGGCGAAATCGTCGCCGTGCTCGGGGCGAATGGCGCGGGCAAATCCACCACCTTGATGACCATTAGCGGGATCAACCGCTGCCGCCGGGGACGCATCCTGTTCGAGGGCGAACCAATCCAGAACCGCCCACCCCATGAGATTGTGAACCGGGGGATCTCGCAATCTCCGGAGGGGCGGCGCATCTTCCCGCGCCTGAGCGTGCGAGAGAATTTGGAGATGGGAGCGTTCCAGCGCGGTCACAGCCATGGGCTGAGCGAAGACCTGGAACGGGTATTTGCCGCGTTTCCAATTCTGAAGGACCGCCAAATGCAATTCGGCGGCACATTGAGCGGTGGCGAGCAGCAGATGCTGGCCATCTCCCGCGCCCTGATGGCCCGGCCAAAATTACTTCTGCTCGATGAACCGTCGCTCGGCCTGGCGCCGATGGTGGTGACGAAAATCTTTGACATCATACGCGAGATCAACCGACAGGGCACCACGATCTTGCTGGTGGAACAGAACGTAAACATGGCGTTGCATGTGGCCCATCGGGGATACGTGTTGGAAACCGGCAGGATTGTGTTGGAAGATACTGCCGCAAGCCTGATCAACAACGAGCAGGTGAAAAAATCCTATCTGGGAGGTTGAGGCCAACATGGGCAAGCAGACCGTGGCGATCGTCGGTGCGTCGGCCGACAAATCCAAGTTCAGCAACAAAGCCATCCACGCCCATCGGCGCGCTGGCTACGATGTTTACCCCGTCAATCCCAGGGAAGAAACGATCGAAGGCCTCACCTGCTACAAGACTGTCCTCGACGTCCCGGTCGCGCTCAACCGCGTGAGCCTTTACCTTCCGCCGTCGATCGGCGTCAAGGTTCTCGACGAGATTGCCAGGAAGGGATGCCAGGAACTGTGGGTCAATCCCGGCGCCGAAAGCTCCGAGCTTATCCAGAAGGCGCACACGCTAGGCCTGAACGCCATTGTTGCGTGCTCCTTCACCGACGCGTTGGCCCATGGTTCATAACCCGTCAGGAACATGACCACGACCACACGGACCGAACTCTCCATCGTCCTTCCCAATCGTCCCGGCACGCTCGGTGACGTCGCCAATGCCCTGGCCAAAGCCACGGTGAACCTGCTGGCCATCGACGCCTCCGGCGGATTCGAATACAACATCGTGCGGATCGTCCCCGACAGAGTCGCCAGGGCCCGCACCGTGTTGCGTCGCCGCGGATTGGACGTCGGTGAGACCAAGGTGTTGTGTATCCCCGTGGGCGACGAACCCGGCGCACTCGCCCGCGTCGCCGGTGCTCTCGGAAGCGTCCGGGTGAATGTCGATTACCTGTATGCCACGGCTGGCCGTCCGGACTCCGATGCGATGATTGTCGCCCACGTGTCCGACTTGCGTAAGGCGATCAAGGCGTTGCGCTAGCCGTCAGTGTCCAGCAACTGTCGCGCCCGCTCGAACACAGCGTCAAACATCCGCTCGGTCAGCTTACCGGTATTGGTATTTTGTCGGCTCGGATGATAGGAAGCGATCAGCGTCGGCAATCCCTCGCCCAGTTCATGGATCGTGTTGTGAGCAAACTGCGGTCGCGGCTTCGGCAACGCGACGCCGAGTCGGCGCAACCTCTTCAGGTAGTTATCAAAAGCAATCTTGCCGAGCGCGATCACGACCCGCAGGTGTTTCAGGCGCTTCAGTTCCTCATCGAAGTACACGCTGCACTGTTCGATCTCCTGGGGAAGCGGTTGGTTATCAGGCGGGGCGCAATGGAGCACGGCGGTGATGTAGCAATCGAGCAATTCCAACCCGTCGTCGCGCCGCTGCCACGTCGGTTGGTTGGCGAAGCCGGCTTTGTGCAGGGCGCGAAACAGCCACCGTCCCGAAGAATCACCCGTGAAAAACCGGCCGGTGCGATTCCCGCCGTGAGCCGCCGGGGCCAGGCCGATAATCAGCAGTCGTGCCCGCGGATTGCCAAAACTCGGTAGCGGTTTCGCCCAATAATCCCAGTCACGAAACTCACGCTTCTTCTCGCGGCCAATTCGCTCGCGATACACTGTCAATCGCCGGCAAAGCCGGCACCGAATGATTCGCTGATTGAGCTTGTCGTGCCAGTCCATCAGGCTCAGACCTTGTGGGCGATCCATTCGTCGCGGAATTGCCGAATGCGTTGCTGGGACCGGGCCAGATCCTGCGCGCGAATCCGGCCTGATTCCACGGCCTTCGTCAGCGCTTCCTGGGCGGCCAGGGCCTTTTCCGCAGTGTGGCAAACAAGTATCACGTCCGCTCCGGCAGCGAACGCCTCAACGATGGATTCCTCGAACGAACCGATCTGCGAGATCGCCCCCATCTCCATGTCATCGGTCAGGACCAGCCCGCCGAAACCCAATTGATTGCGGAGCAGTTCGGTCACGATGGCCTTGGATAGTGACGCCGGCCGGGGCTTCCGGCCGTCGAACGCGGGATAATGACCGTGCCCGACCATGATGGCCGTGAGCCGCCGCATCAATTTCACGTACGGCGCGACGTCTTCGGCCAGGATTTGCTCGCGCGTGCGCCCGATCGTCGGAAGCTTCTCGTGGGAATCGAGCACCGCGCCGCCCAACCCCGGAAAATGCTTCGGGCACGCCGCGACGCCCTCCCGTTCCAGTCCCTCCAAAAACGCCCCCGCCCAACGGCTCACTTCATCGGCGGTCCGGCCCCAGCAGCGTTCCCGTAGCGCGTTATCAGCCTTCTCGTCGAACAACTCCAGGTCCAGCACGGGCGCCAGATCAATGTCGATCCCGAACTGATGGAGCCAACGTCCCGTGGCCCGACCGAAATCTTCCGCCGGCTCCACATGGCCCGATTTCTTGGTCTCGGCGATGGTGGGCGCTTCGCCGATGACGTTGCGCAGGCGGTTGACACGACCGTGCTCCTGGTCGATCGCGATGAGCGGACGGTAGCCGAACTCGGTGCGCAACGCGCGAGTCAACGCCCCAAGCTCCGCCGCCGTGTCGATGTTGCGCGCAAACAGCACAATGCCGCCCGGTCGCACGGAATTGAGCAACCGTCGGGTGCCGGCGGTCAATGTCGTGCCGGGAAACCCGATGAATAAGTGTTGGCCAAGGTGCATTTCTTTCGGCGAGGTCATGGAATTCGATCAGTTGCCACGCGGCTGGTTCCGTGTCACACTCACTTGTATCATTTGTGTGGACGGATGGTCAAACGTCACCCGGAGGCGACATGAAAGAGTTTACAGAACTGACGATTGTGACACCCAACGCACCCGGCAAGCTCGCCGAGGTGTTGCGGACCCTGGCGACCTCCAAGGTCAACCTGATCGCCATCGACTCGTCTTCCGGCTACGACCTCAACCTGGTGCGGCTGGTGACGAACAATCAGCCGAAAGCTCGCAAGGTCTTGGAAACATTGGGTTACAACGTCACCGAATCTACCGTGCTCGGCGTCACCATCTCCGACAAACCCGGTCAGTTGGCCCGCATCGCCGCTGCTTTCTCAAAATCGCGGGTAAACATCGATTACATGTACGCCACCGCCGCGGCCTGCGACCAACCGGCCATGGTCATCGTCCACGCCGCCGAAACCAGTGCCGCGAAAAAGGCCCTTCGGGTCGGCGAGATTATCTGACCTTCCGCCCGGAACGCTGCACAGTCGGGTTGGCGACGTTCACAGTCACGTTGGATGCCGGCGCGGGGTGGTCCTGACAGGCTTGATTGGTGGGAACGTCAGTCGACGCAGAACTGGGCTGGACGTACCCCTTTTGGATCAGCCACGCTTCGACTTCCTCGCCGCTGACGTCGGCGAGAATCTGGCCATCGATCTCCAACGTGGGCTGGAGCGGTTGGCCGCTTCTGGCAACCATCTCTTCGTAGTTGGCCGGGTTGTTCATGACGTCGCGGTCGTCAAATGATAGATCGTATTTGCGCAGCACAGCGCGTACGCCGTTGCTCCATCCGCAACTCGGTTTCAGCCAGGCAATAATTTGCAGTTGATTCATAATAAGGTTCTCACGCCTCCACCGCTTTCTATACACAAAGAACGATGACAAAGCAAGCGGGGGACCTGCGCGCCTTGTATTTACTGCCTTCCGTCATTTCCTCGCATGGCACCTAAGCTGCTCATTACGTGGAGGATGACCTTGCTAAGCGAGATTCAGTTGCTGCTGGAACGCACCTACGGATCGACGGGAGTAAACTTCGAGGATTTCATCCTCAGCCGCCAGCGCAGCCGCACTCTCTCAGAAATGGCGGGCACCAGTGCCGCGCAAATCTCGGACTTGGGACGGGTGTTCCTGCGAATCGTCGATGGCAAGCTGCGCATGGGAATTCACTATGACCCCAGTGTTATTGAGGCCTTGGAGGCCAACAACCCCGCTTGCGGACTGAATGACCAGAATATCGTTCCGTTCATGGTGTTCTTGGAGGAGTTGGATCACGCGATCCACGCCGCCCTGAAGTTTCGCGAAGGACTGCGCGACATTCACAGTGAAGCGTTCGTGCGCGACCTCGAACTTCAGGCGAAAGTCGATACCTACCTGGTTCTCCAGAAATACTGCGCGTTCTTCGACAAACCGCCACGCCTGACGGATGCCGACCGACGCTGGCTCAAAGCCTGCGTCTTCGATCGCGACAACGCGGCCTTTGAAAATCCTTTTCTGGCCGAGCGCTACCATGAAACCAACCGTCTGGCCCGACGCTACGTGCGGCATCTCGACCGCCTTCCGCGCGCGCGGCGGACGACCGAAATTCGCCGGTTCCGCAAGTTGACCTATAGCCAGAAGCGCGACCGCATCGCCGTCGTCACCGCCGGCTAGTGCCGGCCGAACCAGCGCCGCCGGGTTTTAGAAAATACTTCTGGAATTCTGTCGCCGCTTCCATTAACACCGTAGCGACCCATGAACATGCTGCTGCGGCTTTTCACGTCGTCGCTGGGCAAAAAGTTTCTCATGGCCATTACCGGCGCGGGACTCTTTCTGTTCGTCATTGGCCATTTGCTCGGAAACCTGCAGATCTTTTTGGGACCCGAGGCCATCAACCGCTACGGCCATTTTTTGCAATCGACCCCCGAGATTCTCTGGCCGGCGCGCATTGGCCTGCTGGCGTTCGCGGGCATCCATATTTGGACATCCATTTCGCTGACGCTGGAAAACCGGGCGGCGCGCGCAACCCGCTATGAAGTGAAGGAAGTCGTGGACGCCACCCTCGCCTCCCGAACGATGATCTGGAGCGGTCTCATCATTTTCGCGTTCGTGGCCTTTCATCTGGCCCATTACACGTTGATGGTTGTTCACCCCGAGTTTCGCGACCTGCGCGACGCCAACGGCTGGCATGATATTTACCGGATGATTATCATCGGCTTCTCGAACTACTGGGTCTCGGGCTTCTACGTTCTGGGCATTGGACTTCTGTGCATTCATCTGAGCCACGGCGGCAGCGCCATGTTCCAATCGCTCGGCCTCAACAATGCCGCCTACGAGGCCGTGATCGACCGGTTGGCGACGGTCGCCGCGGTGGTGATATTTCTCGGCTATATTTCCATTCCGCTGGCGGTTCTGGCGGGGGTAGTACAGTAACATGAAACTCGACGCCAAAATTCCTGCTGCCCCACTCCCCCAAAAATGGGACAAGCACAAAGACGCAATCAAGTTGGTCAATCCATCCAACAAGCGCAAGTACGAGATCATCGTCGTCGGCACGGGTCTGGCGGGCGCGTCAGCGGCCGCGTCGATGGCCGAGTTGGGGTACAACGTCAAGTCGTTCTGCATTCAGGACAGTCCGCGACGGGCTCATAGCGTGGCGGCACAGGGCGGCATCAACGCCGCGAAGAACTACCAGAATGACGGCGACAGCGTGTACCGGCTCTTTTACGACACAATCAAGGGCGGCGATTTTCGCTCGCGCGAGGCCAACGTCTATCGTCTCGCGGAAGTCAGCGCGAATATCATCGACCAATGCGCGGCCCAGGGTGTGCCGTTCGCCCGCGAGTACAGCGGCTATCTGACGAATCGTTCCTTTGGCGGCGCCCAGGTCTCGCGCACGTTCTATGCGCGGGGCCAGACCGGCCAACAGCTTTTGCTGGGCGCGTATCAGGCATTGATGCGGCAGGTCGGGCTGGGACAGGTCACCTTGTTCCCGCGCACGGAGATGTTGGAATTGGTGGTGGTCGACGGACATGCCAAGGGGATCGTTGTCCGCGACATGGTCACGGGCCGGATTTCATCGCATTCGGCTGACGCGGTTGTGCTGGCGACAGGGGGTTACGGGAACGCGTACTATCTCTCGACCTACGGTCGCGGGTCGAACGCCACGGCCATCTGGCGCGCACACAAGAAGGGCGCACTGTTCGCCAACCCGTGTTTCACGCAGATCCATCCAACGTGCATTCCCGTTACGGGCGATTATCAATCGAAACTCACGCTGATGAGCGAGTCACTGCGCAATGATGGCCGGGTGTGGGTCCCAAAGAAGAAAGGCGATACGCGATCGCCCGCCGAGATTCCCGAGGACGAACGCGATTACTATCTCGAACGCAAGTACCCGAGCTACGGCAACCTGGCCCCGCGCGACATTTCCTCGCGTGCGGCCAAACAGGTCTGCGATGAGGGCCGGGGCGTCGGCGAGACCGGTCTCGGCGTATACCTGGACTTTTCCGATGCCATCCAGCGGCTCGGACGGGCGAAGATCGAAGAGCGCTACGGCAATCTCTTCGACATGTATCACGAGATTACTCACGAGGACGCCTACCAGACGCCCATGCGCATCTTTCCGGCAATGCATTACACGATGGGCGGGTTGTGGGTGGACTACAATTTGATGAGCAACCTGCCGGGGTTGTACGTCATCGGCGAAGCCAATTTCTCCGATCACGGCGCCAACCGCCTCGGCGCCAGCGCGCTGATGCAGGGATTGGCCGACGGTTATTTCGTGCTCCCCTACACCATCGGAGATTACCTGGCCACCCAGAAGCCCGGTTCGCGACCGAAGCCCGACACGGCAGAATTCAGACAAGCCGAGCAGGAAACCAACGACCGCATCCAGAAACTGCTGGCGATTCGCGGCCAGAAAACCGTGACCGAATTTCACAAACAACTGGGCCGAATCTTGTGGGAGCATTGCGGCATGGCCCGCACCGAAAAAAGTCTTAAGGAAGCGCTGGCACTGATCCCGCCATTGCGCGACCAGTTTTGGAAGAACGTCAACGTCCCGGGCGAAGGCGAGGACCTCAATCAATCTCTCGAACGCGCGGGACGCGTGGCCGATTACCTCGAACTGGCCGAGCTGATCGTGTACGACGCCTTGATGCGTGACGAATCATGCGGCTGCCATTTCCGTGAGGAGCACAAGACCGAAGACGGCGAATGCCAGCGCAACGACGAGCAGTATGCCTATGTCGCGGCGTGGGAGTTCACGAGTGTCGGCAAGACACCGATCCTGAACAAAGAGCCTCTGGTGTACGAAGTAGTCCATCTGGCGCAGAGGAGCTACAAGTAATGAACGTCAAACTCCGAGTCTGGCGGCAGCCCAACGCGGAAACGCCGGGGCGGTTCGAGACCTACGAGGCGAAGGACATTAATCCCAACATGTCGTTCCTCGAAATGCTCGACGTCGTCAACGAAGACCTGACCCGGCGCGGGCAAGAGCCCATCGCGTTTGATCATGATTGCCGCGAAGGCATCTGCGGCATGTGCTCCTGCGTCATCGATGGCGAACCGCACGGCCCCGAGTACAAGGTCGCCACCTGCCAGACCTACCTGCGCAGTTTCCGGGACGGCGAGACGATCACCGTGGAACCGTTCCGTGCGCGGGCGTTCCCCCTGATCAAGGACCTGATCGTCAATCGTAGCGCGTTTGACCGGGTCATTCAGGCGGGCGGGTTTGTTTCCGTTTCGACCGGCTCGGCGCCCGACGGCAACGCGATTCCGGTGCCGAAACAGGACGCTGACCTTGCCATGGACGCGGCGGCGTGCATCGGCTGCGGCGCCTGCGTGGCGGCATGCAAGAACGCCAGCGCCATGCTCTTCGTCGCCGCGAAGGTTTCGCACCTCAATCTCTTGCCCCAGGGCCAGCCCGAAAAAGAGAAGCGCGTGCTGGCGATGGTTCAGCAGATGGATGAAGAAGGGTTCGGGGCCTGCACCGTCACCGGCTCCTGCGAAGCTGTCTGCCCGAAGGCAATCAGCCTGAACTTCATCGCCAGGATGAATCGCGATTATTTCGGGTCGCTACTGGGCATGGGTGGAAACAAACCGTCCACGGCAACCGGGGCGTAACGGCTAGTTCGTGTTGTTGAAGTGGCCAAGGGCGCGCTGTTTGCGCATGACCAAGACCATGGCGACACCGCCGACGATACCGAAACCCGCCATTGTTGGGTACCACACTCCCCAGCCGAACTTGTCGATCAGCCAACCTGTGGCAGGCAAAAAGATCATCATGCCGAAATATTGAAATGAATCGATGACGCCGGACGCGAAGCCGGCCATTTTTCGACCCCCGATGTCCATGGGCGCTGCCGCACCAACCAGCGAGTGTGTGGAGTTGACCATCAACGAAATCAGGATCAGGAACAGACAGCCGAGCATGACGCCGGCCGGAGTCGGCCCAACCACCCCGGAATTAATCACGAGCGCGGCGAGACCGATCAAGATTGCTTGCAAGAAGTACAATCCCATGGCCACGGGTGATCGATGCCCCTTGAAAAACCTATCGGATATGATTCCCGAGATCAGTGAGCCAACGACAGCGACCATGGGGACCGCAAACCCCAACGTCCAAACCAATGCGCGCGGCTTGTCTTCGGCGTTCAGCTTCAGAACGTCATGGAAGTACAGCACCGCCAGTTGGTCCGAGCTGCTGCGCACGGCCCCGGTGCACGCGTAGGCCACGGCGTAAAACCAGACCAAGGGATGCGTAAAGACAATCTTGAAACATTTACTGATGCTGATTCGGACGCCCGCGCTGGAATCCACCTCGTCGTGAATCAATCCCGGCCACCCGGCTTCTTCCGGCGTCTCTTTCGCACAAAACGCCATAAAAATCGCACAGACGGCTGTGATGATCGGTGGAATTCGGAACAGCCAACGCCAATCGCCTTTGGCAACGGTCCATGTGCCAATGGTAAAGCCTGCGAGGATCAGTGGGGCCAACGCGCCGATGGAGACCTGGCCCAATTGAATCATAAAGCCATAGATGCCGGCGAATGTTCCACGCTCATTGCGATTGAACCACGCCGCGTTAATCTTGATCATGCCGGGCGCACCGAACGACTGAAAATATCCGTTCAAGAGCCAAATGAGCGCGAATGTGCTGAATGTCCCCGCAAACGATGCAAAGCCATAGATCAGGTTGATGATGATCGTGCCGGTGGCACCAATCAGCATTGCCGCGCGTCCGCCGATGCGATCTGTGATGAGACCATTGATGAGCTGGCCTATCCCGTAGGCGAGGGACCAGGCACTCAGGATGCCCGTAATTTGAAACGTGCTAAATCCGTATTCCGCTACCATTCCCGGTGTGGCAAAACGGAAATTGTACCGGCACACGTAGTACGAGGCGTACATGAGCCCGAGGCTGACCCAATTCAGGCCGCGGCGAGGTCGAAATCCCGAGGGATACTTGATGCGGGTGCTTGGCGAGGGCGGGGTGACGGTCTGTTCCATGAATTTTCTTGAGGGAAACCCGTGTCGATATTGAAACAAACCGTACCGGTACCAACACGGAAAAGTCAAAGAAAATATTCGTTCTGCCCTCTCGGCGAAAAACGACAGGCGAAGACGACCGGCCCGGTCGTCTCCGCCTGCGGTTAATCGATGCGATTTAGCGTCGCTGTCGGTTTAGGAGCATCAACTGCAACAACTGCGCCACGGCAGCAATCAGCACCGCCACGTAGGTCAACGCCGCGGCGTTCAATACTCGATTGACACCGGGCATTTCGTCACGCGCAATCAGCCCGCTCTTTTGCAAAATCACCTTGGCCCGGGAACTGGCGTCGAACTCGACGGGAAGCGTGATGAGTTGAAACACCACCAGCACGGCGTAAACTCCGATTCCGAGCGTGATAAACATCGGGATGCGAAATAGAAATCCACCGATCATCACCGGTACCAGCAGTCGTGAACTGAACATGGTCACCGGCACGATGGCCATCCGCGCCTGCAGCGGCGCGTACGCGTGCTGGTGCTGAATCGCATGTCCCGTTTCATGCGCCGCAATGCCCAATGCCGCAATCGATTCGCCGTCGTAGACGTCGGGCGACAACGCGAGCGTCTTCGTCCGTGGATCGTAATGGTCGCCCAAAAAGCTGTTTGTCCGCTCGATCTGCACGTCGTGAATCCCGGCGTCCGCCATAATCTCCGCGGCGGCCTCCGCTCCGGTGCGTCCCGAGCGCGCCCGCACCTGAGAGTATTTCTTCAATGCCGCCCGCACGCGAAACTGAGCCAGAAACGCTGGCACAAAAATCAGCACCAAGAGCAGCACATAAATTTCATTGATTGTCATTGTGTTCCACTACCTCCAACTGGCGCTACAGTAGCGCAGCCAAGTCAGATTTCAAGCGTCTTCGGAAACCGCGCCAGGTTGCGTGCGCCATTCCGTTGAATAACGGCCACGTCCTCCAGACGCACGCCGCCCACGCCCCAGTAATACAGGCCCGGCTCGACGGTAACAACATGGCCGACCCGCAGGACCTCTGACCCAACGCTGACGCGCGGGCGCTCGTGAATGTCCAACCCAAGGCCATGCCCCGTTCCATGGAAGAATCCCTGCATCCGTCCGCGAATAACGCCGGTCTTGTAGCCTTCGCGGACGAACAACGCCTGTACTCCGCCATGCACGTCCCGGCCATTCACCCCTTCCCGGAGCTTCTGAAACGCGAGTTTCTGTGCATCTCCGACCACTGCGTAAAGCTTCTTGACCGCATCACTGGCGCGACCACGGACGACCGTGCGCGTGATGTCCCCCCAGTAACCAGTTCGGATGTCCCGCGGGAAAATATCGAGAATGATCGTTGTATGGGCGCGTAGTGGGCCGTGCCCAACCTCGTGTGGATCGCATCCCTGATTGCCGCCGGCCACGATCGTACGCGAGGCCACGCCCCCCAAACTCGCGATCGTTGCGTTAATGACACCCTGAACATCTTCCGCCATAAGCTTCCTGTTCCGCCAATAGAGGAATCTGTCGCGTCCGACCCGGCTCCGTTGCAGGAGCCTGACGCCCACTCGCATCCCCTCCTCGGCAAGACGCATCGCCTGTCCCAGCGCAGCGATCTCGGCTGACGTCTTGATTTCGCGTTCGGGGAAGAACGGGTCCGGCTTGACGACGACGCGGATTCCCCGCAATTGCTTCGCCAAGCCAATGGGGAAATTCATGGGAACTTCCACCCGACGCACTCGGAACTCGCGCAACACCCGGTTCAACACGTCACTGAACCGCGGTTGTTTGACACCGGCGCGCTGGAGTTGCTTCTGGTAATGGGAAGAGGAGAGTAGGCGATCCACGTGCGCCTGGCGGCGCCCGCGGTCGATCTCCAGGTCGCTCATCACCGCGCAGCTTCGGCCCCGCACTTCAAACCATATGAATGGGTCGGGCACGAACATGCGCATCGCGTAGAGCAAGTTCGCGTCGTGCTCGCTATCGGCGACGATCAACCGCGTTGACATGAGAAACCTCTGGCACCCAGCCCAACGGACGGTGCGATTTCCAGTGAAAAAGCGCTCGGCTCACCACGCGACAATTGATAGTACGCGAGCCCGGCAATCATCGCCGCGTTATCCGTACATAGCGCTGCCGGAGCCAGGAGCAATTGCAGCCCCCGTTGCGCACATTCCACCCCCAACTTTTCACGAAATCGTCGGTTGATGGAAACACCACCGGACGCGCTCACGGTTGTTACCCGCAGGTTCTCGGCAGCGTGAACCGTCTTCCCCACGAGCACGTCCACCACGGCTTCCTGAAAGCTGGCACACACGTCTTCGACGGAATGTTGCGGGTTCTTTCGCAGGAAGTAAAGCACCGAGGTTTTTAAGCCACTGAAGCTGAAGTTACAGGTGCCGTCGTTCAACATGCTGCGCGGAAAATCGATCGCCGTGGGATTCCCATTCTCGGCGCGCCTCTGGATTTCGGGGCCGCCGGGATATCCCAGGCCCAGTAATTTGGCCACCTTGTCAAACGCCTCTCCGGCTGCGTCATCGACAGTCTGACCCAGAATCTCATGCGTCCCAACGGCTGTCGCATACGCCAGGATGGTGTGTCCACCCGACACGATCAGCGAGACCATCGGCAACGCATCCAACGCGGCGTTAACAAACAGTGGTGAGTACAAATGGGCTTCGATGTGGTTGATGGCAACGAACGGCTTGCCGGCCGTAAAAGCGATTCCTTTGGCCGCGTTCAGCCCGATCAGCAGCGACGAGGCCAGACCAGGGCCGTACGTGGCTGCCACGGCGTCGATCTGGTCGATGGAAGTGCCCGCGTCGGACAGCGCCTGACCGATCACGGAATCGATCAACCGCAGATGGTTGCGAGATGCAAGTTCCGGAACCACTCCGCCATACGGACGATGCACGGCGACTTGCGAACTGACCACGTTGGAAAGAATCTCCGTACCGTTGGAGACGACTGCAGCGGCCGTCTCGTCGCAGGAGGTCTCGACGCCAAGGACTTTCACTGGTTGGTCAATTGACGACGGCTGGGTCGTCGTCCTAGGGGGTTGAGGGTGTCGCCACAGCCGAAGCGGTCGTTTCGCGCACGTTCTGTTTGGCGACCTTCAGCTGCTTTTCGAAAAGCTTGACTCCCTTGATCACGTCGATGGCGCGATCCAGCTGGGTGTCCGCAATGGGCGTGACCTTTTCCGCCGTCTCATCCGCGGGCAGGCTGGCGCGCACACGTTGCTCCAGAAGCTTGCGCTCGTCCTCCTCGGAAATGGGCACGATGATATCGGGCGTCACACCGTGCTCGTGGATGACCTTGTGGCTGGGTGTATAATATTTGGCCGTGGTCAGGCGCAGCGCCGAACCGTCACGCAATTGGATGATGCTCTGCACGGAGCCCTTGCCGAACGTGGTCTCCCCGACCAACACCGCACGGTGCAGGTCTTGGAGCGCACCAGCAACGATTTCGCTGCCGCTGGCACTGCCGGCGTTGACGAGAAGAACCAGTGGGTAGTTTCCCTGTTTCTTCCCGCCATCGGACCGGTAGACGCTCTTTTGCGCGGGATTGCGCCCCTCGGTAGACACAATCAACTTGCCTGCCGGAACAAACTCGCTGGCGATCTTGCGAGCGGATTCGAGTAATCCGCCCGGATTGTTGCGCAGATCGATGATCAACGCGCTCATGCCCTGGCCATTGAGTTTGGCCAACGCCTTCGCGAATTCGTCAGCCGTGGGTTCGTTAAATTGTGTGATGCGCACGTAGCCGATGCCGTCCTGTAGAATTTTCGCGTCCTTGACGCTTTCCACATTGATCTCGGCGCGTTCGATCGTGTGGTCTTTGATCTTATCGCCGGGATCCTTGGCCCTGGCGCGAAACACCGTAATCGTGACCTTCGTCCCCGGATCGCCACGCAATTGGCGCACCGCCTCCTGCAAACCCATTTTCTCCGTGACCTTCCCGTCGATCTTGATGATGCGATCGCCGGGCAGCAACCCCGCCTTCGCCCCCGGTGTGTCCTCCATCGGGGCAACGACGGTAAGGAAACCTTCCTTGGACATGCTGATGACAATGCCGATGCCGCCAAATTTGCCCTCGGTGTCCTGTCTCATGTCCTCGTACATTTGCGGTTCCATGAACTGGCTGTGCGGATCCAGCGAATTGAGCATCCCTTTCAGCGCACCGTAGGTCAGGTCGCGGTAGGAAACCGAGTTGGTGTCCACATATTCTTTGCGGAGCAACTCCATCACTTGGGTGATGAGTTCCATCTCGGAATACGGATTGTCCTTGTCCGGCTTTGTGGACGAATCGGAATAGATCTTCGCAGCGATAGCCAGGTTGATTCCCAGCAACACCACAACCAACGCCACGGTGATACGCTTTATGCTCATAACGTTTCTCTCAAAATTCTACGCTTTCCCTCAGTGCCGACGCAATTCATGAGGGGCCGACAAGGAACCAGCAGCCTTGGTACCATACGGCTGCTTGGCAGGTGAATCAAGTCCATCCTCTTCGAGGTTGGACGCGAAAAAACCGCGTTTTACCCATTTGAATCTGCCACATTCTCCCTGATTCTTGCAAACCTCAATAATGGCAGGGCTTCCCGCTGAAAAGTGTGGAATTCCTTTGGAAAATGCGGATTTCTGACTTGGTAATCCAGAGAGTCACCCCCCTGCAATCATTTGAGGAAAATCCGCCACTACTAATTCGTAGTACGCGACTTTCAGTATGCGACCTTTGGTCGGACATGCCCACCTCCGACCGCTTTCTTTGACCCTGCTTCCCCCGCCCTTGCGATTTTCGGCGGAAGAAAAATGGCCGCTGGAGGCGGCGGGCCAGCGACTCGGTCAATCATGTTTGCGTCGGCTCTTGTTCCTGCTTCATAGCGGAATCGCTCTCCGCCTTTGAGTCCAGGAATTCCCGAACGCATGGCGGCAGGAACTGGCAACTGCTATGGCGAGGTTGAAGCTCCCACGAACTTGCCGTCCTTCCAAACGCCCTCTTCTACCTTGCCGTCTGAATAGGTCATCTTGCCAGTCCCGTCCATTTTGCCATCCTTGAACTGACCGACGTACTTGCGACCATCGAACGACGTTTCCGTCCCTTGGCCATTAAACTTGCCGCTCGCAAACTCTCCTACGTACTTTGTTCCATTGGGCCACGTGAATGTTCCCTGGCCGCTCAACTGGCCGTTCTTGGACTCTCCTGCGTACTTGCGGCCATCGGGCCACAAGTAGGTCCCTTGGCCATTCGCCAGGTCGTCTTTGAACTCTCCAACATAATCCCGTCCATCTGGCCACGTGTATGTACCGTGGCCATTCAGCTTGCCCTCCTGAAACTCTCCCACGTACTTGCGGCCATCTGCGAATGTGAACGTCCCTTGTCCATTCGGCAGCCCATCCTTAAACTCCCCAACGCACTTCGACCCATCGGGGTACGTGAACGTCCCCAGGCCATTCGGCTTCCCATCCTTCACCGCGCCAAGGTAATTCGCCCCATCCTTCGAGAATGGTTTCGAGCCCTGGCCATTCTTCGCGCCGCATCCAGAGAGAAATACGCACAGGAATGCCATGCAGGTCATTGCCACAACAAAGAAGCTCCGTCGTTTCATCATCGGCTCCAGCTCGAACTGGTTCTCATTGACCCTTGTACCACTGACGCAGGTTGGCTGCAAGATTGATAGGCATTTGGCTGGCGAGCCGACTGCAATTTAGCCCAAATCCCTCGTTTTACTCAACCAATTCCAGCGCCGCCTGCCGGAAACCCGCCATCTGGCGGGCGGTCCGCGCCTCCAGGTAACATCGGAACACCGGTTCCGTGCCCGAGGCCCGAAACATTACCCAGCAGCCATCGTTAAGCAAAAACTTGTAGCCGTCCGTCGTGACGACACCAGTGACTTTCTGCCCGCCAAATTCGGCCAGGCCTCCGGCGAATTTCGCCAACAATTGTTCCTTGCGTTCGGGCGTGACTCGAAGGTTAATGCGGTCGCTCACGATGCCCCCCGCCCGCTTCTGGATGCCTTTCAACACCTGGCCGAGCGATTTGCCTTCGTACGCCACCAACTCCGCCATCAGCAGGCACGCGAGGATCCCGTCCTTCTCCGGCACATGGCCCTTCACGCTCAACCCACCGCTTTCCTCGCCGCCCACAATGATCGGCTCGCTCTCCATCAGCGCGCCGATGTACTTGAACCCAACTGGCGTCTCGTGCACCTTCACGCCGAACTCTCGCGCCACCGCGTCCACAAGATGACTGGTCGCGACCGTACGCGCCACCGCACCGGTCCAGCCGCGGTTCTTGACCAGATGATACAACGCCAGCGCCAGCACCTCGTTGGCGCTGATAAACGTCCCGTCGCGGTCCACGATGGCAAACCGGTCGGCATCGGGATCCAGTCCCAGGCCCAGCGCCGCCTTTGACGTTCGTAGTCGGGCCAACAACTCCCCCATGTTCTCGCGGATCGGCTCGGGATGACCCTTCCCGAACAATGGGTCCGGCTCATCGTGCAGCGCATCGACGCGCCACCCGCTGCGCGTGAGCAGTTCGTCGAGATACCCTCGCCCTGTGCCGAACATCAAATCAACCACCGCCTTGTGGCGGCGCCTCTTGAGCGCGGCGAAATCCACCAGCTTGCGAAGCTGCGCCACGTACTGCGGCCGGGGGTTGAACACTTCCGGCGCGGTGCCCGGTCTTCGGTCGGTGTCGCCTCCCCTCGCGCCCGATGCCAGCTCCTCCGCGTTCTTCTCAATCCCCTTCGCCGTCTCGGGCAGGCACGGCGCGCCGTTCGATTCGTTGAATTTCAGTCCGTTCCATTCCGGGGGGTTGTGGCTGGCGGTGATGTTGATCCCGCCGGAAGCCCGGTGGCTGCGAATCGCCTGCGAGATCACCGGCGTGGGCGTGTCGCGATCCGTCAACCACACCCGGAAGCCGTAACCAGCAACGATCTCCGCACAGCGAGTCGCAAATTCCCGGGACAAAAATCGCGTGTCATAACCCACGATGATCAGCGGTTTGGCGTTCGCGGGCGGATTCTCGGCGAGGTATCGGGCAATGGCGTGCGCCGCGATCCCGACGTTCGCAAACGTAAACGTATCGCTCATAATCCCGCGCCAGCCCGATGTGCCAAATCTGATCACCGACATGCCGCGCATTATAGCCGCCGCACCGTCGGCGTCGACAGCAATGCGCCGCAATTCTTGATTGAATCCCAACCCCCGGGTGTCTATAGATTCCGTCCTGCCCTTTGGCAGGGGTGCCATCACACTATGACTCAAGATTCCGCCAGTTCACCGGCAAGCCCCGTCGATATCCTGTCCACGAAAGCCGGCTACGATTCCTGGGCTGCGTTCTATGACCAAGACGATAATCCCCTTGTTGCCCTGGAAGAACCGTGGGTGGATCGCTTGGTCGGTGACGTTCGCGGTCTTGCCGTGGTGGACATCGGTTGCGGAACGGGCCGGCACGCTCTGCGCCTCGCCGCGGCCGGGGCCGTCGTACACGCCTTGGACTTCTCCGAGGGAATGCTCGCCCGGGCGCGGGCGAAGGCCGGACAGTTGAATATTGTTTTTCACACGCACGACCTGGCCCAACCGTTGCCGTTTGTGGACAACGCCTTTGACCGGGTTGTGTGCGGCTTGGTGATCGACCACATAGCCAATCTCGACGGTCTTTTCCGGGAAATGCATCGCGTGTGTCGGTCATCCGGCTTCGTCGTCGTCTCGGTGATGCACCCGGCGATGATGTTGCGCGGTGTCCAGGCCCGGTTCCGAGACCCCGCCAGTGGACGCGAAGTCCGTCCAGCCAGTTGTTCCCATCAATTGAGCGACTACATCATGGCCGCCGCCCGGGTGGGGTTCAACTTTGACCATTTGAGCGAGCAATCGGTCGACGAAGCGCTGGCGAATCGTTTGGAGCGCGCACAAAAATATCTGGGCTGGCCGATGCTGTTTCTCATGCGCCTCAGACCGGCAACCAAACGCCGTCCCATCGCCTAGCCCATCGGTTGCCGCAACCGCGTTCAGGGCGCGAGTTTCCCGGCGGCGAGCAGTCCGAACAAGGCACAGCCCAGGGCAAGTCGGTAAATAATAAACACCCAGGTCGTGTGGCGCCGTAAGAAGCCGAGTAAAAAGGCGACAACACCGTAGCCGACAGCAAAAGCCGCCAGACCGGCTACGAGCGCGTTGACCACTTCGGCATGGGACGTGAAATGCAGTTTCCGTAGTTCAAACACCCCGGCGGCAAACACCGCCGGCAACGACATCAAGAACGAGAAACGTGCCGCGGTATCGCGTTTCATACCGAGAAACAAGCCGCCGGTAATGGTCGACCCGGACCGGGATGCGCCGGGAATCAGGGCCAGGGCCTGACAACAGCCGACCACGATGGCGTCACGCCAGCCGAGTTGGTAAAGCTCACGAAGCGGTTGGCCGCGTCGGCTGCGGCGTCGCTCCGTCCACTCGGCGAATGCCAGCACGACCCCGAGCGCGATGAGTGCACCGGCGATAACCGGCAGCGTGCGCCAGTTGCCCTCGATGTGGTGGCGCAGAAGGACACCGAGCACGCCAATCGGTATCGTCGCGATCACCAGCATCCACCCGAGTTTGCCTTCCGGCGTCGAGACGCCACGGAGCGCGCCGCGCGTAATCTGCACGCAGTCCTGCCAAAAATACAGAAGCACCGCGAAGTACGCGATGAGTTGGACGACTGCCAAAAATGCTGCATCAGGAGTTTTCCAGCCACAGACGGCCGAAACCAGTTGCATGTGAGCAATGCTGCTGATCGGCAGGAATTCTGCCAGGCCCTGGACGACACCGAGCACGATGGCTTGCCAAAGAGTCATCACTGGTGATCTTTAGCTCAATCGCGCGAATGTTTTCTGCAACAGTTCCACCGGCGTCGCATTTTCTGTTTTGGCCCTGGCGTCGGTAATCAGCTTGGCTTCCAGCGCGTTCTTGGTGGGCCTTTGGGCCTGGTAGAATACACCAAAATAACCCGGGAAATCCGCCATGGCCAACTTGTACGCCGCAACCTCGTCGGTCACGTCGTGATCGGCCGGTACGAGATTGAACACGCCTCCCTTGCGCGGATTGGCCGCGTCAAACGCGCCGGGATAGAACTCCGTGCATTCACTCAGGCACTCGATGACCGAGAACCCGTCGTGTTGCATCGCCCGTTCCATCATTTCCATCACGTGATTCGGCAGATGCGAATGCGACCGGGCAATGAACGTCGCCCCCGACGCAATGAGTTGCTTCATCGGGTTGACCGGATGATCGACGGCGCCGGTCGGATCGGTCTTCGATTTGAATCCCACCGGCGATGTCGGCGAGGTCTGTTTCTTGGTCAGGCCGTAGACGGAGTTGTCCATGATCACGTACGTCATTTTGACGTTCTTGCGCGCGGCATGGTTCAAGTGGTTGCCTCCGATGGAAAACGCGTCGCCGTCCCCACCGAACACGAATACATGCAGGTCGGGCCGCATCAGCGACACCCCCGTGGCAAACGCCGCCGCGCGCCCGTGCACGAAATGCACACCGTAGGCATTGACAAAATACGGGAACCGCGACGAGCAGCCGATTCCGGCAATGCTCGTGATCTTCTCATGCGGTACCTGCAGTTTCTCCATCATCTTGAAATAAATGGAGAGGATACTGAAGTCACCGCAGCCCGGACACCACGTTGGATGGTCCGCAACGAGGTCTTTCTTGGTGTATTTCGGCCGGTCAGTCAGTTTGATCTCTTTAGCTTCCAGGTTCTTCGCTTCGGCAATCATAGAATTCTTTCAGCAAAATCAGGCGTCGGCCAGGCTGGGTTCGGGGGATTTCTTGAGTCGCTCGTTCATGCCATTCAGAATTTCGCGGATCTTGAACGGCAAACCGTCGGTCTTGTTGATCCCGACGATCTTGTCGTTACAGAACCGGGCGCGCAGGACGCCAGCGAGTTGGCCGTAGCCATACAGTCCTTCATCATTGAGTTCGACAACAAAAATATGGTTGAAACCATCCATGATTTCGCCGATGCCGGGCTGCAACGGCTGGATGTAGCGAATGTTCAGCGCGCTGACACTTTCACCCGCGGCGCGCGCCTTGTCCACCGCTTCGCGGATCGGGCCCTGGGACGAACCCCAGCCGACCAGCAGGACGTTGCCCTCAGCTGGACCGTACGTCTCGGCCCTGGGCAGGCGGGACGCCAATACCTGAAGCTTGCGGCGGCGTTTGGCCACCATCATCACGTGGTTGGCCGGACGGCTGGCAGGATGGCCGATTTCGTCGTGCTCCAAACCCGTCACCACCGGGTACTTGCCATCGAGCATCGGTGTCCCCGGCGAAGCATGATGCGCGATACCGTCGGCGGTGTTCTCGTACGGTTTGTAATTCGGTCCGCGCGGCGAGAAATCCGGTGTCAGGTCCCGCACCAATTTCGCTATGTCGGGCATTTCCCAGGTCTCGAACCGCGTTCCCAGCGCCTGGTCGGTGAGAACAATCACCGGGCAACTGTATTCACGCGCCAGCTTCGCCGCCTCCAGCGTGACGTAGAAACAATCTTCCACGGACGATGGCGCCAACACGATCCGGGGAGAATCTCCGTGACCGCCAAAACACGCAATGTTCAGGTCGCTCTGCTCGACGTTGGTCGGCAGACCGGTGCTCGGTCCGCCGCGCTGGACATCGATAATAACAATCGGCATTTCCGCCATCACCGCCCACCCCAGCGCCTCGGTCTTCAGCGAGAGCCCGGGCCCGGAGGTTCCCGTGAGGGAAAGATGCCCGGAATACGACGCACCACAGGCCATGGCGATGGCCGCCAGTTCGTCCTCCGCTTGAACGAAAATTCCGCCGTACTTCGGCAATTCCGCCCGCAGGATTTCCATGATACTGGACCACGGTGTGATCGGATACCCGGCGCCGAACCGGATGCCCGCCACTAGCGCCCCGTAGGCGACGGCTTGGTTTCCATCCGTGACCACCTGTTTGCGCCCGGTCTTGTTCGTCGGGGGTATGAACTCGAACGTGTCGGTGAACCGGCCGATGTCGTAGCCGTAGCCCGCATGGAACGCGCCGATGACGTTGCGCACGACGTCGTCGCCCTTGCTCTTGTAATAGGCTTGCAGCATCGTTTCGAGCTTGGGCACATCCAGGTCAAACATGCGCGCCAGCAACCCCATCACGAACATGTTCTTGCCCTTGTCTTTCGCCGTGCCACCGATGGCCTCGACGGTCTGGCCCGTGATCGGCACGCCGACCGACCGGTACCGCTTCTGGTTTTCCTCGGGCTTGACGTTGTCCGAATCGTAAATCAGGATGCCGCCGTCGCGAAGCGTGTGAATGTGGTCGTTGTACGAATGCTGGTAGAACGCCACGAGAATATCCACGTCATCGCCCGCGCTCAACACTTCGCCCGTGCCCAGGCGCACCTGATAAATGCTGGGGCCACCCGAAATTGTCGCCGGAATCGTCATATACGTCATGACGTCCTTGTCGGTGCGTCCAGCCAACCGCGCCAGAAAACCGCCAATCGCTTGAATGCCGTCCTGTGAGTTCCCCGCCAGCCGAATGACTGCGTCTTGAATCCTGCGCCCACGCTGGGGCTGCTGGCCACCAGACGAGCAAGATGCATCTGCAATTTTTGGATCGATCATTTCCTCGTGTTCCTCAAAAGCTTCCCGCATGCGAGAGATACGCCCGAGAACATGCCACTACCAATGAAATATAGTATCAGAGCACCGCCTGCTGTCAACCACGAGCCCACCCGAGGACGCCAAAAGCAAGGTAGTGTCCTAATTTGAATTTGACGGGGCGTTGGGGGAGGGTCAGGCTCCCAACGGCAGCGCAAGAGGCGGGGGCGGGTCATCTTCACCGGGTTGGCAAATTCTCAGCGGCGGCGTTCCCAATTGTCCATCTAACGCCAATAGGTCGGTATCGTAGGAATGAAGCACGTCTAGCTGTTGTGAAATGGCGCTGGCAACGTGGATGGCATCTTTCGGCTTGAGATGTTCATACTGCCATATCCGTTGCACCCCGGCAATGGAAGCGGGCGTTACCACTTCTCCGTGGACGGTGCGCGAGCTTGTGGATATGATTGAGGCATGAGTCCACGCATTGAGCAGTTGCGCGAGGCCGTGGAAGTGATGCACAAGGTCAAAGCACTACACGAGAAGTCCGTCCCTGTCGTGGAGATGTTTGGAGACGAGACGGCATGGGAAGGCGTGGTCGAGTCATTTGCCATCACAGGGCACCCGAAGGCCAAACGGTGCTATGCGTGGAGTTTCCTAGACGGCAAGGAACGGCGTTACGTCACGGTGTTGGAGATTCCGCCTGTCGAATCGCCTCAGACCGCCGTAAGGGTCTATATCGCTAGTGAGGCCAAACGCGGCCAAGCACGATGAACGTAACAGGCGCAATTCCAACTGCAAAACGTATTGCCTTGGCGCTCGGTATTTCATGGCTTGCATCGGTAAGTCTCGGCCTTGTCTATGGAGCGCGAGTTGTCGGAACCGTCTCTGTACCTCAGCTTTGGGTGATGGGGGTCATTCAAGTCGCGACGATTATCTCCACGGTCATAGGAATATTTTTGACGCCGCTGATTGCATGGGTGCTGAGAAGCTACGGCGTCATTAAGTGGATTGTTCTTCTTTGGTTATTGTCGGTCATCTGGGTGCTGACGATATTTACACTCACGCATAGTGGAGGGATTGCCTTGGAAGGGGCACTGCTCTTGACTCTCGTGGGGCTAATTGTCATCAGATTGCGCTCCGAAATTTCAAATTAGGACACTACCAAAAGCAATTGACCGGGCGGCGACCTTGCGATATTTTCCTCGTGGTGGTAACCTTCGGAATCCATTATGGCTGAGAAAAATGGCACTATTGTTGATCGGCTCGCCAACGATCTGTATCAGAAGGGCGTCCAAGCGGTCGAACGCGGCAATCTCGACTATGCCATCGAGATGTTCATCCAGTGCCTGAATATCGAGCCGGGCTATATCAAAGCGCGCCGGAACCTGCGGGCCACGCAAATGAAGAAGACCGAGTCCGCGGGTGGCTTCAAGCGCATGTTGGTGGGCACGAAGCTTCAGCCGCTCCTGGCGAAGGCCAAAATGTCCGTGCAAAAGAATCCCACGGAAGCGATGACTCTCGCGGAACAGGCGTTAACGGAAGATCCCAAGAACGGCCAGGCGCTGATGACTCTCGCCGAAGCCGCCGAGGTCGCCCAGCTTCCGGAGACGGTTGTTCAAACACTCGAGACATACACTCGGCTCAATCCCAAAGATTCCAAGGCGCTGCACTGGCTGGCGCGCTCGTATATCGCCACGGGACAGCACGATCTGGCCCGCGAATCCTATGATCGCCTGCTTCAGATCAACCCGAACGATTTCGAAGCACAACAGGGCGCCAAAGATGCCGTAGCGAAGGGCGCCATGTCCGGCGGCGGGTGGGAGGGAGATGGGTCCTTCCGCGAGGCCCTCAAGGACAAGGACGAGTCCATTGCGCTGGAGCAACAATCTCGCGTCGTCCGCGCCGAGGACATGATCGCCAACCTCATCAAGGAGAAGCTGGAAGCCCTGTCCAAGGACCCGGAAAATCCGGCGATCCAACGCGAACTTGGCAAACTCTACGCCCAAAAGGAGAATTTTGAGGAAGCGTTGCGTTACCTCGAGGCGCTGTTCTCCAAGGAAGGCGGTACGGATCCATCTCTCGAGCGTGAGATCGGCGACATCAAGGTCAAACGCCTCGAATCACAGCTCAGTGACAGGAAGAAACAGCTCGAAACAAACCCGGCCAACGCGGCGGCGCTTCAGAACGAAATCACCGCGCTGGAATCCGAGTTGGATAAAGTCAGGCTGTTCGAGGCCGAGCGGCTCGTGGAACGCTACCCCAACGACCTCATGTACCGTTTCGACCTCGGCACGCTGTACATGAAATTGGGCAACATCGAAGGCGCGGTCGAGCAACTCCAAAAGTCTCGCGGCCAGCCGCAACGTCGTGTCGCCTCGCTCAATCTCCTCGGACAATGCTACCAGCAGATGGGCCTCCATGATATGGCGATTGAGACGTTCAACGAGGCCATCAACGAACTTCCGACAATGGACGGGCTGAAGAAGGACCTGCTGTACAACCTCGGTTGCGCGTACGAACTCATGGGCGATCCAGACAAGGCCATCACTGCGTTCAAGGAGATCGCCAAGGTCGATTTCGGTTATCGCGACGTGCGTGCGAAGATCATGCGCAAACCCCCGGCCAAGTCTTCCTAGGCTGGCGGCCGGCGCCGTGTCGCGCGCTCGACCGTCTCTTCCTAATCCCGCCGGCCGAAAATTGCCTGCAACAAAACCCACGCCATCGCAACAATTGTTCGTACCAAACCGACAAGGAAATGGAACAGCCCGGCGATCAGCAACACGGTCACTCTCGCCAGAGAGGCCCCGACGGCTCCCAGTCCGATGAACAGGGTCGATGCCACGCCACAATATACCCTTCTGCCGGCAGTGTTCAATGGGACTGCTCCGCGCGGTAACGTATTACCTTTGCCAGATAGCCGTGGTTAGAATCCGACCGCATCGCATTTCGACCACACATCTCGCAGGTCTCGAAGTGCTTCGGGGCGTCGCCCTTCACGATCCACCAGGATGGCACGCATACCGACTTTCTCCGCGCCACACACGTCATCCTCGTAGCAGTCGCCAATGTGGAGCGCCTCGTCGGCCGTGACTCCCGCCGTGCGTAGCGCCGTCAGGAAGATTTCTGCGTCTGGTTTCTCCGCCCCGACTTCACAGGAGATGGTCTGGGAGTCGAAATGCTTCGCCAACCCCAGTTTCTCCAGCAGCGCACGGAGACGGTCATCCCAATTGGAGATCACGCCGACGTGCAAGCCGTGCGCCCGTGCTCCCTGCAACGTGTCTTCCACGTCCGAAAACACCTGCCACGCATCGGGTCGTGCGAACGTCTCGAACAGGTCTTCAAAGCAGGCCTCATGTTCCTGTCCGAGCACGCGAAAAACGAACTCCCGCCACCACTCCTTGCGCGACACGGTCAGTCCGGGGTGTTTCATCTCTGCCCATACCCGGCGGAACGTGCGCTCCATCTCGTCTGCGGTGCGGTCGATCCCGTACCGGCGGGCAACCGAAGCGTACACGGCCCCCACGGACGGACGCGGCCGAATCAGCGTGCCGCCCACATCAAAGAAAATGGCGCGGGGCCGTCCCCGTCTCATTGCAACACCAACTCGCGCGGTGTCTTCGCCCGCATTTCGTTCGCAAAGCCGAGTCGATCGAGCGCTTCCCCAACCAGAAAAAGCGATCCCATAATGGCAATCGTTTCCGCGCTCTCGACCATGGCCTGCGCATACGCGGCCACAAGATTTCGCTCGACGGTGACGTGGGCGGCGGGATTCGCCGCCTTGCACCAGCGCGCCAGTTGGTCCGGCTCGCTCGTCCGTTCGCTGTTGACGGGCACGCACAGCACGCGCACGGCCAGCGGAGCCAGAATCTGGCACATCTGATCGTAATTTTTGTCCCGCAGCACACCGAGAATCAGCGTCAGCTTGCGCCCGGCAACATGCTCCCGCAACGTCGCCGCGACGCGGTCGGCCGCAGCGGCGTTGTGCGCCCCGTCGAGGACCACCGTCGGATCGTGACGGACAATCTGGAACCTGCCCGGCCATGACGTTCGCGCCAGCCCTTCATGAACCTGCTTCGGGGTGACCGGCAATCCCGAAGCTTCGAGCGCCGCCACCGCCGTCGCACAATTGATCGTTTGGTGGGCCCCGAGTAGCGGAATCGTGAGCGGGCCGTAGTCGTGGCGTGCGCCGGTCAACTCCACGCGCTGACACAGCTCGTCTTCGCTGAGTCGCGCCGCGCGAATATCCCGGCCAACGGCCGTGAGATTGCCGCCCTGCGCCGCCGTGATGCGTCGGATGACCTGGAGGGGTTCTTCAGCGACTGACGCAGTGACGACGGGGACACCGGGCTTGATGATGCCGCATTTCTCGGTGGCGATCTGCGCCAGTGTTTCGCCCAGATATTGCGTATGATCGAAGGCGATATTGGTGATGACGGAAACGAGCGGGACGATCACGTTCGTCGCATCGAGCCGCCCCCCCAGCCCGGTCTCCCACACGACCACGTCGACCTTCTGCTCCTTGAAATATCGGAGGGCAATGGCTGTGACCGTCTCGAAAAATGTCGGCGCGTGAAACTCCGGGTTCGCGCCCGCCTTCTCCAGCACCGGCTTGATTTCCTCGACCAATCGCACCACGTCGGCTTCGGCGATCGGCTGGCCGTTGACCTGAAACCGCTCGCAGAACGACACGAGATGCGGCGAAGTGTACAAGCCGGTCTTGTAGCCGGCCGTGGACAGGACCGCGTGCAGCATCGCCGCCACGCTCCCCTTCCCGTTCGTGCCTGCGATGTGGATAAACCGGAGCGATTTCTGCGGGTCGCCCATCAACCGCAACAAGTACTGCATCGTCTCCAGGCCGAGTTTCTGGCCGAACAGACGAATCCCGTACAAATATTCAATGGTGTCCGGATAGGTCATCTCGAATTGTCCCGTGTGAACGCCCGTTGTCAACGCCCGGCAATGATCGTCGGAAGGGCGAAGACCCGTGCTAGTCTGCCGCCTTGAACTTGCGACCGCTTCGGCCCGAAAAACAATTCAGCAACTGGGCCAGCGTCTGCTTGAGCTGCTTTCGATGCGTGATGAGATCGACCAGGCCGCGCTCGCGCAAAAACTCACTGGTTTGGAAGCCCTCGGGCAATTCCTGTTGCGTGGTCTCCTTGATGACGCGCGGACCGGCAAA
>Ga0116126_1000133_pt1 | contig 64200 bp, 48 predicted proteins | sample June2015DPH_16_5_FD_89730 | JGI IMG/M metagenome (GOLD analysis project Ga0116126, IMG submission 89730) | Peatland microbial communities from SPRUCE experiment site at the Marcell Experimental Forest, Minnesota, USA - June2015DPH_16_40 | ecosystem: Environmental > Terrestrial > Soil > Wetlands...
ATGGGCAACGCGCGCGAGGTGGGCGCGTATTTCATTGGCAAATTACGGGCACTGGCGGCAAAATGCCCCGTCATCCAACACGTGCGCGGGATCGGCCTGATGATCGGGGTTGAGGTGACGATGGAAGCGCGTCCGGCGGTTATCAAGCTGGCGGAGCACGGGCTGATCGGGATCGCGGCGGGAGCCAATGTCGTGCGGTTCCTGCCGCCGTTGAACGTCACGCGTGCCAACGCAGATGAAGCGATCGAGAAGATCGGCCGGGCATTTCGTGAAACTGGAACCAAATAATCTGATCATGGATGGCAAAGTCGGCAAGTGCGTGGAGACGGTGGACGTGGAGCGGGTGTTGCCCGTCGATACATCGCAAGAGAAGCGGCTGCGGTTCGGGTGGGAACAACGGCCGTCAGAACATTTCTTGATGGCGTGGAACCAGTACATGGAACCGAACAGCATGTTCATCGAGGACGTAAGCGATGACGGGATCACAGTCACGGTGCGCTGGGCGTTGATGAAAGAGACGCCGGAGCAAATCGCGGCGCGGCTGAATCGGTGGCTGGAACAGGTTGAAGAAGGGAACTACCGGCACAGTGGTATCAGCGGACGGCATCTATAATGAAACATTTACTGACAGTCGAACAGCTCAGCAGCGGTGAGATCGACGAGATTCTCCAGCTCGCACAGGAATTCAAGAGGGGACGAGGCAAGGCGAAGCAGCCGCAGCCGTTGCGGGGCCAGACATGGGCGCTCATTTTCAACAAGGCCAGCACCCGCACGCGCGTCAGTTTCGAAGTGGGGATTCGAGAACTTGGCGGATCGTCATTGTATCTGTCTACGAATGACATTCAGATGGGCCGCGGCGAAACCGTGGCCGACACGGCGCGGACCTTGTCGCGCTACCTTCACGGGGTCGTGGTTCGCACCTACGCGCAACGCGACCTCGAGCACTTTGCCGAGGCGGGCACGATTCCGGTCATCAACGCTCTCACCGACGACGAGCATCCCTGCCAGATTTTGGCGGACCTGCTCACGGTCGTGGAGAAGCTGGGCACGTTGAAGGGCAGGAAAGTGGTGTTCCTTGGCGATGGCGCGTGCAACGTATGCAACTCCTGGCTGTTCGGCGCGGTAAAAACGGGGATGGAGATGTGGGTGGCGGCGCCGAAGCAGTTTCAACCGCGTGCCGATTGGGTGAAACGGGCCGGGGGTAACATTCACGTGACGGAAAACGTCGACGAAGCCGCCCGGAACGCCGATGTGCTCTATACCGATGTCTGGGTGTCGATGGGCAAGGAAGCCGAGGCGACGGAGCGGCTGAAGACTCTCGCGCCGTATCAGCTCAACGCCGCGGTGCGCCAGCAGGCCAGGCCCGGCGCGCTGGTGATGCATTGTCTTCCCGCGTATATCGGCAAGGAAATCAGCGCCGAAGTTTTCAACGCGAATCAGAAGACAATTTTCGATCAGGCCGAGAATCGCTTGCACGCGCAGAAGGCGATCCTGACGATGTTGGCGAAGCAGCAGTAGAACACAAGCGCCGGCCCGCCGAATGAGCCTAATCCGACAGAGAATGACGGCGCACCCGGCGGTCGGGTACCTCAGCCACAGGTCGTGAAATCCGCTCGCCTTCAGCGCAGCGTCCGGGCAACCGTGCTGGGGCTTTCCGTAAACATCGCGCTCGCGACGACCAAATTGCTGGCGGGAATCTTCGGTCGATCCTATGCCTTGATCGCCGACGCCATTGAATCGATGGCCGACAGCATCAGCTCGATCATTGTCTGGCGCGGTGTTGTCATTGCCGAAAAGCCGCCGGACAAAGAGCATCCGTACGGACATGGGAAGGCCGAAGCCATCGCGACAGCCGCCGTGTCGGCGATGCTCGTGGGTGCGGCACTGCTGATTGTTGTTCGCTCGGTAAAGGAGATTCAGACGCCGCGTCACATGCCGGCGCCGTATACATTGATCGTGTTGCTCGGCGTTGTGCTCATCAAGGAAGGGCTCTTCCGAATCGTGGGCCGGGTCGGCGAGGAGGTCGAGAGCGGTGCGGTGAAGGCGGACGCCTGGCATCATCGCAGCGATGCAATTACTTCGGCCGCGGCGGCGTTCGGGATCAGCATCGCGTTGGTGGGGGGTGACAGGTACCGGTCGGCGGACGACTGGGCAGCGATTTTCGCGGCGGCCATTATTGCATTTAACGGGTTTCGGCTGCTGCGTCCGGCGCTGGACGAGTTGATGGATGCCGCCCCGAAGGAGGACATCGTTGGGCTGGCGCGCTCGATTGCGCTGCAGGTGAACGGGGTGAAAGGCGTTGAGAAATGCTTCGCCCGCAAGATGGGGTACGAATACTGGCTCGACATGCACATTGAAGTGGACGGCGGACTGTCCGTGGCGGTGGCGCACGAGTTGTCACACACGGTGAAAGACGCGATTCGCCAGAAGCTACCGCGCATTCTGGACGCGACGATTCATATCGAACCCTTTCAGCCGAATTTTAAAGGCAGCCAGCCGCCTGCCTAGAAGTGATAGCTCACGTACGACTTCAAGAGCCACCGCGCTACCATCTGGTTGCCACGGAAATCCAGGAACACGGGCACTTCGACATCGGCGTAGAAGCTCACAGGATGCATGTCCACCTCGATTCCAGGAGAGACCATAATCCGCTGGTACCCGGAGGCGAACGCGTTCAACGGGGGATCGTCTTTATGGCCTGACGCGTAGGCCCCTTCATCACTGGTCCGTTCGGAGGCGATTACCTGCGCCAAGGGCGTAATAGTCACACGGTGGACCAACCAGCCCTTGTAGTAGATGCCGGCAGCCGTATCGAGTTCGATGCCCGGACGGTACTCGTTTCGCGTGATCACCGGCAGATCCAACAACCCCTGCGCGAACCAGGTCAAGCCGACGTCGCCCGGCAAATTTCCCCGATGAAAACCGCCGAGAAGAATATCAGTGCTTCCCGCTCCAAGTTCCGAGTCGCGGTCGACATCGCCATACGCGTCATTATAGGTATAGCTACCTGTGGGCAGTTTGAAACCGAAGTTTATACCGGTCGACATATCCGGTGAAAACCCCGTGTAGATGCCTTCGACTCGAATGTCCCCGAGAGTGGCCCAGTCCAGTGAGACGATGTCACTGCCGGAGGCGCCGCCGGTCGTCTTGAAGTATCGATCGTCATACGGCACCTCGACCTGAAAACCCCAACTGCGATCGAACATATACTGATAACCGACATTGATGAAGTGCGTCCGGATCTCCTTGTCACCGTTATCCCCAGCGGGCGACGGTGAGGTGTCGTGCCAATTCTGATCCTGATCCTGATAATCGTAATCAACATAGACCATTCCGCCAGGCCCTTCGGGAAGCATCAAGCCCGTGCCTACGTCGAAAACACCGCATCCACACGCGCAAGCCCAACCAACTCTGGGTGCCAGAACCACTCCCAACAACAATGCCCGGCCAACCACCTTGTTCACTATGCGGAGGCCTGTTCTCCGTTTGTTCCTCTGTATGACAACCGACATCGAAACGTTTGTGTTTTTCATTTTTGAATTCAAAGTTGCGAGGTGCCGCATTACGCAGCTCTCAAGTTAAACTGTAGAAACCATGCCTGTGCCACAACACAGCACAGACAACGACACGACGGATGGTGCTATGCGCGGGTCGCGCGCGGTGGGGGTGTCGGCGGCGGGCGGGAGAGAGCCTCAACAAGCTCGTTGCCGATTGGCACAAGTTGAAAGCGCATGGGTGCAACCAACAGCAACGATTGTGTCGTGAGGGGAAATTCGAGCTTCGTCAATGGCTGGGGAAATTCTGTTCGTTTCTCGGATTTCTTGGCGCTCGCGATGACTTTACAAAGGGAGCAGGGATGTTGGCCGTCAAACGTTCGCGAGATAGCGTCGGCAAAAGAGGCGGTACGGAGGTTTTCGGCGAGCATCCGGGTCCACGCCACGGATTGCAACGCACCCCAGTGCGCGCCGGTTCCTGCCAGCAGCACGAGGATCAATAGAGTGTTGCGCGCCCGACCCATCACCGTTGCACTTTTCGCAGACCGGTGGTGTCGAGTCAAGGGCATTTGGCTTGGCATGTCTGAGGGAAGGCGTTCTGACGGCAGAGCGAACTTGCGTCCGATTCGGTCGCCCGGCATAATCGCTGGCGATGAGTATCAGCTTGGAGGAATCCTACGCGTTGTGCAGGCGGATTGCGCGACAAACGGGGAAGAACTTCTACTATTCATTCCTGGTTATGCCGCCAGCGAAGCGGGCGGCCATGTGCGCCATCTACGCGTTCATGCGGTGCAGTGACGACATCGCGGATGACGCAGCCAATCCCGCCGTCGCACTCGATGGGTTGCGCCGTTGGCGCGGTCAAGTCGACGCCGCGTTGGATGGCGGTGATGCCAGCGATCCAACCCTGCCGGCGTTGGTGGACACGGTTCGCCGTTATCACATTCCCCGGCGTTATTTTCATGAACTGCTCGACGGCACAGAGATGGACCAAACGACCACTCGGTACGCGACATTTGACGAACTCTACAAATACTGCTATCGGGTTGCGTCGGCGGTTGGCTTGGTGGTGCTGCCCATCTTCGGGTACAAGGATGAGGCTGCGCTCGTCCCTGCGGAAGCGTGTGGGATCGCGTTTCAGTTGACCAATATCCTGCGTGACGTGAAGGAAGACGCGCAGATGGGGCGGGTGTATCTGCCGCTGGAAGACTTGCAGCGATTCGGCGTCGCCGTGGACGATATTCTGAGCGCCCGCGCCACGCCGCAGTTTCTGGAAATGATGAGGTTCGAAGCGGTGCGCGCTTACGGGTTCTATGACAAGGCGCGGCCGCTGTTGGATATGATCGACGCCGACAGCCGCGGCACGCTGGCGGTCATGATCGCGATTTACGGGGGCATCCTGCGCAAGATTGAAAACAACAACTTCGCGGTGTTTCGAGAGCGGATTCGGCTGTCGGCGGCTGAGAAGCTGTGGATTGTTGGTAAGAACTGGTTGGGATACCGATTATGAAATCACTGGCTGTTTCACTCGTGATGGCGTTGTGCGTCGCCTCGGCAGCGCAGGCTGACAATCCGCGACCATTCCTGTTTCTCAAGACGGGCGAGAAGTTCGCCACACAGGAGATTGCCGGACCGACGGTCGAAGGCTTGACGGCGTATGTCGGCGAAAAAGTGGCGGGAGCGACCAATGCGTTTGCGCCGCGGGTGATGAACGATCCCGTGAAAGCGGCGGAGTATTGCGCCAAGAGCAAGCCCGCATTGGGCATTGTCACGGCCGGTTTCTATCTCACGTATGCAAAGGCGCTCGGAATGGAGCCGCTACTGGAAACGAAGCGCATGGGACTGAAGGAAGAACGTTTCGTGCTGGTTGCGCGCAAGGATGCTGGTGATGATCTTGCCAAATTTCAGGGCAAGACGATCGCGACGCCGCTGGCCGATGAACAATGGTACGTCGTCGCCGTCGTCCTCCAGGGTAAGCTCGGGGAGGAGATTCGGCTCAAGCCAACGATGGATGTGGAAGGTGCCATCTTTGATCTGGCCGAAGGCGGCACGAACGCCGCCGCCGCGGCGCTGTTGGAAACGGCCGCGTGGGATTTGTTCAAGGACGACCCTGATACTGGGGGGAAGCTGAAGGTGATCTATCAGTCGGATGAGTTGCCGCGGGATCTGGTGGTGGTGTTCGGGCCGACCAGCGGAACGCTGAACGTGGACAAGGTGAAGCAGGTGCTGAAAGACATGGGTGGTAGCGAGTCGGGACAGAAGATTCTGCGGAGTATTCAGGTCGAGTCGTTTCCGGACATTGACCAGAACAGGCTGTCGAAGGCGGAGAAGCTATTCCATGGCAAGTAGGCGGGCGATATTGTTGGCGGGCGCATGGGTCATTGCGGTTTGCGGCTGCCGATCCATTGACAATGTGCGGGTCAGGCCTAACCAGCCCCAAGCCTTGACGGCGGACGAGGCGCAGAAGCTGCGCCAGGAAGCTGAGTCACTGTGCAACCAGCAACCGCGCTCATTGGCGTCCGTGACGAGTGCGGCGGAACTGTTCGAACAGGCTGCCCACACTTTGCAAGACGATTATATTGCGCAATGGCAGACGGCGGAGGCACTGGAATTTCTGGCCGCAAATGAAACGAGATCGGATCTGCGGCGCCAGTCCGCCCAGCGCGGAATCGTCTTCGCCCGTCGCGCGCGCGAACTGAAGCCTGACGGCGTGGAGGGATATTACTGGTACGCGCTCAACGTCGGTTGGTTGGCTGATGTGGATCGCGCGTACGGGCTGGATGCGGTGGGCGAGATGCAGACGGCGCTGAAGCGGGCGATCGAACTGGATGAGCGGTACGATTTTGGGGGGCCGCTACGCGTGTTGGGGATCCTGCATTTGCGCACACCGCAGCCGCCGGCGAGCATCGGCAGTCCCCGCAAGGGGCTGCAATTGCTCGAGCGTGCCGTCAGTTTGTTTCCCGATTATCCCGAGAATTGCCTTTATCTGGCCGAGGCGCTCCGCGATAACAAGCGCGTGGACGAGGCGAAGGAGGCTCTCCGCAGAGTTTTGGAGGCGAAACCGTGGCCGGACCAGTTGTTCGAGAGCGAGCAATGGAAGGCGGAGGCGCTCAAGCTTCGGGCGCAGTTGGAGAAACCGTAAGACGGAAAGCCGCCATCTTGTGGGCCGCGATGGCCGTTTTGTTGTTTGCGGCAGTGATGGTGGGCGGGCTGGCGGTGTTTCGCGCCAACAAACCTGCGCAGGCGGGGCATGATGTGCAGGTCATCGCGCTGGCGTTGGATGGTTTTGCGTGAGAATGGCGATTACCGGAAAGGCACGCCGGGGGAGATCTGCCGGATGCTGCGCGGCAAAACGATCAACGGCCAGAAGCCGAAAAACTCGATTACATCGAAGCTCAGCCGCACGAATTGGACAGGTTGGGGGAGTTCGTTGATCCGTGGGGCGAGCCGTACCGGATATCGGTCGGCGTAGCGCATGTGTATTCGTGCGGGCCAAACCGCATCGACGAACACGGGGAAGGTGACGACATCGCAAGTTGGAAATAGGGCGCTGGCGATTCACAAAACCAAACCGTCATCCTCAGCGTGCAGATTGATTCGGAGTTAACTGGTTGATCAAGCTGGCGGCGTAGCCGGCGCCGAAGCCATTGTTGATGTTGACGACTGTGACGCCGCTGGCGCAGGAATTGAGCATGGCCAGCAGCGCGGCGATGCCGCCGAACGACGCGCCGTAGCCGACGGAGGTGGGCACGGCGATGACAGGTTTGTCGACGAGGCCGGCGACGACGCTGGGCAGGGCGCCTTCCATGCCGGCGACGACGATCAGCACGGTTGCGTCCAGCAGTTCGTCGTTGAGGGACAGGAGTCGATGGATGCCGGCCACGCCCACGTCGTAATACCTCTTCACGCGATTGCCCATGATGTCAGCGGTGACCACGGCTTCTTCGGCGACAGGGATGTCGGTGGTGCCCGCACACAACACGGCAACGGTGCCGCCGCGTTTGGGCAGCGGCTTGCGGACGACCGTCAGCGCCCGTGCCGCTTCATGATACTTCGCTTTCGGAAAGGCGCGCTTCACGGCACGGAACGTCTCCTTCGAGCAGCGGGTGGCGAGCAGGTTATCGTTGTGGCGGAGAATGGCCTGCGCGATCTTTACGACCTGCGCCGGCGTTTTGCCTTCGCAGTAGATCACCTCGGGGAAACCCTTGCGTAGCGAGCGATGTCCGTCCACGCGGGCGAAATCGAGATCGTGGATCGCCAATGACTTGAGTTGTTTGAGCGCGCGATCGGCCGGCACGCGGCCGCCGTGAACGTCGTGGAGCAACTTTCTCAGTTTCGGCTCATTCATGGCGTGGCGGATTTCGCGCGAATCTCTTTCACGCGGGCGTCAATGGCCGCCGCCTCGGTGTTTCGGTTGAGGGCGCGGAGAACGATGGCGTAGTTGTCGAGGACTGGCAACAGCTTCGGGTCGTTGGGGCCAAACGCATCCTGTTTGATGACCAGTGCGCGTTTCAAGACGGATTCGGCATCGGCGTAACGGCCTTCCGAGAAGTAGAGGGCGCCGAGATTATTGAGGTCATTGGCGAGGTCGGGGTGATCGGGACCGAGAAGTTTCTCATCGATTAATGCCGCGCGCCGGTACAGCGGCTCGGCGGTCTTGTACTTGCCTTCGGCGCGATACACCTCGGCGAGGTTGTTGGCATCGGAAGCGACGATGAGGTGCTCCTTCCCGTAATTCGCCTCGTCAAGTGTCAAGGCGCGTTGGAACCGCGCCTCGGCGGCGTCATATTTCCGCTGCTGGAAAAGTATCAGGCCCAGATTGGTCAGGTCTTTGGCGACCTGTTGGTTGCTGTTTTTGGCATGGGCCTTCTCGCCGATAGCCAGAGCTTGTGTGTACGAAGATTCCGCTTTCGCGTATTCGCGCAAGGAGACCTGGGTGGCGCCCAAAGCGCGCAGGGTCGCGGCGATGCCGGGGTGGTCCGCACGCACGGCTTGACGCCATTTCTCCAGGGCCCGCGTCAATAATTGCTCGGACTCGGTGTTCTTGCCCTGGGCCGCGGTCAAGGCGCCCAGGTTGCTGAGCACGGTGGCGATGGCGCGGGGGTTTGGGGTGGGCTGTTTCTCCCAGATGGCCAGCGCACGTCGGAGGAACGGTTCCGCCTCGGTAAGTTTGCCCTGGGCGCGGTAGGCTTCGGCGAGATTGTTTAGATCGGTGGCGACATCGGGGTGATCGGGGCCGAGTGTGTGTTGGTCGATTTCGAGCGCCTGGTTGTAGAACGGTTCCGCATCAGCGTAGCGGCCAAGACTGTCATACAACAGGGCGAGATTGTTGAGGTCAACCGCCACATCGGGATGCTCGGGTCCGAGCAGTTTCTGGTCGAGCAGCAGTGCCCGCTTCTGCAGGGTCTCTGCCTCCGTGTAGTTCCCCGAGGCCCGCTGGTATTCGGCGAGGTTGCCCAACGCGGTAGCGACTTCACGGTGGGACGGGCCGAACATCTTTTCGGCGACTTTGAGCGCGTCCTGCCCGACGCGAACCGCCTGCGCGTAGTTCGCCTGACGATAGAGATCGTTGGCTTGAGCCGTCAGTTTTTTGAAAGTGGCTTCCTGGGCATTCGATGGAAGAGCTGAAAGAAATACAGCCAGTACCGTGAGGAGACAAGCGGTTGGGTTCGTAGCGGACATGCACCGTATGCTAACAGCCGGGCCCGCGCACCGCAACTGCGTTCACTTCGCCAACCGGGAGAATGCCTTCGCCAGCGGCAGGTCGGTGGTGAGGACCGCGGCTTTGTCGTTCTTCCAATCGAACGTGCCGAAACCCGCGATCGCCACCCGGCGTTCCGTTTCGCGTGGCCACTCGACGACCACGTCCGGTATCAGTCCCCGTTCCTGAAGGATCTGCTTCGACGGTCGCATGTAATAGGCGGTGGGCATCACCAACACCGAACCATTCGCCAATCGGGCCGACATGGCCAGAAACCCGCGACCGAACGTCTTGCTGCCGACGACCTGGGCACGGTGATTGTCTTGCAGTGCCGCGGCAAACACTTCGGCCTCCGACGCCGTGCCGCCGTTAACCAGCAAGATGACCGGGGTCGTCACTTTGGGGCCGTCTTCGCTGAGGAAATCCGTATGTAATGCTGGAACGGTGTACTCCAGTGAGGCGATCTCGGCGCCTTTGGGCAGGAAAATGGATGCGACAGGTTGAACGGTAAGGAACGCGCCGCCGGGGTTGTTGCGGAGGTCAAGAATGATGCCGGTGAGATGCGCGCTCCTGGCAAGAGTCATCGCCGTTCGAATGTTGTCGGCGGTCTCTCTTGAGAATTCAACCAGACGATAGTACGCGACGCCTCCGTCGAGCATTCTCAACACGGTCACGGGGGATGAACCGTGCGCAGTCCGGTGGAGGTGCATGTCGCGTACGCTCCCGGAGATTGGATCGAGCACGCGCAGACCCACTTCGGAATCGACGGGACCGCCGAGGAGACGTTCCACTTCGGAACGTCGCGCGAGGAGCGTGGACGAATTGTCGATGGCAATGATCTGATCGCCGGCAAGCAAGCCGGCGCGTTGCGCGGGGCCGCCGTCAGACGGGGAAACAACCGTGGGGATGCCTCCGCGGATGACAAACGTGAGGCCAATGTCCGCCGGGGCAGCGTTGGAGCCACTGGTTGACGTCGCTTCCTCAGGCGTGAGCAGGTCCGCTTCCGGATCGATGGAACGGACGAAGGCACGCAGGGCGACCGTGGTGTACCACTCCGTGTTGACGCGGGACGGCTGAACGTAATTCTTCTGGAGCGTATCCAGCAATTCCGTAAACCGCGACAGGGTTTCGAAGGACGACGGCGTGGGGGTGATAATGCGCGGTTCGTCGTCGGCACGCACGGAAGCCGCGGTCAGCAGCAGGCACCCCAAGAGGGGCATTGCCCGCCGCCTCCCCGGGACATGATTGCGCCAGCAGTTCACGCGAGTTCTTGACCGCTGATGGCGTCCGCGATTTTGAACTGTTCGAAGTGGAACGTCGGGTCGGCGCGGAAGCTGAGTTTGCCGTTCAGTTTCTTCTCCAATTCGATCAACACGGTTTCATCTTCGGTGCGCAAGCGATTCAACACTTCCGGATGGACATAGACACGAAGTTGCGGCTGCTCATGTCGGCCCTGTTCGCGCAGCTTGCGCAGAAGCTCGGCAACCTTGCGTTGAATCTCCACGGACATGGACAGCGCACTTTTCACCATGCCTTTGCCTTTGCAGTACGGGCAATCCTCATATACGGCGCTGGCCATGCTCTCGCTATGGCGTTGCCGGGTCATCTCCATCAGGCCCAACTGCGAGATGTTGAGGATGCGAGTTTTGGCTTTGTCGCGTCGGACGCCTTCGCGCACTTTCTGGGTGACCTTCTGCTGGTCGTTGCGGTGACGCATGTCGATAAAATCGATCACGATGAGACCGCCGATGTTGCGGAGGCGAAGCTGACGACAAATTTCCTCGGCGGCTTCGAGGTTGGTCTGCAGGATCGTTGTATCGAGGTCCTTTTGCGACTTGTGGCGGCCGGTGTTGACGTCAATGGCGACCAACGCTTCGGTTTCGTCGATGCAGATGTAGCCGCCAGATTTCAACCAGACCTGACGACGGAAGGCATTCTCGATTTGTTTTTCGACGTTAAACCGGCTGAAGATCGGCGTGGGCTCATTGTAGAGTCGCACCTTGTTGCGGGAGCGGCGGCTGATTTGGCCGATCATGTTGCGAATGCGCTCGTTGGCCTGTTCGTTGTCTACGACGATACGATCGACCTCTTCGGTGAGGAAGTCGCGCACGGTGCGCTCGACGAGGTCGGGCTCTTGAAACACGCAGCAAGGCGCCGCTTGGTTCTTGATCTTCTCCTCGACCTGTTTCCAGGTTTGCAGCAGCAATTCGAGATCGCGGATAAAGTAACGTTTCTTCTGGTTCTCGCCGACGGTGCGGATGATGACACCCATTCCCTCGGGAATATGCAGGCGTTGCAGGACTTTCTTGAGGCGCTGGCGTTCCTTGTCGTCCTCGATCTTGCGCGAGATCCCGCGTTGCGCATTGAACGGCATCAGCACCAGATAACGACCGGGGATGCTGATGTTGGTCGTGATACGCGGTCCTTTGGTTCCGATGGGGCCCTTGACGACCTGTACAATAACCTCCGATCCCGGCGGGTAGAGTTGCGGGATGTCCTTTTGGGAAATCTTCGGTTTTTGCTGGGCGGGCTCACCCTCCGGTTGTTCGAGCAGATCGACGCGCTGGTCGAGTTGTTCGGGGATGATGTCCCAGTAGTGCAGGAACGCGTTTTTCTCGAACCCGATGTCGACGAACGCGGCTTTGAGGCCTGGTTCCAGGTTTTTGATGCGGCCCTTGAACACGCTGGCGACGATCCGTGTCTCGGTCGTGCGTTCGATGCTGAATTCTTCGAGTTGTCCGTCTTCGAGCACGGCGACGCGGTTCTCCAGCGCCTCGGCGTTGACAATGATTTCCTTAAAGATTCGTTTCTTGCGACGTCCCGTGAGCAGTTCTTCACCCTTTTTGAGTATTTGTTTGATTGCGTCCACAGTCAGTATGTCCTCCTATGAATCCACACATTTTGTAGCAGCCCGAGGGCGGTCATGCTGGCCAACACGAACGATCCTCCATAGCTGAGTAATGGCAGGGGCAGACCGGTGACCGGCATCAGGCCGATCGTCATACCCACATTAATGAAAATATGGAAAAACAGCATGACCACGACACCCGTGGCCAGAAGCATTCCCAAACGGTCGCGCGCGTTGGCGGCGATCCGTAGCCCGGAAAATAACAGCACGGCGTACAACAAAATGATTACGACACAGCCGATGAATCCTTCCTCTTCGCCGATCACGCTGAACAGAAAATCGTTGGGGCTCACGGAGCGGGGCAGGTAGCCCAGCAGGTTTTGCGTGCCTTGCAGATAGCCTTTGCCCGTCATGCCGCCTGACCCGACGGCGATCAGCGATTGATTCAGGTTCCAGCCGGCGCCAGTTGGGTCGTAGTCGCGATGAAAAAAGACGGTCAGACGATCCCGTTGATAGTTTCGACCGCCAGTTCTATTTTCCTTCAGCTTCCACATGATGGGCAGACCGATACCCGCGAGAGCGATTCCCAATACCGCGGCGAGCACCAGATGTTTTACTCTCACACCCGCGACAAACATCAACCCAAAACAGATCGGAATCAAGACCAGTGCCGAACCCAGGTCCGGTTCCAACATGATCAACACGAGTGGCGCGGCGGTCAACGCCAGCGCGATGGCCACGGCACCCCATTGCCGCCCCGACTCGCGGGTGTGATGGAACAGGTAGTAGGAAATCGCCAGAAGGGTCGCGAGCTTGGCGATCTCAGCGGGCTGAATGCCGAAATGTCCGAAACCGAGCCAGCGGCGCGCCCCGTAGACCTTTACACCGGCCACCAGGACCAGCACGAGCAATCCCAGCGCGAATGCGTACCACACCGTGGCCCATTGGCAAATTAGACGGTAGTCCACAAGCGACACGGCCAGGTAGATCAGCAGCCCGACACCGAACCATACCATTTGCATCTTGTAGAAATCCTTGATCGGCTGCCCGGGGCCATGGTACGAGGCGCTATAAATGAACAGCACGCTGGCGACCGCCAACACAATCATGGCGCTGAACAACAACCAGTCCATACGCCTGGCCAATTCAATGTAGTGCTTAATCCTCATACACTCCACGCTCGACAGGAGCGGATCCTTCTCCACGCTTTCCAAACACCTGGGCGAAAACCGCGCTGGCAACCGCGGCCGCTGTGTGACTGCCGTCACGGGCGGCTTCAATCAAGACGCATATCGCGACCTGCGGTTGGTCGTAAGGCGCAAACCCGATAAACCATGCGCGGTCCGCTGGCAACTCCTTGCCGGCCACCTTGTACTGGGCGGTTCCGGTCTTGCCCGCCAGACTCAAACCCTTCACGGCGGCCGTATGTGCGGTGCCATCGGCATCCTGGACCGCACCGAGCATCGCGTGTCGGACCACTTCGATTTGCTGGGGCGTGGCGCCGAGATGGGCGCGGACATCCGGCTGACCCTCGTGAACCACTTGGCCATCCGCCGTTTCGATCTGCTTGACGACATGAGGATGAAGGGACGTGCCTCGATTCGCGAAGGTGGCCGCGACGCAGGCCATTTGCAGCGGTGTCACCAAGAGGTAACTTTGACCGATCGACAACTGCGCGGTGTCACCTTCCCACCATTGCACCCCCTGCTGTTGGCGTTTCCATGCGGGAGTCGGCACGAGACCACGGGTCTCGCTGCCAATGTCAAATCCGGTCGGTTGACCAAGACCGAATTCGGCGGCCATTCTGGTGATGGCGTCGACGCCGGTCTTCATGCCTTCTTCATAAAACCACACGTCGCACGATTCCTTGATGGCGGTGTAGGCATCCAGACGCCCATGTCCGCCATGGTACCAGCAGTGGAAGGGGTGGCTGCGCCAGTTGCCAATCACCAGGGACCCGGAACACGTGACGGTGTCCTGCGGCGAGATCGCGCCCGACGCCAGCCCGGCCAGCAGGGTGATGGGCTTGAATATCGAGCCCGGCGGATACCGTGCGCCGGTGGCGCGATTGAGCATCGGATGACCGGGATCGTTGAAGACGGCATCGATCGTTTGCGCGGGTGTGCCGGGGTTGAAGATGTTGGGGTCAAAACTGGGCAGTGAGGCCATGGCCAGCACTTCACCCGTGCGGACATCGAGCAACACCACAACCCCGGCGAGTTCCTTGCCGGGGGATGGTGGGGCTGCGGCCAGTTCCCTTTCCGCGATTCGCTGCAATCGCACATCAATCGTGAGGGTCACCCGCCCACCCTGTTCGGCCTCTTTCTCGCCGAGGTCCTTGGCAGCCATGCCCGACGGATTCACGCGGATTGTGCGTCCGCCGGGCGAACCACGCAGGTATTCGTCGCAAGCCCTCTCGACGCCTTGTTGGCCGACGCGGTCCGGCTGGTAGTAGTAGAACTTCTCGATCTCATCTTCGTCATTTTCGTTGGCTCGGCCGACGTATCCCAGCAACTGGGCCGCGAGCGATCCCTGCGGGTACTGACGGACGGGCATGACGATCAGGTCAGCGCCGGGAAGATTGCTGGCGCGTTCGGCGAAGGCAGCGACCTGTTCGGGGCGCAGGTCTCGCCATACGGGAAGCGGAAGCGGGGCGCGTGTTTCGTAATGGGAGAGCACATTGCTGTCGGTGATCGTCAGCGGCATACCGAGCGCTGCGCTCATGGCGCCGAGACTGGCTTGCGCTACGCGCACAATATTTGTCCGTTTGGAAACGTGGCCGAGTTGGTCAAGGTAAATGGCGACATCATAGCTCGGACGGTTGTTCGCGAGGATAACGCCGTTGCGATCGACGATCTCGCCACGGGCAGCAGGGATGCGGATGCGGCGCAGGGACTGGTTCTCCTGTTTATTGCCGTAATCGCCACCGTGGACCACCTGGACGCGCCACAGGGCGACAAGAAGCGCGAACAGGCTGGAAGCGATGATCGTCCCGATGGCCCGCAGACGCGGGTTGTACCGGCGAAAGGGTGCGCTGATAATCATTCGAACCCCCACGCCATGCGGGCATAATCAATGGCGAAGAACAGAACGACCGTCACCGCGCCACTGATGGATGCGACCACGAGCATCCGGAACAGGTTGCCAAACGAGAGGCCGACAGCAAAGAAGGCGATGACCGACACGGTGATGGAAGTCGCCGCGCCGGCACTCCATTGCACCCAGGGCAAATCACGATCCAGTGCTTCGCGCAGACTGGTCGCCACGATGGTGGAGATGCCGTACGCCAGCGCGGAGATGCCGAAGGGCGCGGCGGATAATGCGTCCTGGGCCAACCCCGCGGCGAGCGCGAGCACGAGCGCGCGGCGGCGACGCATGGTCAACGCGGCGTAGACGACGAGGGCCGGCAGGAATTCCATGCGCACCCCGCCGAGCCAGGGGAGTGTGGGCATCCGCGCCTGTAGCGCCACGGCAATCAGAATTCCAGCGATGGCGGTAAGGGTATTCATTCCTGTCCGGCAATCACAAGCACTTCTTCCAAACGGCGAAAATCGACGGCCGGAGTGATGTCCACATCTTGGTACATGCCGGTTTGCTTGTTGATTCTGGCGCGAGTGGTGGCGCCGATGAGGATGCCCTTTGGGAAAACCCCGCCGAGGCCGGAGGTGATGACGCTTTCGCCCGGTGCGACCCTCGCGTCGCGGTTCACATACGTCATCATCAGGCGCGGCGACACGGCAAAGGCTGTGCCGACTCCGGACACAACCCCCGGCCCGCGCGTATCTTGCAACAGGCCAGCGACTTTGCAATTGGAGTCGGTAATCAACAGGACGCGCGCCTGGCTGCGGGTGACGGAGATGGTTTTACCGATGAGGCCGTCGGCGTTGAGGACGGCCATGTTATCGGCCAGGCCGTCATTGCTTCCGCGATCAATCTGGAGGCTCTTCCACCAGTTCGACGTGTCGCGCCCAATCACGCGAGCGGTGACAACGTGGAAGGCGCTGTGCTGTTTGAAATCAAGAAGCTGGCGGAGGCGGAGGTTTTCGCGGCCGGTTTCGCTGAGGGCGCGGACCTCCTGGCGCAAGAGATCATTGTCGTGGCGCAACTGCTCGTTTTGCCTGGCAAGAAGCCGGCGCGACTGGACAAACGGGATGGAGTCGCCCAGTTCCACCAACGGCGTGCACAGTTGTACGAAAATCATATGCAACCTGGCCGAAACGCGGGTCGGTTGGCCGAGGAACACAATCCAGCCCACCACCAGCAATCCGATAATGACCCAATTTCTACGGTTCAAATAAAACTTCCATGCTGTCGATGCGGTCCAAAACCGTCATTCGCAAGCGACGCTTACGAAGCGTCACTACGAGTTCATGTGGGTGGAGCAGGGGGGGCGCTTACGATGAATTCTTGGCGAGCTTTTCAAGGTAGCCGAGTTCCTGGAGCACGACGCCCGTGCCCATCGCCACCGCGCTGAGCGGATCGTCGGCGATGTGAACGGGCAACCCCGTTTCCTCGGCGAGCAGCTTGTCGATGCCCCGAATGAGCGCCCCGCCGCCCGCCAGCACGATGCCGCGGTCGACGAGATCGGCAGCCAGTTCGGGAGGACAGCGCTCGAGCGTGACGCGGACGTTCTCGACAATGGTCGAGACCGGCTCCTGCAACGCTTCGCGCACTTCCTCGGAGGTGATCGTCAACGTCTTCGGCAGGCCCGCTACCAGGTCACGTCCCTTGACTTCGATGGTGAGCTCTTGTTCGAGCGGGTAGGCCGAGCCGATCTTGATCTTGATGTCCTCCGCCATGCGTTCGCCAATCATCAAATTGTAAGCGCGTTTCATATACTGGATGATGGCTTCATCCAGTTCATCTCCTGCCACGCGCACGCTCCGGCTGAGCACGATCCCCGCCAGACTGATCAGGGCCACCTCGGTCGTGCCGCCGCCAATATCCACAATCATGTTGCCCGCCGGCTCTTGCACCGGCAGCCCAACGCCGATGGCGGCCGCCATCGGCTCTTCAATCAGGTAAACGTCCCGCGCCCCGGCATGGGTGGCGCTGTCTTTGACGGCCCGCTTTTCCACTTCGGTGATGCCGCTCGGGACCGCGACGATGACGCGGGGTTTGATGCCGTAGCGGCGGTTGTGCACCTTGCTGATGAAATAGCGCAACATCGCCTCGGTCACTTCAAAATCGGCGATCACGCCGTCCTTCATGGGGCGAATGGCCTGGATGTTGCCTGGCGTGCGACCCAACATCCGTTTCGCCTCTTCTCCTACCGCCAAGACGTGACTGGTCCCCGTTTGGATGGCCACCACGCTCGGTTCTCGCAAAACAATGCCGCGATCACGCACGTATACCAGCGTGTTCGCGGTTCCCAAATCGATCCCAATATCGGTCGAGAAATAATTTAGAAATTTACCAAACATCAAAATTCACCACGTACTACGTGGTCGCTTATCTCCCCACACGTCCTCCCAACGCCCTCCATAAAATCGCATCCTCCCTCGAACCACTCCCACCCGACCGCAACTCGTGCTACGTAGCGAACTACTTCGCAGCCCGAAGCCATTCGAGTCTCGACACTTTTACAACCCCCCGCCCCTACCGTCAACACCGAATTCAACCCCCCGCTCCGCCACGCTTTCCCAACGCCAGCTTCCCGCAGTTTCCCCACCTGTGCCTCCGTCTCCGGCGAGTGCAACCACTTTGCGAAACAAAGTGCAACCCCCGGCTCGGCGGTGGCGCAAGCGTCACTGCTTGCGGTCGTCCCCGCGGCCCCCCTTAAGTCGTCACCGCAGTACTCCACGATTGAAAACGGGACGCCGGGCGAGTATGCTCCCCCGTCAGGTCGAAGGCTCACGAATTATCCGGAGGCAATCATGCAGAAACTCTATCGGCTGTGGGTCGCTGTAGTCTCGAAACTGCAATCGCCGTTCCTGTTGATCATCCGTTTGTATTGGGGCCGGCAGTTCTTCCTGACGGGCAGAGGCAAGCTCATGAATCTGGATCGGACGGCGAATTTTTTCGCCAACCTGCACATCCCAATGCCCAAACTCAACGCGGTCCTGGCGGGCAGCACGGAATGTTTTGGCGGGCTGCTGTTGCTGCTCGGCCTCGGCTCCCGAATCGCCACCGTCCCGCTCATATTCACGATGATCATCGCCTACGTGACCGCCGACCCCGACAAAATCAACGGCATCTTCAGCAATCCCGACGCGTTCCTGTCGGCAGCCCCGTTTCAGTTCATGCTCACCGCCATCATCATCCTGATATTCGGGCCGGGGATTTTCTCGCTGGACGCGCTGATTGCACGGATTCGAGGCTCGAAAGAGGCCTGATCTTTGCGGAAGCCGCTCCGCTCGATTTGCTTTTGGCGGAATGTTCCGCTATGTTCGCTCTCGGCGTGAGACAAGACCGTGGAGGCGCGGCGGGCGTACCGCTGCCTCGACAAATCCGGATCGTCTCTCGAATCGTAGTCTTGGTTGTGGCGCAAACAGGCGAAAAGAGACGGAACCAACCGACCCAACGAGCATCCTATGGATATGCTGGGAGTCAATTCATGATGCGTTCGCAAACCCGGCAGACGATTTGTTACCCGGCGCGACCGACCCCGATTCGGCGCGGGTTCCGCCCCTTCTACAACCAAGACATTTTTACCAGTGTGAATGGAATGCCGTTCCCGGCAGGCGTGACGGGAATGGTGGCCCAAAGCAAACCAAACACCCAACCAGAGGAGACGGAATGAAGAGGACCACGAAAGCATTGGTCGCAGGCGCAGCATTGGCCGGTTTGATGACGGGCGCGGTCGCCCGCACCTACGCGAGCCAGACAACCACCAGCCCGAGGGGCACGAGCCTGACGAGCTGGGGGCAGTTGGACGACAGCGGCGACAAGGGCAAGCACGACTGCAAAGGCCAGAACACTTGTAAAGGCCAGGGCGGCTGCAAGAGCGGAGATAATGGCTGCAAAGGCCAGAACTCCTGCAAGGGCAAGGGCGGTTGCAGCACCAACAAGTCGAGCTAGTCAGCCGACTCTGTGTGTGATTCCAATGGGGGCGGCGCGAGCCGCCCCCTTCACACCATGCCCGCTAACCCATTCAACGGATTCACCGATTACGGCATCGGCATCGGTCTGCGGGTGCCGCATTACCAGCACATCCTCACCCGCAAGCCGGTGGTGGATTGGTTTGAAATCATCTCCGAGAATTTCATGGTCGATGGTGGTCGCCCCCTTGAGGTGCTCGATCAGATTCTTGAACAATACCGCGTCGTCCAGCACGGCGTGTCGATGTATTTCGGGTCCGCCGACAAGCTTAACCGCGAGCACCTGAAGAAACTGAAAGCCCTAGTCAAACGCACGAAGACGCCGTGGCTCTCCGATCACCTGTGCTGGGGCAGCGTCGATGGCCGCTACACGCACGATCTGTTACCCATGCCCTACACCTTTGTGGCGGCAAAGCTCACTGCGGAAAAGGTGCGGGCGGTGCGCGATTTTCTGGAAATTCCAGTTGCCGTCGAGAACGTCAGTAGCTACGCCGAATTTCACCAATCGGAAATGACCGAATGGGAATTTCTCACCGAGGTCGTCGAACGGGCCGATTGCGGCATTCTTCTCGACGTGAACAACATTTACGTGTCGTCGAGGAACCACAATTTCAATCCCAACGAGTACGTCGACCACGTCCCGCACCATCGCGTTGCGCAGATGCATATCGCGGGTCATTCCAAATTCAAGAAGTACGTCCTCGACACGCACGATCATCCGGTGCTCGACCCGGTGTGGCAATTGTATGCCCGCGCCACCCAACTGGTCGGCAAGACGGCCACGCTGCTCGAATGGGACGACAGCATCCCGTCATTTGACGAGGTTCATCATGAGGCGCTTAAAGCCAATCAGTTCATCCACGCCATCGAGCACGAAACCGCGCCCGCCCGGGGTTGACGCAGCCCGGCAGCTTGGCGAATTGCAGGCGATGATGGCCGGCGCGATCATGCGTCCGCTGGCGTTGGGCAACCGCATGCAGAAGTCTTCCGATTCCGTGGCCAAAGCGATCATTAAACCCAACGACCGCCTCACGTCATTCGAGCGTCTGGAAATCTACAATCGCCAGTATTGGTTCCGCATTCTCGATTGTTTGTACGACGATTATCCCGGCCTGCGGGCGGTGATCGGCCAACGAAAATTCGACCGTCTCGCCCGCGCGTATCTCACGAAATATCCCTCGGCTTCCTTCTCGCTGCGAAACCTTGGCAGTCGCCTGGAGAAATTCCTTCGCGCCGAACCGAAATGGATCCCCGCGAAGCTGTCGCGGCTCGCCCTCGACATGGCGCGCATCGAATGGGCCAATATCGTCGCCTTCGACGAAGGCGCTAGGCCCGTTGTTCACGTCGACGAGTTGCTGGGACGCGAGCCGGCGAAGGTTCGGCTCGCGTTGCAGCCGTACATCACGCTGCTCGACGTGCAATATCCCGTGGACGATTTGCTCCTCGCCGCCAAACGGGGAGACGAACGGTTGCGCGGCGAGGCCAGCAACGCCGTCGAAATCCACGACCGGCACACGGCCCGTCTCAACATTCGCCGGTTGAAACCCAACCAGCAGTATATCTCGGTTCATCGGATGAACTGCTCCGTCTACTACAAGCCGCTCACGCGCCAGCAGTACGAAGTGCTGGACGCGTTGCACCGTGGCGCGACGCTGGAGAAAGCTTGCGCGGTGTTGCTGAAGCGGCGCGGCAACGACGCGAAGACCATTGCCGCCGACCTTCAGAAGTGGTTTCAGGAATGGAGCTCGTTCGGCTGGTTTTGCCGCCGATGAAGAAATCTCCACGCGCGCTCGACGGCAAGGGCCGAATCGTGGGCGATACCCTCTTCGTGCTCCATGAAGTGCCTGTCTACTTGTGGCAAGATAAGGCCCCGTATATTTCCGCGTTTGTTTATTGCCGTTGGCGCGATGGAGGCATACACTTAGGTTGCTGGCAGAATCTCGGGGAGGTCGTTCTGCTTGCACGTTTTCGGGGAATCCCGCGGAAAGAACAAATATGATCGATCAACTGGTTCATACAGAAAACGAACGTCAAGCGAACGCGATACCCTGGAAAGAGGTGGTCGCCAAGTATCAGGAACCTTCGGTTTGGCGCAGCACGTGGCAAATCGTGAACTCGGTGGTTCCCTACGCCGTCCTTTGGTACTTGATGTATCGCAGTCTGTCCGTATCGTATTGGCTGACGGTCCCGCTGGCGATTCTGGCGAGTGGATTTCTGGTACGCATCTTCATCATCTTTCATGATTGCGGCCATGGTTCGTTTTTCAAGACGCGCAAAGCCAACGATGTCTGGGGGATCATCACGGGGGTGTTGACGTTCACGCCGTATTATTTGTGGCGGTGGGAACATGCGGTTCATCATGCCAGCTCGGGAGATCTGGACCGTCGCGGGGTGGGGGATGTGTGGACGCTGACGGTGCGGGAGTACCTCGAATCGTCGCGCTGGAAGCGGTTCGCGTATCGGCTGGCGCGCAACCCGATCGTGCTCTTCGTACTGGCGCCGATGTACCTGTTTCTGATTCACCAGCGGTTTCCCACCAATGGCACCGCCGCCCGCGAGCGTCGCTCGGTGCACTGGACGAACCTCGCCATTCTGGGAGTCACCGTCGCGATGAGCGCGGTGTTCGGATGGCGGGCGTACCTGATCATTCAATTCTCGGTGGTCGTAATGGCCGGCTCGGGCGGTGTGTGGTTGTTTTACGTGCAACATCAATTCGAGGGCGTGTATTGGAAACGCGGGGAAGAATGGGACTACGTGGCGGCGGCGCTGGAAGGCAGTTCGTTCTACAAATTGCCGAAGCTGCTCCAGTGGTTTTCCGGCAACATCGGGTTCCATCACATCCACCACCTGAGCCCGCGGATTCCGAATTACAATCTGGAACGATGCCACAAGTCGGAGCCGCTATTCAACACGGTGCCGGCGGTCACACTGTTTTCCAGCTTCAAATCATTTACGTTCCGCCTTTGGGACGAACAGCGCTGCAAACTTGTCGGTTACGGTCACCTCCGCGCCATCCGTCGGCAACAGCGACAAGCCGCACGGTCTTGACCGAGGAGGTTGGTGGACGACCCGGCGAGCAGATGAGCAGCCGGCGCTAGGGGATGACGGAAGGTCCTCTGGTTCGGGCCTGCCCAGGCCGTAATTTCCCGGAATGTCTTCAGCCGGGCATCCGTGTCTGATCCCGAGCAACTCAGGGAAGGTTGCCGTTGACGGTCGAGAGCGTGTTGTTGATGTCCGCGCCGCGGGGCTGGTTCGTAGACGGGAACCGGTCGGGTTGCGAGCACGGAACGTGCTCCTAACAAAAGCTGGCGGTAAGCCCGATCAATCCGTCGAGACCAGTGACGTGAATCGCATGGAGACGAGATAGAAAGTGAAGCAACCCGTTGCGTATTGCCTGATTCTGTTCTGCGGTGTGTGGGCCGCGACGGCGCAGACGAACCCGCCGGCGCGGCCGACGCAGCCGACCCAGTTGGTGACCAAAATCGGCGAGTGCGAGAGCCGGCTTGGCGGTGTCGAGGTGGTGGTGTCGGGCGTCGTCGAACAGGGGAAATTAACGATCCGGATCCAATGCCGCCTCAATCAAGTCGATACGGCTTGCGAAGTGGCCCCGACAAACACGCTGGCGCTCGCTCAGTTGATCGAGAGCGTCTCGACCGACTTGAGGAACGGGAAACAGTCCGACGGACGCTGCAACAACATCGAGGTCAGTGCGTTCGTGTTGGAACAGGAGAAGTTCGTCGAGATTCTGTTTCATCACGGTGACCCCGTCGCCGGAGAATCCGTCTGCCGATTGTGGCTGGACACGTATAACGCGCTGAGTTTGTCGCACCTCATCGCCTCGGGAAAAGCCGTGGCAGACTGGCTGCAACCCCGACTGAGCGCACTCCAGTAGCGGAAGACAGCGGACGTACCACGGTGCCTGAATGCGTCGGTGCCCGAGTTTTGGAGTGCATGAGTGCCCGTGTGCCCGGGTTCATGCTCAATATTGGTACGCGCCGATGGTCCAAGGGCCGGAGGCCGGGCGTGCGACACCGTTCAAGCTATTGGTTAAGCCCGGCAGATTCAGGGACGACAGGTTCACGCCGTTGCTGATGCATGCGGAACCGGACTGCAGGGCGTAATTGTTCCCGCTGCTGTTGGTTGTGCAGCCGTAAGCCAGCGAGGCGAATGCGGGATCGCTGATCATGCCGTGGACTTCCATTCCCCAGTTCGTGCGCAGCAGCGACAGGCCGCCGGCCACGTCGGGGATCGACGGTTCGCTGTAGCCGTTGTGCCACCAGGCCCATTGCTCGGGCGCGGTCGACAGCGTGCGCCAGTCGTTGTAATCGACCGTCCATGAATTCGTGGCGACGGAATTGGTGACCACGCCGATCAGCAGCATGATGTCCTGGTTGCCGCCGTTGTAAAAGTCGTACGTGAGATTATTGCGAACATCGAGCAGCGCCGATGCCGGCCAGTAGTTGGTCGGCAGCAGATTGCCGCCGCCGCATCCCCAGGCGATGGACTGGCTGTAGCTGTTTCCGCCCGGCGAGTTGGTGTTGTTGATGACGAACGTGTTGTTGAGGATGTGGATCGAGCATGGCGCGTTGGTCTCGATCGAGATGTTGATGTCGTGGCCGCTGCCGCTCGGGTCGCCGAGATTGGGCGTGTCGAACAGGTTGTTGTAGATGTTGGCGCTGGGCGCGGTTTCGAGGTAAACCATCGCGCTGTTGATCTCGTTGGGGTGCGTCGTGCGAAACGTGTTGAAACAGATATTGATGTGCGGCCCGTTGCTGACCACGCCGCTGCCGTTGGTCACGTGGAAAATTCCGTCCTGGTGCGGGGCCGCGCCGTAGCCGGTCCAGTAATCAGGCGCATAGGCCCAGCTCACGCCGCTGAACAGGTTGTGGGAGATCGTCAGGTAATCCAGCACGTACGGACCGCCGCTGCCGGTGTTCGGCCCGGCGACGTTGATCAGCCAGGTGATGTAGTCGTGGATGTAATTGGCCGTCAGCGTGACATTGGTCGACAGCGTGAAGTAATTCAGGTTGATGCCGGTGTGGACCCTGGTGATCTCGCAGTTGGTGACGGTCACGCCGATGGCGTTGTACAGATTGATCGCGCACGAGGACGCCAGGTTGTTGGTCGGATCGATCCCCACCGAGTTCGCGTCCATCGGCTTCTGGTTGTACCAGTAGCCGAGGTTGTGGAAGTAGCAATTCTCGACCAGCGAATCCCGCAGCGTGCCGCTGTTGACCCAGATGCCGTAACCGTTGCGGGCCATCACGGCGCGGCCGGTGTCGGGCGGCAGATTCGAGGAGCCGCCCATGTTGCAGATTTCGAGATTGTTGAACACCAGGTTGCTGACGTTGCCGTAGATGTAGAACGCGCTGATCGGGTAGCCGTTGGTGTGGTAGTTGTCGGTCACGATGGCGCGGTTGGTATTGATGCCCCAGTTCGTGCTCGATGCGTAGCTGATTGGCGCGCCGTTCGTGCCACTTTGGTTCAACAGGATGCCGGCCTGGTACGGCACCTCGCCATCGCCGGTGACGACGTAGTTCACGCCGCCCTTCAGCCAGAACGTGTCGCCGGGCGCAGTCGCGTGGGCCAGGGCGTTGCTGGTCGCGGCCGGGTCTTGCGGCAAGTGCTGCCACGGCGCGGCGCTGTTGGTGCCGGGATTCGAGTCCGACCCGCTGGCGTAGTCGACAAAGTAGCCGGTCAGGTTCGTGCCAGCGCTGACAGATGGCGGCGGACCCGAGTTGGTGGCGATCAGCCAGCCGGTGAGCTGGATCGAATTGAGGTTCGTCTGCGCCACAGAAGCGCAGGCGAAAAATCCGAGTGCCAAAATCCGAAATACGAAACTGCGGATCAAATGAGTTTCGGGTTTCGAGATTCGCGCTTCGAGTTTGGCGTTCATTGGTGTGTAATCGTGATCCTCCATTGATTGCTGGTGCCAGCGGGCTGCGATGTGAACGTGCGCCAATCGTTGCTCGGCAATGTGATCGTCGCGTAGCCGACGCCGTTGGAAAGGTAACCCGTCGCGTTCGAGATGGTCAAGACGATGCCGGCGGCAAACGACTGGCCGCTCGGCCCGACGATCCGCAGGAACCCCTGAGACGTGTTGGTCGTGGCGATGGTCGAAAAGGCATTGCTGGCCGGCGTGGTCGTTGACCATTGGACGGGCCAGTTCGGCGATGCCGCGAAGGCATTCGCGGCGACTGCGTAGAAGAGAAAGGCCAAGAACTTCGCGTCATTGCGTCGCCGCGACCGCGTCTGATACAGTGCGTGGGATGTCACTGAAGAGCCTCCTCAAACGCTGCATCCCGTGGAAGCTTCGCGAGCAGCGGTACGTGTTCCGCCGAGCGCGCAACGAGCTGTGCTACCATCTCAGACCGCCGCCGATGAAGAGCTTCTCCGACTACGACGATTACTGGGAAAAGCGCGGGATGCTTGAACAGGTATTTCGCCGATGGGAGATCACCGCTGAGTTGATCGAGGACGGCGCATCGCTTCTGGATGTTGGGTGCGGCACTGGCGAGTTCTTCGACTACCTGCGGAAGGTGAAACCGCGCGTCCGATGCAAAGGGTTGGACTTCTCGGACCGTGCCGTCGAGATGTTGCGGGCGCGCGGCTTCGAAGTGGAGAAGGGCGACATCGCCGTCGATCCGATTGTCGGCCAGTACGACTACGTCACGTGCTTCGAAGTCCTTGAGCACATTCCCGACGCCGAGGCCGCGTTGCGCCATCTGCAACCCGCGTTCCGCAAGCACCTGATCATCTCCGTTCCCAACGTCGGCTGCTGGCTGTGCGTGTTTCGGCTTGTTTTTGTTCGCAGGTTCCCTCTCACGAACTGCCAGCTCCACATCAAGGAGCACGTGCGACACTGGACAGTAAAAGATTTCCGCGAATGGATCGCGTTTTGCGGAATGAAGGTTGTCCGCGTCGAAGGTCAGTACGGGTTCGCGTACACGCCGTGGAAGAAGTGGCCGTCGCTGTTTGCCACCGGCGTCCTGTACGTGATCGAGCACGATCAGGACGTTCACGGCCCCTCCAGGTAGAGGCGCTGGACCTCGGTTGCCGAGAGCGGCCGGTTCCACATCCGCACGTCCCGCATGAACCCCTGCCAGAATTGCGAGCCGCCGCTGAGCGCGCCGATGAGCACGTCGGTCGGTGATGGAAGCGCGATGGCAGTCGAGGCACCCGCCATCGTCGGATTGCTGATCGCGACACGGCCATCCGTGTAACCGACAAGGTTGAGGCCATCAAAAGTCACCGTGAAATTGTGCCAGATGTAGAACGGGAAATTCGTGCCGCCGTTGACGCCCTGGAAGATGTACTGCTCGTTCGTGCCGCGTAGATAGAACCCTTCCAGCCCGACCATGTTCTCCAACGCCCAACTCCTGTCACCTGTCGCGCCGTAGAACTTTGAAAGCAGGACGTTGTTGGCCAGGTTGACTTCTTTGGTAGCCCATGCGGACACTGTGAACCCGTGGTGGAGGAACGTCGGCCATTGAGTCTGATAGATGGTTCCGGTCCCGCTGGTGTGCAGCGTACCGAAAACAAGGCTGCCATTGTACCATGTCATCCCATCATCTTCGGTCTGCGCGGCAAGACCACCGCAGAGCATTAGCCCGTTATACGTGTAGCCCGTGGCCTTCACTGTGAAGTCGTAAATTGCCGCCGTGTTGACCACATCAACGCTATTGAGATCGAAGACCGCGTAAAGGTGGCCGTTTGTCGCTGCGGTGCCCTGCGCGTACATCCCCAGACCTGATGGCAGGTTGGTGATCCACGCGACTGAGTATGCCCCCGACGCACCGAGGTAGACCAAAGCAAGGCGCTGGCCAGTGGGGCTGTAATCGTACTGCATGAGTGCAAACTGATTCGAGGCCATACGCGAAGCCATTATGATGTTGGTAAGCGTGGTCGTGTGCCCGATGTCCCACGTTCCCGAGGCCACGCCGTTCGTTGTGCAGGCATAGAGCGTGTCGTTCGTCGGATTGCCGGGTCCGCCCCCGCCTGCCCAGATTATTACCTGCTGGTCGTTCCACCAGTCCGCGTCATCGCAGTGTCCGCAAGAGATCGTATAATTCGTGACAGCTGCGCCGCCGGGGGTGAACACGTCCACGTAACCGCCCGCATTCGCCCAATAGAAGAGGCCGTTGACGTAGACCAAGCCGTCTTTACCGCTGGCCACAAAGTTGACCAGCGCGGTGGTCAAATCGGACACGGCGCTGAGGTTGAATCGCGGCTGGCTCGGGATGTCGATGTAGGTCGACGAGCCGTTGAATCGGATCGCGTAGGCGCCGTTGGTGTAGGCCAGCGTCGCCAGATTGCTTACGCCGCCATTTGCGCCAAACCACGGCTCATTCGCGTGGTTCGTATTGAACGATCCCGACGACAGCCACCAGCCCTGGCCACAATCGCGCCAGCGATTGAGTTCGCCGTTGTCGAAGGCGAAGCACGGATGGCACCACGAAGCCACGAAGAGCACGAAGATGATGACGGCGCGTCTCATTGCTGTATCCATCGGAAGTTTTGTCCCAGGCCCGTTTCGGCGGTGACGTTGATGCTCGTCGTGGAGACGCTCACGTTCCATCGCAGATCAATTTGGTCGTCGGCGAGGTTGTTGGTCAGGAACGTGCCCGCGGTCGGAAAGTTGGTCTGGACATCGGTATTCACCGAAGCGACTTGAGCCGTGTAGATCGTGCTCGCCAGGAGCAGTGGAGACGAAACGACGAGCACGATGTTTGAGTTGCCGCCGCCGGCCTGGTTGACCTTGAAGTGCATTCCGATGGCCACGAGATTCGTGACGTTGTCTGGCACGCGCAGCTTGGCGTAAGCGAAGCCGTTGTTGACGTTCGTGCTGGTGCAGGTCGCCACGGAGTAGAGCAGATTCGTCCATCCGTTTGTCGTGTCCAGATCAGTGCCGTAGAAGAACCCAATCGAATCGTTGGTCGTTGCCACGGAGAAATTGTGGAAGATGACCGAGTCGTAATTGGTCAGCGGCGCCAGCGCCGAGATGGTGATGGTGCCGCCTGTTGAGGACGGCGTCGTTGTGATTCCCAAATGGCCACCAACGGCGACGGTAACGTTGCTCACCAGTGCGTTAATGCCGGCGACGGAGTTCGTGCCGAAGACCGATGCGCCTATCGGGAATGTGATCGTCACGGTGCTGCCGTTGCTCGATACCGATCCGTTGCCGCTGTTTCCGCCGCTCAAGATTTGCCCGGCGAGACCGTTGGTGATCGACGCCGTGGCCGCGGCGAGCGTGTTGCTGGCGTTCTGCAGTGCCGTGAGCGTGTTGCCGTTGGTCGAGTTGATCGCGCTGACGAGCGTGTTCGAAGCGTTGCCGAGTTGTACGGCCGCAGCCAGGCCGTTGGTGACGTTATTGATGGTGCCGGCGAGATAGTTGCTGAGGTTGTTGACGAAACTGATCGTGGCCAGGCCGTTGGTCGGGGCGATGGTATTCGCCAGGTAATTGCTGAGCGTGCTCAGATCGCCCGTCATCACAAACCCTTCCGAGTACAGGCAGTTGGTATCGACGGCGATGGCGTTGGTGTTGCCGCCGAGATTCACCAGGGCAGCGCAATTGGACGCGACCAGCACGGTCTGCGTCCCGCCGCCGCCGCCGCCGATGATGCTGAGGATGGCGCGCCTACCGCCGCCCGGGATATTGGTGAACGTGACCGTCACCTGCGTCGGGTCGAACTGGACTTGGTCGACGTCGCCCGTCGCATTCGACATTAATTTGAACGGGTAATCATTGGTCGCGAAGGCCAATGGTAGGGCGAGCGTCTCGCTTGCCAATAAAACGATTCCAACCAACGACCGCAACCGGGACGGTCGCGCTACCGGACAATTTGCATTCACAAGATCACCTTCTGGTAGTGGAGCGTGACGACGACGTCGGAGGCCTGGTTGCCGCTGACGAGCTTGACCGCGACCGTGGTGTTCGCATTGACGCTCAGGCCCGGCGACGTGACCGCGATCAGGCTGGAGTACTGGCTGCCGGCATTGAGCGAAAAGACTTGCGATTGGACCACGCCGCCGATGACGATCTGGACGGTGAGCGGATTGCCGCTGGGCGCGTCGCCGTCCGCCCGGATCTCGACCCAGTTGAGAATGTGCTGGATCGGGAACTGATGCGCGCCGTTCGTTGTGCCGTCCTTGACCAGGCCCGGGAACGCGATCTGTTTGTCGCGGACCTGCATCTGGGCGATCTTCTGCAGCGCGGTCGGAAAGATGGCGTAGCTCGAGCCGGGCGTTTGGTTCATTCCAGTGCCGTCATCGACACCGTTTTGAAGGACACTCATGATTTCACCACTGTTATGGCCGCGGCGCGGAGCGAGCGCAGCCCGTTCATGTACGCGTAAATGTTGAAGGTGACTGAATCGGGAAGCGACCCGCCGTTGTCGGCCTCGCTGGTGGCCTGGTCGTAGACGTAACCGATCGCTTCGTAGCGGTTGAGCGTGTCGCCCGATGATGGCGCGATCGCTAGAGGCGAGATCAGCGTGAGCTGCATGCCGACAATGGACTGGATGCGCCCGAACCATTCGCCGCCGCCGTGGAAGATCGAGATGGCATCGCCGGGCTGCAGGTTGGACGCATCGGCGACGGGAAACGTCTGTTGCGTGATGGTGCCGGCGGCGATTGTCGTGGATGCGTAAGGCCGGACGCTCACGATCGCGGTCCGTAAGACCCTGCCGCCGCCGACGACGTCCACTTGGCATTGCTGGACCTCGCTGGGGATCGTCGGATCGAACGGGCTCGGATTGGTTTCCGCGCCGAAGCCGAACGCGCGGTTGCACAGGTCCCACGAGAGCGCGATGTCGGTGGAATAGGTCGGGCCGAAGATGGCGGCAACGGCGTTGGCGCGGGCGTTCTGGACCATGCGCGGACGCGATGCGCGTGAGGAAACGACGTGTTGCACGGCCGGCGCGGCGGACAATGTGGGCGAGAGACGCGTGCCAAACGGGATCGCCTTGAACGTGATCGTGGCGCCGGTGACCCACGCGGGTTGACCGGGGAACCGATATGGCGGCTGGAGCGCGAAGATCCAGACGTTGTTGCCTTGCACGCCGCCGATCGTGTCCGAGAGCGGTCCCCAGAGTCCCTGAATTTGCCACGAGTTGCCGCCGAGAAAGATCAGGTTCTCCGCCGCGAACAGCAGCGCCGTGTCGTCGCCGCCGAGCAACACGAGGAACTGCAAGCCCATCCAGGCGTTGTCGGACACGCTCTGCCAGGTGTCGATGTCTTGGCTCGACGCCGTGAAATTGATCGTGGCCAGCCGGTCCATCGTGAATCGTGGCGGGACGTAGCCGTCGATCACGCCGCCGGCGCAGAACAGCGCGTCGGTATCGACCTCGTTGTAATCGACTGGCGGCGATTCGTCCGAGGCCCAGTCGGTTGCGCCCTGCGCGTCAGGATCGGGCCGGGCAATGAACAGCGTGAACTGCTTGGAGCCGTCCGTCGCCCAATCGAATGGCAGCTCGAATGCGTCCTGGAGCGGGATGGTGTTGAACGGCGCGGCCGGGCCGACCGGGATGCCGGTGCCGCCGCCGGTGCCGATCGCGGGCGAGAACGGCAGGTACTGCGGGATCAAAAAAAGCGTGAGTGGACTTTGGAAGGTTTGGAAGGTTTGGAAGGTTTTCTTCTAAAACTTCAAAAACAGGCCTGAAAACGCAGAAAGTTTTTTCACAAAATCACGATTTTTGACCCTGATTATCCCCTCGGCATACGTAAATGGGGCTTTACGGTCTTGGATTTTTCGCGGAAACTACCCGCGCATGGACCTGAAACAAGCCAGAGCCAGAGGCAAGCTGGCGCAGTTCATCCAGCAGCGGAAGAAGACCCACCCGCACACGCGGAAGAGGCGGTTTCGCGCGGTGGTGAAGTTGATGGCGTTGAACAAGCCGCGAGCGAAGCGGGGAAGATAACTGGCGATTGGTAGTTCGGCCCCGGAACGTTACAAGTTTTGGCTTGCATGTCTGGTCGCTCCTGCCTATACTATCGGCCCTCATCCCGTTCGTTTTATGCGAATTGGAGTCCAAGGATGAAAACATGCCTTGCGGTGAGTTCTATCTCGTTTGCCCTGAGCTTGCTGCTGTTCTTGGCCCCGGGAACCAGTCGAGCCCAGAATGTCTTCGTGTCGAACTCCGATTCGATAGAAGAATACGGTACGAATGGAGTCGGAACGGTCTTCGCCAACTCGGGCGTGGACCTGCCGTACGGTCTTGCCTTTGACAGCAGCGGTAATCTCTACGTGGCGAACCACGGGAACAACACGATCGAGAAGTTCGGTACGAACGGAGTCGGGACAGTCTTCGCCAACTCAGGTTTAGCCCAGCCCCGAGGCCTTGCCTTTGACAGTAGCGGTAATCTCTACGTGGCGAACGCTGGCAGCAACACCATTGAGGAATTCAGTTCATCGGGCGGCGTGTTGAACAGCAACGGAACAGTCTTCGCCAACACCGGGTTGAACGATCCGGCGGGTCTGGCGTTTGACAGCAGCGGCAGTCTCTACGTGGCCAACTATGCTGGCTACACGATTGAGAAGTTCGGTACAAACGGAGTCGGGTCGGTCTTCGCCTCGGACGTGGACCTGCCGTTTGGTCTTGCCTTTGACAACAGCGGTAATCTCTACGTGGCGATGTTCGGGAACAGCACGATTGAGGAATACGGTACGAACGGAGCCGGGACGGTCTTCGCCAACTCAGGTTTAGCCTCGCCCCGAGGTCTTGCCTTTGACAGTAGCGGTAACCTTTACGTGGTGAACGCCGCCAGCGACTCGATTGAGAAATTCGGTACGAACGGAGTCGGGTCGGTCTTTGCCCAACCGGCGTTCAGCAACCCGCAGTTTATCGCCATCCAGGTTCCCGAGCCCTCCACCTGGGCGATGCTGGCCATGGGCATCGGCGTAGTCTTCGGCGGTCTGCGGTTACGCCGCCGGTCGTCCTGATTTACCGCCAGTGAATTAGGTCACGGCAAGCTGGCGCAGTTCATCCAGCAGCGGAAGAAGACCCACCCGCACACGCGGAAGAGGCGGTTTCGCGCGGTGGTGAAGTTGATGGCGTTGAACACGCCGCGAGCGAAGCGGGGATCCGCCTTCGCCAAGGCTTCGGCGCGACGAGGGACGGAGAGCGGGAAGCGGACGGGGTAGGGGGCGGAAGCGGCGGCGGCAGAGCCACACCTGAGGCGGGCAAGCGGGGCGGCTACAACGCAGGGATGTAGCACCACAAAGCTGTAGCCATGGCGTTCCGTCGCCGTGCGGGGGGAAGCGCCCCGACAGAGCGGGGGGCGGCTACACCGGCAACGCGCCGTCGACGCCGGCCATGAATCGGCGGATGCGGCGGGCCATGCGCCAGGCGGTCTTGTAGGTCACGCCGAGTTGTTCGCGGAGTTCGGTGGCGGGAACGCCGTACCGGGACGTGGTGAACAGGTAGATCGCATAAAACCAAAGCTGCAACGGCGTGCGGCTGTTCGCGAACGGGGTGCGGGCGGTCGGGTGGAGGTGATGACCGCACCACTGGCAGGAGACGGCGCGTTCGGCCCGGATACGATACCAATGGGCCGGGCGTTTGCAGCGCGGGCAGCGATATCCCTGTCCGTACCGAATCGTGAAGATGTATTGGAGGCAAACCTCATCGTTCGGGTACATCTTGAAGAATTGGCTCAGGGTGATGAACCGTTCGGCCTGCATGATGGGCAGAATAGGCCCAACCGATACCGCATGGCAAAAGGATACTGGGATTGACTCCGGCGTGAACCCGGAACCTGCCACGCGCCGCCGGTTGCTGCCGCCGGGCTGACACCAGCAGGCTTGAAGTGAACTCGCGGTGGTGGTACAAGCGGTCATGAGAACCAATCCGAACCGGAGCCGACAATGAAACGACCAAGCCCGTTTGTTCTGGCAACCATCATCCTGCCATTGCTGTGCGCATGGCTCTGTGGATGCGGCGTTCGAAATGGCCAGGGCTCGAAGACGTTCGCCGATGGGACGAAGTATGTTGGCGAATTTCGACGGGGCAAGCCGAATGGCCACGGGACGGGAACGTCGCCAGATGGGGCGACGTACACAGGTGAGTTTAAGGACGGCAGGCCGAATGGCCAGGGGACGGCAACGTTGCCCGATGGATCGACGTACGCCGGTGAGTTTGCGGATGGCCACCTGAATGGCCAGGGGACGGTGACATTGCCCGATGGACGGAAGTGTGGGGGTGAGTTCAAGGAAGGCAAGTTGGATGGCCAGGGAACGATGACCTGGGCTGATGGTCGCACGTATGTCGGAGGGTGGAAGGATGGCAAACGGAGCGGCCAGGGGACGTATACTTGGCCGGATGGGTCGAAGCACGTCGGAGAGTTTGCGAATGACGAGCCGAATGGCCAGGGGACGTACACGTTTCCCGGTGGAAAGAAGTACGCCGGGGAATTTAAGGACGGCCAGTACGACGGCCAAGGGACGCTCACGTCTCCCGATGGGTCGAAGTACGTTGGCGAGTTTAAGAAGAACCTGCCTGATGGATCAGGGACGTACACTTTGCCAAACGGAGCGAAGTACGTTGGCGAATTTCGACTCGGCGAGCCGAATGGACAGGGGACGGGAACGTCGCCAGATGGGGCGACGCGCGCAGGTGAGTTTAGGCACGGCAACATGAATGGCCAGGGGACGGCAACATTTCCCGATGGACACAAGTACGTTGGAATGTTCAAGGAAGGCAAATACGACGGCATGGGGGCCGAAACGTTTCCCGATGGACGCAAGTACGTTGGGGTGTTCAAGGATGGCAAATACGACGGTCAAGGGGCCGAAACGTTTCCCGATGGACACAAGTATGTTGGAGTGTTCAAGGGGGGCAAATACGACGGTCAAGGGGCCGAAACGTTTCCTGATGGACGCAAGTACGTTGGGGTGTTCAAGGATGGCAAATACGACGGTCAAGGGGCCGAAACGCTTCCTGATGGACGCAAGTACATTGGAGAGTGGAAGGATGGCGAGCGGAATGGCCAGGGGACGGCCACATTGCCCGATGGACGGAAGTATGTTGGAGAGTTCAAGGATGGCATATGCGAAGGTCAAGGGGCCGAAACGTTGCCCGATGGACGCAAGTACGTTGGCGAGTATACGGGTGGCAAACGGAATGGCCAGGGCACCATGACATGGCCCGATGGCCGCAGGTATGTCGGTCAGTTCCGTGATGGGGACATGGACGGATCCGGCCAGATGACCCATCCCGATGGGAAGGTTGAAGACGGATTGTGGAAGCAGGGCAAATTCGTGGGCGCCTCACCCTCGCCGTATCGGTCATGACGTGGTACAACTGGCCATGAGAACCAATCCGAACCGGAGCCGACGATGAAACGACCGAGCGTTTTTTTTGCCGCCATAATCACCATCGCATTTGCGTGCGCATTCCTTTGCAATGGCCAAGAGACGAACACGCTGTCCAACGGAGCGACGTATGTGGGGGAGATGCAGGCCGGGGAACCCGAAGGCCTGGGGACGGAAACGATGCCCAATGGAGCGACGTACGTGGGCGAGTTTAGGGACGGCAAACGGAATGGCCGGGGGACGGAATGGTTGCCAAATGGGTCGAAGTACGTTGGAGGGTTCAAAGATGGCAAGTACGATGGCCAGGGGACGACCACCTTGGCAGATGGGTCGACGTACGTTGGAGAGTTCAAAGATGGCCAGTACAATGGCCAAGGGACGGCCGCATGGCCAGATGGAACGAAGTACTTTGGAGAGTTCAAGAATAGCCGGTACGATGGCCAAGGGATGCTCACGTGGCCAGATGGAAGCAAATATGTGGGCTGGTTTAAGGGTGGTAAGCCAGATGGTCAAGGGGTGGCAATCCAGATGGATGGACAAACGTACCTTGGAGAGTTCAAAGATGGCCAGTGCGATGGCCAAGCGGCGCTCACGTGGCCAGATGGAAGCAAATACGTCGGCGAGTTCAAAGATGGCAAATGGAATGGTCAGGGAAAGTACACGAGGCCAGATGGAGGGAAGCACGTGGGAGAGTTTAGGGACGACAAGTCGGATGGCCAAGGGACGGAAACGTATCCAGATGGGTCGAAGTACGTCGGCGAGTTCAAGGATGGCAGGATCAATGGCCAAGGGACGTACATTTCGCCAAGCGGAACAAAGTACGTGGGAGAGTTTGGGAATGGCAAGGCGAATGGCCACGGGACGGAAACATGGCCGGACGGACAACAGTACGTGGGCGGATTCAAGGATGGTTATTTCAACGGGCAAGGGACGTTCGCGTGGCCCGATGGCCGCCAATACGTGGGGCAGTTCCTTGATGGAAAGATGGACGGCTCTGGCAAAATGACCCATCCAGATGGAACGGTGGAAGATGGACAGTGGAAAGACGACAAGTTCGTCGGAGCCTCACCCTCACCATAACCGCTGCCAACACCTCCCGCCGCCAACCGCCGCCCTTGTCGTCGCCGCGGTTCGCCGCAGTTCGTCCTTCGCCGTGCATGTCTGCCGCCGTTTCTGAAGACCGGGCGGCTATCAGTTTGGATATCGGTTGAGGGTTGTCGCCCCGGTTTCCCTCTCAGCTCGCTTCCCAAATCCTCGCGACTCGCAGATGGATCGTCCATGGTTGCACACGCTGGGACTATGCTTCACCCTCCCATCCTTTCCGCTCCGCCCCGTGCGGACGGGAAAACGCAGTTGGCGGACGAGATCTAGGCGCGATTGGAATTGTATCGGAGCAGACATCCTTACCACCCGACTTCACCAGCAGCAATTTCTGGCGCCCCATAATACGTGACGGCCGTTCCTAGTGGTTTTTACGTAGGGGAATTCCAGTATGGTTGCAGGTATGGAAGATGCGCATGGTCCAGCAGAAATGTGCTCCGAAGTTTTTCTGTGCCGGTGTATCGCAGGGTCAGGTTTTCCCCGCTCCATCGACCGTGTCTTTGAGCAACCTTGCCGAAGCACAAAGAGGTAAATCGCATGAAGACTCGACTCAAGTGGTGCGGTTGGTTCCTGGCGAACCAATCCCTGTGCGCCTTGTTACTGGCAACAACCGCGGCGCGTGCCGAATCAACAGCCGATACCAACTCGATCCAGGCCCTCAAGCGAATGAGCCTCGACGATCTGATGAACGTCGAGGTCACCTCGGTTTCGAAGAAAGAAGAAAAACTCACCGACGCGCCGGCAGCGGTGTATGTACTCACACAAGATGATATCCACCGGTCCGGTGCCACGAGTATTCCGGAAGCCCTGCGGTTGGTGCCCGGCCTGGATGTGGCGCGCATCGACGCGCACTCGTGGGCGATCAGCTCACGCGGGTTCAATGATCAATATGCCAACAAACTGCTCGTGCTGATTGACGGGCGCAGCGTGTACACGCCGCTGTTCTCGGGTGTGTTTTGGGACGTGCAGGAGCCGATGCTTGAGGACATCGACCGCATCGAAGTGATCCGCGGCCCCGGCGCCACGATGTGGGGCGCCAACGCAGTCAACGGCGTGATCAATATCATTACCAAGAGCGCCAAAGACACACAGGGTTGGCTGCTCAGCGGCGGCGGCGGCAGTCTGGACCGGGGCTTTGGAGAGTTTCGCTACGGCGGCTCGCGTGGTGACGACCTGTCGTATCGACTGTACGGCAAGTACCTTGACGACGCCGATTCTGAGATGTTGGGTGGTGGCAATGGCCGCGACGGCTGGCAGCAGGGCCGCGGTGGGTTCCGGGTAGACTGGCAGCCGTCTCGCGACAACCTGCTGACCGTCCAGGGAGATGCCTACGACGGCACCGAGGGCCAAGTCAATAGCGAACCCACAATCACGCCGCCGTACGTGCAACGATTGACCCAGGCAACCGACTTCTCCGGCGGCGACGAGATCGACTCTGCCTATCAAGGCGAGGAAGGCCTGGAGCGGGTTCGTCAGTCCCTCCAGAGTGGGCGGCCTTACGCGATAGCGATTGTGGACGTGCGAATGCCGCCCGGTTGGGACGGAATTGAGACCACGCAGAAGCTTTGGGAAGTTGATTCCGATCTCCAGGTGGTGATCTGCAGCGCGTACTCGGATTATTCGTGGGACGAGATTATTGCCCGGCTGGGGAACTCGGATCGCCTGCTGTTTCTTAAGAAGCCCTTTGACACGGTGGAAATCCTGCAATTGGCCAATGCGCTGACGGAGAAGTGGCGACTGATCCACCTGGTGAGGAACCAAATAGCCGATCTGGAGAAGATTGTCCGTCAACGGACCCAGCAGCTCCAGGTGACCAATGAGAGCCTCTTGGCGGAAATCGCCCAGCATCGCGAAAGCGAGGAGCGGCTGCAACACGTGCTCGAAGATCTGAGGGACGCCCAGCAGCGTGTCATTCAGCAGGAGCGCCTGCGCGCCCTGGGCGGCATGGCCAGCGGTATCGCCCACGATTTCAATAACGCTCTCGTCGGCATCCTCGGGATAAGTGAACTGTTACTGTATCACCCGGAGAACCTGGAAGACAAACAAAAGACGAAGCGCTACGTGGAGATGATCAACACCAGCGCCAAGGACGCCGCTGAGATCGTGAATCGTCTCCGTGAGTTTTACCGTCACCGCGAGGGGCGGGATGTATTTCAGATGGTTGACCTGAACCAGCTTGTCGAGGATGCCGTTTCGCTGACGCAACCAATGTGGAAGACACAAGCGGAGGCCAAGAACATCTCCATCACCCTGCAGAAAGATCTCCAGAACATTCCGCCAGTCGCTGGGGACGCAAGCGAGTTGCGCGAAGTGCTGACGAATCTGATCTTTAACGCGGTCGATGCGATGCCTCGAGATGGAACCGTCGTCATCCGCACGCGTGGCGACGACAGTCAGGTTACTCTCGAAGTCAGCGACACGGGCACCGGCATGACCGACGAGGTGCGCCAGCGTTGTCTCGAACCTTTCTTCACGACCAAAGGCGCTCACGGCACCGGGCTGGGATTGTCCATGGTGTATGGCATTGTGCAACGCCACCAGGGCACCATCGACATCAACAGTGAGATCGGCAAAGGCTCAACCTTCATCATCCGCATTCCGCACCAGACGGCAAAACCGCAATCGGTGCTTCCCTCGCAGCCGGTGAAGGCGCTCCAGCCCTTGCACATGCTTCTTGTGGACGATGAAGTGATGGTACGCAAGATCATTGGTGAATACCTTAAGAATGACGGACATACCGTGGAGGTTGCCGACAGCGGGCGTGACGCGCTGGAGAAGTTTCACAAAGGCCAGTTCGATCTCGTGGTGGTCGATCGCGCCATGCCCGACATGAACGGCGACCAGGTGGCAACGGCCATCCGATCTGTCGATCCAAATGTGCCCGTGCTTATGCTCACAGGCTTCGGTGCGATGATGAAGGATGCCAACGAAAAACCCGCCGCCGTGGACTTGGTCGTTGCCAAGCCGGTAACGATTGACGGCCTGCGCGCAGCCGTCACAGAAGCCGTCGGTCTTCACACCGCCTCGCCCCGCCAGTCTTCGTCAGCCCATCTCGTTGAGGCGGGGGTGTAGCGCACTCCCGTTGGCTTTTTCAATTGACCCCACGCCCACCTACGGAGCGTGGGCCTCGATAGCCCACCCCCTCAGCAGAGGGTTCCCAATTTGGGCATCTTTGTTGGCTGCCTACCACCGTGCCGATCTCCATAAAATAGTTCGGCACTTCTTTCGCTGGTTCTTCTTCTGCCAGTGTGGAGTGATCGTATGGGTCATCGTCGCGGCTGCCACGCCAGGCACGGAAGACGCATCGGAGGTCATTCTTCTCTGAGTTGTCCAAGTTCCTCCGTCAGCTGGTTCCGGGATTGAGAGGGCAGGCCCTCTCAACGGCGGGTGGGGACGGCGATCTGCACGGCTTCGGCAGTTAACTCACGGATCCGATTCCAGTTCTTCTCGGCGATCAGTTTCCGTTCGACCATCCACGACCCGCCGATAGCGGCGACGATAGGCAATGCCAGATAGTCGCGAGCATTGCCGGCATTGATGCCGCCCAAAGGAATGAATTTTACGCCCGCCGGCCCGAACGGACCGGCGAACGCCTGGAGCATCTTCACCCCGCCAGCGGCTTCGGCGGGGAAGAACTTCTGGAGTTTGCAGCCAAAGGTCAGCCCGCGTTGTACATCGGATGGCGTCATCACGCCGGGGACGAACGGCAGTTTCAGCGACAGCGACTTCGAGACGATCGTCTCGTTCAGGCCGGGAGCTACCCCGAATTGCGCCCCGGCGTCAATGGCGCGGTGAAGTTGCTCTTGATCCAGAATGGTGCCAGCCCCCACCAACATCGATGGGAATGCCTGACGGACGTTGTGGATCGACGGTGCGGCGGCCGCCGTGCGAAAAGCCACCTCCATTACGTCGAGACCGCTCGCAAGCAATGCCTCCGCCAACGGCAGAGCGTCTTCCACGTCGTCGATGACGATCACGGGGACAATTCGTTTCTGGAGAATCCGCTGCATGAAAATGTTCCTTGATTCCGCTCAATGCCCCGATGCAGTCGGCAATCACACCATCCCAGCGCGGCGAGCCCCGGCTTTTGCTTCGTCCGCATGCGTGCGGGGTAAGACTACAACGTGCCCGGTTTAAGGCCGAAATAGTTCTTCGCGTTGTGATAGCAGACGTTGCGAACCAGTTCACCGAGCATCTCCATGTCGTGCGGCAAGGTGCCCCTGGCAACGTCACGTCCGATGATGTCGCAGAGTAATCGGCGGAAGTATTCGTGGCGGGAATACGACAGGAAGCTGCGGGAATCGGTAATCATCCCGACAAAACGGCTGAGCAAGCCGAGGTTCGACAGTGCGTTGATCTGCCACTCCATGCCTTCCAGTTGGTCGAGGAACCACCACCCGCTGCCCAACTGGAGCTTGCCCGGGGTACTCCCGTCCTGGAAATTGCCGAGCATCGTGCCAAGCGCATAATTGTCCGCAGGATTCAAGTTGTAGAGGATCGTCTTTGGAAGACGATCGTTCTGGTCGAGCTTGTCAAGATAACGGGCCAGCGGCTCCGCCTGCGGCCAGTCGCCAATTGAATCGAAGCCGGTGTCGGGGCCCAGCGTCCGCATCCTGCGGGTGTTGTTGTTGCGCATGGCGCCGAGGTGGAATTGCATGACCCAGCCGCGCGCAGAATACTGTTCGCCCAACCACAGCAGCAGGAAACTGCGAAACTTGTCCGCATCCGCGGGCGATACCGTCCGTCCCGCCTGCGCCGCGCCGAACACCCGCGCCGCTTCTGCTTCGGTGCAGTCGTCGGCGCAGGCATAATTCAACCCGTGGTCGGACAATCGGCATCCGTTCGCGTGGAAAAAATCGAGCCGCTTCACCATTTCCCCGAGGAATGCGGATAGCGTTGGGCATTCACCGAGCTTGCTCACCCATGCCGTCCACGCCGCGGGTCGGTCTACCGCCAGCGCCTTGTCAGGACGAAACGCCGGATAGACCCGCGTGCGCAGGGTGCCTGACTCCCGGATCCGTCGATGATGCTCGAGCGAGTCCGTGGGATCGTCCGTGGTGCATACCACGGCGACGCGGTTGGCTTCGAGAATTCGCTGCACGGGCATCGAGGCCAACTTTTCGTTCGCCTCGTCCCAGATCTCCTTCGCCGTGCTTTCGTTGAGGCTTTTGTTGATGCCGAAGAAGCGTTTCAGTTCGATGTGTGTCCAGTGGTAGAGCGGGTTGCGCAACGTGTGAGGAACGGTGCGGGCAAACGCGAGAAACTTCTCCCAATCGCTGGCATCGCCGGTGCAATATTGTTCGGGGACGCCATTGGAGCGCATGGCCCGCCACTTGTAATGGTCGCCCGCCAGCCAGATTTCATACAGGTTGCGGAACTGCTTGTTCGCGGCAATCTGGTCCGGTGGGAGATGACAATGATAATCAAAAATTGGCTCGTGCGCCGCGTTTTCGTGATACAACTCGCGCGCCACCGGGGTTTGCAGGAGGAAGTCTTCGGTAATGAACGCCTGCATGGGATCACCCGTTCGCCAGCAGCGAAAGGTGCTTTGTCAGGTGTCGCTCCAACAGTTCTTCGTGCAGCGAGGTGTGGTTCTCCAGTATTTCCAGGATCCGCGGCTTGAAGGTCGGATGCGTGAGCACCGAACCAAAGGTTACATGCAACAATTGCCGGCCTGCCACTTCGTCCAGAAACCGTGGTTCCTCTTTGGGGCCGCTGAACTTCGGCAGAGCAGTAACGTGCGCCAGCGTGGTCGAAATATGGTAGCTCCGCCGGTCCGTCTCGAACCGGCCACGGCAAAACTCGACGATCTCCGCAAACACCTGCGGCGTCGTGCGCGCCACAACTCGTAAGCCTTCGAGGTAACTTGTCCCTGACGTTTTTACGTGAAGCAGTTGGCCGCAGACGCGACCGACGATGGGATAGATTGCAAACTTGTCCGAGCCACTGTGAACGCTCATCTTGTACGGGCCGCAGAAACGGGCGATCTCGACGTGGTCGCGCAGGGACGCCTCGAATTTCTTCAGGTCGCCCTTGTAATCGATGCCTTTTTCAAAGCCGCCGATGAATCGGGGCGCCAAGCTGACCACGTGGGGAACGGACAGCCGACGCAGTTCCAAGCCAATGAATAAATGGTCCAGCACGCTGGTGGGCTCACTGGTCTCGTCCACGCTCACTTCGATCTCAAATGGGTGCGTGCCCATGGTCTCGACAATGTGACGACCCATGAGGCCGACGTGCTCGAGGGCGCGTCCGTATTTTATCGCGGCGCTCCGAAGCGACGAGGCGTCGAATCGCAGCTTGCCAACATTGGGCACGTCAAACTTGCGTCCCAGGTACGCCGCCTCCAATTCGGGCGTGACCGCACCTTTGCCGACGTACTCGGAGGGATCGATCGTGAAGAAGCAGAAACCGGCCGCCGCCATCCGGTCGACATGCTCCGTCGTCTTCAAATGGTCCGCATCGGCTCCCCATCGGCCACCATAGCCTCGCTGCGCGAGCGCGGTGATGGCGGTGTTGATGGCCTGCTGCGGTGTGCGTTGCGTGCGTTCCAATTCGCGTATGGACTGCTGTGCGAAGATCGGGGCGAAATCGAATTTCTGCGCGGCAGCGAGGTGCCCCGGTGTGGCCAGCCCGAGACGATCGCCAAACCCAAATGATTTCACGAGACCAAGAGTGGTAGGAGAGACTATGGCCCTGGCCGTGAATCGGACAGCGGGCGCTTTTCTTGTTGCGGGGTCGGCGGGTGATGTCGTATTCATTGGGTCCACAATTAGGTTAGGGGATAATATATGTCGCTACCACTAAATTCTCATTTTACGACAGAATGGTTCACTCGCCAATGCGATTCGAGTATCTTGTTGCATCATGATTGTTGAGACTACTTGGATGTGTGTATGACCTTGCTTCCGAAGGCGTTACATTTGCCACCCCCCGGGCGGCCGCGGTGGGTCTGCCCGGAAAGCGCTCAGCTTGATCTCTTGTATTTGGCATGGGGGCATCGGCAGTACGGTCAGAGCCCCATCCCCGTGTCACGCCACCCCGGCTGGCACTACGTGTTGGTGAACCGGGGCAAGCCGACGTTGGTTCTCGAGAACGAGCAAATGACGCTCAACGCCGGCGACTTCCTGGTGATCGATCCGGATTGCGCTAGCGGCTGGACGGACCGTTCCGAGGGTGTGTCGGATCTGCTCGTCTGGATCTGGCGAACGGGACCGCAGTGCGCGGAGTGCGCTGTGGAATCAGGGGGATATCGGCAATGGACGATCGGCACCCGCTTGTGGCACAAGCTGGAACAGCTTCACGGGTTGTGCCGTCTGGAGGTGGAGCGGCCCGATGAATTGACCAAACTCGCCATTAAGCAGTTGCACCTTTCCATTGACGTCACCGTGGCGCGGCACGTCCAGCGCAGGGTCGGGCCGCCCGAACCATCGTTGCGGATGGAATTGGCGGTGCGATGGATGACTCAGAACCTGGCTGAACCGAATCCGGTCACGGCGCTCTGCGAGTACCTGCAAATCTCTCCGGCCACGGTCGTGCGGATGTTCCAAACGCATCACGGAGAATCTCCGGCCGTGTACCACCAGCGCCTCAAAATGGCAAGGGCCCAGGAATTGTTGGAGACCGAACGCTTCACCGTCAAAGAAATTGCCTACGCGCTGGGATACAAGCATCCCAACGATTTCAGCCGTGCATTCAAGCAATTCGTCGGCAAAAGCCCGAAATCAATCGGCGGCAACCAGAACTCGCGCAGGCAGCCGCATTAAGCGGCCCTTAGCGGGTCGACACGGGTAGTCCCTCAATCTTGTTTGTCATGAACGCCCATCCGCTGGAAATATTCTGGCAGAAACCACCATGATAGCCGCGCGGAAATTGTCCGGTTGGGGCAGTGCCGTGATTGTGTTGCTGACGGTCGCAGCGTATTTCCCGGCGTTGCATGGCGGGTTTGTCTGGGATGATGACGATCACCTGACCGCGAATCTGGCCATGACCGCGCCGCATGGCTTGCGCATGATTTGGTCGTCACTGTCGGTATCGCGGTACTATCCGTTGACACTGACGAGCTTCTGGCTTCAGCGTCGGTTATGGGGGCTTAACCCCATGCCTTATCACATGGTCAATATCGGGCTGCACGCGATCAATGGCGTGCTGCTTTTTCTCGTGTTGCAGCGCCTGCGGGTGCGTGCCGCGTGGCTGGCTGCCGCGATGTGGGCCTTGCACCCCGTGAATGTGGAGTCGGTGGCATGGGTCACGGAGTTGAAGAACACCCAATCCGGCTTTTTCTTTTTCATCGCCGTGCTGTGTTTCCTACGGTTTGAAACTGATGGACGCCATCGCTGGTATGGGCTTGCCCTGTTGAGCGGGACGGCGGCTTTATTGAGCAAGCCGTCGACGGTGGTGCTGCCACTGGTATTGTTGTTGTGCCACAGTTGGCAGCGAGGGCGATGGCGATGGAAGGACATCCTGCGAACCGTGCCGTTCTTCGCCATGGCGTTGCTCATGTCCGTCTTGACGATTGTCGAACAACGGGGTCACATTCTGAATCAAGCTAGCGCCGAATGGTCGCTGGGAATTGCGGAACGGTTCCTTGTCGCGAGCCGGGCGATTTGGTTTTACGCAAAGAAGGCTCTCTGGCCTGTGGATCTGGCGTTCGTGTACCCGCGGTGGGATATCAGAATCGCATCGATTTTGGCGTGGTTGCCGCTGGCCGGGTTGGGGGCGGTTGGCTTGGTGCTGTGGGTCTGGCGGTCTCGGCCGTGGGGGCACGCCGCCCTCTTCGGGTTGGGCTACTTTGCCTGCGCGCTGTTGCCGGTACTCGGTTTCTTCGACGTTTACTACTTTCGGTACTCGTTTGTGGCGGACCACTTTCAATACCTGGCGAGTGCAGGAATTGTTACCATGGTGGCGGGCGGGATTGTGAACATTTTGGGTCGCCAGAGCTTGTGGCCATCGCCGTTGAAGACGGCTGTAAGCTTGGCCCCGTTGGCGGCGCTGACTGTTCTGACATGGCAGCAAACACAGATGTACGTGAATGGCGAGACGCTCTTCCGAAGGACGATCCAGCTCAATCCCCGCTGCTGGATGGCCTACAACAATCTGGGGGTCCTTGTGTCATCGAACCGCATCGAGGATGCGATGGAGATGTACCACCAATCACTGGCAATCAACCCAAGCAACGCTGAAGCACACGTCAATATCGGAAACGCTCTGCTCCAGTTGGGCCAGTTGGCCGGTGCGCGCGAGCAATATCAAGAAGCGGCGCATCTGAGGCCCGGTTTTGCTGAGGCCCACCACAACCTCGGGGTCGTCCTGTCCCGGTTGGGACAACGGCAAGAGGCCAGGGAGCAGTGGGAGCAAGCGGTGCGAATCGATCCGAATTACGCCGATGCGCACGTCAACCTGGGCACCACTCTGGCCCAGATGGGCGATACGGAGGGGGCCATTCGCCACTTGACTCTGGCATTGCAGATCAAGCCTGACAATGTGGAGGCACTCGACGACCTTGGAAATGTCATGATGGGATTGGGGCGCGTGCAACAGGCAATCCGCTATTATGAGCAGGCGCTGCGACTCAAACCTGATTCTGTCCAAGCGCACAACAACATGGGAATTGCGCTGACCCGTCTGGGCCAAGTGGAGAAGGCGATCACCCACTGGAAACAGGCCGTGCAGATCGACCCGCATTACGCCGATGCTCATTACAATCTGGGAGTTGCCCTCGAACGAACAGGCAACGTAGGCGACGCCATTGAACAGTACGAGCAGACGCTACGGATCAAACCCGATTATGCCGAGGCGCAGAAGAAGCTGGCACGGCTCCAGAGTGCTCAGTAGGCTGCTTCGGCCATGAAAGACGTGTTGAAAAATCCGTGGAGATCATGGTGCGTGGGTGCCGTTGCCATCCTGGCGGTGACAGTTACCCTGTATGTACCCGCCATGAAGGGCGAATTCCTCTTTGACGATTTTTTCCTCATTACCAACAACGAGATGATCAATTCTCGGGATGGACTTTACCGGTTCTGGTTAACGACAGAGGCTCCGGACTATTATCCGTTGACCTCGAGTTTGTGGTGGTTTGAGTGGCGGTGGTGGGGGGATAACCCGATCGGCTATCACGTCCTCAATGTCATTTTTCACGCCGCCAACGCAGTCCTGGTCTGGATGATTCTGCGCAGCCTAAAAATTCCGGGGGCATGGCTCGCCGGCCTGATATTTGCCGTGCACCCGGTGAATGTGGCGACCGTCGCTTGGATTAGCGAGCAGAAGAACATCCTGTCGATGTTGTTGTATACCATTGCAATTCTTCTTTATTTGCGATTTTACAAGGACGGCAGGCGGCATTGGCACGCGCTGTCGTTGGCGGCGTTTCTACTGGCCTTGTTAAGCAAGGGCGCCGTGGTCATGTTGCCGGTGGTGTTATTGGGCTGCGTTTGGTGGCTGCGCCGACGAGTGGAATGGAAGGACGCCGTACGCGCTCTCCCGTTCTTCGCGCTTTCCCTCGCTTTCGCCTTGGTGACCATTTGGTTTCAACATCATCGGGCTTTGGGAGGGTCATTCCGCGCGGTCGGCTTTGGATTCCGTTTGGCGGCAGCAGGCCGGGCGATATGGTTCTACCTGTACAAGGCACTCATGCCGTACAACTTAACCCTCGTCTATCCGCAGTGGGACATTAACGCGGCCCTCACGACGTCCTACCTGCCGGCATCTCTGTTACTGGGCTCTTGGCTTGTGTTTTGGTGGAATCGCAATAGCTGGGGAAGACCATTGGTGTTCGCGTTGGGTTACTCGATTGCGATGCTCTTCCCGGTGCTGGGGTTCTTCGACCAGGGTTTCTATACCTACTCGCTGGTGGCCGATCACTGGCAATATTACGCCATTGTCGGTCCCATCGCTTTGGCGGTTGCCAGTGGCCGGAATATCTGCCTTCGAATGGGAAAGCGAGGCCAAAGCATTGCAGTGCTGGCAAGCGTGGTCGTCCTGGCGGTTTTGGCCGGAGCCACATGGAAGCGCGCGGCGGTTTATCGATCTGAGGAAACACTCTGGCGGGATGCCCTGATGAGGAATCCCAATGCCGCGGAAGCACATTACAACCTCGGCGTCGGCCTCGTGCGAGAGGGTCGGCCGGAAGAAGGCATTGAACAGTGGAAACAGCAGTTGCAGGCCGAGCCCAATAATGTCGAGGTGCATTACAATCTGGGAATCGTGCTGGCGCAAGCGGGCCGAACACAGGAAGCGATAGAACAATGGGAACAGGCGTTGCAATTGAAGCCCGATCTGGCCGACGCGCATTTCAATCTGGGAGTTGCGCTGGCCGGGTTGGGCAGGGTCAACGAGGCCATCGGGCATTGGGAGCAGGCGCTCCGGATCAGACCAGATTATCCCGAGGCGCATTACAATCTCGGGGTCGCCTTCGAGCGAACGGGCGACGTCCGCGCCGCCATGCAACAGTACGAGCAGGCGCTCAAGCTCAACCCGGATTACCGTGAGGCGAGCGACAACCTGGCGCGATTGAAGTTGAGCCGGTAACGGCCGCCGCTTATCTGGCCGCCGACAGTTGCGCAAGATTCGTTTTCGCTTGAGTGAAGCTCGGATCCAGACGCAGGGTTTCCTCGTACTGTGCGGCAGCCTGTTTGACACGGCCCACTCGCCATAGAGTATTTCCCAGATTGAAATGCGTTAGGGCCACATCGGGCCGAATCTGTACCGCTTGCTCGTATTGTCCAATCGCCTCGTCGAGTTTGCCCGACTGCGCCAGGGCATTTCCCAGGTTGAAGTGCGCCTCGGCGAAAGCCGGCTGAATCCGTATCGCCTGCTCGTAGTGCTCGATCGCCTCGTCGAGCCTGCCCACCTGCCGCAGCGCAGTTCCCAGGTTGTTGTGTGCCTCCGCCAAATTAGGCTCGGTGCGCAAGGCCTGCTCATATTGTCCGATGGCCTCGTCGAGCCTGCCCAGTCGCGCCAGGGTAACTCCCAGGTTGAAATGGGCCTGTCCCCACGCCGGTTCAATCCGCAGCGCCTGCTCGTACTGCGTGATGGCTTCCGATGTTCGACCCGTCCCAGCCAGAAAGTCGGCCAGGCAAATGTGGGCCATCCAGGCATTCGGATTCTTTTCCACGTTGTCTCTCCAGAGTGATTCCTCGTCCGCATAAACACAGCTCCGCCTCCAGGTGCCCACTCCCAACAGCGCCAGCAGAACGATACCAGCCATGGCTCCCCAGGGACGGCTGCGTTCTTCCAAGCGACGCCAAATCAACGCCACGGCGCCGATCATCAGGGCGATGGGCGCGACAATGGCCTGATACTGCCAATGGTCCGCCACCAGAGAGTACCGGTAAAAGCTTTGGTCGAAAAAACCCATCACGGGGAAAAGAGTCACGACAAAGTAGCCCAGACCGAAAAACAATGGCCGCCCCCATGCGTTGCGTTTCCACCAGAACCATGTGAGAGTGCCGATCAAAACCGCTCCCGGCACGTACGACACCAACCGCGAAGAATTGATGTCCCACTTGGGATAGATCATCATCAGATTGACAGGCAGCAGCGCCTTGTAAAGATAGAACCAGGGCACGCGGCCAGCGGTGGCGAGACGAAAGGGGAACCCAACCGTACGGAGCGGGTGGTGCCCTCCGATTGACCGATAGTGCTGAAACCAGAGCGTCACCAACGCCAGGCCCAGGGAAAGGACGAAGAACGGCACACTACGCAGAAAGTCCTTCCACCGCACCCGGCCCCGCAACCACCAGACGCAACCCAACAGCACCACGGGGAGCATCACCACGGACGCCTTGCTAAGCAGGGCCAATAGAAATGCCGCCAACGAAAGACCATACCAGCCCCAGCCGCCCGTTTCGTCAAATTCAAGATATAGAAGCGTTGCCGCAGCGTACAAAAACATCGACAGCGTGTTCTTCAGCTCGCTAATCCAGGCGCCTGTGGCCACGTTCACCGGGTGAATCGCAAACACCAGCCCCGCCAACCAGGCTCCGGGAATTCGGAGTCGCTTCAGGACGATCCAGACCAGGACCGCGTTTGCCGCGTGCAGCAATACGTTGACCACGTGATAGCCCATCGGGTTGGCGCCCCACAATCGCCACTCCAGCCACCAGGCGCTCGATGTCAATGGCCAGTAATCCAGCGCTTCCGTAGTAAACCAGAACCGATACAGGCCGTCACTGGCTTTGATCATCGGGTTGCCGGCGATCAGCGGGTAGTCATCGAAGACAAACTTGCCGGTTAACGCCGGCAGGTAAGCGGTTACCGTGAGGAGCATCAATACGGCTGCCAAAACCGGCAAGCTCTTGTCCCCGCGCTGTTGACTCTTTTCGGTCGTCTCCATCTCTCAGCTTCCGCGGCAAAGTCTACGCCCGTGGCCATCTGCGTGACAAGAGCGCCAGGCGTTTCTGATTCAGGCTGCCCCCTCCTGCCAAGACACCCCAACGAGACGGGGCTCTTGAATGTTAGCTTGTATCCGGTGGCGCAGTACATCCAATTTCGTGTGCCACTGCCCAATTCAACCGTTTACTGAATTGCCCGCGCGCGCGCCAGGTTGCGTTGAGCTTGCACAAAATCGGGTTTGATTCGCAGGGCCTGCTCGTAGTGCTGGATCGCCTCCTGCACCCTGCCCGCCTGCAGCAAAGCATTCCCCCAGTTGTCCTGCGCCTCGGCGAAATCGGGTTTGATGCGTAGCGCCTGTTCGTAGTGCCCGATTGCCTCCTGCACCCTGCCAACCTGGAGCAAGGCATTGCCCAATGCGTAGTGCACCCCAGCGTTGTCGGGCTTGAGACGCAACACCAGCTCGAAGTGCATGATGGCGTCTTGAACGTGGCCAGTGTTCAACAGGATTCTTCCCAGGTTGTTGTGTGCCCGGACGTTATCGGGCTTGAGACGCAAAACCTGCTCGTAATATTGGATGGCCTCTTGCGTGCGCCCCAGCCTTTCCATCGCGACCCCCAAATTGTAATGCGCCTCGACATCATCGGGCTCGGCCTGCAACTGCTGTTTCCACTGTTCAATCGCTTCTTCCGTCCGACCCTCTCGCACGAGGCCGACTCCAAGGTTGTAGTGTGCTTCTGCGGCATTGGGATTCCTCGTCAGGGTATCCCGCCAGAGCGTCTCCTCAGATCGATAAACCGCCGCGCGCTTCCATGTGGCTCCGGCCAAAACCGCCAGGACGGCCACGCTTGCCACCACTCCAATCCTTTGGCCTCGTTTCCCCATTCGAAGGCAGATTCTCGAGCCAGCGGCGACGATCAAGGCGACGGGGCCAACAATGGAGTAGTATTGCCAATGATCGGCCACCAGAGAGTACCGGTAAAAACTCTGATCGAAGAACCCCAGCACGGGGAAAAGTGTTACGACAAAGTACCCCAGCCCAAAAAGCAACGGCCGGCCCCACGCGTTGCGTTTCCACCAGAAGAATAGGAGAGCGCCAATCAAAGCCACTCCCGGCACGTACGACACCCAGCGCGAGGGATCGATCTCCCACTTGGGATAGATCATCGTCAGATTGACGGGCAGCAAGGCCTTGTAAAGATAGAACCACGGCACGCAGCCGGCCGTGGCGAGACGAAAGGGGAAGCCAACCGTCCGGAGCGACTGATGCCCGCCGATTGACCGGTAATACTCATACCAGATGGTTACCAATCCCATGACCACGGACAGGACAAAAAACGGCAGGCTGTTGAGGCTGTCTTTCCCCCGCACTTTACGATGCAACCACCAGACACAGCCCAACAACACCACCGGCAGCATCACCACCGCCGTCTTGCTGAGCAGCGCCAGTAGGAATGCCGCCAACGAAAGACCGTACCAGCGCCTGCCGTTCGTTCCGTCAAATTCCAGATACAGAAGCGTCGCCACGGCGTAGAAAAACATTGAGAGCGTGTTCTTCTGCTCGCTGACCCAGGCTGCTGTGGCCACGTTCACCGGGTGAATCGCAAACACCAGCGCCGCCACCCAGGCTCCGGGAATTCGGAGTCGCTTCAGGACGAGCCAGACCAGGACCGCGTTTGCTGCGTGCAGCAACACGTTGACCACGTGATAGCCCATCGGGTTGGCGCCCCACAATCGCCACCCGAACCACCACAAACTCGAGGTCAGCGGATAGTAAGCGAATGGCGCTTCTGTCGTAAACCAGATCCGATACAGGCCGTCGCTGGCTTTGATCATTCGGCTGTCGGCGATCAGCGGGTAATCATCGAAGACGAACTTGCCGGTTAACGCCGGCAGGTAGGCGATGACGGTAAGGAGCATCAGCGCAGCTGCCAAAACCGGCAGGCTCTTGTCCGCGCGCTGTTGGTTCTTCTCGGTCGTCGCCATCTCTCAACTTCCGCGGCGAAGTCTACGCCCGCGGCCATCTGCGTGACAAGAGCGCCAAGCGTTTCGCCGCTTCGATGTGAATGCCACTCGCGCGGAAGCGCGGTTCTCAAAAAAGGAGGGAGGACGCCCCGAACAACTTCAGGACGCCCTCCTGAGGGTCTGATAACTAACAGGTCTGTTTAGTGGCGACGTTGACGGCGGACCAGCCCGACGAGCATGCCAAGCCCGGCTCCGACCAGCAACAACGTCGACGGTTCGGGGATGATTTGCTGCACCTCGAACAGGCTGGTGGTGAACGAGACGGCCGTTATGTTTGTGTTTGACGGACGGATGTCGAATGTGTCGAACGAAAGCCCGGCACCGTCCGTAGTCGGGGCCGTATCAACGTAGGAAATCGACATGCTCCCCACGTTGTTGAGACTTCCACCGATCATCGTGGAGGTAACGTCCAGATCGCCGTCGCCGCTCGGATCCAATTCCAGCGCCATCGTATACGTGTACTGCGTGCCGCTGGCGTACCCCGTGGCGCCCTTCGTACCAGTGGTCGCACCGGTGAGGTTGGTCCAATTGCCCGACGTGCCAACAAGAGCGCTGGGGGTGGAACCAAGAGCCCATCGCTTAAGCTGGAACGGTGCGGTATTGCTCAAGGTCGTACCCATGTTCATGTACGTGGTAAAACCGGTGAATGCCGCTTGGTTCTGACTCGCCCACCCGGTCGAGCGCTGGCCTGACGGGGTCTGGGCCACGGTAATCGTGAAGCCCTGGTTATTGTTGATCGCGGCTACGCCGGTCGGCGTAAATTGCCACGTCAGAATCATTTCGTCGCCCGGATTCACGAGCTTGACCGCGCTGCTGGTGCTGCTCGTGAAATAGGTGTACCACGTGGCCGAATTGGCGCCTTCGCCATTGCCAAACAAAACGTTGGCGCTGCCAACATTCGCAGCACCGCCGCCGGGGGCGGTCACCGTAATCGTACCGGAGCCAGCCCGGATGAACGCCGACTCGATGTCGCCGTAGCTATTCACCACGCCGTCATCCGAGTAAGGCGAAACACTACTAGTCGAAGTCCCGGGATAATAGTCGACCCCGGAATTAAACGTGTCGTCGACAATCAGGTTTGTCGTCTGGGCGCGGCTGGACGACGCCAGCGCGCAGACCACCAGGATTGCCGCTGCAACCCAATACAGATGTTTTATCTTCATGACCCTCTCCACTCCTTTATGTATTCCCTCGTTTTACTTGTGTGCTTGACCCTGTGAATCTCTCACACACTTCTTCTCCACATTGTTGACTGCCTACGTTCTGCCCCGCATCGGCAGGGCAAATCCCGTACTCCAAAGTAACAGCGCAGCCGCCGGGTGTTCACCGAGTCGTGAACGAAGGCATTTGTTGTTCGCTGTCATACCTTTTATTTCCGTTCGGCTGCGCTGATCGTTAATCGAATTCTCCCAATTATTATGGTGGTTCTGCCGTTACGGCGCCAACACCCGCACGCGATAGTACCGCGTGACGTTGTTGGTCGCGCCGCCAACATCCGTTACGCTGGTGACCGCGCCGGTGCCCACGCCTCCACTGAGGCTGACGTCGGCCACACCCGGGACCTGCGCGAAGTTATTGGAATAACTTCCATTGGTCCTGCCGGTCGTGTACTCCAGCCGGTTCGTCCGCGCTGTCGGCCCGCCGGAATAACTGCTGTCACCGTTGGACCCGAGGAAGGTCACAACGACGTTCGTGCCGTTCGCCTTGGCAATACTGATGATGTGCAGGTACGCCCCCTTCACGTTCCCGGCGAAGCCGGCCAGGAACTTGTTGGTGTTGCTCATCCCGGTGGCGTAAAAGTCAACATTCGGCCCGGCGCTGGCGTTAACGGTGCCGTTGGCAAAGTATTCGTTCTGCCACGTGTGGAACGGCGTGTACACAGTTACGCTCTGCGAGTTGGTGCCGCAGCCGCTGGCATTGCAGACGATCTGCGTGATGACGTAGGTGCCTTCGTTCGCGTAGGTGTAACACACGTTGTTCGAGTACGTCGCCCCACCAGGGCCGACGCTGTTGCCATCGCCCCACAGCCACTCCCAGCTCGAGATCGCGGGCGAACCGGTCGAGCAATCGCTGACGCACACCTGCAGGGGCAGAGGGGTGGTTCGGTTCATGCAAGGAAATGGCGGCGCCCCGCAGTTGGTGCAGCCGACGATCAGATCAATCTCGCCGGGCGTGTTGGTGCTGAGCGTATAGGTGTACACAGGGTTCGGAACGTTACTGATGGTGGCGGCAACAGCGAAAAAGTTGCTATTGACCAAACCGTTCCCGTAGTTCGTGACCAGATTCGCCGGATAGGTAATCAGTTTGTAGGTGTGCGGAGCCGTGAACCCGCCGGAGTCGACAAAGTTCAACGTGCCATACAGGACGAGGCTATTGGACATACTTAACAGACTTGTGGGTGGGGGCGCATCGGCCTGGCCCAGTCCAACCGCGATGGGATAAAAGTTTGTGCCCAACGTCATTTGCATGACCGCGTTCGTTACCAAGGTCAGGCTATTGCTCAGAACCAACGAGCCGACCTGGTTGCTAATGGCCGAATAACCCAACAGGTGGGTGACGGCGTTGCTGGCAGTAGTCAGGCTGCCCATAATAACGCCCCAGCCCTGAAACACGCCGAAATTGGTAATACTCCCGGTGTAGTTGGTGCCTCCACCGCCAAACGTACCACCGTACAATGCGAAGGTGTTACTGGGCGTGATCCCGACTTCCGAGATGCCATACACGAAACCGCCGGCTTGAACGGTAAACACGTTGCCTGTGGCGACGTTCAGACCGTTCCCGCCGTACGGGCAACTGCTGCAACCGATTCCCGATATCGAGATCGCGGCGGTTCCCACGACCATCGTGTGGTTGGTGCTAAGCAAAGCGCCGCCACTGTCCACGATGCCGATATTGTTGTAAGCCGCCTGGGTGCTGACCGTGGCGCGATTGCCGATTGTCATAGGGCCTTCATAGACGCTAACGGTCGCACCATCGGTCACGATAAATTGGCAGTTGCTGGTGGCCTGACTGGAGCTGCTGCCGATTCTAAACGAGCTGTTCACCGTAAGGCTTGCTGAATTCGAGACGATGAGCGTGTCGCCGTAGCTGGCGTTTGTGTTACCGACGGAAAACTGATAGCTGGTAACATACGCGTTGGTGCCACTGATGATAATGGTCCCTCGCCCCGCGCCACTGCCGACTTCCACATTCCACAATTGAACAAATCCATTGGTGAGCCACAAAGTGCCGATACCGTCGTGGCCGATGTCCGTCCCCCCGCTTGACACATAGCCTTGGGGTGCGGGAGAAGAATCCAGATAAAGGATGCTCGTGGTGTTAGACCCCTCTCCAACGGCAAGAGTTGTGTGGGGGTCGCTGGGGAACGGATTGAAGACGCCGCCGTTCAACTCCAGCGTGACCACAGCCACCGTGCCCGAGGCACTATCGAAAAAGTTGCTCGCGTCGACGATGGTATCACCGGGCGTGAACGAAACCGTGTACGTCCCCGAATTCGTAAAGTTGGCGACATCGTAGGTTCCGGCATTTATTTGGCTCGGATAGGCGGTGGCGGGTACGTTGTTACTGAGGATCCAGTTCCCTGACTCCTCCCAAATCCCATCGGCATTGGCGCCCGTCCAATAGTAATTGGTACTAGTCTGCGCCTGGCTGCTGGCGGCGGCCACACAGATCAAGCCAAGGGTCATTGCCCCGGCTCTGAGATGCTTCCCGAATCGCAACATCGAGGAAAATGCTGAAACTAAATTGGTAGGATTTCTGTACAAGGCGCGCACGATCCCTCCTGTCTGGTTTATCCCAACTCTCATGATCCTTTAGGCCCTGGCATTTTTGAGGTACCCTAGCACCCATTCCCAGTCATACACTTCTCCACCGGAGGAGGCTCTCGCATGCCTGCCCCCCTGTTTATTGTCAAATCATAACTGGGAAGCGAATAAAAGTCAATCACCAAGGTCTGTCAGTTGCCTAGCATAGATAATCACTGACAGATGACGCTCTCAGACCTGAGAAACTTCTCCCAGGCCGCTGGTCATCCCCGGATTGTAAACGGTTCGGGGGCTCCGGACGCATATGCCGGGACAGATTCGACGACCCTGTTGGGTGGTACCGGCCAGAATCTCTCCCGTTGGTATCCAGGTTGGGTTCTTCAGTGTGTCCCGATCCCCATACAGATAGAATTGTGTCAAGAGATATTATGTGTGGATCGGGTTACTCGCGAACTGCTCGTGCAACCGATTCCACGACCGCATCCTCTCCCGAGCCCTGATTCATTAAACAATCAACGTGAATTTGTTCCGTGTGCCCGGCACTCTCGATGTGGCAAACTCTTCGCCAGTTCCCGCAAACAAGGCACCGGTTGCGACGACATCTGTCGCCGTGTCATTACCAGAATCAGGTAAGCGTCACCGAGGCGGCTTTGCCCGTGCCGAACAGCTGTCTGTTTTAAAATTGTCCGGTGTCACAACGAAGGAGTCGAAGCAGTCGCACAACGCTCCAGCCCGCCGGCCCGGGACAGGTCGGTCGATGTTGCCGGTTAATAGCACTACGCCGCAGCGGCGCCACTCGTGGGGCGCGTGAGGCGTCCCGCGCAACCTCGTCGGTGCGCGTGTTCCAGAATGTGCGCGGCTCCGTCGGACGAACGTATTTGCTTGTGGCTGCGAAGCCAAATGCATGCCGCCGAATCGCCTTCCGCACAAAAACGCGGCGTTCCAGGCGGGTCTGTCCATTGTCTATCGGTGCCTAGCATCTCTAATCGCTGAGGGAACAGGCTCTCGAAATGTGGCCGGTATTAGCAGCATATTCCTTGCAAACCGCTGGGAAGAAAGTAATCTTAAGTCCATCGAGTGGAGCCAACGTGAACGTCCGGTCAAACACATGGCTGAACATGACCCGTAGAGGTGACAAGGGCGTTGTGGATGGTTTTAACACCGGAGGCGCGGCCGATAAGATGGAAATGAAGCAGTCTGGGAAGAAGGCGTTTACACTCATCGAGTTGCTGGTGGTCATCGCGATCATTGGGATTCTGGCAGGGATGTTGTTACCGGCACTGAGCCGGGCGCGGGCGCGAGCTCAGCAAGCCAGTTGCGTCTCCAAACTCAAACAGTGGGGCATCGCCATGTCCCTGTATGCCGACGATTACGGCGGCTGGCTCTACGATACCGAGCATTGGCAATCGACTGTAGGTTGGACAGATTACGCTGGCAATCAGTGCACGAACGCATACCTGCATTATATGGGGGGGTCGGCCGATGCCCAGAAGATTCTCGACATGAGAACGTGCCCAACTGTCGAAAACCAACATGGAGGATTGGCCGGTGTCTCGCCGCCGAATGCGTCGATTTTTACCTATGCCCAGTGCGCTCCCAACCTGCTACTGAATGGGCACTATCAAGCCATGCATAACGTTCCTACAGACACCTCCGCCTATTTTTACCGCATCGACATAGTTCCCAAACCTGCGGAGTTTGTGGTGTTGTGCGACGTCGCCGTTGGCAGCGGATATCACTTTACGCAAGGTTCGCTGAAAAGCGGTATTGGAAATTCGGAAATAAACGACCGGCATCTCGGAGGAATCAACATGCTCCGTGGCGACTGGCATGTGGAATACGTCGAGATCGCGGCCGTCAAAGCTGAAATAGCTCTTTCTGCGGATGAAGCCACCTGGTTCCAGGGTGATTAGCGACACCGTACTTTGTGTGGCTGGCTCGCCGATGCGCAGTGGAAGTACCATTGGCCGGATTGGCCTGACACTGGGTCGGTGGGTGGGCCGTAGCGCGGTTTTAGTCAGGGAAGCATTCTTGGCTGTTTGATTGGGGACGACAGAGTGTTTGAGCCCGACTCCAGACGCAATTCAGCTTCGATGTGGAACCGGCAAAGGCACTTGGGTCTTGCAAAATTCTGTAAATGGTGAAAGTTGGTCGTAGACTGGGGTCCTCATGATGGGAGCCAGGGAAATCCTGCAACGTCAATCCAGCCGCATGGAGCGGATTCGCTTGCCTTACGCTACGCCGGGCGTCTCGGTACCAGTTCTGGCCCGGATGCGGACAAAAATTGCGCGACAAACGTTCCCTTTGGCCACGATTGCATCCGATTGGTGCCATACCCTGGCCGGGTGCACGAAAATGAACGCCATGAAGTGGCAAACCGAGTGCTCAGTATGGGGCGCAGCATGAGCATCCAAACGCATCCGCGGCCCGCCATCTCGTTCCCCCGGGGTACACGATGCTGTCAGGCTGATTTGTCAATAGAGGGCTTCTGATGAAAATGCACATGGCAACAGGAAACTGGACCGCGGCTGGCTCCGCGAGCCGCAAGGTCGCGATGGCGATCTTGTTCTCACTGGCTGTTGCTGGGTTGGCCCAGGCCGATCCCGATTTGCCAATCATTCCCAGCCGAACCACCAACCTCGTCTTGACTGCTGGCGGGACAGACAACGCCGGAACGATCAACGGTGCCATCACGACCATCAGTTCACTCGGTGGCGGCACGGTCGAGATATCCTCGAACAGCACAGGTCCGTACTTATCCGGCCCGATTACCATGCAAAGCAGCGTCAATCTGCAAATTGACGCGGGGGCCATGTTGCAGATGTTGCCGATGAGCATATGGACCAACCTCTACGGCTCGACGACCTTTATTTTGGGCAACGGTTCGAGCCTTCACGATATGGAGATCACCGGCGGCGGTACGATTGACGGACAGGGCGCAGCTTGGTGGTCCCCGAAGTACGGCTCGCGGCCGAACTTCATCGAGTTCGACCACGCTTCCAGGATCCTGATTCAGGGCGTGACGTTGCAGAACCCGCCCACGTTCCACATCTACGTAAAAAACAGCAATGGGAACCTGACGATCCAGAATATCACGATCAACACCGTCTCAAATTCCCCCAACACCGACGGAATCGACCTGGCCTCCACGAACGTTCTGATCCGCAACTGCTACATCAGCGACGGAGACGACAATATCGAGATCGGCAGCGGCAGCAGTAGTAACTGTTCTGCTCTGGCGGCGAACATCACGGTCTCCAACTGCACCTTTGGCACCGGGCATGGCGTATCGATCGGCAGCGACACCGCCTGCGGAGTGAACAATCTGTTGGTGAGCAATTGCTGGTGGAACGGCACCGAGTACGGCATCCACGGAAAGACGGATACGGACCGCGGCGGCACGATCCAGAACCTCGTGTATCGCGACCTTACCATGTCCAACGTGAATTTCGCCATCGCGTTTTACAGTCACTACGGCAAGGTCGGAGCACCCCAGAACAGCTTCACCTTCACGCCCCAGGACGCTGCCACCACCGTGGACACCGGTACGCTCACTCCCAGTTGGCAAAACATCACTGTCAGCAATTTGACCGTGGTCGGGATCGGCGGGAATGTCGCCGGCTTCTTCTGGGGTCTGCCACAGTCGCCCATCACCAACGTCACGCTGTCCAAAGTCAATATCTCCCCCGGGACCAACACCTTGTGCATGTACGATGTCCGTGGCCTCCAGATCATCGACTCCAACCTTACCGTGCCCAACTCCAGCACGAACACATTAACCATCTACGATGCCCAATTCACCATTACCAACAGCGCGCCCAACACCACCAATACTGTGACGATTACTGGATTGGGGTCGCCGTCCAACAGCGTGCTGTCCCTGTTTAACGGGCAGGCCGAGACGACCGATGCCAGCGTGCTCGGCGCCAATCCCTTGCTCACGTTGGCCGGCAGCACGCTCACCGTGAGCAACAATGCAAGTCTGGGCGGGTCCTCTACACTGAATTACGGCTTGGGCACGAACGCCACAGAAACGATCGTGACCGGCAATCTGACGTTGGGCGGCACCCTGAATGTCGCCAACTTCGACGGCTTCACCAATACAACGTACACGTTGTTTACGTACGGTGGCACGCTGACATACAACGGGCTGACCGTCGGCACGAAGCCCAACGCGAGCTTCACGTATACAGTGTCTACCAACACGGCCGGGCAGGTGAACCTGATCGTTGCCTCCCCGTGTTCCGTCGGCGCGGCGGGCTCCATCACCGGATCGGCTTCCGTCAACGCCGGGGCTAACGGGGTGACCTACTCCATCTCCAGCGTCAGCGGCGCGACGACATATACCTGGGCTGTCCCCACCGGAGCGTCGGTCGCCAGCGGTCAGGGCACAACCTCGATTACCGTCAACTACGCATGTTCGGCCAATTCCGGCAGCATCACGGTCACGCCTTCCAACGGCAGTTGCAGTGGCACACCCGCTAATTTATCAGTGACAGTGACCGGCGTCGCGGCGGCCGGCCCCATCAGCGGACCGTCTGCGGTCTGCGCAAGTCAGGCCGGCGAGGGCTATTCGATTTCCAGCGTCAGCGGCGCGACGACGTATACATGGGCCGTACCGGCAGGGGCGACGATCACCAGCGGACAGGGGACCACTTCGATTACCGTGACCTGGGGTTCAGTCGCCGGCAGCGTGCAGGTGACGCCTTCCAATGCCAACAGCTGCGCCGGCACGGTTTCCAGCCTGTCCGTCGCGGTCATTGCCGCTCCAGGTATCACATCGAATCCATCGCCGCAGTCAGTCTGCGCAGGCGGGATGGCAAGCTTCACTGTCTCGGCGAGCGGCGCCGGGTTGAGCTATCAGTGGCAGAAGAACGGCTCGAATATTGGCGATGGCGGCACGATCAGCGGATCGGGCACGATCACGTTGACGCTTACCGGCGCGGGCACGGTCGATTCGGGGGCCAGCTTCGATTGCGTGGTCAGTGGCACGTGCAGTCCGCCGGCGACCTCCGGCGCGGCGACCCTGACGGTCAATGCGAATCCGGCGACCTTCAGTGTGACCGGTGGCGGATCCGCCTGTCCGGTTGGCGACGGCGTGACGGTCGGCCTGGATGGGTCGGAATCGACCGCGGATTACCAATTGGAAGTGAACGGCAACCCCACTGGTGCGCCGGTCGCTGGTACGGGCAGCGCCATTTCGTTCGCGAACCAGACGGCGGCGGGCACGTACACGATCATCGCGTCCAACGTTACCAGTGGCTGCACCGCAACCATGAACGGCAGCGCGAGTGTCTCCCCCGCAGATCCATTCGCCTGCTGGCAGTTGCAATACTTCGGCAGCAACAACTGCGCGCTGTGCGCTGGGAACGTCTCCTACACGGGCGACGGCATGAGCAACACCAACAAATTCCTGGCGGGCTTTAGTCCCACCAACTCGGCGGCCTACCTGCGCATCAGCAGTGTTGCGAGGTCGGGCACCAACGTCATTGTGACGTATCTCGGCGCCAGCGGCGACACCAACTACGTGCCGGGCGTCCAGTCACGGACGAACGTTTTGGATTTCACAACCGGTGGCGCCGGTGGCAACTACACCAATGGCGGCTGGCAGGACACCTTCCAAACCAATATCCTCGGTGTAGATATATCCGCCGCTGGAGGAGAGGGTACAGGACTTGGCACGGTCACCAACATGACAGATATTGGTGGCGCCGCCAGTTCCGCGACCCGGTACTACCGCGTCCGGGTCGTGCCGTAGAGACGCAACCGCGAGCGGGTGTCTGACGATCTTGCAAGGTGGAGGTAGCGTGTAAGATGAAGCGTTCGGTTACAATGATTCTTGCGTGGGTTGCCTTCCTGGCGTTGGCACTGCCCGGCCGCGCCCAGGTGGTTCTCATCCAGACCAATTGGACCTCCTCCAATCGCATGTCCCAGCGCCTCCCGACGAACTCGGCATGGTTCTGTTCCAGCTATGGGTCTCTGACGACGTCCGGCGGCGACCTGGTCATGGGGGTGACAACCAACAGCTCCGGCATGGCGCTGACCTATTTCACTCCCACCAGCAACAGTCCTCCCATCCAGTTGAATGTTGGCGACACGCTTACGGCCACGTTCGATTTCATTTTCAATCTGGTTCCAACTTCCGGCAGTGCTTCCGAAGGGTTCAGGTTTGGGTTGTTTGATTTCGCCGACGGAAGCAATGTGCCGATACGCGTGACGGGCGATGGCACGTTCAGCAGCAGTTCGCAGGGGCTGTTCGTGCAAGGCTACGCGCTGTTCGGGAAGATGTTCACGACTTTTTACGACGACCAACCCATCGACATCCGCAAGCGAACGAATATCAGCGACAACGCCCTGCTGGGCGCAACCGCCGATTGGACGACGCTGGCCAAAGATGACCTCAATATCAGCGCATTCTCCGGGTTTGCTGACTCGACCCCCTACAGCTTGCAGTTCGTCTTCCAGCGGACGAGCCTCAGCTCCCTGGTCATCGCCATCACCTGGTCGAACATGGCCACGGGCGCGACTCTTTCAGACTCGACCACCGACAATTCGGCGACCAATTTCAGCTTCGATGGCATCGGCTTCCGTCCGTCGAATGCTGCGATCGCCCCCATCAGCAACGACTTCACCCTGGCCGAGGTGCAAGTGACATCCGCCCCGTTTGCGCCGTTCATTGTCACGCAGCCGCAGGATGAAGATCTTTCCTCGGGGGAGACGGCGACGTTCACCGTCGTTCCCAACGGCACGCTACCGCTGTTCTATCAGTGGTATTACGACACCAACTCGCCCGTGGCCAACGCCACCAACACCACGCTGGTACTCACCAATGTTCAGATTGACGTTGCGGGCGGTTACTCGGTCCTGATTTCCAATTCCTACGGCTCGGTGACGAGCGTGGTGGCGATGCTGGCGGTGACGAACGTGGCGCCGTTCATCACCACCGACGTGCAAGACCTGACCGTCATTCCGGGCCAGAACGCCACGTTCAGCGTAGTGGCCGATGGTTCCCAGCCACTGAGTTACCAGTGGTATGAGAACACCAACACGCTGCTGGCCGGCGCCACCGGTTCCTCGTTCACACTGACCAATGTTCAACCCGCCGACGCCGGCACGTACTCCGTCGTCGTGAGCAACGCCATCGGCACGGTCACCAGCTCGAATGCGGTCCTGACCGTCAACACCAATCCCGTGGCCCCCTTGTTCCTGACACAACCGGCTTCCGTGAGCGTGGTGGTGGGCGGGAATGCCAGCTTCAGTGCGTCCGTCATCGGCACCACACCCATCACCTACCAGTGGAATCTGAACGGGGCGCCGGTTTCCGGGGCGACCCTGTCAAACCTGGACCTTACGAGCGTGCAGTTCACCAACGCCGGCACCTACACGCTGGTGGCCAGCAACTCGATCGGCTCCGCCACGAGTTCGAACGCGATCCTCACCGTGCTGTCGAACACGCCTCAGCTGCCGGTCATTCCGGCAACGAATTTCCTGATCACAAGCTATGGCGCGGTTGGCGACGGTTCAACTGACAACTCCGGCGCGATCCAGAGCACGATCAACGCGGCGGCCGCGGCCGGCGGTGGCACGGTCGAAATCCCGTCAGCCGGCACATTGAGCACGTACCTGAGCGGCCCGATCACTCTGTCCAACAGCGTCAATTTGCAGGTCGACAGCGGCGCGATGCTGCAAATGCTCCCCATCACCCGTTGGCCCGGAACGACGACCTTCATCAGTGCGAACGGCGTTCACGACATCGAGATCAGCGGGGCGGGAACGATTGACGGCAACGCGGGCTTTGGTTCGACGAACTGGTGGCAGAGCCCCACGCTACCCACGGCGTCGCGGCCTGATTTCATCAACATCCAGGGAAGTTCCTCGAATATACTTATTCAGGGCGTGACGCTGCAGAATCCACCTACGTTCCACATGGTGCTCAAGGGCGGCAACGTCAACCTGACGATCCAGAATCTGACGGTCAACACGCCGGGAGGCTCGCCCAACACCGACGGGATGGACCTGGCCTCGACCAACGTCCTGATCCAGAACTGTTTCATCAGCGACGGAGACGACAATATCGAGATCGGAGGCAGCAGCGCGGCGGCAGCCAATATTACCGTCTCCAATTGCACGTTCGGCACCGGCCACGGTGTGTCCATTGGCAGTGAGATTGAGGGCGGTGTGCATGACCTGCTCGTCAGCAACTGCACGTTCAACGGCACGGAAAACGGCATTCGCATGAAGTCCGATCGGGATATCGGCGGCTTGGTGCAGAATCTTCGGTATCTGGACATCACGATGACCAATGTGGGCTACCCGCTCATCATCTACAGCTACTACGATTCGTACGGAACGCCCAACTCCATCGCCCCCAGTACCGCCGCCGCGAACGGGCCGCAGCAGGTCATTACCACGACCCCCTTCTGGCAAAACATCCTCATCAGCAATCTGACCGCCGTTGCCAACGCCGGCAACAACATCACCGGCATCATTTGGGGCCGTCAGGAAGCGCCCGTTTCCAATGTGACGCTGTGCAGCGTGAACATCGCCTCCCACGGAGAAACCTTCGACGTCTATAATGCCCAGGCGATCCAGATCCTGGATTCCCAACTCACCACCGACGGCAGCGCCAATACGTTGACGCTTTACAATGCCCAGGTCATCGTGACCAACAGCGCGCCCGGCACCAATGTGGTGACGTTGAGCGGACTGGTGGTGCCACCGACGAACAACGTCCTGGCCTTCTTCAACGCGCCGGCTGGCGTCACCGCCACCAACCTTTTCGCCCCGAATCTGTTCCTTACCTTGGGCGGGAGCACACTCACCGTGAGCAATGGCCTGAATCTGGGCGGCGCCTCGACGCTGAACTTCGCCGTGGGCACGAACGCCACCGAAATCGTGGTGACTGGCAATCTGACGTTGGGTGGCACACTCAACGTGACCGATGGCGGCGGATTCACTAATGGAACCTACACGTTGTTTACCTACGGCGGCGCGTTGACCTACAACGGACTGGCGATTGGCGCGTCGCCGAGCACAAACTTCACGTACACGGTGTCGACCAACACTGCCGGACAGGTGAACCTGATTGTCGCGCTTCCGGTGGTACCTCCGGTGGCGAGTTTCACGAACAATCCCGCCAGCGGGCCGGCGCCCCTGACGGTGAACTTCTACGATACCTCGTCCAACTCACCCGCGAGTTGGGCTTGGACGTTTGGCGATGGCATCGGCACGTCAGCCATGCAGGACCCGGGCTACACGTACGACTATCCGGGTACGTACACGGTGACCCAGATCGTGGCCAACACGGCCGGATCCAGCACCAATACAGGGACCATTACCGTGTCTCCATACACGTTCGCGCAGTGGCAGCAGTTCTACGGCCTCACCGGCCCGTCGAGTGGTGGCAGCGCCTCCTACACGGGCGACGGCATGAGCAACACCAACAAATTCCTGGCGGGCTTCAATCCCACCAACGCCGCCGCCTACCTCCACATCATTAGCGTTGTGAAGTCGAGCACCAACATCATTGTGACGTATCTCGGTGCCAACGGAGACACCAGCTACGTGCCGGGCGTCCAGTCGCGGACG
>Ga0116126_1000139_pt1 | contig 61398 bp, 46 predicted proteins | sample June2015DPH_16_5_FD_89730 | JGI IMG/M metagenome (GOLD analysis project Ga0116126, IMG submission 89730) | Peatland microbial communities from SPRUCE experiment site at the Marcell Experimental Forest, Minnesota, USA - June2015DPH_16_40 | ecosystem: Environmental > Terrestrial > Soil > Wetlands...
ACGGCCGGGCGGCAATATCCTCGCCCGGCCTCGACAAGCATCGGAGGGATAGACCCGCCATGCCTTGAAAATCCAACCCTTCTTCACCGAAAATGCTTGACGCGCAAGAGAGAATCTTCCCGCGTTTTTTTGCGGGAAGGGTGGGATACCACGAACCCCAACCGTCCTTTTCTCCCCTCCATAAATGCTCTGGGTGCCACATCCTTCGCGTACTTTGCGAAGGGTGGGATACCACGAACCTCGACCGTCGTTTTCTCATCCACACAAAAACGAACGGAAGGACGCGTATCCGATGTAGAATTCTCCTGCCATGCCAACAATTCATTTCCTCGGAAAGATCATGCCTTCCTCCCACAACAGCACTACGACGTGGGGGCTCCCGACTGTCCACTTTACGCTGCCCGACATCGGCATAAGTGGTGACCTCAATATTCATGTCAAAGGTTCATCCATGGATGTTGAGTGTATCGTGGATCGTTTTGACAGGGAGAATCTGATGCACATACATAATTTCGCATATGATTTGGCCCGTGCTGCGATCAATTTAGTTGCGTTTTCTACTGGGATCATTCTAACGATTATTTTCGACCAATTTGTGGATGCGGAGGGTGTCTGTTCGCCATTCTGTAATCAAGCACCCCTCCTTGCCTCGCTGTGTACGGCCTATTCCCTGGAGGCATCTGAAACGAACTTTGGTGTTGGCGACATTGTGAAGATCATATTTACCGAACAAGCACTGTTCTTGGCTCTCGATGATCTAATCACAGCAACCAGTCATCACCATTTGTTAACAGTCAACAGCGCTCGGGCTATCGAAGGCTTGAGAAATGCAATGGCACCTCTAGGCATACCGAGAAGTCAGGCGTGGGAACTCTTTCGCACAAACCTGAACGTAAGCGAAAGTTACCTGCGCATCATAATCGATAACTCAAAATCTGGACGCCACGGAGAAACGAAGCCCATACCCGGCACCGTGACTGCTGAAATAATTCGGCGGTCGTGGATAATAATGAATCGCTTCCTCGAATTCCGCAAGAGACGCAATAGGCCATTAGAAGAAGCGGAGTTCCCCACGCTTTTGGTATAGGTCTTAATCACGATTTCAGAAACGCCGGGTGTCCCGGCCATCCATGTTGTGCTTCGATTGCACAGCTCATCCTCACACATGCGATAAATACTTGCTGGTGCTTTGAAATCCACAAATGCAACCCTTGTATACAAGGGTTGGTTCTCAATAAAATTCTACTCCGGCGTACTCATAGAATCCACCAGTTTATGGCTTTCTTTCAGTCGTGACAAAACTGTCCATGAGGTCACTAACCGCGTCAAAATCAGTGCTCGATTGATTCTTATCGTGCATAAGCTTTTGCAAGCTTGAATCGAACACCATGGCACTTTTGCTGTCGCCGTTGTGCGTCACACTTGCAAGCATTTCATTGGTTTGCCCATCTTCGAGATAGTCGTCCTGCCTGTATTTGTCTCGTGGCGTCGTCAAGTCGGCTGTACTAACGGTCAGCTTCACATAGCAGCGATTGTCCTTTGGGTTGTAGTGACTGACCTGTTCTTGGGTCAACGCATTGCCGATGATGTTGTCTTCCATAATCTTTTTCCCCATCGCTGTGCATTTGGACTGTAGGTCAAACAGTTCCGTAGCACTCGGGGTCCGGAAGGATGCAGCCTCAGGCTTTGGCTTGGGAGTCATATTGCAAGAGCATAGTGACAGCAGCAAAACGGTGGTGACAAGCAGACTTTTCATGATGGGTACCACTATACGCCGGGTGCCCCGTCCTTCGCTTTTTTCTAGTGAAGGGAGATAAACCGTCCCCGTTCGTTCCCCGAGCCGAAAGCCTGCCCTGAGAGTAGTCGAAGGGACCTCCGCCTGGACGGCCAGTCCCCCCACCGCAAGTGGCGCTTGACACTGTAAACTAAATAGTCTACACTGAGGGAATGATCGGCACCTTCAGGCACAAGGGACTTGAGGAGATTTATCTCACAGGCTCAACACGCCGGATCGGCCCCGATCATATTAGGAAGTGCATTCGCATCTTGCAGTTGCTGGAAGTCGCAAGTCAGCCGGAGGAGTTGAACATCGCCGGTTTTCACTTCCACGGCCTCGAAGGCAAACCGAAACGATGGTCGCTGCGGGTGACCGGGAATTACCGGATCACCTTCGGCTGGTCGGGCGAAACCGCCTTGGATGTCGATTTCGAGGACTACCATTAGTTGCCTGCGATTGGGAGGACGTTATGGAGAAAAAGAGTGGACTGCCACCCGTTCATCCGGGCGAGATTCTTAAGGAAGATATTTTGCCTTCTGTGGGCCTGTCCGTAACGGCGGCGGCGAAGGCTCTCGGCGTCTCCCGCCAGATGCTTCACGACATCCTGTCGGAGCGCAAACCCCTTTCCGCCGTCATGTGCATGAAGCTCTCTCGACTGTTGGGCAGCTCTCCGGAAATGTGGATGCGATTGCAGGCAACCTACGATCTGAAGATGGCTGAACAGGACAAGAAGGTCATGGAACGCGTCGTGCGGATCATACCTATACAACGAGTCGAAGAACTTCGTGCCTGAGTCCCTTTACCGGACACTCCAACCTTGACCCAGACCTAACAGTGGGAATCCGTCACAGTTCGTTCCCCGAGCCGAGGCGGCGTAGGTGCTGGACTCTGCCAGATGGCCGATGGTATGACTAGAAGTTGAGGTTGTGCGCATGGTATGGCAGGAGTGCGATGCAGCGGAAAGGTTTGAGGAGCTTCTCGACGTCACAGTCAATGAGGGTCCGCAGACTGTGGCTCGACGCGGAGTAGAGGTTGCCATCTTCGTCTCTTTCAAAGAATGGAAAGACCTGAACGCCAAATCGCGGAAATATACAGAAACCTCCGACTCCCAGGAAAAGCCTTGACGGAAACAAAACTGCCCCGCATTGGCATACTGGCAATTCAAGGCGACTATGCCGCTCATGCACAGGCGCTAGCAGAGGCCGGCGCCGAGCCTTCCGATGTGCGCAAGCCGGAGCAGTTGGCCGGCCTGGATGGGCTGATTTTGCCCGGCGGCGAATCGACCACCATGCTGAGATTCCTTGAGAAGCACCGCTTCTTCGAGGCGTTGAAAGAGTTCTGTGGCCGCAAACCGGTCTTAGGCACATGCGCCGGAGCCATTCTGCTGGCGCGGGAGGTCCGCAACCCGGCGCAGCGCAGCCTGGGAATTCTGGATGCCGTGGTGGAGCGTAACGCCTATGGCCGCCAGATCGACTCAACCATCCTGACGGCCGAAACCACTCTTCCCGGCGGGCCGCTGGAGATGGTCTTCATTCGCGCCCCGCGCATCGTCGAGACCGGCGCAGGCGTCCAGGTGCTGGCCCTCCGCGAGGGATTCCCGACGCTGGTGCGGCAGGGCGAGGTGATGGCTGCCACCTTTCATCCCGAGCTCTCTCGCGACCGGCGGGTTCACCGGCTCTTTGTCCAGATGGTAGCCGGCGCGCTTTCAAAATAGCCGGGTCCGCTTGAGTTTGTGGTTTCCCACCCTTTCGCCAGGCCGGGGTCCCCGGCACACGAACTTTGTGTGCTGGGGTGGAGATAAAACGCGAAAGGATGGGGCACGGGGCATTTGTGGCGGCCTTCCCCGGAATGAGTTCGTCCTGGCCGCATTGACTCCATTTCTTGCGAATATGAGTGCTTTCAGGCCCAAGCTGGAGTAATCTCTTCAACACAGAGGCCCCATGCCTTCCACCATTACGCATACCCCAGCGGAAACGGAACGGAAAGAGCCGGGAATCGGCGGGAAACCTCCCCTGGACCGGCGGCCGACCGGCGGCGGCGGCGGCGGGGGGGACGACGAAGGCAGGAATCAGCGCGGGGGACCGCGCGAACTGCTGCACCGCGTCCGGTTCTTCGTATATTCGGCGCTTGCGGCCGACATGCTGTTCTTTGCCGTCCTGGTGCTGTTCTTCTTCGCGCGCCAGGCGGGCATGCGCATGAATCCCCGCACCCACCTGCTGGCCGGAGACTGGCAGCCCATGTTTCTGCCGCCCATCCTCTACCTGAATACCGCGGTGCTGCTGCTGAGCAGCCTGACCATGGAGCGGGCGCGGCAAAACATCTTTCGCGAAGTGGACGTGCTGGAGGAATGGCTGGGGCTGGGCCGGCCGGCGCTTCGCCGCACGCTGCCCTGGGTGGCTGCGACGCTGACGCTGGGCGCGGTGTTTCTCACCGGACAGGCTATGGCCTGGAGGCAACTGACGGCGCAGGGTTTTGCCTTCGATCGCTGGTCGACGCCGGCAAGCTACTTCTTCTACGTGATCACCGGCCTGCATGCCGCCCATCTGATTATCGGCATAGTGGCCCTGATCCTGTGCCTGAGCGCCCTGGGCTGGCTCAAGCGCGTCGAGTACCGCCAGATTGCCGTCGACTCAACCGCATGGTTCTGGCACGCCATGAGCCTGGCGTGGCTGCTGTTGCTGGCGGTGCTGGCTGTGGGGCAGTAGCGAACGGCTATGCCGCGCGAAGATGCAGAATGGAACGCAAGCGCTCGCCAAAGCTGGGCACTACAGGGCACTCGTAATATACCTGGCGATTGAGCGCCATGAGCAACTGCACGGCCTGCAGTTGCGGGCTGTTGGAGGAAAACGGGGTGGCTTCGTAAAGGAACTCGTCGGTGAGGTATTCGATCGCGTGGCCCAATTTTTCCAGGGCGTGCCCGGCCCGGGGAGTGATGCGGCGGCGTTTGGGGCGCACATGGTCAGAGAGAGCTAGCGGTTCGGAAACCGGGATCGGGAAGCTGGTAGTCGTGAAAGCTGCCATGGCGTTTATCCTCACACCGTTCTTCGGCCATATCGTCCCATCTTTTCAGATTACGAACGTACCTATTCCCGTAAATGAACAACCAGAGATTGCGTACAAAAATGGGAATTTTGAGGGCCCTCGTTTCCAGATGCCGCGCCTATCCCCGAGGCTTGAGTTTGGCAATCTATGAAAACTCTCTCACAATGCCAAGGAATGATCTGCAAACGGCCGGGTCGAGCGATCCGGAGCCGATTTCCTGCTCCAGCCGTTCCGGACGGTCCTCGGCGCGGCGCCCGAACCCGGTTCGCCTTGACGGGATGGGGCTGAAAACCTAATCTCAAACCAGAGCATCCTGTTGAATCGGAGCCGTTGGCGGTCCCGGCGGGCCGGATGCTACCTTACCGGACTATTTCGGACTGGGCGGCAATGGTTCCCTACTACTGGCAATATCTCCCGCTGATGATGCAGATTCTTGCCGCGTTTTTGCTTGGGCTGGGGATGGTTACGGCCTCCTGGTTCGTTGGCCGGCATCGCAACACAGCCGCCAAGCTGGCCGCCTACGAGTGCGGAATCGAGGCCGTGGGCGACGCCCGAGGGCGCTTCAGCGTTCGCTTTTACATGGTGGCCGTGCTGTTCATCCTGTTTGACGTGGAAGCGGTTTTCATCATGCCCTGGGCGGTGGTCTATCGCAAGCTGCCCCTGATCACAGGCTCCCGGCTCTTCGGCTTCTGGGAGATGCTGGTCTATCTGGGTTTTGTGGGAGTGGGACTCTACTACATCGTGCGCAAGGGCATCCTGAACTGGAGCCAGGACAAGGCGGATCTCTAGGATGAGCCCAGCGAACACATTCATCGGCAAGGCGGCGGTACTCGAAGGGCTTCGCGAGCATCCGGCGGTCAAGGCCATTCTTGCCTGGAACCCGCAGGCTCTGACGGACGCAAAGTTCGACCGCAATGAGTTGACGCTGACCATTTTGGCCGAAGAAATTCGCGCCGCGGCTGAGGCCGTCAAGAAAGCCGGCTACAACTTTTTCGAGGACCTGACCGCGGTCGACTGGTTCCCTTCATCGCCACGCTTCCAGTTGAGCTACCACATTCTGTCGCACTCGTATAAGGAGCGCATCCGGCTGCGGGTGCTTCTGGAGGAGGCAAGCCCAGCCGTCGAGTCGATCACGCCGGTCTGGCCCTCGGCCAACTTTTATGAACGAGAAGTCTTCGATCTCTTCGGCGTGCGCTTCGACGGGCACCCCAACCTGCGCCGCATCCTGATGCCCGACGATTGGCAGGGCTATCCCCTGCGCAAGGACTATCCGGTGGAGGGGTACCGCTAAATGGATTCCGGCACGCCCATCCTCGAAGCCCCGGTGGCCATCGGCGCCAAGGACCAGCACATGGTCCTGAATATGGGGCCGCAGCACCCGTCCATGCATGGGGTTCTGCGCCTGGTGGTGGAGATCGACGGCGAGATCGTTCTCCGGGTCTATCCGGAGATCGGCTACCTGCACACCGGCATCGAGAAGACCTGCGAGGCCAAGTTTTATCAGCAGGTGGTGCCGCTCACCGACCGCATCGACTACCTCAGCCCGATGGCCAACAACCTGTGCTATTGCCTGGCCGTCGAAAAGCTGCTTGCCCTCGAAATTCCCGAGAAGGCGCAGTGGATTCGGGTTCTGCTGGCTGAGCTGACCCGCCTGAACTCCCATCTGGTCTGGCTGGGCACCCACGCCATGGACATTGGCGCCCTGACGGTCTTTCTCTATACCTTCCGCGAGCGCGAAGATATTCTCAGGATCTTCGAGGGTTTGGCGGGCCAGCGGATGATGACCAGCTACTTTCGCATTGGCGGTCTGGCGATGGAGCCGCCGCTGGACTTCTTCGACCGCGTGCAGACCTTTATCCGCATCTTTCCGGAGAAGATCGACGAGTATTCGAACCTGTTGACGGGCAACCCGATCTTCCGCAGCCGGCTGAAGGGCGTGGGCTATCTCACGGCCGCCGATGCCATCGCGCTGGGCGTGACCGGGCCTCCCATGCGGGCCTCGGGCGTGGACTTCGACCTGCGCCGCGATATGCCCTACTCCGGCTATGAGAAGTTTAAGTTCAAGGTGCCCGTCTCCACCGAGGGCGACTGCTGGGCGCGGTATGAAGTCAGATTAGTCGAGATGCGGGAGAGCGTGAAGATCATCCAGCAGGCGCTGGACGGCATGCCCGAGGGGCCGATCAAGGCCGACGCGCCGAAGATCGTGCTGCCCGACCGGGAAAAGATGAAGACGCAGATGGAGGCATTGATCCATCACTTCAAGATCGTGACCGAGGGGTTCGCGGTTCCGGCCGGCGAGGTCTATCAGGGCATTGAAAGTCCCCGCGGGCAGATGGGCTACTACGTGGTCTCGGACGGCACGGCCAAGCCTTACCGGGTGCACATGCGCAATCCCTCGTTCGCTACCTTGCAGGCGATAGATACCATGTGCAAGGGGCGCATGATCTCCGACCTGGTTGCGGTGATCGGTTCGATCGATATTGTGCTGGGAGAGATTGACCGATGAATCCTGAGACCATGAGCCTGTTTTCGCCGCAGTTAGCGGCGCGCTTCGACGCGCTGGTGGAGAAGTACCCGGTCAGGCGCTCGGCGCTGGTTCCCATGCTGCTCTATGCGCAGGACGAGATCGGCTACCTCTCCGACGCGGTCATTGCCGAAGTGGCCCAGCGCATCGGCATCACCGAGCTCGAGGTGCGCAACGTGGCCACCTATTACTCCATGCTGCGCTTCAAGCCGGCGGGCAAATACCACGTGCAGGTATGCACCAATATCAGCTGCATGCTGCGCGGGGCCAATGAGCTCTACGAGCGCTTCCAGGAAGAACTGGGCATCGGCCCCAAGGGCATCACGCCGGACGGCGTTTTCTCGCTCGAAGAAGTGGAGTGCATCGGGGCCTGCTGCTGGGCGCCCGCCATCCAGGTGAATTACGACTTCCATGACGAGCTCAAGCCCGAGCTTGTGCCCGGCATTCTGGCCGGTTATCGCGGCCTGGCCGGGGTCCCCAGCGATGGGTCCTCGTCGCTGGGGTGGATGGCCGGGGTCCCCAGCGATGGGTCCTCGTCGCTGGGGTGGATGACCGGGGTCCCCAGCGATGGGTCCTCGTCGCTGGGGTTGAAGGCCGGGGACGCAGAGAAGGCATCCGATGCCTAGGCTGGTCTCCCATCCCGATGAAGTGAAGATCGTCTCCCGGCGCTTTGGCCTGGGCGCGGAAAAGATCGAACGTTATCTCAAGCTGGGCGGCTACGAGGCTGTAAAAAAATGCCTGAAGCAAGGACCCGACTGGATACTCGAAGAGATGAAGGCCAGCAACCTGCGCGGGCGCGGCGGCGCGGGCTTTCCGGCGGCGATCAAGTGGGCGGCTGTGCCCAGGAAATCGTCCAGGCAGAAGTACGTGCTGGTGAACGGCGACGAAAGCGAGCCGGGAACCTGCAAGGATCACCTGATCTTTCTGCACGATCCTCACGCGGTCATCGAGGGCACGATCATCGCCGGCCTGGCCATCGGAGCCAAGGTGGGCTTTATCTACCTGCGCGGCGAGTACCGCTATCTGCTGGAGATCATGGAGAAGGCTGTCGCCGATGCCTACGCGAAGGAATTTCTGGGCAAGAAGATCTTCGGCTCGGATACTGAGTTCCAGGTGATTACCCAGACCGGCGCGGGCGCATACGAGGTGGGCGAAGAGTCGGCGCTGATGGAGTCGCTCGAAGGCAAGCGCGGGATTCCGCGCATCAAGCCCCCGTACCCCGCCACTATTGGTCTCTATGGCGGTCCCACAATCATTAATAACGCCGAGACCATCGCCACGGTGCCGCACGTGATCGAGATGGGCGGCGCGGCCTACGCGGCTGTGGGCACGCCGCACAACGGCGGAACGCGCCTGTTTTCGATCAGCGGTCACGTGAAGCGGCCCGGGGTCTACGAGCTGCCCATGGGCTACAACCTGAAAAAGATGATCTACGAGGTGGCCGGCGGCATCCGCGGCGGGCGGAAGTTGAAGGCCGTGGTCCCCGGAGGCTCTTCGACCCCGGTGCTGCTGCCTGAGGAGATCGATATCGGCATGGACTTCGACCAGGTGGATAAGGCGGGCTCCATGCTGGGCTCGGCCGGCGTGGTGGTGCTCGACGATCGTACCTGCATGGTCGAGTTTGCTCTGCGCACCATGAGCTTCTATGAGCACGAAAGCTGCGGCTGGTGCATTCCCTGCCGCGAAGGCACCGATTGGCTGAAGAAGTCGCTCACCCGCTTTCACTTGGGCTTCGGCGAAGCCAGGGACATCGACAACATCCAAAATCTGGCCGAGAACATGATCGGCCACACCTTTTGCCCCTTGGGCGACGCGGCGGCTATGCCCACGGTGGCCTTTGTGAAGAAGTTCCGCAAGGAGTTCGAGGAGCACCTGAACGGGAAGGCGTGCCCGTTTGCGAAGCATGGCGCACCGGAGTTTACGGTGGTATAAACCGGAGTCTGAATCAGGCCGAAAGGCCGTCTCCGCAGCTTCAAGACAAAGGCCGTCACGAAAGATGAAATACCGGGAATTCACACGGCTGTTGCGGAACGATGGTAGGCGGCTTATAGCGCAAGAGGGCAGCCATCAGCAGTGGGTACATCCAGCAAAAACAGGTAAAGTAACGGTAGCGGGTCATCCGAACGACGATATTCCTCCCGGAACTTTGAAAGCGATGCTCAAACAGGCAGGACTGAAATGAAAACAGAGTTTCTAGTCGTCTTTGAGGTAGACAAGAAGGGCGTTGGCGCATTCGCGCCGGATATTCCCGGCTGCTTCGCCGTAGGACCGACGGTGGACGAAACGCGGCGGCGCTATCTGGAGGCGGTTGAATCCCACCTGAAATGGCTGGCCAAGGATCATGATCCTATTCCTCAGCCCGCGACCACAACCGTCGATTTTTCGAAGAGTGCGGGCGAGACAACGTCAAGGTATTACGTTGAATGGCTCTCAATACCAATGCCCGCTGAAAAGTACCAGGCCATCTCCGTCTAAGGAAGCAAATGGCAGACGTAACCTTCAAAGTGGATGGAAAGACGCTGACAGCTCCCGTGGGAACCTTGCTGATCGACGCCTGCCGCAAGGCGGGCATCGAGATTCCGGCTTTCTGCTACTACCCAGGGCTCAGCCTGCAGGCGGCCTGCCGCATGTGCGTGGTGCGCGAGGAAAACGTGCACAAGCTGCAGACGGCCTGCACCACCACCGTCGCCGAGGGGATGGTCTTCATCACCGAGTCAGAGGAGATTGCGCAGGCGCGCAAGGCGACCATCGAGCTGCTCTTGGGCAACCACCCGCTCGACTGCCCGGTCTGCGACGCCGGCGGCGAGTGCGAACTGCAGGACATGACCTTCAAATACGGCGCGGGCGAGAGCCTGTACGCGGAGGCAAAAGAGCACCGCGACGAACAGCAGTGGTCGCCCGCCGTCTATTTTGACCGCCCGCGCTGCATCCTTTGTTACCGCTGCATCCGCATGTGCGGCGAGGGCATGGACGTGTGGGCGCTGGGAGTTCAGAACCGCGGTGTGAGCTCGACCATTGCGCCCAACGGCGTCGATCAACTGGACTGCGAGCAGTGCGGCATGTGCATCGACGTCTGCCCGGTGGGCGCTTTGACCAGCGGCAGTTACCGCTACAAGACCCGGCCGTGGGAGATGAACCACGTTTCTACGGTATGCACGCATTGCGCCGACGGCTGCAAGGTAACGCTGGGCGTGCGGCAGGTGAACGACGGAGCGGCAATCGTGCGCGCGGACAATCGCGACAAAAGCGGCATCAACGGCGACTTTCTCTGCGCCAAGGGCCGCTTCGGTTTCGATTTTGTCGAGAGCCCCGAACGGCTGACCAGGCCGCTGGTGCGCAACACAGAGGGCAAGCTGATAGAGACCACCTGGGAGCATGCGCTGCGCCTGGCCGGGGACAAACTGAAGGAGATTCGCGACAGCAAAGACGGAGCGATTGGCGTCATCGGCTCGAACCGGACCACGAACGAAGAGAACTACCTGCTGCAGAAGTTTGCCCGGACGGTGCTCAAGACCAACAACATCGACCATGAGCGCAGCACGGATTACGCGGCCTTTGCCCGCGCCCTCGCCGGACACGAAGGCAAAGCAGCCAGCCTGCGCGACATTGCAACGGCCCCGGCGATCCTGCTCGTAGGCGGCAATCCTACTGAGGAGCATCCGCTGCTGGCGTGGAGCCTGCGCACCAACGTGCGGCTGAATCGCGCCCGGCTTTACATCGCCAATTCCAAGTCCATCAAATTGGAGCGGCAGGCCAAGGCCACGCTCGAACTGCCGGAAAACGGCTACCAGGCCCTGGCCGCCTACCTCAGCCGCAACGATGCCAAGAACGAGAACGCCGCCTTCAGCAAGGCTCTGCTGGCCGAGGAGTCGCTGGTGGTGATCTTTGGCCAGGAGTACCGCGGCCAGGCCGTAGAATCGCTCGTCGACTGGGGTTTGAAGCGCGGCCCCCATTCCGGATCTGTCCGCTTCGCCCTGCTCGGCGACCACGCCAACTCCCGCGGCGCCGCCGACATGGGGCTTTTTCCGGATCTGCTGCCCGGCTATGTGCCGGTAACGGAGCCCGGCGCCTTTGCGGAGTATCCGGGTCTGCCCGCGAAGCCAGGCAAAACCCTGACGGAGATCTTCGATGCGGCCACTCAAGGCAAGCTGGGTGCATTGCTCGTCGTCGGCGCCAATCCGGTAGCCAGACTGGGCGTGGACCCCGCGGCCTTGAAGAAAACCTTCGTCGTCGTTCAGGATCTCTTTCTCACGGAGACCGCGGCCCTGGCCGACGTAGTGCTTCCGGCCGCCAGCCTCTACGAGAAAACCGGCACGGTGACGAATACCTACGGCGATGTGCAAATGGTCAAGAAGGCGGCCGACCGCGCCGGCGTGAAGCCGGACTTCGAGATTCTGGTGCGGCTGGCCGGGGCAATGGGCGTGGATGTGAAGACTCTGGCGCCCTTTGGCAAAGGCGGCGTAACGGCAGATCTTGGCCAGTCGCGCGGCGCGCAGTCCGGCGAGGCCGATCGCCACGCCGTGTGGCTGGAAGCCAATCACCTGGAGCCGAAGATGAGCCCCTTCGATCCTCTGGCCGTATTAGACGAAATTGTCCGGCTGGTTCCCGGCTATACTGTGGACCGGATCAATCTCTTAGGCGGCAACGATGTGCGAACGGAGCCAGGCTTTGTGCCGGTTACGGCTCTGACTGAGGCCTCGCCCGGACTGGTAGCTCCCGCGCACGACAGCCTGTTCACCTCCGGAACGCTGGGCCGGTACAGCCCCGCGCTCAAGGAACTTGCAAGGCATCAGGCGCACAAGTTGGAAGAAGTTGAGACGCGGTGAAATGCACAGCAAGATTCGTGGTTTCCCACCCTTTTCGCAAAATGCGCGAAAAGGATGGGGCACCCAGAGGTTATGAATGAATGAGCGAAAGCAAAGCAGGTCCTTCGACTCTGCTGCGTTTCGCTCAGGATGACGTATAGAAAAAAAGAGGCTGAAGGCACGTGACGATATTGCAGTTTTTCCTGTGGAGCCTGCTCAAGGTGGCCGTGGTGACGGTAGTGATGCTGCTGGGCGTCGCCTACACCGTGCTGCTGGAGCGCAAGCTGGTGGGCCGCATCCAGAACCGCTGGGGTCCCAGCCGCGTGGGGCCGTTCGGATTGTTGCAGCCGCTGGTGGACGGGGCGAAATCCTTTCTGAAAGAGGATCTGATCCCTGCCGGGGTTTACAAGCCGCTTTATCTTCTTGCGCCCATCATCGCCCTGGGCTCCGCGCTGGTCTCCATCGCCGTTGTTCCCTTCGGCGAACCGGGGATCGGGCCGGGCGGCGTGGATCTCTTTGAGATCTCCGACGTCAACATCGGCCTGCTGGTGATTCTGGGCATTACCTCCATCGGCGTCTATGGCATTGCGCTGGCCGGGTGGTCGTCGAACAACAAGTATTCGCTGCTCGGTTCGCTTCGCTCCTCGGCGCAGTTGATCAGCTACGAACTGGCGCTGGGCCTCTCGCTGGTGGGCGTGGTGCTGCGCGCCGGGTCGCTCAACCTGCGCGTCATCGTGGAGCAACAGGCTACAAAAGGCATCCTTAGTTGGAACATCTTCGGCGGAATGCAGTTTATTGCCTTCTTCATCTACCTCACGGCGGCCTATGCGGAGACCAACCGCTCGCCTTTCGATCTGCCCGAGGCAGAGAGCGAACTGACCGGCGGCTACCACACCGAGTACAGCTCCATGAAATTCGCCATGTTCTTCATGGCCGAATACGCCAACATGATCAACGTGGGCTGTGTGGCCACGCTGCTCTTTCTGGGCGGATGGACCAGCTTCTTAGGCGACCTGATGCCACCGCCACAGAACATCTTTGTCCATGCGCTCCTTCCCATCTTCTGGTTTGTACTCAAGGTCTTTTGCTTTCTCTTTCTGTTCGTCTGGGTGCGGGGAACGCTGCCGCGCTTCCGTTATGACCAGTTGATGAACTTCGGCTGGCGAATCCTCATGCCGCTGGCCATTCTGAACATTGTGGGAACAAGCCTTTGGCTTGCGTATCACTGATTTACAATCGGGAAAGATTTCCGAAGGAGCCTTAGCCCGTTTGCTCCACAACCCTTCCCTTTAACCGGCCGGCTTTTTGCCGGCTCTTGCCCGTACGCCAGGGACTCGATGCACCTGATCCTGTTCGTCTTGTTTGCCGGATTTTGCCTGGCCGGAGCCATCAACCTCCTGCTCCAGAGCCATCCTATTACGAGCGCCCTGTCGCTGATTGTGGTGATGACTTCGCTGGCCGTGCTCTACCTGTTGCTGGGCGCGGAGTTTCTGGCCATCGCGCAGATCATTGTTTATGCCGGCGCCATCATGGTTCTGTTCACCTTTGTGGTGATGCTGCTCAACGCCGGCCGTGAAGATCGCACGCTGGGCAGCCGGACGGCGCGCTCGGTGGGCTTTCCCGCGGTAGTGGCGATTCTGAGCGTCCTCGCCACCGCGATTCTGCGCGCGCAGGGTTTGGGCGTGGCGGGAGTATGGGGAGGCATGACCTCCACGGAAGACCTGAGCCGGGTGCTCTTCACCGAACTGTTGCTGCCCTTCGAGGTGACCTCGGTGCTGATTCTCATCGCGATTCTGGGCGCGGTTGCGCTGGCCCGTCACGATGGAGAAAGGACGCCCGGCCAATGAATTCCCTTTTCACGCAGGAGGTTCCCGTCTCCTGGTATCTGCTGCTGAGCGCGGTGCTGTTTTCGCTTGGCGTGGTCGGCTTTCTCATCAAGCGCAACCTGATTACCGTTTTCATGTCCATTGAGCTGATGCTCAACGCCGTAAATCTTTCCTTTGTGACCTTCGCCCACGAGTGGCACGCGGTGAAGGGGCAGATTTTTGTCTTCTTTGTGATGATGGTGGCCGCGGCGGAAGCTGCCGTGGGCTTGGCCATCATCATCGCCGTCTTCCGCGCCCGCGCTACTTTAGCCGTCGACAGAATCGATCTGATGAAACTATGAATGGCTCTCTCCATCTGTGGATGATTCCGCTGCTGCCCTTCGCGGGGTTCCTGATCAACGGACTCCTCGGCCGGCGGCTGCCGAAGTGGCTGGTGACCACGGTCGCGCTGCTGGCGCCGCTGGCGGCATTCGGCATTGTGCTGAATGCCGCACGGGGCCTGTTCGGAATGGGCCCGGTCTCTGGTTTACTTGCTTCCCTCGGTTTTCCTGGTTCGTTAGGTTCGTTGCCTTATTCCGAGACCTGCCCGATGGGCTGGATCAACATCGGCACGCTGCACGTGGACTTCAGCTTTGTCCTCGACCAGCTTTCGCTGGTGATGCTGCTGGTGGTTACCGGCGTGGGCTTCCTGATTCACGTATACTCGGTCGGCTACATGGGCGACGAAGAGGGCTATGCGCGCTACTTCTCTTTTCTCAACCTCTTTCTCTTCTTCATGACGCTTCTGGTGCTGGCCGGCAATGCGCTGCTGATGTTTGTAGGCTGGGAGGGCGTGGGTTTGGCGTCGTATTTGCTGATCGGCTTCTGGTTCCAGAAGAAATCGGCGGCGGACGCGGGCAAGAAGGCCTTCATAGTCAACCGCATCGGCGACGTCGGCTTCCTGATCGGTATTTTTCTGCTGCTGGCCAACTTCGGCACTCTGACCTTCAGCGAAATCGGCGCGCAGCTTGGCGCCAACCCCGGCTGGACGGGCGGCGTACTCACGGTCATCGCCCTCTGCCTGTTGCTGGGCGCGACCGGCAAGAGCGCGCAACTACCGCTTTATATCTGGCTGCCCGACGCGATGGAAGGCCCCACGCCGGTCTCCGCGTTGATCCACGCGGCCACCATGGTCACCGCCGGCGTCTACATGATCGCCCGGACTCATGTTTTGTTTGACCACTCGCCCTTCGCGCTGGGCGTGGTTGCGGCCGTCGGCGCGGCTACGGCCCTCTTTGCGGCTACCATCGCTCTGGTGCAGAACGATATCAAGCGCGTGCTGGCTTATTCCACCATCTCGCAATTGGGCTACATGTTTCTGGGGTGCGGCGTGGCGGCTTATTCCGCGGCTATCTTTCACCTGGTCACGCATTCCTTCTTCAAAGCGCTGCTCTTTTTGGCCGCTGGGGCAGTGATTCATTCCATCGGCGGCGAGCAGGATCTGCGCAAGATGGGCGGGTTGCGGAAAAAGCTGCCGGTCACCTTTGCCGTCACCACGATTGGCGTGCTGGCCATCGCGGGATTTTTCCCCTTCGCCGGATTCTTCTCAAAGGACGCGATTCTCTATGCGGCTTTTACGCAGGGCGAAAATGGGCGGGTACTGTGGTTTGCGGGCCTGGTAACAGCGCTGCTGACCTCGTTCTATATGTTCCGACTCTGGTATCTGGCCTTTCTGGGCAAGCCGCGCGGCGAGAGCGGCGAGCATCACGCGACTCCATGGTCGATGCTCGGCCCGCTGGTGATTCTGACTGCTCTCTCGATCGGCGGCGGCTGGATCAGCGGCGCCTGGATGGGCGTTGGGCGCTTCGGGGCTTATCTGGCGCCCGCCGTTGGCGCACGGGCCGCGGAGACGGGCAGCGCGCACCTGGAACTGATGCTGAGCATTGCGGCCGTTGCCGTGGCGCTGGTGGGCTGGCTGGCGGCCGACCTGCTCTACCGGCAAAAGCCAGCGCGGCCGGAGCAACTGGCCGCAACTCTTCCCGGCGGCTACAAGCTGCTGGCCAACAAGTATTACGTCGATGAGTTCTACGGCGCGACGGTGGTCAAACCGCTGCTGGTCCTTTCCACATACTTATTGGACTGGGTTGTGGATAAGGCTCTGTTGGGAGGCACGGCGTGGCTGCTGGGAGGCATTGCCACGCTTGCGGGAGCGATCCTGCAGCGCTGGCAGTCGGGCAACATTCGCTCCTATGCCGCGTGGCTGGCGGCGGGCGCGGCGGCGGTGCTGATCTTTATCGTGGTTCCCTGGCCTGCGGTGCTGGCCAGTCTTTCGGCAATTGATTTCAGCACAGTTTGGCGGGGGATTCGGTGATGACAGCGATGAACGAATCGATTCTCACGTTGATCCTCCTGGTTCCGCTGGCCGGAGCGGCGCTGGTGACGCTCGTGCCCGACCGCGGCAAACTACCCAACTGGATCGCCCTGCTCACGGCTCTGGCTACCTTTGGCCTCACGCTGCACCTGCCTGCCAACTTTATCCTCAGCCAGGGCGGCTTCCAGTTTGAGATCAACCGCGCGTGGATCGAAAAGCCAGCGATCTTCTACCACCTGGGCGTGGATGGGCTGAGTCTCTGGCTGGTCGTCCTTACCGGGCTGCTGGCGCCTGTGGGCGTACTGGCCAGTTGGAACGCGATCGCAGAGCGGCGCAAGGTTTTCTATTCGCTGTTTCTGGTGCAGCAGGCGGCGATGTTCGGCGTGTTTATTTCGCTGGACCTGATGCTCTACTACGGCTTCTGGGAGCTGTCGCTGGTTCCGATGGCCATTTTGATCTCCATGTACGGGCGCAAGAATGGTCCCAGGGCCGCGCTCAGGTTCTTCCTCTTCACTTTCATTCCCTCCGCGCCGCTGCTGGTGGCGATCCTGTGGCTCTACGCCAATACCGGCAGCTTCGACTTTGTCACGCTGCAAATTCTCATCGCGCACGGAAACTTCCCCGCAGGACCGATTTTCTGGGTCGCCCTCGCGTTTCTGCTCGCCTTTGCGGTCAAGGTGCCGGTCTTTCCGCTGCACGGCTGGCTGGCGGATACCTACTGCGAAGCGCCGGTGGCCCTGGCGATGGTCGTGGCCGGCAAGCTGGGGCTCTACTCCATGCTGAGATTCCACATCGGACTCTTCCCCGCGCAGGCGCAGGCAGCGGCTCCCTGGCTGATGGCGTTGGCCGCCGCCGGCATCCTCTACGGCGCGTGCCTGGCGCTGGTGCAGCGCGACTTCTGGCGGTTGGTTGCCTTTGCAGCACTAAGCCATCTGAGCCTGATTGTTCTGGGCATCTACGGCTTTACGTTCATCGGTTCAGCCGGAGCGGTTTACCAGATCCTGAGCCACGGCGTTGTGGACGGCGCGCTCTTTGTGCTACTGGGCACAATTTATGAGCGCTACTCGAGCAGCCAGATCGGAGCTTATGGCGGACTGGCGGGCAAACTGCCGCGCACGGCTACGCTGTTCGTCCTCACTTCTCTGGCCATGATCGGCCTGCCCATGCTGTGCAATTTTGTGGGCGAGTTCCTGATTCTCTCCAGCACCTTTATTCAATTGAGCAAAGGCTGGGCGGTTGCGGCTTCGCTGGGAGTGATTCTGGGCGCGGCTTATATGCTTTGGCTGGTGCAGAGGCTCTTTTACGGGCCGGAGAGCGAGCTGACCGCGTCGAAGCCGGCTGACGATCTCCACTTCCGCGAACTTGCCGTTGTTTGGCCGCTGGCTGCTCTGATGCTGGTGATGGGGCTGGCGCCGTCGTTCTGGCTTCCCACGATCGAGACGGGCGTGCATCTTCCGCAGAGCAAAGTATCGGCTGCTTTACCTGTGCCTCTAACCGTATTTGTGATTCCGTCTCAAGGGGAGGGCCAGCGGTGAATCCTGTTCCTGATATCTTCCGCATCCTTCCCGAGGTCGTACTCACGCTGACCGGCGTGGGGGTGATGCTGATCGATGCTTCGCTGCCTGCCGGATGGGCGCGCCGTTCGCTGGGCTGGGTGGCGGCGCTGGGAACCACGCTGGCTCTTTGGGCCAGCCTTTGGCAGCTCTCTTTGCCGGTAGGGACCGCTTTCTACTCGACCGTCGAGACCAGCCCCTTCACAATCTTTTTCCACGTGCTCATCTGCGGCATCGTGCTGGTGGCACTGCTGCTCTCGCTGGATACCCTGCCAGAGGAGAGCCATCACCAGGGCGAGTACTACGCGCTGATCGTCTTCGGAGCGGTGGGCATGTGCCTGCTCACCGGCGCGGTCGAACTGCTGGTGGTCTTTATTGCTCTGGAAATCTCATCCATCTCCACCTATATTCTGGCCGGTTACCTCAAGAACACAGGCCGCGGACCGGAAGCGGCCATCAAGTATTTTCTCCTCGGCTCTTTTGCCACCGCGTTCCTTCTCTACGGCATCGCGCTGATCTTTGGCGCAACCGGCGCCACGCAGATTTACGAGATCGCCCGCCTGGCGCCTGCCGCGCAGAATCATTCCTTCATCCTGGCAGGCCTGGCGCTGATGCTTGTGGGCATTCTATTCAAGGTATCGGCCGCGCCCTTCCACGTGTGGACGCCTGACGTGTATGAAGGCGCGCCCTCGCCAGTGGTGGCGCTGCTCTCCACGGCGCCCAAAGCCGCGGCCTTCGCGCTCCTGCTGCGCGTGGTTTACGAGATGCTGCCCTCCCTGCGCGGGCTCTGGTCGCCGCTGCTTTGGATCGTGGCCGTGCTTTCGATGACCGTGGGCAACCTGGCCGCGCTGCGCCAGGAAAACGTGAAGCGGATGCTCGCCTACTCCTCGATCGCCCATGCCGGTTACCTGCTGGCGGCCTTCGCCGGGCTTGGAAACAGCGGCATTGCCGCCGCCAGCTTCTATACCGCGGCTTACGCAGCCATGAACGTGGGCATCTTTGCCGTGATTACACTGGTGAGCGGATACGACGATAAGCTCCCCTTGGTGGAGGATTTTCGCGGGCTCATTTACCGCTCGCCTCTGCTGGGCAGCCTGCTGATCTTCTTCCTGGTCTCGCTGGTCGGAATTCCCTTCACCGGCGGATTTTTCGGCAAGTTCTATTCCTTCTCGGCGGCGGTTGACGGCGGAGCGGTGTGGCTGGCCATCATCGGCCTGCTGAATTCGGGATTGGCGGCAGCCTACTATCTGCGGCTGGCGCTGGCGGCGGCGCAGCGCGGAGGCGGCAATAACGCAGAGGCTGCGGCTCCCGCTCCGCAAGTCGGCGTAGCGGTGGGCGCGGCCCTGCTGCTGGCGGTCGCCGCCACGCTGATCCTGGGCATCGTGCCCAACGAAGTGCTGCGTGCGGCCGAGGCAGGGGCGCACACGCTCGAAGCGCCTCCCCTATTGACCGGCACTCCTGGAATCAGTGTTGTGCAGGAACCAAAGCCGTAACGCTTCTGGCCTGGTCTTCTTGCGCTGCTCGCGCCAGCAGATTCTTGTAAAACCCTGTGGCCAGCCCCAGGACTCGTTCAATCGCATAATGTTCAAGGACCCAGGCGCGCGCGGCCTCGCCCATGCGGCGGCGCCTGGCAGGATCGCGGAGCAACTTGAGCACTGCCTCACTGATAGCCTCGGGATAGCCGGGCGGGATGAGCAGGCCGGTAACCTCGGGCACCACCGAGTCGCGGGAGCCTGTCGACAGCGTGGTAATAACCGGAATGCCCGTTGCCGCAGCCTCCAGCACGACGTTGGGAAAGCCCTCCCGCCAGGTGGGCAGGACCATCAGGTCCATGGCGCGGTAGTACGGCGCCGTGTCGGCTACAAACCCGGTGCAATGAATGCGCGGATGGTTTTCGATGCGGGCGCGCAGAGCGGCGCTGAGCGCATCTTCAGAGGCATCGAACCAGCCTACCAGCAACAGGCGCGCATCCGGCGCCACCTTCAGAATTTTGTCGAAGGCCTCGATCAGCTCAGGCAGACCTTTGTCGCGGGTCAATCGCCCCACAAAACCCACCACGGGAGCTTCGCGAGGAATGCCCAGCCGGCCTTGCACGTCGCTCGGGCCAGGCGAGAAACGTTCCACGTCGACCCCGTTCGAGCTGCCCTCCCCGAGCAGATGCAGTTTCGCCGCGGGCGCCACGCCCAGCGCCAGCGCTTGAGCACGCATGCTCTCGCTGTTGCACAGCACAACCTGCGCGCAGGCTGCGGCCAACCGCTCTGCTGCCAGCAAAATTAGGCGCTGGAATCCGGTGGAGGTTTCGAGCTTGAGGCCGCGCAGCATATAGATCCGCCAGGGCACACCGCAAAGCATGGCTGCCAAGGTTCCCAGCAGTCCGGCCTTGGGGGTGCTGAATTCGGTCATCTCCGGCCTGAGCCGGAGCAGCAGCCAGCAGAGCCGCGCCAGCGACACAAGATCCGCAACGGGCGCGATCTGCCTTTCGATGGGGATGGCAAACGCCTCAACCCCTTCGCAAGCCGCTGTGCGATCCAGCAATTCGCCGGGGCTTGAGACCAGGGTCACGCGAAAGCCCGCTTCGCGCAGCGCGCGCAGACGCCCGGTGAGATTCAGGCAGGTCTGCGCATGGGTGATGCCCACCACGATGTGGGGCTGCGGCGGCGTTGAGCGATGTTGCCGCTCAGAAATGAGTCGAGGCGCTCTGGAAACAAACATAGGCCGACGTGCTCTCCGGCAATTTCCTGACCATTCTGGAACTTGTCAAGAATTAGCCTTCAACGCAGTGGCGTAGGCCTGTCATGGTTTTAGCCATGAGAAAGCTCAAATCTAATCAAAGGGGTATGACCCTTGTAGCCTGTACTGCAGGTATTTTTTTGACGTCCTGATCCATGTTGTGAAAGAAAGTAAAAATACTGTACCAGTTTTGCACAGTTTGCGATATGACAAAATAATACAAAGCACTTGATAATTAACATATACTCACTTTTTTGTGGAAAAACCCCTGAATTTCTTGTGGAAAAGCCCATGACTGAACGTCCCAGGGTTCTTTTGCTGATTCCGCATCTCGGTGGCGGCGGAGCCGAGCAGGTGACCGCACTCCTGGCGCGGGGCCTCTCTCAAGAGAAGTATGAGCTGCACCTGGGGCTGGTTACGCAGGCGGACGCTGGTCCGGACTATCTGCGGCACAAGTTGAAATTGCACGCTTTAGGCGCCAAAAGAGTGCGCGCCGGAGCCTTTCGGTTGCTCAGGTTGGTCTGGCGGCTCAAACCGGACGTGATCCTGTCCGGGATGGCGCATTTGAATTTTCTGGTGCTGATGCTGCGACATTTTTTTCCGCCAGGAACACGTGTCCTGGTGCGTCAAAATGGAACCGTTTCCGCCTCACTGGCCTTTGGAGACCTGCCCGGCTACACCCGCCTGTTTTACCGGCTGCTCTACCGCCATGCGGACCGCGTGATCTGCCAGACCCCGGCGATGGCCAAAGACCTTGCCGGAGAGCTTGGGATTCCAGAGGCGCGGCTGACGGTGCTGCCCAATCCCGTGGATGTGGATGAGATTCGCGACGCAGTCGGCGAAGATCCAGGTCTTTGGACTGGTCCGGGCCCGCATCTGCTGGCGGTGGGCAGGCTCTCCCGGGAAAAGGGCTTCGACCTGTTGCTGCAGGCGCTGGCGACCGTGCGCGAGCGCTTCCCCTGCGCCGATTTGGCGATTGCCGGCGCCGGCCCGGAAGAAGCAGCCTTGAAGGGTCAGCGCCGCGAGCTGGGGCTGGATGCCGCCGTTCATTTTGCAGGCTACGTCGATCGACCCTCAGCGTACTTTCCGGGCGCGTCGGCATTTGTGCTCTCGTCCCGGCACGAGGGTTTGCCCAATGCCCTGCTGGAGGCAGCCGCCGGCGGCTTGCCCATTGTTGCGTTGCCCACCTCGCAAGGCGTGGTGGAGCTGCTGCGCGGCGAACCCGGTACGTGGCTGGCTGAGGAAATCTCCTCCGCGGTGCTTGCGGCCTGTCTGCTTACCGCACTCAAAGTCCTCCGGCCTGGTGAGCGGTTTGCGCACGGTTTCATTGAGGAGTTCAGAATCGACCGCGCCATCCATGCCTATGAAGACCTGATCGACACGACTCTCAAGCGGAGGCAGCCATGAGCCACGTAGCCCTGGTCATTCCCGGCCTTGACCGGATTGGCGGCGCGGAGCGGCAGGTCATCCTGCTGGCCAGGGGTCTCTGCCAGCGCGGCTGGCGAGTGAGCGTGGTGGCGCTCTCAGGCACCGGCGGCGATACAGCGGCCGAGTTGACCGGCGCGGGCGCAGGGTTCCTGAGCCTGGGAATGCGCAAAGGGCTGGCCGATCCGCGAGGATGGATTCGCTTCCACCGCTGGCTCAGGCAGGAGAAGCCGGACGTGGTCCACGCTCACCTGCCCCACGCGACCTGGCTGGCTCGCTGGTCCAGGCTGGCCGCGCCGTCGCGGGTGTTGGTGGATACGCTGCACAGCTCCTCCACGGGTACTCTGGGGTGGCGGCTGGGCTATCGCTGGAGCGGCTGGCTTACAGACAAAGTCACTGCCGTGAGCCAGGCCGTGGCAGAGGCATACTTCTTTGCCGGAATGACCTCAGCGGACAAACTTGCCGTGCTGCCCAATGGCGTGGATGTGGAGGTGTGGCGGCCGGATTCGGCAGTCCGGACGGCCATGCGCCGCGAACTGGGTCTGGAGGACGAGTTTCTGTGGTTCGCCGCCGGACGGCTGGACGCAGTGAAAGACTATCCCGCGCTTCTCTCCGCTATGGTTCACGTGCCGAAGACAGCTAGGCTTGTGATCGCCGGCAGCGGATCTCTCCAAAGCGAACTGCAGCGGCTGTCAACGCGCCTTGGTCTGGACGGCCGGGTCCGTTTTCTGGGCTTTGAGCCGGATGTGCGCCGCTGGATGCGGGCCGCGGATGGATTTGTGCTGTCGTCCCTCCGGGAAGGACTGCCGATGGGTCTTCTGGAGGCCTCGGCCTGCGCCTTGCCTGCTGTGGCAACCGATGTTCCCGGTACCCGCGAGGTCATCGTCGATGGGAAGACCGGCCGGCTCGCCCTGGCCGGCGATGCTGCCGCCCTGGGAGAGGCAATGACCCGGATGATGCGAACCCCACCGGAAGAGCGCCGCACGATGGGCGAGCGGGCGCGACAGCATGTGATGGATCGCTTTAGCCTGAAGGCCGTGCTGGACCTGTGGGAGTCGCAGTACGGTGAGCTGCTCAAGCGGAATCCCAAGCCAATCCGTTACGGCCGAGCGGAATGAGCCGGTTGGATTGAATCAATGTTCGATGCGGCGGGATGGGATTCCAACAGATGCGTACCAGGAGTATAGCCAGAGGTTTCGATCTCCATGCGGCACTTCAATAAAATTAGCGTATCTATTAGTACGGCAAAGACTTAACTACTGCGCGACTATCTGAACCTGCGTGACAGCTTCTTCCTCATCCTGGATGCGTAGGCGCGACCCAGCGCGAATACTTCGTACAGCCGTTCGGCTGGTTCCAGCGCCGCAGGCTGGAACGCGGCCAACACGCGGTCCACGGAGGTGAACTGCGCGGCATGGCGGTCGAGGAAGGCGCGCAGCCTATTGACCTGCATGCGGCTTGCTGTATTGCTGTGCACGCAGATGGTCCAAAGTCCCGCAGACTTCTCCTCCGGCGCCCAAAGCTGCTGCGGAATCCAGGTGAGGCCGCCGCGGGTAAAAGGCGCGCGGGCGAAGCCGTCGGAGAGCACTTTGATTCCCTCCTGGCTGAGGGCCCGGAGCGTGCTGCGATCAAAGCCGTGGCGCGGCGCAACCCATATGCGCGGGTTGAGCCCGTGGCCGCGGAGAATATCGAGCCCCGCGTGAATCCACTGGCGCTGGGTCTCCTCGGCAACGCCGGCGAACTCGCTATGGCGGTGCAACGGCACCAGGCTCCTGCCTTTGCTCATGCAGAGATGCTGGAAGCCGTGCAGGGCGATCGTCGCCCCGGCGGCTTCCAGACTGCACATGCGATCCCAGAACTCCGGGTCCGGCGGCGAATGCTGCAAATCGTAGTCGCGATTGTCGGGAACCACGGCGAGAATGGGCCGGATTCCATACTCTTCAATCAGCGTCAATAAACGCTGCAACCGGGTGTGCGAGACAGTGGGGCAGAGATCGTCGAAGCGAAGAAGATATTGAGCCGGCCTGGGAACCATGACGCTGCCTCCGTTGCACCTTTATGCCCTGGTAATCGTGTGCCCTTCTTATCGTCAGATCATGCTTCCGTTTTTACACTTCTTCCGCTATCGCTCGAGGGAGAAGCTTCCAGGACCAATACCAAAGGAAAAAGAACGTGCTCACGGCCCAAAGAGAGCTGGCCAGCGCGATACCGGCAACGCCGAACCAGCGCATCAGGATGAGGTTTAAAACAACGTCAAGGATGAGATTAATCGTACCGCAATAGAGAATCAGATCGGTACGGCGCATGGCAACAAGAAACCGGTAAAAGACCCGGCTGGATACGAAAAAAGGAATCTGAATGGCATACATGGCCAGAACCGGCGTAACCACGGCCGTATCGCTTGGTCTAAAGGCGCCGTGCTGGAAGGTGATGCGGATCAGCAGGTGCGAACCGGCGATCAGCGCCGCCGCGATAGGCAGGGAGACCAGCGCGGTGATGCGCACCCAGGTGCGCAGGGTGTTCCGGCATCCGTCCCAGTCCCGGTGTGCGACCATGCGCGAGAAGTGGGGCACCACTGCCGTTGAAACCGCCCCGGCCACCAGGCCAAGCACGACGCTCACAAAGCGGTAGGCATAAGCCAGCGCCGAGACGCTCCCCGAGGGCAGCATGGCGGCCATGGACTGATCCACCAGCAGGCCGCCCGAGGCCACCACGCCGCTCAGCAGAACGGTTCCATATTGATGCGCCACCTCGCGGGTGGCATCGGTTGTTCCATGCCAGCGCAGGCGGAAGCGGTATCCGTGACGGTCCATCATCACGGCAACCAGAGCCGCCTGGACCAGCGCTCCGGCCAGGCTGGCGTAAACCATGGCCCAGACGCCCACGCGTCCGCCCAGCAGCAACGCGCCGACGATGACGGCAGCCGGGGTTGCCACCGGCGCCAGCGCGGGCCAGGCAAAACGGTCAAAGGTGTTCAGAACAGCCGTGCAGTTGCTGGCGATACCGGTGATCAGCACCACGGGCAGCAGCCCGTAGAAGAGACGGATGGAGAGGTCCAGCTTGGCAGCGGGAAAGTGCGAGGCAATTACCGGGAAGAAGCCGCGCGCGGCCAGAGCCATGACGGCCGAAGCCGCCCCCAGCAGCACGCAGGTCCACAGCATGGCGCTGGATAACAGTTCCTGGGCGCGGTCGTGACCCTCCTGTTCCCTCACCTTCACCAGTGTGGGCACCAGCGCCTGGTTCATGGACTCGGAGATCAGGTTGACCAGCAGGTTGGGGATCAGGATGGCGGCGACGAATGCATCCATGGCGTCGGAGCGGCCATAGACCCCGGCAACGGTAAATTCCTTGAAGGTGGCGACGGTTTTGACCAGAATCCCCGCGGCGGTGACCGACGCCGCGGCGCGGAAGATGCGGCGATTGACGCTGCCGCCCTGGAACAGCCGCGCGATTTGGGAGATGGGATACATAGGGTTGGAGGTACCGGCCAGTCTATCAGTCTATTGGGCAGACTCCGGGGCCGGCGCAAACCCGGCAGCATGGGCGAGGTCCGGGAAGCAGGCGGCAAGGCGTTCAGGGTCATCGACGACCAGCCGCCCGGCGAGCGCAATCAGAGCCAGCAGCAGCCAGGTGGTGCGGTTCTCCTCCACCGTGGCCACCAGCGAAGTGACGATCCAGACGGTGAACTCTGTGGCCAGAGCCAGGCGCAAAGACCCATGGGTTGCGAGGATCGACCGCGCGGCCAGCGCCACAATGGCCACGGCCAGAAAAAAGGCGCACAGCCCACCGCCGACGAGGATGGAAAGAGCTGTATTGTGAGCCGTATCGAGGGGGTTCATCCCGGCAGCGGCGACAAAGGAGCCCGCTCCTGTGCCGAACAGCGGCGCATGCATAAAGGCATGCCAGCCGGCGGTCCAGATGTTCCACCGCTGATTCAGATTGCCCCCCTGAAGCTGCTCGGGGATGGTGGCCAGGCGTTCCAGGGTTTCATGGGGAACGGTAAACCAGAGAGCGGCAGCGATGGCCGGCAAAGCGAGGGTCCCGGCAAGTACGCGCCGGGCGTGGCCGCGAGCCAGCAGGATGCCGCTACCCGTCAGCGCCACCAAGGCCGCCAAAAACCCTTCGCGAGAGGCTGTGAGCAGTACGGCAACCAGGCCCAGCGGCAGATAGCCCAGCGCCAGCAGACGGGCAGGCCAGCGGCGCTCGCTATTCAAGAGCAGCGCCGCCAGGGGAAAACCCAGGTCGAGAAAGCGGGCTACGTCGTTGGGGTCCTGCCCGACGGCGACAAACCGGATCTGGCCGGCGGCAATCGCCGCCGGCGAAGCAAAGTTAGCCACGGTCAGCGCGGCCAGTACGCAGGAGCCGGCCACGTAGGCGCGCAGCAGCGCGCGCAGGTCGCGGGGGCTTTCAGCAAACTCCCAGACCAGCCAGACGATCATCATCTCCTGGAAGTAGGCGCGCATCTTCTCCAGAGTCGCTAGCGGATCGATGGTCCAGAAATAGGTGCAGCAGAACCAGAGGTAGAAGGCCAGTACCAGCCACTGCATTAGCCCAGGTGTGCGCATGCGCCCGGCCTGCAGAACAGCCGGAATGGCGACCAAAAGCAGCAGCAACCCCAGGATGCGGGCGATGTTGCCCAGCGGTTCGCCCAAATCCAGGGAATACTCCCACGGAATGGCGAATGCGAACAGCAGCAACAATCCCCAGGCAATTTTCCGCATCGGCTAATACCTCTGCGAATACACCAGGGCGGAGTAGATGCTGACGCCCATCGCCGATTGAATGGCTGACTCCATGGTCCTGTTCCACAGGTTCTTGGCCATGGAGTCGGGAACATAGAGAATGTCGCGGTCGTAGACCGGCTGATCGGGCTCCTGGCCGTGCAGCATGCGCTTCAGGTTGAGGGTGGTCATGGTGCGGCCGCCCTTCTGTTCGCGGATGAGCAAGGCCTTGCCGGTAGCGGCATTCAGGCTCGGACCCCAGGCCATGGAAAGCGCCTGCACCACCGTGAGCCCCTGCGCTGGATCGACCGGAAATCCACCTGGGCGGATCACATCGCCAACCACGTAAACCAGCCCGGCGCGGCTCACCTGAACCGTATCGCCGGGGGACAGTTCCGGGTTGTGATCGGAGTTGGTGTCGGTTGCGCCGGGGTCCAGCACCACCGGATGCGGCGTTTTGGGGTCGTTGCGGTGGTAGATGTTCACCAGGCGGCCGGCACTGGGCGCGAGGCCAGAGGCGGCTGAGATCAGGTCCAGCAATCGATGGTGGAGGGTATAGGGATAGACTCCCGGGCGGGTGACCTCGCCCAGCACGCTCACGTCCTGCCCGGCGTAGGCGGTCACCAATACAGTGACCTGTGGATGGAGAAGCATGCCTTTGGCCACCAGCGCGGCTTCAATGGCATGCGCGGCGGTCCGCTCGTCCAGCCCGCCCAGCTGCACCTCGTCGATCATGGGCAGGGTCACCGTGCCTGCCGGGGAGACGCGCACCGCCGAATGAAACTCCGGAGTGTGGTACTCCGAGATATCGAGAAAGTCTCCGGGAGCGATGGGAGCCGGCATGGGAGACGCGGAAAGCGTGCCTGCCATTGGCGGCATCCCGGCCTGGTTTGCGCCCTCGGGGCTGTTCCACACCGCGGGAGCATCCTTGGGATTGGGCTGGACTTTCGTATCCTGCGAAAAAGGAATACGGGCCACGCCCGTGGGCAGGCCGTCGAGGGCGGGCGTGGGCGCCTGTGCGCTCCCCATTGCGCCGGCCAGAAGCACCGCCAGCAGCGCGGCAACCGTACGAGTAGATGTGCCAAGCGATTCGAGCAAGAACGCGCCTCCCACTGCCAGCCAGAGCCCGGCAAAGAACGTGATGGCCATATAAAGCGGCAGATCCGGCGCCACCGGCTTGACCGGCTTCCGGGCAGGGTCCACCACGGTGATATTCGAGCTGCGAACGCCAGCGGAAAACCCGGCCTCCTCCACCTTTTCCAGCACCCGCAGATACAGCTCGTGGCTTCGGTTGGCCTCCTGCCGCATATCCGCGTATTCGGTGGTGGCCTCGTTCTCCTTCATGTCTTCGGCGGTGTGCTCGTCCAGGCTTTTTCGCGCCAGTTGCTCACGATCGGCAGCCGTCTGCCATGCGCTCCTGAACTGATTCACAAGTTTGGCGTCTTCGGCCGCGACCTGCCGGTCGAGATCCTGCAACTGGCCGCGAATCTCCACCACCCTGGGAAAGTTCGTCCCGTGCTCGATGCTCAACTGCGCCTGTTCCTGGTCCAACTGGCTGTGGCGGGCATGGAGTTGCTGCAGCAATGCAGTGGCAAAGTTAACGTTTTCGTTCTGCAGGTGGGGATCGGAGGCAATGACCAACTCGGGATTGCCCTCGGAGGCGGCGCGGTACTCAGCCTCGCGCAGAATGCGGTCGCTGGTGGCGACGACCAACTCCCGGCTCAGCTCGTCGATCTCCAACAAGGCCGAGGTGTGCTGGGTCTCGCCCTGCTGCCCATTGGCCAGCGTCTCCGGGGCGGAGAGGATGCCGTGCCGGCTCTGGAATTCCGCCAGGCGATGCTGGTCCTGCTCGACGCGAGCCTTGAGATCTTTGAGTTGGCTCTCAAGCCAGTTCGAGGCCTGAGCGGTCGCCTCCATGCGGGCCTCGCTGTCCTGCTCCCCATAGGCGCGAATCAGGCCGTTCACCACGGCGGCCGAGAGCGCTGCGTCCCGGGAGCGAAAGCGAATCTGAATCATCAGCGTGCGCGGCAGGGTCTCGACGTGAAGTCGCCTCTGAAATCTCTCCAGCAGCCAGGCCTGGGCGTCGCTGTCAGCCTGCTCGGGGCTGAAGCCGGGAAAACGGCGCGCAAAATTGCCCATAAAGCCGGGCGCCTGGTAGAGCTTGAGTCCGGTGATCACCCTCCAGGCCAGTTGGTCGCTGCGAAAAACATTGGCCTGCGTCTCAAGCTGGAGCGGCGTTGCCAGCGAGGAGGCCGCAACGGAGGACTCTCCAGCGTCAAGGCTGAGCGAAGATGCCGGCGAGGTGCGCAACGCTACCCTGGCGCTGGCTTCGTACTGGTTGGGGGCAAGGAGGCAATACAGAAGGCACAGCAGCAGCAATCCCCCCAGCACGGACGCAACCATGCGGCGGCGGCGGACCAAAACCTCCCAGAGAGAGCGCAGGGAGGTGGAGGAACTGTGCCGGCTGAGGTCCGCCCTGGACCGCGCATCGGGTTCGTAGGGTGAATCGTGCTGGAGTGCGGGTGCGTCCTGCAAGGGGCGGGAACCTCAGTCCCATGAGCCCTCACGCAGGGCTATCCCTGCCGTTCAAGACGAAAACCCACTGCGGAGGAAATTCACGCCATTGTGCTTCATTGGAAGCAATTCGTCAATAGAGTCCGTCACTGAAGAAAGCGAAGTGTGGATAAAAGCCGGCAATGGTCTTGGCCGAGGGTCTGCCTAGACTCATCCGCCCCCGGCCCGGTACCACTCCACGGTGCGGCACGGATAGCGAAATCGCTGGATTTATAGTGCGGAGCCAACTGCGGAAACAGTGCCGCACTTCAGCGGTGGCGCCTGGCCGAACTCGCCTGGGCAGCGTCAATCTGGTATTGGACGATGCGCGTGTTCCAGATGCAGCGCGTGGCGTCGTTCGACCATTGCTGCGTCGTCCACAGACTGGCGCCATCGAGCGGATCGAGCGCGGTAAGGACGCCGACAGCGTTTCCGATAGTCGCCATATTTCTGGTGTTCAGGCACGTAAAGGGTTGCGTGCCGGAGATGATCGTGATCGGGCCTTTGAATGTGCCGGGAGGATCACTCTTTCCGTGCGTCCAGAGCAGCAGGGAGAGATCGGTGGTCGCGGTGGACGAATCGGCCACGATGCCGACGTTCCCCGCCGCATCCACTCCAACGGTAGCAAACTCCGGGTTGAAGCTGGCGCCGGAAATCTTCGCCGTCTGGCTGACCACGCACGCCGTTGCTCGCGAACAATCCAGGTCGGCCCAGAACATCACATTGTTGGCGTCCGTCCCTTGCGATCCGCACCCACTGGTGCAGGGCCCCGAGGTCAGTACGACCTGAAGATGAGAGCCGAATTGAACCAGGTTATTAAGCCGGTGACTCTCGGCGACCCTTAGCGCGATTGCGTCGTTCCCAGCCTGCGGAATGGAACCCGACTGACCGCAGCAAGGCTTGCTGTACAGCCACTTGTCTTCCGTCGAGCCGACGCCGGTCTTGATCTCCTGCTCGCCATTGGTGTTGTAAGTTCCCGTGGCTCCATTCCATGTGAACGTGTCTACAACCCAATGGAAGGGGAAGTTCTTTGAGTTCTGGCACCCGCCTAACGTTGCCCGGTCGCAGGTCTTGGACGCAAAGAACGCCGGAGCGGCTGCCGGTTTGGATCGATTGTGGTCAATTGCCGGGTATACGTCGAGCGGCAGGTTGTGGACGCGATTGATGTGTGCGGGTGCGATCCCCTGGGCGACCGCTCGAACTTCGGCCGACGGTATAGCGAAGCAGTCGTATGCGATGCCCGGGATTGTATGAGGATTGTCGTCACCGGGATGAACCGCGCAGACGTACACACCGTTCTTGTCGTAGCCAATGTGGATGGAAGGATCCAGGCTGAGGCATGGGCCTCCCTGCAGGAGGGATAGACTCCGCCCCACGAACCCATGGGGTCAGGCGATGCGCTGACCAGCAGTGAGTCGTTCTGGCCTGTAACGGTGATGATCCAGCGGTTGATGAATTCGTCGTAGACGATGTGCGGCTCGTACGGTCCTGGCGGGGTGGTCGAATTCTGCATGTGCGGGATAAAGCTTACCGGATTCAGGCCCGCGTTGCGGATGAATGTGGTCATTGGGATGGAACGCAGCAGGCGGCCATTGGTTTTGTAGACACGAACGTTCTGCCACGTGACCTGCACAACCAGCTTGCCGTTGGTGGCCACATCCATCTCCGGTCGATCACAGTGGGTCACGCCCGACTCGCAAGTGGCCAGACCGGGGCCTTTGTCACCGTCGAACGAGCGCACGACGGTCTGCGCGGACGCCACTGCAGCAAGAAAAAGCAGGCACAAGGCGATGGGCAGCCCCCGCAGAGTGAGAAATTGGCTATTGCAATTCATTGTTCAACCTCCTAAAAGCAGGGATCGGGCTTCGAATTTGGCGCCGTCCTTCGAGACGAGAACGAAGCATGCGACGCATTCGAACGGCAGGCACTAGAACTGGTTGCATGAATGCTACTCGTTCTGGGGAATGTCCCTCAGGGGCTAAAGCCCCAGATTTTATGAGCCTGTTACGGCACGACTAAAGTCGTGCCCTTTCAAAACCTTGTTGTATCATTTCAAAACCTGGTTATAACGTTTAAAACCTGGTTGTAACGTTTCAAAACCGGGTTAATGCAAACAGTTCTACTCTCCTCCGCCTCCGCTCCGGTACCACTCCACGGTGCGGCGCAGGCCTTCGCGGAAATCCACGGTCGATTCGTAGCCCAGCAGTTCCTCTGCCAGTCGAATGTCGGCCAGCGAGTCGCGAATGTCGCCGGCGCGCGGCGGGGCGTAGGCCGGACTGCCGCTGTAGCCGGTCAGTTCGCGCAGAATCTTGAAGATTTCGTTGAGCGTGATGCTTGAGCCGGTGGCCAGGTTCATCATCCGCCCGGAGACCTTCGCTGCCGGGGCAGAGGCGGCCAGCAGGTTGGCATGGACCACGTTGTCGATGTAGGTAAAGTCGCGGCTCTGCTCGCCGTCGCCATAGATCGTAATCTCGCCTCCGGCCAGCATGCGGCGGCAGAAGATGGCCAGCACGCCGGAGTAGTGCGAGGTGGGGTCCTGGTAGGGGCCAAAGACGTTGAAATAGCGCAGGACCACCGTCTCCAGACCGAAGACGCGGGTAAAGGCGCGCATGTAATGCTCGCCGGCCAGCTTGGCCACGGCGTAGGGAGAGATGGGGTCGGGCAGCATGGCCTCGTGTTTAGGCAGGGTGGGGGCATCGCCGTAAGCGGCGGAAGACCCGGCGTAGACCACGCGGCGCACCCCTGCGGCGCGGGCCGCCACCAGCAGGTTGAGCGTGGCGTCAACGCAATTCACGTTGGTGGCCACCGGATCGTCCACGGAACGCGGAACCGAGGCCAGCGCCGCCTCGTGGAAGACAATCTCCACGCCCGCGCAGGCCCGGGCGCAGGCAGCCGGATCGGCCAGGTCGCCCTCGATAAACTCCATGGCTTCAATCCCAATCAGATTGGAGCGCTTGCCGGCGATGAAGTTATCGATGCCGCGCACGGTTTCACCGCTCCCGAGCAGCGCCGCTGCAATCGAACGGCCGATAAAGCCCGCTGCTCCTGTCACCAGATACCTTGCCAAAACAATCTCCTCTGAAATTGAAGTTGCCGCAGATTTTCTATCCACAGTTTACACCGGGCTATGAAGACCGCCGGAGGCTGAACGAGAAGCCGCGAGCAGCCGCACACGCGAGTGAAGCATATGAACTACAATCCGGAATATGACCACCGCACCTGTGATCCCTCTGACCGAACTCAAACGGAAGTTCGAGACCCGCGAGGCCCGCATCGGGATCGTCGGGATGGGATATGCGGGGTTGCCGCTGGTGCTGCTCTTCAGCGGCGAGCGGTTTCGGGTAACGGGCTTCGATATCGCTCCGGACAAGGTGAAAATCCTCAACGCGGGCGGCTCCTATATCGTGCGCATGCCGCCCGCCCTCATTCAGGAGGCACAGGCGGCAGGCTTCCGCGCCACGGGAGATTACTCGGAAATCGCCCACATGGACGCGGTCATCATCTGCGTGCCCACACCGCTGAACGAGCACCACGAACCCGACCTGAGATACGTGACCGAAACGGTCGAGTCAATCGCTCCCTACATTCATGAGGGCCAGTTGATCGTGCTCGAAAGCACCACCTATCCGGGCACGACGGAAGAGATTGTGGCGCCGCTTCTGGAGGCCGGCAACCCCCACGGCCTGAAAGTTGCGCGCACTCCCGGCCAGGCCGGCATTCACGTGGTCTTCTCGCCGGAGCGCGAGGACCCTGGCAATGAGACCGTGGCGCGCACGGATATTCCCAAAGTTGTGGGCGGTTGCGGCCCGGAAGCCGAGGAGCTGGCCTCGCTGATGTACGGAACGATCTTCCGCCGCGTAGTGCCCGTCAGCAGCCCCTCGGTGGCGGAGATGACCAAGCTGCTTGAGAACATCTACCGCTGCGTGAATATCGCGCTGGTCAACGAGATGAAGCAGTTGTGCATGAAGATGGGCATTGATATCCACGAGGTCATCGACGCGGCCAAAACCAAGCCCTTCGGCTTCCATGCCTTCTATCCCGGCCCCGGCCTGGGCGGCCATTGCATCCCCATCGATCCCTTTTATCTCTCCTGGAAGGCAAAGCAGTTCGACTTCCACACCCGCTTCATCGAGCTGGCCGGCGAGATCAACACGGCCATGCCCTACTTCGTGCTGGAGCAGATCGCCGCCGCGCTCAACGAACACCGCAAGCCCCTCAAGGGATCAAAGATACTGGTCCTGGGCCTGGCCTACAAGCGCGACATCGACGACCTGCGCGAGTCGCCCTCCCTCACCATCATCGAACTGCTGCGCGACACAGGCGCCCTCGTCACATACAACGATCCCTACTTCCCCAGCGTCGGCCACGGACGCCACTACGACCTGAACATGACCAATACCCCGCTCGACAATCTGGGCCAGTACGACGCCGTGGTCATCGTCACCGACCACTCCAATTACGACTACCGCGCTATCGTCGAGCAATCGCAGTTGGTCATCGACACAAGAAACGCCACCAAGGGCATCGATTCGGCGAAGATTGTGCGCTGCTGAGAGGGAAGCATTCCGACGCAGTCAGCGCCAATCGTGTATTGTAGGTTGGTTCGCCGATGATTCCCCTCCTCCCAACCCTGGCTGAGCCTCAGCACTTCTCTCTTGGGGAGAAGCTGCTCTTCGCCGGGCTGGTTGTGGCATCGGCAGCAGCTTTCTGGCGCCGCTTCGGCCTCGTCCTCGACAAAATCCTCAAATCGAGAAAGGACCCCGGCTTTCGCCTCTTCCCCCTCGGCAAGCGCATCTGGGATTTCGTCTGGGAAGTCGCAGCCCAGGCCAAGGTCATCCGCGAGCGCCCGCTTCCGGGTCTGGCCCACGCCTTCGTCTTCTGGGCCTTCTGCGCCTTTGCCCTGGTCACTCTCAACCACTGCGCCGTCGCCTTCGGAATCGGCTTCCTTGACCCATCCGGCCAATTCGGCCGCCTCTATTACGACTTCGCCGCCGTCTTTGCCGTAGCCTGCGCAGCCGGCATCCTCGGCCTCTTCGTCCGCCGCTTTTTCATCCGTCCTAAGTGGCTCGGCGAGAAGCTCTCAACCCAGTCCGGCGTTATTGCCCTGTTGATCTTCGTCCTGATGGCCACCTATCTGGCCTCGTTCTTCGTCAGCAACGCCGGCCCCGCCGCACTGGCGCTCTGGTGGCTGCACACGCTTGCACTGCTGATCTTCCTGCCGCTCATCCCCCACACCAAACACCTGCACCTGGTGCTCAGCCCGGCCACCGTCTTTCTCTCGCGCGGCAGCTTCGCCCAGATTCCCCCTCTTAGCGGCGACGAAGACTTTGGCCTCGTAGCCGGCACAGACCTCACCCGGCTGGTCAGCCTGCAAGCTTACTCCTGCGTGGAGTGCGGCCGCTGCACCGAGCACTGTCCCGCCGCCAATACCGGCAAGCTGCTCAACCCCAAAGAAATCATCCTCGGCCTGCGCGCCTATCTGAACGATCTTGGCCCAGCGTCGGATCAACCCCTGCTGGGCAAGTACAACGCGCAGGAGGCCGTCTTCCAGTGCACCACCTGCGGAGCCTGCGAGTACCAGTGCCCGGTGGGCATCGAGCACGTGCCCATCCTGGTCGGCCTGCGCCGCGGCGCGGTCAATACCGGGTCCTGGGCGGACGGCCACGGCACCAGGCTTTTTCTGGCTCTCGAACACGGCTCGAACGCGCTGGGCATGAGCGCTGCGGAGCGCGACAAGTTTATCGAGAAGCAAGCCCTGCCCCTCTTCGACGGGACACAGGAGTATTGTCTGTGGCTGGGCTGCATGGGCGGCTACGACCCCAAAGGCCGCGAGATCGTTGCCGCCTTCGCCCGCGTGATGAACTACCTGGGCACAAGCTACGGCGTGCTGCGCAAGGAAAAGTGCACCGGCGACCCGGTCCGCCGGTTGGGCAACGACCTCGCCTTCCAGCAACTGGCCGAAGCCAACCTCGAAGCCCTGGCGCAAAACAAGGTAAACAAGATCGTCTCTATATGCCCCCACTGCGTGCGCACCATCCAGGAAGACTGGAAGGAGTACGGCACGCCTCCTGAGATCGAGCACCACAGCGAATTCTTGGCGCGCTATGCTGACAAACTACCGTCGGAGGGAGGCGGGGGCTTTAACCCCCGCATAAAGCCAACAGCAGGAGAAGGGGCTTTAGCCCCGGTGGTACGCTCTTCTCCCGGCGCGCCTGCGGTTTTTCACCCCGTCCAGGAAAAAATCGTCTTCCACGACCCCTGCTACCTGGGACGCTATCGCAACGTCTATGAGGAACCGCGCAAAGTGGCGGCGCTGGCTGGGGAGCTGATTGAAGCGCCGCGCAGCCATGAGCGCAGCTTTTGCTGCGGAGCCGGCGGAGGGTTGGCCTTCCTCGGCGAGGAGACCGGCGAGCGCGTTAGCCACAACCGCGCGCAGGAGCTGGTCGCCACCGGAGCGCGGACCATTGCCGCAGCCTGCCCCTTTTGCAATACCATGTTCAGGGATGCGCTGGCAGCTACCGGCGAAGGCGCGCCTGAACTGCTCGATATTGCTCAGTTGGCCGCGCGTGGATTGCCCCAATCATGAGGCCGGCAGCAGAGCCAGCTAAGATTTACGAGAGCCATTCATCATGAAGATCGTCGTCGCCATCAAACAAGTTCCGGAACGCGATGCGCAGGTCCGCATCGACGCTGCGGCCAAATGGATTGATGAAACCGGCCTGCAGTACGCGCTGAACGAGTCCGACGCCTACGCTCTCGAAGAGGCGCTGCAGCTCAAGGAAAAGCACGGCGGAGAAGTGATCGTGGTCAGCGCCGGTCCGGAACGCGTGGGAACAACGATCCGCGAGGCTCTGGCCAAGGGCGCGGACCGGGCCATCGCCATCGATTGCAACGATCTCGGTGCGCGGGATGCCCTGGGCGTGGCGAAACTGCTGGCGGCCGCAATCAAGCCTGAGAATCCCGACCTCGTGCTCACCGGCCTGCAATCGGAAGACCTGGGCCTGGGGCAGACCGGCGTGATTGTGGCCGAACTGCTCGGCCTGCCTCACGCCACTCTGATCCTCCACGTCGAAAAGACCGAAGCCGGCCTCAGGGTAAAGCGTGAACTCGAAGAGGGCTGGTTTCAAACCATCGAGCTGCCCACCCCTGCGGCGCTTACAATCCAGTCTGGCGGCAACAAGCTGCGCTACGCCACTTTAATGGGCATCAAGCGCGCCAAGACAAAAGAGGTGCGACAGTTGGCCGCGGCCGATCTCGGCGTCGATTCTGCGCCCGTGGTGCTTCTGGAGCAGGTCACGCTGCCGCGGAAACAAAAATCCACGCAGATTCTGCCCGGAACGGCGAAAGAAGCCGCGGCGGCGCTGGTGGAAAAGCTGAAGTTCGAGGCGCGCGTCCTATGAGCAGCGTTTTGGTGGTGATGGAACAGCGCGCAGGCCGCATTGCCCGCATTGGTTGGGAGGCTCTCGCAGCCGGGCAACGGATGGGCTCGCAACTGGGCCTGCCCGTAAGCGCGGCCATCGTTGGCGCACAGACCGAATCTCTCGCCGCCGAAATCGCCACGCGGCCTATCGACAAAGTGGTGTGCGTGGAGCACCCGCTGCTCGCCCACTACACCGCCGACGGTTTTACCCTGGCTCTACAGCAGCTCATCCAGACCAAAACACCGGCTTACGTCGTACTCCCGCACACCTACCAGGTCCGCGACTACGCACCGGCGCTGGCTGCCCGGCTCGGCCAGGTGCTCATCGGCGACGTGGTGGCCATCGCCGACGGGCCGGTCTTCACGCGCCAACTGCTGCAAGGCCGGCTGAACGGCAATTATCGGCACTCCGGCAGCGGACCTTGCTTTGTTTCCGTGCAAGCCGGAGCCTTTCGCGCGGAGATCCCGGAGACAGGCGCACGTCCAGCCGAGATGATTCCCTTTGCGCCCACCATTGAACCCAACCAGATCCGCACCACCCCCGGCGAACCCTTCCGGGGCTCAGCGCAGACCGTGGACCTGGGCTCGGCGCAGCTGATCGTCAGCGTAGGCCGCGGCATCAAGGAGGCGGAAAACATTCCCCTTGTGCAGGATCTGGCTAAGGCGCTGGGCGCGGAGCTGGCCGCCTCGCGGCCCATCTGCGACAACTGCTGGCTGCCCCTGGAGCGCCAGGTGGGCAGCTCGGGCCAGACCGTCTCGCCCAAACTCTACCTGGCCGTCGGCATCTCCGGAGCCATTCAGCACCTGGTGGGCATGAAAGGATCGCAGTGCGTGGTGGCCATCAACAAAGACCCCGACGCGCCCATCTTCGAGGTTGCCGACTACGGCATCGTCGGCGACCTGTTCGAAGTAATTCCCGCGCTGACCGAGGCGGTGAAAGCTGCCCGGCAGTAAGTTGTGATTATGCGATCCGGAAGCTCAGAGGAAGTTATGTAACTCCGGCGCGGGAGCCGGCAGTAACTCGCAGGTTGCTGAACGTGCCTTCTCTTTTCCCGGCCCATCTAGGTTGCTTGAATGATACGGGCTACCCTTCGCCGCTTGGGCGTGAAGCGCAGGTCCTGAAAGCCGCAGAGTTCAAACGACGCCAGTGACAGCGGCCATGCCGACTCCACATTATTTCGCCCCAATCGATGTGGGTCGGCCCCTCGCGTAATGGGGAATGAATTGGTCGTAAATGAGTACTTATAGCCTGCCTTGCGAATCATCCGGGCCGCAGCGGAGGTATAACTCCATTCTTCGCCGCCCACCCATCCGTAACAATCACAATCATGCCCAAGCGCTTCATCGAGCACCGCTTTGCCGGTGCAAATCTCATACTCAAGCACGGAATCCGGCAGCCCCGGCGACATCCGCAGGTGGCTGCGCGTGTGGCATCCAATGACGTGCTGCCGCCGGTCAAGGTCGCGCAGTTCATCCCAAGACATCGCCTCCCGCTCCACCCGGGACGAGTTACTCTCTTTCCATATATGATGCGTATCTGAAAAACCCGGCTGCTCGGAGGTTGGAGCCGCTATGAAATTCACGGGAACGAAAAACCAGCCATGAAATCCGTACTTCTCCAAAAGCGGAGCTGCGACGGAGTAGTTCGAAGATAGGCCGTCGTCGAAGGAGACAATCAGTCCGGGGCGCTTCTTATCCCAGCGTTGAAGTTGGAAGAACCTATCCAGATCCGTCAACGAAACGGGGGTATAATGCCGGGCATAAAACTCGAGCTGCCGTTCGAAATTACCTGCCGTATCCTGCGGAGTCCCATGGTAGTTGATGGCCCGAATATATCCACCGGGAATACACCGCCTTTGCAGTTCCATCAGCAGGGGAGTTATCTTCAACGCCTGATACGACGAAGCAAGCAAGCTTTTTTTGATATTCATAGGGCGGCGTCTCCGTCGAGCGGTGAAGGATCCCATGCATCAGCTCCCTGGAGCGCATCCTGCAAGGACGGAGAATCCGCGCTCACTTGATATAGATAGGGGAATGAAGGAAGACTCCGGTGATGGGGATGAAGCCGTTCAAGCAGATCGTGCTTTGACTTATTGAACCCCATGGCCTCCAGAACGTCCGCGCCGGAGCGCGCGGCATGCTCCAACGCGGCGGACATCAGAGACAGCAATGCATTCGATTCGTCGCCTATTGCCTGAATATCCACAATTCTGAAACGGCGGAGTCCATACTGCTCAAGATCGAACTTTCTCATGATCAGATATCCTGTAAGACTATTGCCTTCCATAAGTCCGAGTATGACAAGGTTACCGGATTCGAGAACGGGACGGAATTGCCAGCTAAGCGCTTCGCCGCTGCGCACCGCCATCAACCGGTTCCGGCGCCGCCGCAGCTGCTCCCATAGGGCATCAAAACGCGCATCAAAAGAAGTCAGGAGGCATATCTCCATTCGCTGGTATCGGACCCTGGGCCGATGCGCCAGATCGCGCAAGTAGAGAGCAGCCCCGGCGGTGTGCCTGATGCCTGCAAGAGCCGGCGCCCGCACCTTGCGTAGAAGAGCCTCGGCGAACCCCACATAGTTAGTGATCCAGAAGAGCATTTCCGCGCAGGACGGGCCGGGAATCTCAATGCAGTTTAGTGCCTTCAGCCTGTCCTCCGTTCGCGGAGAGGCAGTCGTGGTGATAAACAGGTCGATGTTCTTTTGCGCAAGATACATCTCGGCCAGAGTACTGGCCGCGTACCTGAAATGCCGGTCGACCGCCCAGGCGCTGGGGATGGCCGCGCGGACCGGCTCACTATTAAGGCTATACATTCGAGGAAGGTTACTGAATGTGCCGACGATGCCTTGAGTTTTGCTCTCCAGCACCCATCCTATAGGAACCTGAAATTCGCGGCGGCATGGATTGTCAATCCATCGACTCGACCAGCGGGAGTAATCTCCGAACTCGAGTCCATTGCGCAGCTTGACCTGACATATAGCTTCATAATCGCCGAAAGTGGCTTCACGAACAGTGCAATCTAATTCTTGATTCGCTGGCTCGTCCGTATCGCCGCGCACCGACATATGGCCGTACTATACCATGTTGACGACATCGGCAGCGGCGCCGATCGAGGACGAGACTGACGCTGCATTTGCGCACCCATGGGCCCAGGCATTATGGTTTGGTGTTTGCCACGCAAGGCGAAGCAAACGGGGGGCAAAGAGATGGTTCTTCCGGAAACGTATCAAGCCGCGCTCTTGCTCATGATCCTGACTATGTTGTGCTGGGGATCGTGGGCCAACACGCTCAAGCTGTGCCCAGGCTATCGTTTTCAGCTCTATTATTGGGACTACGCCATCGGTCTGGCGGCGGCCGCCGTTCTGTGGGGATTGACCGCGGGCAGCCTGGGCCACGCGGGGCAGCCGTTCCTGAGCGCCGTGGCCCGGACGCCGCTTACTCCCATTCTCTTTGCCGTCTGCGGCGGCGTGGTCTTCAACGTCGCCAATCTTCTGCTGGTAGCCGCCATCGACGTGGCCGGCATGGCGGTCGCATTCCCGGTGGGGATCGGGCTGGCGCTGGTGGTGGGCGCGGTTTCAAGTTATCTGGTCAGTCCGGCCGGCAATCCCCTGCTGCTCTTCGGCGGTGTGGCGCTGGTCGCCGTGGCCATCGTTCTGGATGCAGCGGCCTATCGCAAACGCGAAGGCTCGGCAAAAGCTGCAACCACGCGCGGCATTGTCCTCAGCCTGGTGGCCGGCGTACTGATGGGCTGTTTCTATCCGCTGGTTGCGCGAGCTCTGGGCGGCGTGCCCGGCAAACCTGCTCCCGGCCCCTACGCGGTTGCGTTCTACTTTGCACTCGGCGTACTGCTCTCCACCGTGCCTGCCAACCTGCTGCTGATGGCCAAGCCCCTGGACGGCAAGCCTCCCGTGGATGGAGCCGGTTACCGGGGCGCGCCGATGAGTTGGCACCTCGCGGGTCTGTTTGGCGGAGTGATCTGGTGCACGGGCGCGGTGGCCAACTTTGTGGCCTCGGGCGCTCATCTGGTCGGGCCGGCGGTCTCCTACACCATCGGCCAGGGCGCGACCATGGTCTCGGCCTGCTGGGGCGTCTTTGTGTGGCGCGAGTTTGCCGGTGCGCCCCGCTCGGCCAAGATACTGTTGCTCTTCATGTTTATCTTCTTCGCACTGGGGCTGGGCGCGGTTGCGCTGGCTCCGCTGCCTCGCTTCAACTAAGGCCATGAACACCATGAACAAGCCCATCGTCGTTGTCGGCAGCATCAATATGGACCTGGTGGCGCGCTGCAATCAGATTCCGCGCCCTGGACAGTCGCTCATCGGCACAGGTTTTGATACCACTCCCGGCGGAAAGGGAGCGAACCAGGCCGTCGCCGCTGCGCGTCTGGGCTATCCGGTGCAGATGGTGGGCATGGTGGGCGAAGACGTTTTCGGCAAGGCGTTGCTCGACAATCTCACCGCCGCGGGCGTGGGGACGGCAGCCGTCGAGCGTGTGGCCGGGCCCTCCGGCGTCGCGACGATTCTGGTGGCCGAGAATGGCGAAAACAGCATCGTCGTAGTTCCCGGCGCCAACGGGAAGGTTGATCCGGCATACGTTGATAGTCAGGCCGCACTGATTCGCTCTGCGGGCATGGTGCTATGCCAGTTGGAACTTCCCCTGGAAACGCTGAGCCGGGTGGTTGAGTTGTGCGCGGATGCCTGCGTGACGCTAATGCTCGATCCCGCTCCTGCAGCGCCGCTTCCGGGTGAAATCTGGCGACAGGTCGCATGGTTCACTCCCAACGAGACTGAGGCAGCTTTTTATCTGGACAACGAATCGAAACCGGAAGACGCCGCGAAGCAGTTACTGGCCAGGGGCCTGCGCGGCGTGGCGCTGAAACGAGGCGGTGAGGGGGCTTATGTGGCCGTCGCGGGCGGCAAGGCAGCCTGGGTGCGCCCTTTTCACGTTCAGGCCGTCGATACCGTGGGCGCCGGCGATTGCTTCAACGGCGCCTTTGCCGTGGCGTTGCTGGAAGGCAAAGACCCGTGGGCAGCGGCGCGGTTTGCCTCGGCGGCCGCGGCCATCTCCGTCACACGGAAGGGCGCGCAGGCCTCCATGCCGGCCAGGAATGAAGTGGATGCCTTCCTGGCGGCACACGCATAGCACTCTTCTTGTGCTTCGCCCTCGGGCCGGATCAATTTGAAGGAAGAACTCGGGCCGAATGCTTCGCACAATAAGTCTTGGAATGCTGGCGGTTGCAATCGCCCTCGCAGCGGCAGCGCAGGATACGCAGTATCCGCCCAAGGGACAGCAGTTTCCCGCGCTCAACAGCGCAACACAATGATTCAGAGGTCACTGCATCCGCATCGCGAATGCGAAAAGGCCGTAAAAGCCGGCCCAGGCCGGGACAATTTCAGGTAAACTGGCGCTGCCTCACAAAATCCCGAAACTCAACCCCAGGGAAATGTTATGGCGCCGACTCAATACAGCCTTCCAATCGCTTCCGCCCGCCGGCTTCCATCCAGATGGCGGCCACGGGCTTCTTTTCGACTTTCCCTCGCTCTTGCCGTCGCCTTCCCTGCCCTGTATGGCTTCTGCGCCGCAGCCCAGGCTCAGGAGCAACGCGGCTTCGGACAGACCGCCGAGGTTGCGCGAGCGAACTATGCGAATGGAAACTACTACGCCCTGGTGATCGGCATCGACAAATATCATCCCCCGTTGAAGGAACTGAAGACCGCCGTCAACGACGCAAAGGCCATCGGCAATCTGCTCCAGGACGAGTACGGCTTTCAGGTCCAGTATCTGCTCGATCAGGAGGCCACGCGATTCAAAATCCTCGACGCCCTGAGCAGATACCGGAATACGCTCAACGAGAACGACAACCTGCTGATCTATTACGCCGGTCATGGGTACTCCGACCGCGATGCGGAGAAAGCCTATTGGCTGCCGGCGGACGCCGATTCCGGGACCAGTCCCAACCGCATCATCGCTGACGACCTGACCACCGGCGTCCGCGTGCTGCCCTCCCGGCATGTGCTCATCGTCTCTGACAGTTGCTACTCCGGCGGATTGTCCCGCGATGCCGACGAGCCTGAACACGCGGGCACCCAGTCGGCCTTTATTGCCAGGATGCTCAAGTCCAAATCGCGCACCCTGATGGCCAGCGGCGGCGACGAACCGGTATCCGACAGCGGCAGCAACGGCCACTCGGTCTTCGCCTACGCCGTTCTGCGGGCTCTGGAGCGCGATGATCAGCCTATGTTCACGGCCAGCGACCTGTTCTACGGATCGGTGCGGCAACAGGTCGCGGGCAGGTCCAACCAGCTCCCGCAATACACCATCATTCGCAACTCGGACCACGATGAAGGCGACTTTGTCTTCATGCGCAAGGGCGCGCTTGCTTCTTCCGCGATGGCGGCTACCCCCATGAAGGCAACGCTCACTCTGCTGGACACATTCAACAGAGGAGAGGCGCTCATCAAGGAGAATCGATATGGGGATGCGGTTCCTTTGATGACCACCGCATGCGACAGCGGAAACGCCGGCGGATGCGCCGCCCTGGGGTTGATGTACCAGAATAGCCAGGGTGTTGCCCGGGATGAGTTCAAGGCAGTTACGCTCTACCGCAAAGCTTGCGACGGCGGCAACTCCAGGGGTTGCACCTACCTCGGCTGGATGACCGAAACCGGCCGCGGCGCGGACAAGGATCTGGCTCAGGCGGTATCCCTCTATCGCAAAGCCTGCGACTCCAATGACGCCATGGGATGCGAACTTCTTGGCATCCTGTACCTGAACGGCAAGGGCGTTGCCAAGGACGAAGCCCAGGCCGTCGCCCTGGCCCGAAAGGCCTGTGACGGCGGATACGCCAGAGGATGCCACGACCTCGGCTGGGTGTATGAAACCGGCAAGGGCGTCGCGCAGGATTATTCCCAGGCCATTGCCTTCAACCGCAAGGCTTGCGACGGAGGAGATGCGATGGGCTGTAACAGTCTTGGCCTGTACTATGCGGGTGGCAAGGGCGTCGGTCAGGATAATGACCAGGCCATCGCCTTCTACCGCAAGGCTTGCGACGGCAAATTCGCGGTCGCATGCTCCAACCTCGGTTGGATGTACCAGAACGGCAAGGGCGTGGCTCAGGATGCGGTGCAGGCGGTTGCGCTCTACCGCAAGGCTTGCGACGGAGGCCATGCGGCCGGATGCGGAAGCCTGGGCCTGGCGTATGCCAACGGCAGTGGCGTCGGCAAGGACGATACCCAGGCCGTAGCCTTCTACCGCCAGGCTTGCGACGGCGGTGATATGACCGGCTGCAACCTGCTGGGCGGGATGTACCTGAACGGCAGGGGCATAGCCAGGGACGAAGCCCAGGCGGTCGCGCTCTCGCGAAAGTCTTGCGACGGCGGATACAAGATGGGCTGCAGCAACCTGGGCTGGCTGTATGAAAACGGCAAGGGCACAGAGAAGGATCTGCAGGAGGCGGCAAAACTCTACCGCAAGGCATGCGACGCCGGCGTGGATGACGGATGCAGGAACCTGAAGCGCATGCAGCCCTGAGACTCAATGCTCTTCGCGGTGCGTGACGGATAGTTGGCCCATGGAAGCAGCGCGTTGCCGTTTGGCATAGCTTTTCGCCTGCATAGACGCGCCGGAGTTTTTTATTCACTGGTGCCCAGAGGGGGACTTGAACCTCCACGACCGATGCAGGTCTGCGGATTTTAAGCCCACCCTTTGGGTTTTCTAAATTGCACAACTTATTGATTTTACAGAGATTTCCGAAATGGCGGGCGGTTTGGTCTGTGAGGTACGGTGAAGGTCTGTGACGGTTGGATAGTCACGAAATTAGTCACGATTTCCGGCCATTGCAGCCCTACCTGCTGCGCGCAAAGCTCCGGGCGGGACCCAGGCGGCCACCGCCGCCCGGATCGTGTCGTAGGGCGGCTCAAATCACCCAAGTAACACATCTGTGCCATTTACTACTCTCGCCTCGCTCTTCAATACTTTTCGGTGTACTGATGAACAGAGCACGGAGGAAACATGAATCGATTACTCTTGTCCCGGATTCTGTTGCTCATGCTGCTGGTGTCCGCTGCAGTTTTTGGTGCTTACGCCGTGTATCAAAACGGCGGAGCATCCCCACTTGCGGCTAGCGGAGCCTATGCGGTTACCTTCCACGTGAGCACGCCGACCACCGTGCCGGACGGGGCGACTATCGCCTGCAACGCCAGAATCGCGCCCAACCTTTCGGTCTTCGAGCACCTCACCCGGCAAGTGGCTCCGGCCAAGTCCTCAACGGGCTTCGCCAGGGTCGCCAACTCTTCGGCCAATTGCACGGTTGCAACGCCGTTCGCCTTCAACGTCGCCAACTCTCGGGCAGGCGCAGCGCTGAGCTATGAGATCGACGCCTACACCAGCGCAGGGCCGTTATTTGTGCGCACTCAGAAGGGCATCCCTGTCGCCTACCCGCAGACCGGCGCGACCGCCAACCTGCCCCTCGACGTGAACCTTTAAGGTCAACCGCATCGTACATGGTGCCCAGAGGGGGACTTGAACCCCCACGACCGATGAAGGTCTGCGGATTTTAAGCCGGGGGTGCCCATCCTATACTGTCAAGTACCTGGTTATACGGCGATCTATAACGGCAATTGAACGGAAATGAAGCGGCTTGCGCGGCGAGGTATACCGACAACCAAAACCAGGTCCCTTTTCCACCCGGATCATCAGTCAACATGATACTCAAAAACAACCGGACCGCCATTGGTAGAGTTATTAAAGAGAACGTACAGGTTATCATTCGTGGAATCCCAGACTATGCCAGTGGGATTATAATAATATGACCCACCAGTTATATACCAATTTGAGAATGTACCGGACCCAGAAGGTCCGAGTCCCTCTCCCGAATCAGTTATCGTCATGGATGTTCCGGAATATGCCGTCACTATTCCACTCATCGTGTTACAGACGCTGCTCGCGGAACCACAGTAGTTGTCGGCATCCGTTGACTCTGTCAACGTGACCTGCATGCCGGGGATATATGCCAGGCCGGCCTGGGTCGTAAATGTCAGAGAGCTATACGTGCCAATGGTCATGGACGTATTGGAAGTTCCCAGGTACCCGGCCGCCTCGGTGCCCGGCGGTGGAGCCGGCACACCCGGAAAATTAGCCAGATAGTGGGCCGGCTGAATCTCGTTTTGCGCAACCGCCCCAGTGGCGACACTTCCCAACTGTGCCCGGCTATAGATCAGCCAGGCGTACTCTATGGCGTCACAATCGATGCCTGAGTCTTCATAGCGCACGCGGCCGGTCTGGAAATTGGCAAGGACAGCAAAACCTTCCCGATCCGCGGTCTGTATCCATGCGCCGAGTTGACCCCAGCCATCAATTCCCCAAAACGCATTGCCGGGAACCCAATGCCTGGTATGGATGGTCTGGCTGTTGCCAACCGTTGGATAAAGCGCCCGGGAACTGGCTGTGATGGAATAGGACTGCCAATCAAATATCGAACCGCTCGTATAGGGACAATACATGATTGTAGCCCCGCCGCCGTTCGAACATTCAGAAGCAGGGGTGGTGTTTGACTCAAGTCCCATGGGGAAATCATTGATTGTGTCGTCCGGCCGCCAGGCAAAATTCTGCCCCGTGGGGTATTGCCCCGAATCCCAACCTAAGGTAGAAGAATAGGGATACCCGACCAGCGGAGTATTGGCCAGATATGCGGACGCGGCGCACGTTGTGCCGAGAGTGCAGCCGGTGTCGTTTGAGCCGGTGCCGGCCGTGGGTGGGCTGAATGCCGCCAGGGAAGGCCCCAAGCTGACGGGGCCGTTAGCCATGACGCTAGAATAGCCGCCAAAACCAGCTGCAAGAGGTCCAACGGAATACTGGCTCTGAAAGTCGGACGGCACGCCCGTCAAACCGAACCAGACCATCTTCACGCTTCGGTTGGCAAGTCCCCAAAGTCCATCCGAGGTCGTTGTTCCGTTCGCGTTCAGGGTCAGGAACGACAGGCTCGGCATATATTGATCAGAACCAGCGTAATAACCCGCGCTTGCGGTCTCTGCGGAGTAATACAGCCTCGAGTTCGATACATTGGAGTCCCAGTAAATATTACCTACATCGTTAACCTGCAACGCGAGGGGGAAGTTATCGACCGTGTTGCCGTTGGACCAATCCGTGACCAGTGTGGCGGTGTTCCAGGGCGGAGTGGTCGTCAATGTGGTTGGCGGAGCTATTTCGTAGAGGTAGCCCTGCTGCTGTCCTACAGTGCCTCCGACAGTGAACAGATGGACCTGGCCGTTGACGATGCGCAAGGCCAGGCAGCATCCATAACTGTCGTTATAGCCGGAGGGCAGCAGAAATGCCCCGACGAAGGTAAAGTCGCTGGGCGTGAGCACGGCCTTCTGCGCATTGGCTTCAACAGTACATACCGATATTGCCAAAACCAGCACAATAAGTATTTTTGTGATCGAACGAATTTTGTTACTCATGTTCTTGCTTCTCCCCTTGCGCGAATAGTAGCCCATTGCGCTTCTTAAACTGTTCCCAACATCCAATTGGCGAGGCACACGCATCGTCAGTCAACGTGATACTCAAAAATAACCGGACTGCCATTGGTAGAGTTATTAAAGAGAACGTAAAGGTTATCATTCGTGGAATCCCAGGTTACGCCTGTGGGATAGTAATTACCATTTGGCCCACCAGATATAAGCCAATTTGAAAATGTGCCGGAGCCTTGATATCCGAGTCCCTCTCCCGAAGTATTTATCGTCATGGATGTGCCGGAATATGCCGTCACTACTCCAGTCATCGTGTTACAGACGCTGGTGGAGTAGTCGGGAGCGCCGGGACTTGGGCAGTAATTGTTGGCATCCGTTGTCTCTGTCAACGAGACATACATGCCGGGAGTATATGCCAGGCCGGCCTGGGTCGTAAAGGTATAAGTGCCAATGCCAAGCGTCATCTGCGTAGTGGAGGTTCCAAGGTAGCCGCTCGCCTCGGTGCCTATCGCTGGAGTCGGCACACCCGGAAATTGAGCCGGATAGTGGGCCGGCTGAATCGCGTCTTGCGCGACCGCTCCGGTGGCGACACTTGCCAACTGGGCCCGGCTATAGATCATCCAATTAAACTCGAAGGCGTCACCCCCAAGATTTGAGTCTTCATAGCGCGCACGGCCAGTCGTTAACTGGGGAAGGAGAACAAAACCTTCCCGATCCGCGGTCTGTATCCATGCGCCGGTCTGATAGATGTAATCAATCCCCCAAAACGCATTGCCGGGAACCCAATGCCTGGTATGGATGATCTGGCTATTGCCGACCGTTGGATAAAGCGCCCTGGAACTGCTCGTGGTGGAATAGCCCTGCCAATCAAATGTCGAACCGCTCGTATATGGATTCCAGAGGATTGTACTCCCTCCGCCGTTATAGCTCTCGGACGTAGGGGTGGTGTCTGTCTCTATTCCCATGGGGAAGTCATTGAAATAGTCGTCTGGCCGCCAGGCAAAATTCTGCCCCGTGGGGTACTGCCCCGAATCCCAACCTAATGTAGAAACGAAGGGATATCCGACCAGCGGAGTACTGGGCAGATATGCGGACGCGGCGCACGTTTCAGTGCCGAGAGTGCAGGGAGGAACTTCGTCGTTTGAGCCGGTGCCGGCCGTGGGAGGGGTGAATGCCGCCAGGCAAGGCCCCATGCTGACGGGACCGGTAGCCATGACGCTAAAATAGCCGCCAAAGCCGGCGGCAAGGGGTCCAACGGAATACTGGCTCTGAAAGTCGGACGGCACGCCCACCAAACCTGACCAGACCATCTTCACGCTTCGGTTGGCAAGTCCCCAAAGTCCATCCGAGGTCGTTGTTCCGTTCGCGTTCAGAGTCAGGAACGACAGGCTCGGCATATATGGATCAGAACCAGTGTAATAACCCCAGGCTCCGTAAAATACGGAGTAATACAGCCTTGAGTTCGATACATTGGAGTCCCAGTAAAGACCAAATAATGGGGTACCCGCCGACGCGTTGGGGAAGTTATTGACTGTGTTGCCGTTGGACCAATCCGTGACCAGCGTGGCGGTGTTCCAGGGCGGGGTGGTCGTCAATGTGGTTGGCGCAGCTATTTCGTAGAGGTAGCCCTGGCCCTGTCCTGTAGTGCCTCCGGCAGTAAACAGATGGACCTGGCCGTTGACGATGCGCAAGGCCAGGCAGCATCCATAAACGTCGGCTTGAGCAGAGGGCAGCAGAAATGCCCCGACGAAGGTCAAATCACTAGGCGTGAGCATGGATTTCTGCGCATTGGCTTCAACAGAACATACCGATATCGCCAAAACCAGTACACTTAGCATTTTTGTGATCCAACGAATTTTGTTACTCATGTTCTTGCCTCTCCCCTTGCGCGCACAGTAGCCATTGCGCCTCTTAAGTTGATCCATCGTGCCTAAGTTGATTCATCATGCCGCGGACGGCGCCACTGTCACCGTTACAGTGGCCGCCGCCCGCCGCAGGCTTAAAATTTCCACAGGTCGTTGAGCAGCCCCGAGGAGCCGACGGAATCGAGGCCCGAGCCCCCGAAGAGCCATATATTACCGCTGTGGTCGACCAAGTTGGAACCTTCCAAGCGGCTTCCTGGAATGTTGCCGGAAGCAGGCGTTCCCAACGTGCCATACACTCCGTCGTGGTTGACCGTGTTGCTGCCGCCCATCCACGTCCATTCGTTCAGGGAAGGAACAAACTTCCACAGATCGTTGAGATCGCCCTGATTGCTGGCGGAATCGTAGCCCAAGCCCCCGAAGAGCCAGAGATTGCCGCTGCTGTCGATCCAGTTTGAAGTGTTATCGCGCTGTCCAGGGACGTTTCCGGCAGCAGGCGTTCCCTCTGTGCCGTACACTCCGGGCTCGACACCGCTGGTGCTGTCCGTGTTGCTTCCAGCCATCCATGTCCATTGGGTCGTGGATGGATTGAACTTCCAGAGGTCGTTGAAATAGCCCGTACTGCCGCTGGTATAGTTGATCTCGCCCCCAAAGACCCAGAAATTGCCGCTGCCGTCAATCCAGGCGCTCATGCTATCCCGGCCTCCGGGGACGTTTCCTGAGGCAGGCGTTCCCAACGTGCCGTACACTCCGGGCTGGCCGCCGGTGCTTCCGATCGTGTTGCTGCCGCTCACCCAGGTCCATTCGTTCGCGGAAGGACTGTACTTCCACAGGTCGTTGAGATCGCCCTCGGTTCCGACGGAATCGAAGCCATATCCCCCAAAGAGCCAGAGATTGCCGCTGCTGTCGATCCATCCGATCGAGTTACCACGGGCTCCTGGGACGTTTCCTGAGGCAGCCGTTCCCAACGTTCCATACACTCCGTCCTGGTTGGCCGAACTGCTTCCGCCCATCCAGGTCCATTCGTTCGAGGAAGGGCTGTACTTCCACAGATCGTTGAGCGCGCCAGCGGAGTCCCATCCCCCAAAGAGCCAGAGATTGCCGCTGCTGTCGATCCAGTTCACAACCATGGTGCGGCTTCCGGGGATGTTTCCGGCAGCAGGCGTTCCCTCCGTGCCGTACACGCCGGACGCATTGACTGAGCTGCTTCCGCCCATCCAGGTCCATTCGCTCGTGGAAGGAGTGAACTTCCATAGATCGTTGAGATTGCCGCTACTGCCACTGGTCCCGAAGCCCGCCCCGCCGAAGAACCAAAGATTGCCGCTGCTGTCGGCCCAGGTCGCAGGCGCCTGGCGGCCTCCAGGGACGTTTCCGGCAGCTGGGGTTCCTTCTGTCCCGTATACTCCGAACTGGCCGCCGTTGGTTCCGACCGTGCTGCTTCCGCTTATCCAGGTCCACTCGAAGGTGTAGGCCGCCGAGCTCACCGCGCTGTTCGTATCGCCGCTGTGTGTGGCAAGGGCCTCCAAAGTCTCTGTAGCCGCCACCGTGATTGGCGCGCTATAGACGGTCGAGCCGGTCGTCGGTGTAGTTCCGTTGATGGTGTAGTAGATCGTGGCGCCGGAGGTCCCATCGCTGATGGTCACCGTCTGCGCCGTGCTATACGTACCGGCCACCGGGCTGAAGGCCGGCGTATTTACTTGGATGGTATACGCCGCCGAGCTCACCGCGCTGTTCGTATCGCCGCTGTGTGTGGCAAGGGCCTCCACCGTCTCTGTAGTTGACACCGCGATCGCTGCGCTATAGACGGCCGAGCCGGTCGTCGGCGTGGTTCCATTGGTGGTGTAGTAGATAGTCGCCCCGGAGGTCGCGTCAGAGATCGTCACCGTCTGCGCGCCGGTATACGAACCGCCCGCCGGACTGAAGGTCGGCGTAGCTACCTGGATGGTATAAGCCGCCGAGCCCACCGCGCTGTTCGTATCACCGCTGTGTGCGGCAAGGGCCTCCACCGTCTCTGTAGCCGATACCGTGATCGCACTCGAGTACACGGTCGAGCCGGTCGTCGGCGTGGTTCCGTTGGTGGTGTAGTAGATGGTCGCCCCGGAGGTCGCGTCAGAGATCGTCACCGTCTGCGCGCCGGTATACGAACCGCCCGCCGGACTGAAGGTCGGAGTAGCTACCTGGATGGTGTAAGCCGCCGAGCCCACCGCGCTGTTCGTATTGCCGCTGTGTGTGGCAAGGGCCTTCACCGTCTCAGTAGCCGACACCGTGATCGCACTGGAGTACACGGCCGAGCCGGTCGTCGGCGTGGTTCCGTTGGTGGTGTAGTAGATGGTCGCTCCGGAGGTCGCGTCCGAGATCGTCACCGTCGCCGAACTGGTATACGTGCCGGCCGCCGGACTGAAGGTCGGCGTAGTTACCTGGATGGTATAAGCCGCCGAGCCCACCGCGCTGTTCATATCGCCGCTGTGTGTGGCAAGGGCCTCCACCGTCTCAGTAGCCGACACCGTGATCGCACTGGAGTACACGGTCGAGCCGGTCGTCGGCGTGGTTCCATTGGTGGTGTAATAGATGGTCGCTCCGGAGGTCGCGTCAGAGATCGTCACCGTCTGCGCGCCGGTATACGAACCGGCTGCCGGACTGAAGGTCGGAGTAGCTACCTGGATGGTATAAGCCGCCGAGCCCACTGCGCTGTTCGTATCGCCGCTGTGTGTGGCAAGGGCCTCCACCGTCTCAGTAGCCGACACCGTGATCGCACTGGAGTACACGGTCGAGCCGGTCGTCGGCGTGGTTCCGTTGGTGGTGTAATAGATGGTCGCGCCCGAGGTTCCATCGCTGATGGTTACCGTCTGGGCCGCAGTATAGGTGCCCGCAGCCGGCGAGAAGGTCGGCGTGGCTACCTGCGAACTGATGGTGTAAGCCGCCGAACCTACAGCGCTGTTCGTATCGCCGCTGTGTGTGGCAAGGGCCTCCACCGTCTCTGTAGCTGACACCGTGATCGCACTGGAGTACACGGTCGAGCCGGTCGTCGGTGTGGTTCCGTTGGTGGTGTAGTAGATGGTCGCGCCCGAGGTCCCGTCGCTGATGGTTACCGTCTGTGCAGAGCTATACGTTCCGGCCGCGGGGCTGAAGGTCGGCGTAGCTACCTGGATGGTGTAAGCCGCCGAACCCACCGCGCTGTTCGTATCGCCGCTGTGTGTGGCAAGGGCCTTCACCGTCTCTGTAGCCGACACCGTAATCGCACTGGAGTACACGGTCGAGCCGGTCGTCGGTGTGGTTCCGTTGGTGGTGTAGTAGATGGTCGCGCCCGAGGTTCCATCGCTGATGGTCACCGTCTGTGCCGCAGTATAGGTGCCCGCAGCCGGGCTGAAGGTCGGCGTGGCCACCACTGGCAGGTTGATGGTGTAAGCCGCCGAACCTACAACGCTGTTCGTATCGCCGCTGTGTGTGGCAAGGGCCTCCACCGTCTCTGTAGCCGACACCGTGATCGCACTCGAGTACACGGTCGAGCTGGTCGTCGGCGTGGTTCCGTTGGTGGTGTAGTAGATGGTCGCGCCCGAGGTTCCATCGCTGATGGTTACCGTCTGGGCCGAGGAATATGTCCCCGCTGCCGGGCTGAAGGTCGGCGTGGCCACAGTCGGCGCCGTAGGCTGATATTCCCAAAGGTCGTTGATATAGCCAAAAGTGCCGGCGGAATCGTAGCTATGTCCTCCAAAGAGCCAGAAATAGCCGCTGGCGTCAATCCACGTCATTCCCCCTGCGCGGGCTCCGGGGATGTTTCCTGGGGCTGCCGTTCCCTCCGTGCCGTACACTCCGGATTTGTTAACCGTATTGCTTCCGCCCATCCAGGTCCATTCGGCCGTGGAAGGATTGAACTCCCAAAGGTCGTTGATATCGCCCTCAGTGCCAGCGGAATCGAAGCCATATCCCCCCAAGAGCCAAAGATTGCCGCTGCGGTCGATCCAGCTCATAGCCGATGAGCGGCCTCCGGGGACGTTTCCGGCGGCAGGCGTTCCCTCTGTGCCGTACACTCCGGTCTGGCCACCGCTGCCGCCGATCGTGCTGCTGCCGCTCTCCCAGGTCCATTCGTTCGAGGAAGGACTGTACTTCCACAGGTCGTTGAGACTGCCAACCGTGCCGACGGAATCGGCGCCATTTCCCCCAGAGAGCCAAAGATTGCCGCTGCCGTCAATCCAGCTCACAGCGTAATTCCGGCTTCCAGGGATGTTTCCTGAGGCGGCCGTTCCCAACGTGCCGTACACGCCGGACGCGCCTTCCGTGTTGCTGCCGCCCATCCAGGTCCATAGGCCCGTGGAAGGAGTGTACTTCCAAAGGTCGTTGAGATTGCCAACATTGCCGGCAGAATCGTAGCCGTTTGCTCCGAAGAACCAGAAGTTGCCGCTGCTGTCGGTCCAGCTCGAAGCGCCATAGCGGCTTCCGGGGATGTTTCCTGAGGCAGCCGTTCCCTCCGTGCCGTAGACGCCGGACTTGTTGGCCGTGTTGCTGCCGCCCATCCAGGTCCATAGGCCCGTGGAAGGAGTGTACTTCCAAAGGTCGTTGAGATCCCCAAAAGTGCCGGCGGAATCGTAGCCCAATCCACCAAAGAGCCAAAGATTGCCGCTGCTGTCGATCCAGCTAATATCCGACGAGCGGCCTCCGGGGATGTTTCCTGAGGCTGCCGTACCCAGCGTGCCGTACACTCCAGACTGGTTGGCCGTACTGCTGCCGCTCATCCAGGCCCATTCGTTTGTGGAAGGAATGTACTCCCAAAGGTCGTTGATATAGTCAAGATTGCCGCTGGAATCGGGGATGCGTCCCCCGAAGAGCCAGACATGGTAGCTGCTGTCGGTCCAGCCCGTAGACCAGTTGCGGCCTCCAGGAATATTTCCGGAAGCAAACGTTCCTTCTGTGCCGTACACTCCAGCCACGCCCAGGCCAGCGCCGGGGATCGTGGTACTGCCACCCATCCAGGTCCATTCGTATTCGCCATTCGAGCTACTAATGGTGTACGCCGCCGAACCCACCGCGCTCTGCAAATAGCCTGAAGCGGTGGCAATCGCTTCAACGGTCTCCGTCGAACTGACCGTGATCGCGCTGCTATAGACGCTCGAGCTGGTCGTGGGCGTGGTGCCGTTGGTGGTGTAGTAGATGGTCGCGCCCGAGGTTCCATCGCTGATGGTCACCGTCTGCGCCGAGGAATATGTTCCCGCCGCCGGGCTGAAGGTCGGCGTGGCTGCTGCCGACTCGGAGCTGATGGTATAAGCCGCCGAGCCCACCGCGCTGTTTGTATCACCGCTGTGTGTGGCAAGGGCCTCCAGCGTCTCTGTAGCCGACACTGTGATCGCACTGGAGTACACGGACGAACTGGTCGTAGGCGTGGTGCCGTTGGTGGTGTAGTAGATGGTCGCGCCCGAGGTTGCATCGCTGATGGTCACCGTCTGCGCAGTGCTATACGTACCGGCAACCGGGCTGAAGGTCGGCGTATTTACCTTGATGGTGTACGCCGCCGAGCCAACCGCGCTCTGCGAATAGCCGGAAGCGGTGGCGATAGCCTCCAGCGTCTCTGTGGCCGACACGCCGATCGCCGAGCTATAGACTGACGAGTTGGTCGTAGGCGTGGTCCCGTTGGTGGTGTAGTAGATCGTCGCGCCCGAGGTTCCATCGCTGATGGTCACCGTCTGCGTCCCTGTGTAGGTTCCGGCCGCCGGGCTGAAGGCCGGCGTGGCCGCCGGCTGAGTGATGGTGTACGCCGCCGAGCCCACTACGCTCTGTGTATCGCCGCTGTGTGTGGCGATAGCCTCCAGCGTCTCTGTAGCCGACACGCTGATCGCCGAGCTATACACTGACGAACTGGTCGTAGGCGTGGTGCCGTTGGTGGTGTAGTAGATCGTCGCGCCCGAGGTTCCATCGCTGATGGTCACCGTCTGCGCCGAGGAATAGGTTCCGGCCGCCGGACTGAAGGTCGGCGTGGCCACTTGGATGGTGTACGCCGCCGAACCCACCGCGCTGTTCGTATCGCCGCTGTGTGTGGCGATGGCCTCCAACGTCTCCGTGGCAGAGACCGTAATCGCGCTGGAGTAAACAATCGAACTGGTCGTCGGCGTAGTGCCGTTGGTGGTGTAGTAGATCGTTGCCCCGGAGGTCGCGTCCGAGATCGTCACCGTCGCCGAACTGGTATACGTACCAGCCGCCGGACTGAAGCTCGGCGTGGCTACCGTCGGAGTACCTGATAGGGTCACCTGCACCACGCGGTGGTTGTATGTGTCCGCAATATACACATTGTTCGTACCGTACACCGCCACGCCAGCGAGATAACACATGACTGTGCCGCTGCTGGTGCATTCGCTGACAATGCCGCTGGGCGCTGTGAGGCTACCCGTGCCCAGTACGCTAACCGCCCCTCCCGACGCCACCTCCACCACACGGCTGTTGAACGTGTCCGCAATGAAGACATCCCCGGAACTATCCACAGCCACGGCTTGGGGTTGATTCAGGGTTAAGCTGCCGAGACTCAGCACGCTGCCCGCCATCGTCACCACGCGGTTGTTGCCGCCGTCCGCAACATACACGCTCTCTGAGCTGCTTACCGCCGCGCCAAAGGGTTCATACAGGGCTGTGCCGTCAGCTGGGCTGCCGAGACTCAATACGCTGGCCGATCCCCCCGACGTCACTTCAACTACGCGATCATTGCCCCAATCCGCAATGTAGACATTCCCGGAGCTATCCAGCGCCACGCCGGTGGGATTAAGCAGGGTCAAGCTCCCGGTGCTCAACACGCTGGCCACGCCGCCCGCCACCTCTACCACGCGGTTGTCGCCGGCGTCCGCAATGTACACATCCCCCGAGCTATTCACCGCTACGCTGGTGGGGCTATTCAGGCCGGTGGCGTTGGTGGTCAGCACACTGACCGCGCCTCCCGCCGCAACCTCCACTATCCGGTTGTTCCCCGTGTCCGCAATGAATACATCCCCGGAGCCATCCACTGCTACGCCCGAGGGATAAAGCAGGGCTACACCGCCAGGGCTGCCTACATTCAGCACGGTAGCCGTTTGCGCATAGGCGGCAGGCAGGACCAGCAACGCGAGCAATGCCAGCCAAAGCGTATGGGACAGGCCGGAGAGGAGATGGGAAGCAAAGGAACACTGAGCACTGCGGCGGTCGAGCGAGTCCATGACAAAACCCTCCCTAGAGAATGCGAAACGCAAGGAAGCGGAATGCAAGAAAGAGCAATGCATTGATTGCGTCCTTTGGTCCCTGGTTGATGCTTAGGAAAAATTTTTACACCCAACATACATTTTTTGTCAAGGATATTGATAATATATTTTCAAATAATATGTAAACTATTCATAATAAACATTATATAAGATGGTATCGTTTATGATTCTGATCAGTTGTAGTGGAACAGATGGCCAAGGCAGACGCCTTGGCAGGGCGCAAACTCCCACCTCTGCGCAACTCCAGACGGGTGACGGTCTCTGACCTCATAGACCTCGCGTTGGACCTGACACAACGTCGTCACTGTAGTTCATTAGACGAATGGCATCTCCAGAGAATGAACACTTCGCGTCCTGGTGATTCGTGTCCTTTCGGCAAGCCTGCGTGACTCGGGTGCCGACATGCGTATAGTTCCCGGTCACTGGAGGAATGCCGAATGCCGATTTCAGGCCGATCATAGCTAGCGCGTTCCCAAGGAAAAAGTTTTCCACTTCGCTGCGCAAAAGTTTGCAGTTTTCCTTAGCCGAACCTATGCAAATACTTGCATCTAATTAGCACCGGAACGGCCACTAACGTGCGGGTTACACCTAATGTGTACGTGTCAGTTCCCGCCGCGATTCATGTGGCAGTGATTTTGGTCTAACGAAGTCGAACGAAAGTGCAGGAGGTAAAAGTATGTGGCTACGCGCTTTTTGTTGGCTCATTCTGGCACTTTTGGCACTCCCTGCCTATGCAGACCCCATCCTTGGAACTGCAGGCAGTTTTGGAGTACTGGGCTCAACCGTAACAAATACAACAGGCTCTACAGCTATCACCGGAAATGTAGGTGTCAGCCCAACCGGCTTCCCTCCGGGAACCGCGACGGGAACCATATACAACAGTGCTGTTCCGATCACCTCTCAGGCTCAGAGCGATGCCTCTGCCGCGTACACCGGCCTCGCAGGCATGGCGGTCCCACCGGGAAATGATTTGACAGGTACGGACCTTGGCGGACTCGAATTGACGCCGGGCGTCTATAAGTTTGACTCGTCTGCTGACTTGACGGGAACACTTATTCTCAATGGCAAGAGCGATAACAATGACTTATGGGTGTTCCTGATAGGCTCCACGCTCACGACGGCGAGCGATTCGAGTGTTAACGTCAGCAACGCCGGGTCAAATGATGGCATCTTCTGGGATGTCGGCAGCACCGCAACCCTCGGTGCATCCACAGAATTCGAAGGAAATATCCTCGCGGTTGCCACCGTAACTCTGGGTAACGGTACAACCATTGGGTGCGGTAGCGCCTTGGCGCCAACTGTAACGATGAATACTAATACCATCTCTACCGGCTGCGGCGGCGGCGGTACGATTACAAGCGGTGGTGTGGTCACTGCCGACTTTCCGTCCGGGCCCTCGCCCGTTCCGGAACCGGGGAGCATGGCCCTGCTCGGCTCAGGACTGGTTGCTCTGGCTGGGCTGGTGAGGCGCAAGCTGCGCAAATAGGCTGTTCTCGGGAATGACAGCAACGTGACCTGCACGGCGATGGTATTGTCCAACGGGGGCCCCGGCTTTGCGGAGGAACAACGTCAAGGGCTGCCAGTGCCGCAGCAGATACGCGATCGCCTGCCCCAGCCTGAGCTAAATGGCGTCACGCACCCTTGCCGAAAACTCACGCTTCATTTTGATTCAGCCTTTCGCGGTGGCGCATGTGAATAGGAGAGTTTAGGGCGAATCATATCATTACCTGGCGTTGGAGCAAACGCATGCTGCATATGCCTTGGCGGTGTGATTATCCAGCGCGCAGACGTACTGCGGCCAGAACGGGCTGAGTTCGAAATAGCGGTCGCCCACGAAGTAGTTGCGGATGTATGCTTCGCTCACTGCCGTCTTCGCAGCGCGATCGGTTCTAAACTCCTTAATCAGTTCTTTTACCGCCGAGGGCGAGAACTGTGCTTTATGGTAGGTCTGAGCATAGTCGTACTCCTTGGTCCAGGCAGCGGCAATACCGGTCTGATTGGAAGCAGCAATCACTTCGTAATCTTGCAGCACAGCGGAGGATGGGTTGACGCGGGCAACGATGAAGGATGGGTTGTTGCCATCGACCGGCGAGATGGAGGGAACCATTTTGATCGCAATGCGATGACCGTCCGTGGTCTGCAGTTCTTTGCTCTCAGTCCCCAGCAGACGCATTTCATCCATGTGAGTGTGCGCGAAAATCCCCAGCCGGACTACATCGGCGTATTCGACCAGCAGGTCGGACAGCTTGTCCGACGATAAAAACATGACAGGCGCCTGCTCCCCGCAAACATCCTTGAATTTTGCAATGGTTGAATAGGGATCGATACCAGGCGGAATGTGACCCATGACCCAAACCTTCTGGCCCGATCGCCGCGCCTCTGCCAGCTTTTGCTCTAACCAAGACAGTTCATGCGTTGCCGCAATGGAGTCGGGTTTACCGGCGCAGGTGCTGTACTTGGATGACAGAAACAGGTCATTGAAGGCAATGAATCTTGTGCCGTGCATGGGCTCTGCCATGGTCATGCTGAAGTTGCCGAATTCCCCAAACTCCTTGAGCGCCTGTTGCTGTTGGGATGGTGGCAGACCTTCAGCTATGATCGGGCCAGCTTGAGTAAGAAAGTTGCTTCCGGCATCGAGCTGATAGTCACCGCAGCCAGTGTCGTTATTGCCCAGGGCCACGTAGACGGGTATGCCCGGGAAGGAAGCGCGCAGTTCTTCCACGACAAAGCTCAAGGTCTTCAAGACGAATGCCTGGTAGTCGCCGGGCGTTGAGTTGGGAACAATTGTTGTATACCGGCAGAAGAAGGCGTGGGCAATCAGGTCGCCGCTCACCGTCATGAATTTTGCATCGGGCTGCCTGGACCGCATAGCCTGCAGGCTGGAGTGAAACAGAGCGTAGTGTGTGTCAACGCCGCGAGCATGGCAGCTCTGCTGGAGCTCGGCAAACGCTTGCTGCTGATTAGAGGAAGGCGGAGCTGACAGGATTGACCGCCATTGGTTCACCGGAGCAACGACAAGCTCTTGCACTTTGGCGGGGTCGTGAAAGGGGTCGAAATGGATATCGCTGATAAGAAGCGCGGGGATGGTGTAGTTCTCAACATGCGCTGAATTTTCGGAGTGTGCCTGCCTGGCCAAGACAGGCTGTGTCGCCTGCGCCTGCGCGGCCGGCATTGGCGCAAATCCAATGAAAATACCGGATAGTGCAAAGAGCGCCAAGTTCAGCGAACGGAAAGAAGTGCACATGATAAGAATCGGCTTTCAGCCTCCATACTAAGGGATTCCGGACAGCCCATCGCAGGTGCACTCCGGCTCTGGTAGGGACTCTGGCGGTACGCATCATCAGCACTGCTGTATGACATCGCAATATGCTAGCTGGTGGCGAATTCACCTGTACCAAACGTAAAGTCTGTTACAGAATTCAGTCGGCGAATCCCAGGCGTGAACCGGAACTCTCGGGAGCCGGGTAGCTGACTTTGCTCATGAAGTGCTGATAGTGCGGATCGTTGCGCAGGGAGGCCAGGATCGGGTCGTATGGGAACCCCAGGCTCCAGAGCGACCCTTCGCTATACGACTGCTCCAACCGTTTCACGGCCTCCTGCCTCTCATTCAGGCCGATCAGAACCAGCGCGACCGCGTATGGTTCACGACTATGGTTGCGCTTTCCCGGATGCGTCATGACATCGAGGATCTGGCTCGCTCTTTGACCGTGGCCGGCAATTCCGTAAGCGAATCCGAGCGCTCCTTGCACGATGTCATGATGTTGGTAATCCGTGGCCAGCGCCTCGATGCGCTCAATCTGAGCACCCGGCTCTTCCAGTTGGATGCAAACCAGCGCCTCGATTGCAGCCACCACAGGCCCATGCCGGTTGCTGGCCCGGTATTGCTCAATCTGGTGGAGCGCATTGGCATATTCGCCCGCCAGATACTCGTTCCAGCAATACCAGGCCGTCATAGACGAGCTCAACGGAAATTGTCGCACGGCTTCCAGCAGGATACCGGAAGCCTCCTTCAGGGATCCTTCCGCAATGTGAAGCACAGCCCGGCCAACCATGGAGCGTGTGGTTGCGGGCTGACGCTTCAAAGCCTCGTCAAAGCCGCGGCGCGCGCCCTGCCAGTCTCGCTGTGAGACCATCTTGAGCCAGGCCGCCGCACACTTTGCCTCAGGCAGTTCGGGATCGATCTCCAGCGCCCGCTGCAAGGCAGCCTGAGCGCAAGTGTAGGCAGCCGGAGTGCGTACCTGGCCCCATAAGCCCTGGACAATCAGTGCAATCGACAGGCCCGCAAACGCCTCAGCATTGCCAGGATCAAGATCCATAGCTTCGCGGAAGAGCTGGGCGATCGAACTGAGATTGCTAAACGATAGAGCTTCCCACATCTTGTAAGCGAGGACCACCAACCTGGCGGAACGGGCCTTCGCCGGACCGGGAATCAGAGAGAGATCGAGAATATCGTTCTGTTGAACAGACTCTTCGCGAACCAGGGGTGCGTGGAGCAGTATGGGCCTGGGGTTATCAGGAGGCTCGTCTGTCAAATATCGACTGCGGTCCCTCATCCAGGCATCCAACTCGTCGTCATAGGCGAAAATGGAGCCTTTTTCGCTGCCAAGACGGCGAATCGGAAGACCAAACACGGCATGCCATCGCTGCACGGTACGGCAACTGTGGCCAAAATGCCGGGCAATTGCCTTCCAGCCGTCCAGCCTATGCTGCGGAAACACTCTTTCTGACGGTTCTGAAGTCACGTTATCAGCCTTCCCAAATAGGCACAGGGCCCTGAATGCGAACATTTAACATGATATCAAAAACTGTCCAAACAAACGGGACCACCTCAATGATTTGGAGTCCTTCTCAAATGGAATTTTGGGTTTCCTATAGTTCCAGCCGCATATGGTGGTGCAATGGAATAAGACAGAACATGCTGGGAAGCGAAAGCGTCGAAACAATATCCTGCGTGTCCACAATGATCGGAGCAGAGAAAAGGGCACCTTCCGGTACCCTTTTCTACGTTGAGGAATAATCCCACATTTCCATTTTGAGCCTTAATTATGAAACCTTGGATCGTCGCCATCGTCAATATTCATAGGGGTGTGAATGCGATGAAGACGCTCCGAAGGTCAGTACCCAATGGGTGAGATAC
>Ga0116126_1000148_pt1 | contig 57788 bp, 48 predicted proteins | sample June2015DPH_16_5_FD_89730 | JGI IMG/M metagenome (GOLD analysis project Ga0116126, IMG submission 89730) | Peatland microbial communities from SPRUCE experiment site at the Marcell Experimental Forest, Minnesota, USA - June2015DPH_16_40 | ecosystem: Environmental > Terrestrial > Soil > Wetlands...
CCAGACGCTCTCCGCGTCGAAAGTCGCCTCCGCCAACTTCATTACACCGGGCGCGCGCAAAATTGTGTCGAGGGTGAGCGAGCCGTTCAATTTCATTTCCTTTTGCAGCTTCTGAATCGCCCGGTGATACGCTTTCGCCAGCGCCGTGTCCAATTCGACCTGTTCTTCCGCCTTCGCGCTGCTGCGATGGAACGCAACGACCACCATCACCCGCCCGCGCGATAAGTGAGCGTTGATCTCGTCGCGAATCCGCGGCTCGAGCTCGACCAATTCCTTGGCGAGGTTGATCGAGATATCGCTTTGTTTGCGATTGATCGAGTTGAGTTCGACGGTGAATTTGAATCCGTCCTTCGCCGCCTCGCCGCGGCCATATCCGGTCATGGATCTCATGCGTTCCTCATTTCAATCGATAATTGCCCAGCAGCGCGAAGATGGCGGGCCACAAAACAAGCGCGTACACCGACACCCACACGACGAGCAGCAAAAAGTCGTCTTCGACCGTGGGAAACCATTCCCGCGCTTCGACGGTCAATACGACGCCGACAACAATGCCGAAGGCAATCAACCCTTGATGCGCCGCCGGTGTCAGCCGCCAAATCTTGCCGCACCGCGGACAAATCCGTTCCCGTCCCCACAGAGAATGGGCAAAACTTTGCACGAGCGGAACCAATCGTTTTTTGCAGTGGCGGCATCGGAAATAGGGCCTCATAGATTCAACAACCGCGCCATCTGGCTCACATCTTTGTCCCCGCGACCGCTCAAGTTGACAATCACAATTGCGCCGCGACCGATCTTCGTTGCGTTTGCCATCACATACGCGACGGCGTGCGCTGATTCGAGCGCCGGAATGATGCCCTCGCTCCGCGAACAAAACTGGGCGGCCTCCAGCGCCTGACGGTCCGTCGCGTACGTATACTCGATTCGCTTTAGGTCGCGCAAATAGCTGTGCTCGGGGCCAACTGCCGCATAGTCCAATCCCGCCGAAACGGAATGCGTGAGCATGATCTGGCCGTCATCATCCTGCAGCACGAAGGTCCGCGTCCCCTGCAACACCCCGACCGAGCCGCCCTTCTGAAACCGCGCCGCGTGCTTGCCCGCGTGGATGCCTTCGCCACCGCCTTCAACGCCGACCATCCGCACGCCCTTGTCCTTGAGGAACGCGTGGAACAACCCGATGGAATTGCTGCCGCCGCCGACGCACGCCACCAACTCGTCCGGCAACTGCTCTTCCTTTTCCAAAATCTGCCGCCGCGCCTCGCGCCCGATCACCGCCTGGAAATCGCGCACCATCATCGGATACGGGTGCGCCCCCAGAACGCTGCCGAGGATGTAGTAGGTGGTGCGCACGTTCGTCACCCAATCGCGCATCGCCTCGCTGATGGCTTCCTTCAGCGTCTTCTGCCCGGCGTTGACCGCACGCACTTCCGCACCCAACAGCCGCATCCGGTACACATTCAGCGCCTGACGCTCCATGTCCACCGCGCCCATGTACACCACGCACTCCATGCCAAACATCGCGGCCACCGTCGCCGTGGCCACGCCATGCTGACCGGCCCCGGTCTCGGCAATTACGCGACGTTTCCCCATGCGCCTGGCCAGAAGCACCTGGCCGATGGTGTTGTTGATCTTGTGCGCGCCCGTGTGGAGCAGGTCCTCGCGCTTGAGATAAATCTTCGGCCCGCCCAGTTCGCGCGTCATGCGTTCGGCAAAATACAGGGGCGTCGGGCGACCGCAATACTCGCGCAGATAATACGCGATCTCGTCGCGAAACCGTTTGTTGCGTCGGGCCTTCTCGTACTCGCGGGCCAATTCGTGCAACGGCTCCATCAACGTCTCCGGCACAAACATGCCGCCGTACGGCCCAAAGTGCCCATGTTTGTCCGGTACGGTTGTCAGGTGCTCTTGCACAATTCGATGAATCTCCGCAATTTCTCCGGGTCCTTCTTGCCGGGCACGCGTTCCACGCCGCTCCCGACGTCCACAGCATACGGCCGCACGCGGCGGATGGCTTCCTGAACGTTGGCCGTCGTCATTCCTCCCGAAAGGATGATCGGCGGTCCAATCTCCTTCGCTTTCAGCGCCAGCGACCAATCGAACGTCTTGCCGGTGCCCCCGCGCGATTCGTCAGTGTAGGTATCCAGCAACAGAGCGTCAACATCGTACTCAGTGGCGGCGCGCAGCGATTCTTCGTCGCGCATCCGGATAGCCTTGATCGATTTCGCCGCAAACTTCTGGCAGAATCCCGGTGGCTCGTCCCCATGAAATTGCAGCGCATCCAGCAGGCATTCGTCCAGCGCCTTCTCGATCTCGTATTCCAACTCGTCCACGAATACGCCGACCTTCGTCACGAACGGCGGCAGCGCGTTGCAGATGTTGGCCGCTTCGCTCACCTTGATGTAGCGTGGGCTTTTCGAATAAAAAATAAACCCCAGCGCGTCCGCGCCCAACTCGACCGCCAGTAACGCGTCGTTCAGATTCGTGGTGCCGCAGATCTTGATCTTCGTGCTCATCGGCCCATAAGTTCATGAACTTTCGACTCAATGTTCCCACTACGCATGAGCGATTCGCCGACGAGAATCGCGTCCGCGCCGGCTTTAGCGACTCGTTCAACATCAACCCGCCCATGAATGCCGCTCTCGGCCACAATCGTGTACTTGCCGCACATGCCCCGCCGAAGTTTGGCCGCCAGCTTCTCCGTCGTCGCCAGGCTCACGGAAAAATCACGCAGATCGCGATTGTTCACCCCGATAATTTCGGCCCCGGAAACAACGGCTCGATCCAACTCTGTTTCATCGTGCACCTCCACCAAAGACGCCAGATGCAACTGCGCCGCCAACTCCCAGAAGTCCTTGAGTTGGTCGTCATCCAGAATCGCCACGATCAACAGAATCGCATCCGCGCCATGGGCAACCGATTCGTATATTTGCAACTCGTTGATGATAAAGTCCTTCCGCAACAGCGGCAACTTTACCGCGTCGCGGATTTGTCGCAGGTATTCGACCCGTCCTTGAAAAAACTTCTCGTCGGTGAGCACCGATAGCGCGGAAGCCCCGCCATCTTCATAGTCGCGTGCAATTCGGATCGCATCGAAGTTTTCCTGAATCACGCCCGCCGATGGCGACGCCTTCTTGATCTCAGCAATGAGCGCCATCCCGTTGTCGGGACGCAGCGCACCCGCGAAGTCGCGAAACTCCTTCCGCGCCGCCGCTGCTTGCTTCAGCTTATCCGCCTGCGGTTTCAGCTTCGCCACCTCGAGTTTCTTCTCGGTAACAATTTTATCGAGGATGTTCATCCGATGTCTGTCAGCATGAGATGCACGACGAGTTATTCCTCGTCCGTCACGCCCTGCTTGCGTGTGCGCGGTTGGCCCGCCTTGAGCCAGGCGCCGATGAATGGATGCAGGTCGCCGTTCATTACACCTTGCACGTCACTGGTTTGGTAGCCCGTGCGCAGATCCTTCACCATCTGATACGGCTGGAACACGTAACTGCGAATCTGGTTGCCCCAGGCGATCGCGCCCTTCTCCCCGTAATATTTTTCCATCGCCGCCCGTTTCTCATCCTGCTGTTTCTCGTAAAGGCGCGCTTTCAACATCTTGATCGCCAGTTCGCGGTTCTGATGCTGGCTGCGTTCGCTCTGGCATTGGACAACAATGCCCGTCGGAATATGCGTCATGCGCACCGCCGTCTCGACCTTGTTCACATTCTGTCCGCCACGACCACCGGAACGGAACGTGTCCACCTGAACCTCTTCCATCTTGAGTTCCACCTCGTCCGTCTCGCTCAATTCCGCGACCACGTCCACGCTGGCAAACGATGTGTGCCGGCGTTTGTTCGAGTCGAACGGCGAAATCCGCACGAGTCGATGCACACCGCGCTCCGCTTTGAGATAACCGTAAGCGCACTCTCCCGTGACCAGCATCGTGGCGCTCTTGATGCCGGCTTCGTCACCGGACTGGATATCCACCAGATCGACCTTGAACCCGCGCGTCTCGCAGTAGCGTTGGTACATTCGCAGCAGCATGTTTGCCCAATCGCAGCTCTCGGTGCCGCCTGCGCCCGCGTGGATGCTGAAGATGGCGTTGGAGTTGTCATGCTCCGCGCCGAGGAGGTTCTCCAGCTCGAACTGATTGAACTTCTGCTCGGCGGCGGTGACTTCCGTGCTGATCCCCTGTTCGGTTTCGCCGAGATCGATCAGCACTTCCGCATCGGAGATGTTCTGGTCGAGAGCGGCGAGTGTGCCCAGCTTGCGACGAATCGTGTTCGCCTCATCCAGAACGCTGCGGGCTTTGTTTTGATCGGCCCAGAATGTCGAGCCGGCCATGATATTTTCTAGCTCGACCAGGCGCGAGCGCTGTTTGTCGACGTCAAAGATACCTCCTCAACGCCTGATGGCGTTCGCGCAAACTGCTGACTTTTTCCTTCAGCTCTTCAATCATGGCACCGCTAACTCACCATATCATGCGTGGAATGTCAACCTGCGTGCGGACGGCGCAAAATAAGCGAGCCGCAGGCGGGCAACGTAACCACCCCCGTCAGATTCTTGCCGGTGACCATGTCGGACAGGCGCTCCCGGCCAAGGTTTACCTTGCGGGTGGCCGGTTGGAAGTTCAGCAGAAACACAAAGTCGTCCTTGCCGTCCGTGCGTACTTGCGAAGTGACCCCCTTGGGTAATTTCGTGTCGAGCACCCGCCTCAGACCGAGCTTGCGTATGAGCCCACCGTAGAAATCATCGTGGAACCGGTCATCATTGCGCGAGGCGATGTAGTACGCCCGCCCCTTGCCAAATTCGTTCACGGTCAGCGCTGTCTGCCCCTTGTAGAAGTCCGCGCCGTATCTCGCCAATACATGGGCCGACCCCGCGTGAACGAGATCGCACAGTTCGCGCGTCTGGTAACGGCCTGACAGTCCGAGTCCGTTCTTCGCGGCCGGAATCACCACATTCGTCTGGCCGTCGTGGAGAGCGTCGATTTCCTCGGCCCAAATGCCCAGGACATTTCGCAGCGGCCCCGGGAATCCTCCCAGGAAGCAAAGATCACTCTCATCGACGATGCCGCTCCAGTACGTCGCCACAAACGTGCCGCCTTTCCTGACAAACTTTTCGATCCTCTCCGCGACGCCCGGCCGCGCCATGTACAGCATCGGAGCGATCAGGAACCGGTAGCTTGCGAAATCGCTGTCCATGCTGATCACGTCCACCGGCACGCCACGCGACCAGAATGGTCGATACTGCGCGACGCACGTCCCGCCGTAGTCGCGCCGTTTCCGCGACAATCCCTGCAGATCGTCAATCGCCCACTCGTTCTCCCAGTCGTAGATGATGGCAACCTCGGGATGGACGGTCGTGCCGATAACCGCGTCGAGCTTCTCCAGAATCTGGCCGACCTCCGCCACGTCCCGGAACACACGTGTATTTTCGTGACCGACGTGGTCAACGACCGCACCGTGGAATTTCTCGAATGAGCCCCGGCTCTTGCGCCATTGGAAGTATTGTGCCGTGTCGGCGCCGTGGGCCACCGCCTGCAACGACGAAAGCCGGTGCATACCCGGGCGTTTGAGCTTGCACACTTCCTGCCAGTTCACGTTGCTCGGTGTGCTCTCCATCAGCATGAATGGTTTGCCACCCTTCAGGCAGCGATAAATGTCGTGGATGAAGGCGACGGCGCTTCCCAGCCGCCAATCTTCTTCCAATCCGTGCCACGCCGGATAGCTGTCCCAAGAAACAACGTCCAATTCCGGCGCCATTTTCCAGTAGTTCAGGCCCGAGTATGTCCCCATCATGTTTGTCGTCACCGGCACGTTCGGCGTCACCTCGCGAAGCGGCGCAATCTCGTTCTTCATGAAATCAATGGTCTGATGCGTGACGAATCGCTTCCAATCGAGGTTGAGACCGTGAATCGCCCATTCACCATGCGGGGCCGGGGATTCAATTTGCGACCAATCGGTGTAGGTGTGGCTCCAAAACGCCGTCCACCATGCCTCGTTCAGCGCCTCCAGCGACCCGTACCGTTCTTTCAGCCACGCGCGGAACGCCTCCTGACAGAGCGCGCAGTGGCATTCGCCGCTGTATTCGTTCGAGACGTGCCAAACAAGCAACGCCGGGTGGTTTGCGTATCGCTGCCCGAGTTGGTGATTGATCAACGCCGTCTTTTCGCGATAAACGGGCGATGTGTAACAGTGATTGTGTCGGGCGCCGTGCCGGATGCGCGTGCGGTCAGCATTCACCCGCAAAACTTCCGGATACTTCTGCGACATCCACGCGGGACGCGCCCCGCTGGGCGTGGCGAGGACGGCAAACACGCCGTGATTGGCGAGGTCATCTATCACTTGATCCAGCCAATCGAAGGTAAACCGGCCCTCCTCGGGTTCGAGTGCAGCCCACGAGAAGATCCCCACCGACATCGCATTGCAGTGCGCGAGCTTCATCAACCGCATGTCTTCCTTCAGCACCTCGGGCGCGTGCAACCATTGCTCGGGATTGTAATCCCCGCCGTGAAGGAAATGCGGGCACTTCGGATTGATCGGTGGATAGCGCTTCGTCATGGCGAACGCTCAACTAGCACGTTTCGCCCGCGGGCCTTTCGGTGTGTCTTCAACCACCCAGCCCTGCTTCGCCAGTTGATCACGAATCTCGTCAGAGCGCTTGAAATTCTTCGCCTTGCGGGCCCCCTGCCGCTCTTCGACAAGCCGCTGAATATCCGACGGAACCTCAGACTTTGTCGGCATGCCGAAACCGAGTACGCCATCGATTCGTTTCCACGTGGCGAGAATCCCGGAAGCTTCCTCCGCCGTCAAAGCTCGTTTGTTGGTCTGGCGAACGAATTCGAAAATAGCCCCAAGCGCGGCGCTGATATTCAAATCGTCATCCAACGCTGCCTCGAATTCCGGCAACAGCGTTCCGTCGTAACTGCCGGAACAGGAGCCAGCGATCTCCTGTAACTTCAAGAGAAAGTCGTCCATTCGTTGCAGCGCTGATCGGGCAGCCTGTAGACCGTCGAACGTGAAATTCAGTTGCTCGCGATAATGCGCCGAGAGCAGCACGTAGCGAATTTCGCGGCCTGTCCACCCCCTTGCGAGCAGGTCGCGCAGTGTGTAGACATTATTGAGCCGCTTGCTCATCTTTCTGCCTTCGACCAATAAATGCGAGTTATGCAACCAATAACGAGCAAGCGGTTTGCCCGTGACTGCCTCACTCTGGGCAATCTCATCCTCGTGATGTGGGAAAATCAAGTCCTCGCCGCCACAGTGGATGTCGAAGGTTTCCCCAAGATGTTGCATGCTCATCACACTGCACTCGATGTGCCACCCGGGACGACCATCGCCCCACGGTGACGGCCACTTCACGTCGCCGTCTTTTTCATCCCATGCCTTCCACAAAGCAAAATCGGCCATCTCCTCCTTGTCGTAGTCATCGCTCTTGATGCGCGCCATCGCCGTGCTCTGGTCACCGACCTGTCGATGGGAGAGCTTGCCGTAGTCGGAAAACGATTTGATCGAGTAGTAGACACATTTGTCGTCGCCGACATAGGCGTGATTCTTCGCAATGAGCTTCTTGATTAACGCAATCATCCCGTCGATGGATTCTGTCGCGCGCGGGGTAATGTGGGCGCGCTTGATGTTGAGCGCGTCGAGATCTTCAAAGAACCGCGCGGTGTAGGAGTCAGTGAGTGCCTTCAGTGTCTCACCTGATTCCCGCACCTTGGTAATGATACGGTCTTCAACATCGGTGATGTTCATCACGTGCTTGACGTCGTACCCGCGGTATTCCAGCCAGCGCCGTAGGAGATCATCAAACGCAAACGCCCGGAGATTGCCGATGTGCACCGCGCTGTAAACCGTCGGACCACACGTGTACATGCCCACGTGCGGAGGATTTATCGGGACAAACTCCTCTTTGCGCCGCGTCAGCGTATTGAAGAATTGCAGGGCCATGACGCGTTACATCTCCACGCTCGCGATGGCCACAACCACAATGCCTTCCTTACGACCCGTGAATCCCATGTGCTCGCTCGTCGTCGCTTTGATGCCGACTTGCGTCGGGGCGACACCCAGATGTTTTCCGAGAACTTCCTGTATCTTGGGAATGTGCGGGGCCATCTTTGGCGCCTCGGCAATGATCATCGCGTCCACGTTGTTAATCCGACCGCCCGCCTTGCGCACGCGCTCGGCGCTTTCACGTACGATGACCATGCTGTCGAGATTTTTGAACTTCATGTCCGTGGGCGGGTAATATTTCCCGATGTCGCCCAGCGCCATCGCACCCAACAGCGCGTCCGCGATGGCATGCGCCAGCACATCCGCGTCGCTGTGACCTTCCAAACCGACCTCGTGCGGGATCTCAACGCCACCAATGATGCATTTGCGTCCCGCCGCAAACCGATGCACGTCGATTCCAATGCCAACACGGTTCATAGAGCGTGGGAGAATAGCATCACTGCCTCTGGTGAAGCAATGCTTCCGCAATGGCCAGGTCCGATGGCGTGGTGATTTTCAAATTGAGAAACGGTGTTTCGACCAAATGAACCTTCTCGCCCAGCAACTCCACCGCGGCGGCTTCATCGGTGACGACGATCTTTTTCTCCAAGACCTTCGCGTACGCATCCCGCAGAAGGCTGTATTTCACCGTTTGCGGCGTTTGCACCGCCCATAATTTGGTGCGATCCACCGTCCGAACCACCGTCTTGTCCTCGTTGGCCTCCTTGAGAGTGTCCACAACCTTGGTCGCGGCGATGCCGGTCCCGAACGCCCGGGCGCTGGCTATCGTGGATTCAATCAACGCGGGCGTGACCAGCGGCCTGGCTCCATCGTGGACCGCCACAATATCCGTGCGGGACTCGCAGGCTCTCAATCCGTTGCCGACCGAGTCCTGGCGTTCGGTGCCGCCATCGGCGAACGCGGCCACCTTCTTGAATCCAAACTCCCGGACGATCTGCTCCGCTTGTTGGGCGTAATCGGGTCGCCGCACCAGAACCACCGCGTCAATCGCCGGGCACTGCTCGAACGCCGCGAGCGAGTAGTACACCAGCGGCTTGCCGAGAAGTTCGATGAATTGTTTGTTGTGACCGCCGCCCATCCGCGTCGAGCGGCCACCGGCCAACACGATTGCCGAAACCATATTCGGCAGACTAACAAAACTCCGTTGATCGGAGCAAGCTTACCCCGCTCCGACTGTGGACGGCTCCGGCTGCGGCTCGCTCTCAACAACAGTTTGGCTCCCGCCGGGAAGCTCGGCGAACGCCATGCGTCCCGCGGCGGTTTGCAGCACGCTGCTAATTGTCACCTCCACCTCGTGCCCCAGAAGTCGCCGAGCCCGGTTGACCACGATCATCGTGCCATCGTCCAGATACGCGAGGGCCTGCTGCGGTTCGCGTCCTTCCTTGAGGAGGCGAACCGAGAGGGTCTCACCCGGTAAAACAACTGGCCGCAACGATTTCGCCAGGTCGTTGAGATTAAGCACCTTGACATGCTGCAATTCGGCAATGCGACTGAGGTTAAAATCATTTGTCAGGATTTCTGCGGGAAGCATTTTCGCCAACTGCACCAACTTGCCGTCTACTTCCTTGATGTCGGGCACTTCATTCTCATGAAACTTCACTTCCACGCGAGGATTGAGCTGCAGCATCTTGAGGACTTCGAGGCCGCGCCGCCCGCGCGCCCGCTTCACGTCGTCGGCGGCATCGGCGATATACTGCAATTCGTTAAGGACAAACCGCGGGACGATGAGCACCGCGTCGAGAAACCCTGTCGTGCAGACATCCTGAACGCGACCGTCGATAATAATGTTGGTATCGAGCAACACGAGCCGTTCGGGTTTGTTTTCTCGCATGAACTTCACGTAGGGAATGACGAGGTTGAACTCGTCCTTGGCGCGGTAGGCAATGACCATCGCCAGGTAGGAGCAGACCACGTACATGGCGATTTGCGCGATCAGCTTCGGCTCCTCGTCGATGAATTTGAACAGAACCGAGTTGCCAATGAAGTAGCTGACGGTGAACCCGACCAGAATGCCGAACGAGGCGGCGGACAGCCCGCGCAGCGAAAAGCCCTTGAGCGCTTTGTCGACGCCGATAAATAGGCCTCCGCCCGCCAACCCGATCAGGATCGCCAAGAGGGGATGCTCCGCCCACTGGTCGTGTAATTGGGAGATGGACCAACTCCCCAGCACGCACAGGATCAGAAAAAACAATCTCAGCATCAACAGCGTCATGGCTCTAAACCTCCTTCCGCCACTCAATAAATAAGCATGTTTGGGGCCAGTGCTCCTTCCCCATCGCCGTGGCTGCGGTGACAAATCGTCCCATAAAACCACGCGCTGGCACCCCGAATGTTCACGTGGTCCACCGCCTTTCACGCGCGTTGGCAGCCAGCGTCGGCGGATAGTCGGAAAACCGAAGCCTGCTCCGATCTCGGCGGTGCCACCTGCCCCGACCGGAAAGTCGGGGTCGTGGCCAATTATGAACACCGAACGAAACCATTCTAGGCCATCTGCCGAGCCAAAGATGCCGCGCCGATCTTTGAATCAAAAGAGCCGTGTAATCGGTGCAAAACGCCACCAACTACCCCCGAACGAAGCCAAGTGACAAAATGGCGCACTTGCATCTCTAACAATCTGTCCCTCAAGCCAATCCACAACCTCTAACACTCCAAAAAATTGGCTTCGTTTGGCAGAATTACATATTATGGGGGGCAGTCCCCCCTCAAGCCGCACTCGGCGAGTGCGGACTGCCCTTCCGTATTGGGCAGCCGGCACGGCTGCCGTCGTACCGTCACCATGTCCCTATCTCCTCGCCCCTTGGGGGAGAGGATCAAGGTGAGGGGTCTTGCCGTCTCCCCTTTCCCCTATGTCAAAGAACAACCAAACCGCGCCGAATATACACAATCGGATATCTACTGTCCAGTCCTTTTTCACTAGCGGATACCCCGACCCTTAATCCGTCGCGCCGATCTCCCCTGAATTGTAGCGCAAGCGGGCCGCTTCCCCTCGCCCTTCCCAAGGGAGAGGGTCGGGGTGAGGGTCATTCCCCATTCCGCCATCAACCATCCGCTGCGCCCCCCCACTTTCACCCTTCTCTCCCGCCCCAACCTCTGGCACACTGCCCCCGGCCCTATGACGTGGCCCCAATTCAAGAAAAAGTGGTCCCGCTACTCCGGCAAGGAATCGTCTTCCGTTGTGCGAGGCTCCCCCGCTGTGCGAGGGTCTCCCGACCCCGCACATCCCATGACCGAAGGTCTCCCGCGCCAAGCGCGAGGATGAAAAGATTCGGTGCCCTATGGCCAATCCCGAACATCTCGCGATCCTCCAACAAGGCGTTGAGGCTTGGAATCGGTGGCGCGATGAGAATCCCGGCATCGCGCCGGACCTCAGCGGCACGGACCTCAACCGCGCAAACCTCATTGGCGCGAACCTCTACTACGCGGACCTCAGCCTCGCGAAACTCAGCCGCGCAGACCTCCACGGCGCGAACCTCAGCCGCGCGAAACTCAGCCGCGCAGACCTCCATGGCGCGAACCTCAGCCGCGCGAACCTCAGCTCCGCGAACCTCAGCGACGCGGACCTCAGCCTCGCGAACCTCGGCTACGCGAACCTCAGCGGCGCGGACCTCAGCGGCGCCAACCTCATCGGCACCAACCTCAGTGGGACGAACCTCAAACGAGCCAACTTGAGCGGCGCACATACGTGGTACACTAATATTTCCTACACAGATCTTAGCGACGTCATAGGTTTGGACAACGTAGACCACAAGGGCCCTTCTTCAATCGGCATCGACACTCTCTATAAATCCCAACGCAAAATACCGGACGCTTTTCTCCGGGGCGCAGGTGTGCCCGAGGGTTTAATCACGTATGCCCATTCGTTGGTCAATAAACCGTTCGATTTTTATTCCTGCTTTATCAGCTATTCGGAGCAGGACCGAGAGTTCGCAGACCGCCTGTACAGAGACCTGCAAGGTGAGGACGTCAGGTGTTGGCTTTTCTCCGAAGATGCGAAATGGGGAGAGACCGTCTGGGGCGAAATTGACCGGACCATTAAGCTCTACGACAAGCTCGTCGTTGCTTGCTCGGAAAACTCACTCCAAAGTCCCGCCGTCCTCCGTGAAATCGAACGCGGCCTGCAGCGCGAAGACCGGGAGAAGAAGAACGTGCTTTTTCCCATCCGCATCGACGACTACATCTTCGACAAATGGGAGCACGAGCGAAAGGCAGATGTTGTAAAGAAAGTAGTCGGCGATTTCCGCAAGTGGAAAAATCACCACGCCTACCAGAAATCCCTGGTAAAACTCCTCCAAGACCTCCACGCCACCGATTCCAAAAAAGTCTGACGCCGCGCCCGCCCTTCGCCCGCCCTGAGCGAAGTCGAAGGGTAGCCTCTTGTCCTGCCGAAGCACCGCGTAGGCGGGCAGCGAAGGAGGCACGCCTCGGCGAAGTAGGCTCCGCCCGCCGGCCCTACCCTTCACCAGCCCGCCCCTCCCCCTCGCCGCCTTCGCGCCCTTCGTGCTCGGAGCTTGCCCTGAGCGAAGTCGTAGGGTGGTGAACATTCGTGCCTATTCGTGTGAATTCGTGGCTCGCCCTTCGTTTGCATCCACGCCCATTCGCGGTCCCGTTTATCCCGAGTTGCGAGGGGCTCCCCACCTTCCGCCTTCTGTCTTCTGCCCCACTCCTACTTCGCCGGCGTCGTCGAATCCGTGCCGAAAATGAGGGTGCCGGGTTTGCCTTGGGCCGGATGCGCTGGTTCGGGTACCGCCCAGTGTTTGGATTCTTCCGGCTTTTTTGTCTCGGCGCGATTCCCTTCCTTGTACAGAAGCCCGTACTTCCGCCAATTCTGTACAAGATGCACAATTTCGTCATGCAACGTCGGATCGACGAGCAGTTTGCCCGCCGTCCCCTCGCCCTTCTCAAGACGCGCCAGAATGTTGTCCAGCCGCGCCGCGCTCTCCGCAAGATTCTTGGCCGCCGTGTGGATGTCACCCTGATTGGCAATCACCACCTGATCGATATTACTGGAAGCCTGCTTCAGGTTCTCGGCGGCATCGGAAAACCTTGTCAGCGTCGAATCCACCTTGCCGCGGCTGTCGTCGACGACTCCGCGCAGGCTCACCATCAGACCAACCGCATTGCTGCTCACCGTGTCGATGTTGACCAGGGCGGAGTCGATATGCTCGAGGCTCGGGCGGCTCAACACCGTCTCATCGATGCGCTGGATGGCCTTGTCCACTCGTTCGATCGTTCCTGCCGCCTGATGCAGCACATCCACGACACCGTGAATCGCCTCGCTGAGATCCAGGCTCGAAGACCCCTCCACGCTGTCTCCGGGCTTCAGAAACTCCGCCGTCGCACTCTGAGGAACGATGTCGACATACCGATCGCCGAGCAATCCCGACTGGTTGATGACAAACTTGGCGTCTTTGCGGATTTTCACGCCATTGAGGATCGAGAGCTTCACGATCACCTTTAGTTCCTCCCTCTGGTTCAACGTGATGGCGCGCACGTTACCCACCTTGATGCCCGCGTAAAGCACACTGGCGTCCTCGACGATTCCGCCCACACTGGAGAAAACCACATTGATCTCGTACCCGTTGCGCGAGAGCGGCTGATACTTGCCAAACTTCCAAATGAGCGCCGCCAGCATTGCCAAACAGACGGCAAAAAACATGCCGACTCGGATTTCAACTGACCGTTTCTGTGCCATGTTGCGCCTCCTCTTGAATTTCTGCCGTCCCCGTTATAAATTGCCTCACGATCGGATCGGTGGTCGCCTGAATCTCTTTCGGTGTTCCCACGGCGTGAATCCGCCCTTCATGCAGCATCGCGATGCGGTCGGCGATCTTGTACGCACTGGTCATGTCGTGCGTCACCGCCAGGCTCGTCACATGCAACTGGTCACGCGTCCGCAAGACCAAATCGTTAATGTGGTCCGCCAACACGGGATCAAGTCCCGTGGTCGGCTCGTCGTACAAAATGTATTTGGGGTTGGCTACGCAAGCGCGGGCCAGGGCCGCGCGCTTCCGCATGCCGCCGCTCAACTCGGCCGGCTTTTTGTCCTTCGCTTTCAACAAATCCACAATCGTCAGGGCCTGCTCGACCCGCTGGGTGATCTCGGGTTCCTCCAGCTTCCGCTCCTCGCGCAATGGAAACGCCACGTTCTCAAACACCGTCATCGAATCAAACAGGGCCCCTCCCTGGAACAACACGCCAAACTTCTTCCGAATCGGCGTGAGTTCGCTCTCCGACAGCGGATCAATGTCTACGTCATCCACAATCACCCGGCCCGCATCCGGCCGCAGCAGCCCGCACAGGTGCTTGAGCAACACACTCTTGCCGCCGCCGCTGCGCCCGATGATCACGACAGTTTCTCCGTCGTGGATCTCAAAATCCACGCCGCGCAACACCTCGGCGCCGTTAAACGACTTGTGTAGGTCTTGGATCTGGATCATACGGGGATGATCTTGCTGAAAATCACCGTGAGAAAGAAATTCGCGATGAGCACGGTCAGGGACGACACCACGACGGCTTCTGTCGTCGCCCGGCCCACGCCTTCGGCGCCCTCGTCCGCATTGAACCCTTTGTAACTGGAGATCAGGGCGATAAACATGCCGAAGAACACCGACTTGATCAGCCCGCTCGCGACGTCCTTGGCGGTCGTAAATTCGTACATGTGGTTCAGGAAATAGGCCTGGTCGATTCCGCACATGTGCACGCCAACAAAATACCCGCTAAAAATCCCGAAGAACATGGCTTCCGCCGTCAACAACGGCAGCCCAACCATCAGGGCGATGAACCGCGGCACGGCAAGATAATCGACCGGCGCGGTTCCCATCGACCGCATGGCATCGAGTTGCTCCGTCACCTTCATCGTGCCCAGTTCCGCGGCAATCGCCGCGCCCACGCGTCCCGCCACCATCAACGCCGTCAGCACCGGCCCCAGTTCCCGCGTCATCGCCACGCTGACGACCGGCCCGACCGCCGTATCCATCTTCACCTTGTGAAACTGCAGGTAGGTCTGGACGGCAAACACCATGCCGGTAAACGCGCCCGTGACCACCACCACCGCCTGCGATTGCCAGCCGATCTTGTACGCCTGATCGACCGTCTCGCGCCACCGCGGCCGCTTCGAGAAGGTCGTCCTGACAATATCCAACAACAGCAGCAGCATCGACCCGAGCTGATTGAGCTCGCGGACCACGAATTGCCGAAATCGTTGTGCCGCCTCCATGATGCTGCGCGCAGCATAAGAGAGCGCCCGGACCGTTGCAAGCCCGCCGTGGGTAACCAAAACCGCGTGCCGCCCAAGAAGAAGCCGCCCCGAATTGCTTCGGGGCGGCCGGGGGTGAAACAGTTACTCTCGCTCAACTGGCGCTGGCAGCCAGTTGATTGAAAGCCAATTTCTCTTTGTCGTCGCCGACGGTCACTTCGATCGTTTCGTTGGGCTTGACGTTGCCCCGAAGAATTTCCTCGGCCAGCGGATCCTGCAGGTACTTTTCAACGGCCCGCCGCAACGGCCGCGCGCCGAACTGCGGATCGTAGCCTTTCTCGATAAGGAACTCGGTTGCCGCCGGCGTGAGGACGATTTCGACATCCTTGTACTTGAGCCGGCTCTTCACCTTCTCGACTTCGAGATAAACGATCTGGCCCATGTCCGCCCTGGTCAGATTGTGGAACACGATCACATCGTCGAGGCGGTTCATGAACTCCGGCTTGAACGCGCGCTTGGCTTCTTCCAAAAGCTTGCTCTTCATGTCGCCATACGTGTGCTCTTCCTTGGCCGGCGCGAAACCGAGCTCGCCCGCCTTGCGGATCATTTCCGCCCCAATGTTGGAGGTCATGATAACCACGCAGTTACGGAAGTCCACCTTGCGACCGAGTGAGTCGGTCAGGTGTCCGTCTTCGAGAATCTGCAAAAGCATGTTCATCACGTCGGGGTGGGCCTTCTCGATCTCGTCAAACAGCACCACCGAGTAGGGACGGCGACGCACGCGCTCGGTCAACTGGCCGCCCTCTTCGTACCCGACGTAGCCCGGAGGTGAGCCCACCAGCCGCGAGACGTTGAATTTCTCCATGTACTCGCTCATGTCGAGCTGGATCAGCGCATCTTGGTCGCCAAACATGAATTCCGCCAGCGCCCGCGCCATCAACGACTTGCCCACGCCCGTCGGACCCAGGAACACAAATGAACCGATCGGACGGTTCGGGTCCTTCAGGTCCGCACGGCTCCGTCGCAGCGCCTTGCTGATGGCGATGACGGCCTCGTCCTGACCAATCACGGTCTTGCGCAGCTCGCCTTCCATCTGAAGCAGTTTTTCGGCGTCCTTCTGTTCCATCCGACTCAAAGGAATGCCGGTCCACTTGGCGACAATCTGCATAATGTCGTCTTCGGTAATCACAATCTGTTTTTCGTCGCGCGCCTGACGCCATTCCGCCAGCGTCTGCTCGAGACGTTCGCGGGCCTGCTTCTCCTTGTCGCGCAGACCGGCGGCCAATTCAAAGTCTTGCGCCTTGATCGCCGCTTCCTTCTCTTCCTTGATCTTCTCAATGTCGCGCTCGGAGTCCTGAATGTTCGGCGGCCGCGTCATCGATTGGATGCGCGCCCGCGCGCCGGCTTCGTCCACCACGTCAATGGCTTTGTCGGGGAGAAATCGACCCGTGATATAACGGTCCGAAAGCCGTGAGGCCGCCTGCAACGCCTCGTCCGAGAACTTGGCGCGGTGATGTTCCTCGTATTTCGGGCGCAGGCCCCTCAAAATCTCGACGGTCTGCTCGACCGTGGGCGGTTCGACGATGATCGTCTGGAACCGACGTTCCAGCGCCGCGTCCTTTTCGATGTACTTGCGGTACTCGTTCATCGTCGTGGCGCCGACAACCTGCAGCTCGCCGCGGGACAGTGCGGGTTTAATGATGTTGCTGGCGTCCATTGCGCCTTCGGCGGAACCGGCGCCGACGATCGTGTGCAATTCGTCCACGAACAGGATGACGTTCTTCGACCGCTTGATCTCGTCCATCACGGCCTTGATGCGCTCCTCGAACTGGCCGCGGTATTTCGTGCCCGCCACCATCAATGCCAGGTCGAGCGTCACCACGCGCTTGTCGCGCAAGATCTCCGGGACATTGCCCTTGGCCACTTCCTGGGCCAATCCCTCGACGATGGCAGTCTTGCCGACTCCGGCCTCTCCGAGCAGCACCGGATTGTTCTTGGTGCGGCGACACAAAATCTGGATGACCCGCTCAATTTCGTTCTGGCGGCCCACGACCGGATCGAGGTCGCCCTTGCGGGCCAGTTCCGTCAGGTCGCGGCCAAACATCCGCAGCGCGGGCGTCTTCATCTCCTTCTTGCCGGCAGCGGATTCGCCTTCTTCGGTCGCGCCTTCGCTGGGGGTGAAGTTCGGATCAAGCTCCTTCAAAATCTCGTTCCGACAACGTTCAATATCGACATCCAGCGACTTCAGAATTCGCGCCGCGGCTCCTTCGCCTTCCCGGAGCAATCCGAGCAAGATGTGTTCGGTGCCAACGTAATTGTGGTTGAGCTGCTTGGCTTCCTTCTGCGCGAGCGCCAGCACCTTCTTGACGCGAGGGGTGTAGGGAATGTTGCCGACCATCTTGGTTTCGGGACCGGTGCCGATCTGCTTCTCCACTTCCATACGGACAGTTTCGAGATCCAAGCCCATTTTCTGAAGGACGTTGACGGCGACGCCCTGGCCGAGCTTGATGAGCCCAAGAAGCAGATGTTCCGTGCCCACGTAGTTGTGGTTGAACCGGTCCGCTTCCTTGCGGGCCAACGCGAGCACCTGCTGCGCTCGCGGCGTAAAATTGTTCATTTCCATCACCGTCCTCTCATTCTGGTTCGGCTCGTCCGCCGTCCCCGCGTGGACGGTCGCTCAAATTCGGTTTCGAAATCGTCGACAACTGCGTGCGAATCAACTCCGCCCGCAAGATGTCGCGTTCCTCGGCGGTCAGTTTGCGGGCCGCAGCCCGTTGCACGTGCGCCGGCTGGGAAAGAATGAACATTTCGTCCACTGTCGCACGCGCTGTCGGCGGAAAAATCTCTAAATCTACCCCCATACGCACCAAACTAAGCAGATTCAATGCCTCTTTTGAGCTAATTGTATGTGCATTGGTCAGAATACCATACCCACGCCCGATTTGATCATAAACCAACTTTGGCTTCTTTTCAAGCAGGGTGATTCGCGCGTTCTCTTCGTGCTCAATGATTTGCAGGATCACCTTGTTGAGACGCTCGATGACTTCCATCTCTTTCTCGCCCAGCGTCGTCTGGTTTGAAACCTGGAACACGTTGCCCAGCGCCTCGGTTCCTTCCCCGTACAGGCCGCGCACGGCCAAGCCCAGCTTGTTGACCGCCTGCACGACCTGGTTAATCTGGTCGCTCAATACCATGCCGGGCAAATGCAACATGGCTGACCCGCGCATTCCCGTCCCCACGTTCGTCGGGCATGCCGTGAGGTACCCGAGCTTCGGCGAGAACGCAAAATCCAGGTGCTCCTCCAGCTCGGTGTCGACCCGGTCAATGATCTTGAAAATAGTCTTCAGCTGGAGCCCTGACTTGATCGCTTGCATCCGCAGATGATCTTCTTCATTGACCATCACACTGATCGTCTCGCGGTCGTTAATGACCACCCCACTGCCCACGTTCTTGGCGGCGTGTTCCCGGCTGATCAGATGCCGCTCCACCAACACCTGTTTGTGGATCGCGCTGATGTTGTCCATCGAATCCCCAAAATGATCCGCCATCTCCGGCAACGCTTCCACCACCGGCTGGATCGTTTCCAGCAGTTTCTGTCGCTCGGTCTTCTTGGCCCAACCCGGAAATGGATGATCGCGAATATTGCGCGCCAGGCGAACCCGCGACGACATGACAATCTTGCTGTTGGGTCCTTCCGCTTTGACCCACTCGCTCGGGCTCTTCAGCAAATCGTCGATCTTCATGCCAGCATTACTCGGCGGAGCGCGTCGCGTCCACCGCCTTTTTCCACTTTGCTTCCATCTCGCGAATCTGGTCGCGAATTTGCGCCGCGTCCTCGTACTTCTCTTCGTGCACGGCCTTTTCCAACTGTTCCGCCAATTCCTGCATTTTGCTGTTCAGGGCCAGCGTATGCGCCGCCCTCACAGGCACCTTGCCCAGGTGATGGTCCCCTTTGTGCATCGCCTTCAGCAACGATCCCAAGGACGCTTCAAAAGCCTCCCAGCAGGCGCTGCACCCGAGTCGGCCCGTTTTCTTGAAGTCCGCCTGCGTGAAACCGCATACGGGACATTGCGCCCCTCCCGCTTCGGCCCTGGATTCCTCCCCCGCGCCGAGCCCGACCAGCAGATTCGCCAGCGAAAATCCCGCCGCCTCCTGCACGCCCTTCTCCTTGGCGCAGGACTCGCACAAATCCACCTTCAACATTTTCCCGTCTACAATCTGGGTGAGATGGACTGTCGCTTCCGTCTTCTTGCAAATGTCGCAAAGCATGTTCTTATTTCGCGCCGATCAATACCCCATCGGTACGAGTCAACTTACGGAAGTCTTCCGTCAATTGCAAGGTGAGTGGCCCCGGACGCCCGGAACCAACGATCCGGCCATCGATGCTCGCCACCGGCACGATCTCCGCCGCCGTTCCCGTGAGAAACACCTCGTCCGCCGTCTCCAAATCGTACCGCGTCAGGTTCGGTTGGCTGACGTCGATGCCGCGTTTGGTCGCCAGCTCGATGACCGCCTGACGAGTGACGCCGACCAGCGCGCCCGCGCTGACCGGCGGAGTCTCCAGTGTGCCGCGCCGCACCACGAAAATATTGTCGCCCGTGCATTCGGCGACATGTCCCTGGCTGTTCAGCATGACCGCCTCGACCGTCCCGGCATTGACGGCCTCGATCTTCGCCAGAATGTTGTTCAGATAATTCAACGACTTGATCTGCGGGTTGACCGCGGACGGACTCGTCCGCTGGGTGCTGGCCGTAATAAGTTTCAGCCCCTCGCGATAAACCTCTTCGGGGTACAACTCGATCGTGTCCGCGATGACGATCACCGACGGAGTCTTGCACCGGAACGGGTTGAGCCCGAGCGAGCCAACGCCGCGCGTGACGACCAGGCGGATGTAACCGTCCTTCAATTTGTTCTGCCGACACGACTCGCAACATGCCTCCACCAGTTGTTGCTTCGTCAACGGGATCGGCAGCACGATCGCCTTGGCCGAGTTGAACAGGCGGTCCAGGTGTTGTTCGAGGCGGAAGATGCGGCCTCCGTACAGCCGGATGCCTTCGAACACACCGTCCCCGTACAACAGACCGTGGTCGAACACCGATATCTTCGCTTCGTCTTTCGAAACGTATTTGCCGTCCAGATAGATCTTCACAATCGTTCCCTCACATCGTCCTCTACTTACCCCAAAATCCGGCCATCCGCAATCTCCAACACACGTTCCCCGCGCGTGGCGACGTGCTGGTCGTGCGTCACCATCACCAGCGTCGTTCCCGACTCCTCGCGCAATCGCCAGAGCAAATCGAGGATCGCCTCGCCGGTCTTCGAATCGAGGTTGCCGGTCGGCTCATCCGCCAGCAACAGCGCGGGCCGATTCATCAACGCCCGCGCCACCGCCACGCGTTGCTGTTCGCCGCCGCTCAACTCCGCCGGCCGATGCTCCAGCCGCTTGTCGAGTCCGACGGCCTTCAACAATTCCCGGCCCCGATCGGCCACGCCGTCGCGCGCGCGCGGCTGCATCAACGCCGGCAGGCACACGTTTTCCAACGCGTCGAGTTCTGGCAACAGATTGTACGATTGAAACACGAATCCGATCTTCTCATTGCGCAACTTCGTCCGAATCGCGCCCGGCATCTCAAAAAGCGAAGCGCCATCCAGGCACACATCGCCTGCGGATGGCGCATCCAGCCCGCCCAGCAAATGCAACAACGTGCTCTTTCCCGCTCCCGAAGCGCCGACGATCACGAGCGATTCACCGCGGCGCACCCGCAGGTCGATCCCCCGCAACACCTCAAGCTCCTGCGTGCCCAACGTGTAGGATTTGCGCAGCCCGCCCGCAACCAGAATGTCCCCCCCGGCCTCACTCATACCGTAGCGCCTCCACGGGTTCGAGTCGGGCGGCGCGCAACGCCGGCAACAATCCCGCCAGCGTGCAGATTACCAGCGCCGAGATCCCGATGGTCAGGAGATCCTGCACCGTGAGAAATGCCGGGATGCTCGCGAAATTGTAAATGTCGCGCGGGAACAGTTCGATGCCGACGACCTGCGACAGAAAATGATTGATCGGGTTGATGTTGCGGACCGTCAGCAGGCCCAGTCCGATCCCGATGGCCACGCCGAATACGCCGACGATGAACCCTTGCAGGAGGAAAATACGCAGGATCTTTCCGGAGGCGGCGCCCAGGGCTTTCATCACCCCGATCTCTCGCGTCTTCTGCACGGTGACGGTAATCAACGTGCTCATGATGCCGAACGCCGCGACGATGATGATGAATGTCAGGATGAAAAACATCACCGATTTCTCCACCTGGATCGCGCCGAGTAACCGCTGGTTCATCTGCGCCCATGTCTGCGCCCGCAGCGGAGGCGAGAGTTTCTGGTTCAGCGCAGCCGCTACATCGCGCGCGCCCATAATCGGATCGTCGGTCTTGATTTCAATCCCCTGGACGGCATTGCCGAGGCTGTAGAGTTCCTGCGCCGTCTCCAGCGACGTGAAAATGAGACCAGCATCGTACTCGTACATTCCCGACTCGAAAATCCCCGTGACCGTCAATTCCATCGGCAGGTCGACTTCCTGCCCTTTCTTTTCGATGTAGCGGGGCGAATAGACGGTGATTTTGTCGCCGAGAAAAATGCCGTATTGCGACGCAAGTTCGCGCCCAATGACCACCTTGTCCCCGTCCAGATCGAGACGGCCCTCCTTGATATACGTGCCGAGTTGGCTGACGGTCACTTCCCGTTTCGGGTCGATGCCTTTCAGGTACGGAGTCGCCACACGATGCTCGAATTCAAGCAGAACCAGGCTGATGGCGAACGGCGTGGCGGCCTTCACGCGCGGCGTTTCCAGTACCGTCTTCAGCAGTTTGTCGCTGTGCTCGATCACGCCGCCTGTCACCGTCACGTGCGCGTGCATGCCCATGAGTTTCTCGCGCAACTCGCGGTCGAACCCGCTCATGACCGCGATCACGACGATGAGCACCCACACGCCAATCGTCACGCCTGCCAGGGAGATGAGGGTGATGACGGAGACAAACGTGCGCTTGGGCTTGAGATAACGGAGGCCGAGAAACAGTTCGAATGGCAGACGCGTCATGTTTGCGGCTTCAGCAGCGGGAACAGGATGACGTCACGGATGCTTTCGGCGCCGGTGAGCATCATGACGAGGCGGTCGATGCCCATGCCCATCCCGCCGGCGGGCGGCATCCCGTGTTCGAGCGCCAACAGAAAATCCTCGTCGAGCTTCTCATCGTGTCCCTTGGCTTGCATCAACAGTCGCACGCGTTGCAGGACCGGGTCGTTCAACTCGGAATACGCCGGCGCGATCTCCTGGCCGTTGATGACCAACTCGAATACGTCGACCACACTCGGGTCCTGCGTGTTGGGTTTCGCCAGCACGACGAGTTCCGCAGGCAGATGCGTCACGAACGTCGGATTCAACAACGTCGGCTCGATTACCTTCTCGAAAATCGCGTTGGTCACTTCATAGTCAGGCGCGCCCGGCGGAAATTCGACGCCCATGTTGACGGCACGCGTCCGCCGCTCTTCCGGCGTGAGCGTGAACCATTCCTTGCCGATGCGCTCCTCGACCAGATCCCGGTAGGTCACGCGCCGCCACGGCGGGGTGAGGTCGATCTCCTGGCCGTCGTGGCGTTTGATCAGCAGCGAGTCCGCGATGTTTTCCGCGACCGACACGATCAATCCCTGCGCCAGATCCATCATCGTCTCGTAGTCGCCGTAGGCCTGGTAGACTTCGAGCATTGTAAACTCGGGATTGTGGCGCCGCGAGATGCCTTCGTTGCGGAAATTGCGGTTGATCTCGTAGACGCGCTCGAACCCGCCGACGAGCAGCCGCTTGAGGTACAGCTCGGGCGCCACCCGCAGGAACAGGTCGATGTTCAACGCCTCGTGGTGCGTCTGGAACGGTTTGGCCACGGCGCCACCCGCGATGGGTTGCATCATCGGCGTTTCGACTTCCATGAACCCGCGCGAATCGAGAAACTTGCGGATCTCCGCGACGATGCGGCTGCGGGCCACAAACGTCTCGCGCGCCTTGTCGTTGAGAATCAAATCGAGATAGCGCTGGCGCAACCGAATTTCGACGTCCTTGATGCCGTACCACTCCTTCGGCAACGGCTGGATCGCCTTGCTCAACAGCGTCACGCTCTCGACTTTTACCGTCAGCTCGCCCGTGTGCGTCGTGAACGGCTTGCCGATCACGCCGATGATGTCGCCGAGTTCGATGTAATTCTTGAACAGATCAAACTGCTCGTCGCCGATGTCCTGCTTCTTGGCGTAAACCTGGATTTTTCCTGTCGAATCTTTCAGGTCGGCGAACAGGCTCTTGCCCATGTCGCGATAACTCAACACGCGTCCCGCCAACCGCACCTCCCGGTCGGGCGCAGGGTTTGCGCGGGCGGTCGCAATCGATTCACTGACGTCGAACCGTCCGCCGTAGGCGTCAATGCCTTTGTCGATCAGCTTCTCGCGTTTTTCGAGCCGCGGCTTGATAAGGTCGTTTTGTGGTTCCATCCCGACCCGCAGCATAGCCTCTCGCGTCCACTCGAGCAACGGAAAACACCTTGCTACGGATTGTGAAAAACGGCACTCTTCGGAGTGGAGATCCAAACGTATGAGTGAACGATTTGAGTTGCCCCAGCCTGAAATCGACACCTCAAAACGGTACGACGTGTACTGCCACGAAATGGGCGTCCGTATTGTAGTCTATCGAAAGGCGCTTTTTAAAGGTGTAAAGAGGCTATTGTCATCAGCGCAGTTCGACATAGGTTCCGATTTTATAGAATTGGAGCAGGCCAACGGCCAAACCGTCTACCTCTCAAAAATGTCGGTCATCAAGTTTTGCGAACCCGGCGTCGAGTTCACGTCCGAAGAAATCTCTCCGAAGCAATGACCGACAAACGGCCCAAGTCCAAGCGTCAACCGGAGATCCGCTATCAAACCGGCAACAATCTGGATTTGGACGAGGTTGTTGACCTTTACCGGGCGTCCACGCTGGGAGAACGACGCCCCATTGATGATCGGGAGAGGTTTTCCGCGATGTTGAAGAACGCCAACCTGGTCATCACCGCGTGGGACGGCGATTTACTGGTGGGCATCTCGCGATGCATGACGGATTTCAATTTCTTCACCTATTTGGCCGATTTGGTTGTCCGCGAGTCTCACCAACGGAGAGGTATCGGGAAAGAATTGATGCGTTTAACCCAAAAACACAGCGGCCCGAAGACGAGTATCCTGCTGCTGGCGGCGCCCGCCGCCGAGACGTATTATTCCCATGTTGGGTTCGAGCATGCGCCACAAGCGTGGCTGTTGAAACCGCAAGAACGAATCCGATGAAAATCGGCGGTGAAGCTACTGCGTTACCGCTGGAATTCCACCCTGGCTTGCACTATGCTGCGGGCGTGAAACTCAGGACTTTGCTTCCGATTCTGGCCGTGACGGCGGCGACCGTGGTTTTCGCGCAGGATACGGGCGCTCCGGATCTGGCCAACTTCCCGCGCGTGGGGGACACCAACAGCCGTTATCAGGTACTCTGCCAGAACAGCCGACAACTGGCCCTGGAAATCAACGGATTCATGACCGCCATCCTCGGCCAGTATGAGAAACTCTTCCAGAATTGGTCCGGCAAAGACGGCGCGCGCGTGGTGGTGTTCGACAACGTCGATGACTTCCGCAAGTACGCCGGCGGCACGGTCCCGCTGACCCACGCCGGGCTGGCCGGTTATTGCCATCTCAAGACCGATGAAGCGGGCAACCAGTTCTACGAACTCGTTACGTACGAGAGCCAGAATTTGTGGCGGGTGCTGGCGCATGAGGGGTTCCACCAGTTCATCGGATACGAACTCGGCCAGCAGATCCCGATGTGGCTGAATGAAGGCATGGCACAATATTTCGAGACCAGTTTCATCATCGGCTCGCAATTCCACGTCGGACAAGTTAGCCGCGGCAAGCTGCTGTACGCGCAGGCGCTGATCGTCAACAAACAGGCGCCGCCGTTGTCGCAGTTGATCCAATGGGACCGCGCCACGTTCTACGCCAACGCAAACGTCGCCTACCCGATGAGTTGGGCGCTGGTGTATTATCTGGTGAACTCGAACGGCGAGCGGTTCGGGCAGAGCGAATTCCGCCGGTATATGCAGGACCTCAAGTATGGCCAGAACGACTACCGAAGTTTCCAGCGTCGATTCGGGGCGGATATCGACCACTGGCAGGCCGATTTCGAAAATTACATCCTGCATCTCCAGCCGCAGACGAATTGACGTGGAGTTTTTCAGGCTTGTGCGCTATACTGCGCGCGGCTTGTACAGGAGGCCCATTGCGAGGCGAGTTACAATCGGATGGGAAACGACTGTCATTCGTCGCTTCCCGGATACGAACACAGACGAACCACAAATTTTCTTTCCAATAACCCGTGCCTGGTATCATTCCCGAACCTGTTCTGGAGCAGATTCGCCAAAGCAACGACGTTGTCGAGGTGATCGGCTCGTATTTCCCGTTGAAACGCGCGGGGGCGAACTTCCGCGCCCTGTGCCCGTTCCACAAGGAAAAGACTCCGAGCTTCAACGTCAATCCCCAGAAGCAAATCTGGCATTGCTTCGGTTGCGGCGCGGGCGGCGACGTGTTCACGTTCGTGATGAAATACGAGAACCTCGATTTTGTCGGGTCGGTCCGCCGGCTTGCCGAGCGGGCGGGGGTCAAGCTGGAGTACGAAGAGCGCGCCGGCGAACCCGGCCGCGACGTCAAGGAATCGCTGCTGAAACTCCACGATCTCGCCGCAAATTTCTTTCATCACAACCTGATGAAGGAACGGAGCGCCAGCGTCGCGCGCGAGTACCTGAAAAAGCGCCAAATCACCTCCGAGATCGCGCAGAAATGGCGGCTCGGATACTCACCGGACAAGTGGGACGGACTGATTCAGCACGCCGCCGGCAAGAAATTCCCTGCGGAACTCCTGGAGACGGCGGGACTCGCGCTGCGACGCGAGAGCGGTGATCGGTTTTATGACCGGTTCCGCGGGCGGCTGATGTTCCCGATCGGCGACGAACAGGGACGCACTGTCGGCTTTAGCGGCCGCATTCTCACCGACGAGAAAGACCAGCCCAAATACGTCAATTCTCCCGAGACGCCGATTTTCCAAAAAGGCCGCATCTTGTTTGCGCTCGACAAAGCCAAGCGGGCGATCATCGAGGAGACCTGCGCCGTCGTATGCGAGGGACAAATCGATACAATCTCCTGCCACGAAGCGGGCATCGAAAACGTCGTCGCCCCACAAGGCACGGCGCTGACCGAGCAGCACGCGCGCATTTTGAAACGTTATGCCGAGGAAGTCGTGCTGATGTTCGACGCCGACACCGCGGGCCAGAACGCTATCGTACGCAGCGCGGAACCGCTGTGGGACGCCGGCGTGGTGATCCGCGTCGCCGTGTTGCCGCAGGGACATGACCCTGACAGTTTCGTGAAAGCGTTTGGCGCGGAGAAACTGAGCGAATTGATTGGCGGAGCTCCCAGCTTCTTTGCGTATCTGCTCGACCGGTTGTGCCGGCAACATGACCCGCGCACAGAGCGGGGAAAGCTGCAGATTGGACGGCAAATGGCCGAGTGGCTCGCGCGGATTCCCGCGCCGATTCTGTTCGCCACGTATGCGCAGCACACCGCCAAGCGGCTCGATATCAGCGAGGACGCGCTCCGTCGCGAAGTGGCGAAATTCTCGGGCTCCCGCCGTGACCGACGCAACCTGGCGGAGGAGGACACCGAAAGCGAGGATGCGGCGGAAATTGACGACGGCCGGCCGCGGGGACTGCCCGAGGAGGAAATGTTGCTCCAAGCGATGCTGGCCAGCCACCCGGTGATCGAGTTGGTCGCCGGAACATTGGACGTGACCTGGCTGAGCGGCAGCGTGGCGGGAGAGACCATTCAGCAGATACTAAAACTTCACGAGGACGGCCGGTGGAGTGGGCCGCACTCCTTGCTACGCGAAGGTGAAAGAGGAGAGTCGGAGCAACTCATATCCGAACTGCTGTTGAGCCGGCGGACAATCAAGGACCCGGAGCGAGAAGCGCCGAACTGTCTTATGCTGTTGCAACGACGCTGGTTGGAGAAGCAGGTCCATGACAATCGGAGACAGCAACAGTCAACCGGACTGCCCCCGGAGAAGATGGCGACGCTTTTGAAACAGTTTGTTGACTTGGACTCGAAACTACGGCATATTGACGCGCTCTTAAGGGGAAAATAGGACACTTACCCGGCGTTGCGACACACTATGGCGAAGGATAATCATCATCGGAAGAAAACTGCCGTTCCCGAGCCGCCCAAGCTCGACCGCGAAGAGAAGAACGAAAAGCTCAAGGAGTTGATCAAGCTCGCCAAGGAACAGGGGTACCTGACCTATGGCGACGTCAACGATATCCTGCCGGAAAACATTTTGTCTCCGGATGAACTCGACGGCATCCTCATTCAGCTCCGCGGAATGGACATCGAGATCATCGACGCCTCGGAAGTCGACCGCTTCAAGCGCGAAGCCGAAGAGGAAAAGGAGACCGCGAAGGTCGATTCCCGCCTGGACATCCTTGACGACCCCGTCCGCATGTACCTCAAGCAGATGGGCCAGGTGCCGCTGCTGACGCGCGAGCAGGAGGTGGAAATCTCCAAGCGCATCGAGACCGCGGAAAACCACGTCAAGCAGATCATTAACAATTTCGGGTTCACGGCCAAGGAGCACATGGGGCTCGCCAAACGGTTGTTGAGCGGCAAGGAGCGATTCGACCGCGTCATCATCGACAAGAAGATCGACAGCCGCGAGCAATACATGCGCGTGCTGCCCCGGCTGCTGGCGCAGGTCGAGAAATCCGACGGGTTGGTCGATGCGAAGTACGAGAAACTGACGCGCTCGGGATTGACCAAACGGGAAGCCGAGAAGTTGCGCCGCGAATTCAAGAAGTCCGATGCCGCCTTGCAAAGGCTGTTCGAGAAGTTCTTTTTCAAACAGAAGGTCCTGGAAGAATTCGTCGAGAAGGCCAATGAGGTGCGCGAAAAATTCGACGACACGCTGTTTCAAATCGACCGCATGGAGAGATTGCGCAAGTCCCCGGCCCTCGACGCCGATCTGCGCAACGAAGTGCGCAAGCTCAAGAAGCTCGAACTGACCGCGCGGATGAACACCGAGGAATTCATCAAGGCGCACGACGAACTCAAGTCGTGGATGAAAAAGGCCGTGCAGGCCAAGAGTGAAATGGTGGAAGCCAACCTGCGCCTGGTCATTTCGATTGCCAAGAAGTACACCAACCGTGGCCTGTCGTTCCTCGACCTCATTCAGGAAGGCAACATGGGCCTCATGAAGGCGGTCGAGAAATTCGAGTATCAGCGCGGCTACAAATTCTCGACCTATGCGACGTGGTGGATTCGCCAGGCCATCACCCGCTCCATCGCCGACCAGGCCCGCACGATCCGCATCCCGGTGCACATGATCGAGACGATCAACAAGCTGATGCGCGTGCAGAAGCAGCTTCTCCAGGAATTCGGTCGCGAACCGACCCCCGAGGAAGTCGCCGAAGAAATGCAGATGCCCGTCGACCGTGTTCGCGCCGTGCTGAAGATGGCACAGCAGCCAATTTCACTGCAATCCCCCATCGGCGACAGCGAAGACACGAGCTTCGGTGATCTCATCGAAGACAAGTCCGCCGAGAACCCGTCCGACATGGCGTCGTACTCGTTGCTGAAAGAAAAGCTCAACGACGTGCTGGACACGCTGACCGAACGCGAGCGCAAAGTTCTGCAACTTCGGTTCGGCCTCGGCGATGGCTACTGCCGCACGCTCGAAGAAGTGGGACGCCAGTTCCGCGTCACGCGCGAGCGCATTCGCCAGATCGAGGCCAAGGCTCTGCGCAAGATGCGCCACCCGACGCGGCTGCGCCAGGTCGAAGGTTTCCTCCAGGCGCAGGGGTTCTAGTCCTTCTTCCGTTCATCGGGTGTTCGCGTGAAGGTGCGCCTCTACCGGCCAGCCCCGAAAAATCATGCGCTGACCGTCAGAAATGCAGTGCCTCTTGAAATTCCGACACGGGTTCGGGAAAATCCTCACGGGTTTGTTGATGGCGACTTTGCGAAGGTCAGACAGTCGGGATGCTGGCAGAAAAACGCGCCGCCAAATGTCAGCGCATACGAACATTTCTCCGGCGATCCGACCAGGCACTCCACCAAGCCGACGGGTTCCAACAGGCGGGTGCGACAAATCTCCAGGTCGGGAAGTGACTTTGATACACTGTCTGCGTGGTTCTTCATCGTCGTGGCTCCTAGCCGCCGCTCATGCTATTATGAATCGACGCCTCTGTCCAGAGCCAATCGGCGATGCGCAGCCTTCGCCGCAACTCCTGGCGGGAACGGTCGGCAGGCGCGCGAATTGCTAAACATGTGGGAAACCAAAGGCGTTGACCAATGCACGTTTCGAAGACATCGTCATTCCTCATCGTCGTTCTCATCCTGATTTCCTGCCCCATCGGCAGCGGGGCCGCAGTGCCCACACTTTCGCCCCCGACCCATTTCTCCCCGGAGGACCAGAGGTTCGCCGTCCAGGCCAGAAATCTCCAGCTCCGCAACTGGACCTTCGACGACATCTTCGCCGCGCTCTGTCGCACCGCCCTGTCCAACGCCCAAACCAACCCCAGCGTCAACGTCCAGGACGAGGTACGTTCCATCTGGGGTGGCCTGTGGTTGTGGACATGCAAAGACGTCGAGCCCCTGCCCCTGTTCCACGCCGGCGGACTCGGCGTGCTCCATCCGGCCCCCAATGGCACCGTCGATCACGGTTACGATGTCATCACCCTCCAGAAACATTACGCCCAGCATTTCATCGCCGGCGGCATGTTCGAAGCCTACTTCGACTCGGGTCGATGGGCCGGTGTCCGAAAGGAGCGCTTCAACTCCGTCACCGGCGATTATTTCGATTACAATAAGGTCGCCGTCACCAGCATGGGCGCGCGTTGGGTCGATGTCGCCGTCGATGGCGACGCCCAACATACCCGCCGCTGGCTCGAACTCTGGGCCCGCCGCCGGTACACCCTGAGCAAATCGTTGCCCCGACTCCACTGGCGCAGCCTGCCGCCGTTTGTCGACTCCACGCCCGAGGAGGTCAAGGCCGTCGAAGACGAAGTCGATGCCGCCATCACCTTCCCCATCGACACCAACGCCCCTCCCGCCAGCCCCCGTGTCGCGCCGTAGCCTCTTGTCGCGCCGAAGCATTGCGTAGGCGGACGGCGAAGGCGGACGCCAAATCTCCCTGCCTACGTCTCTTGGCCCTCCGACGGGGTCATTTCGGCTCCGTTCAGCCGTTAACTTGGGTTCGTTTTGATCCAAAATGGGTTCGTTTTTGGCTTTCTAATTCGCAAATTTCCACGCCGGCTTGCATAAACTTGGGTTCGTTTTGCAAAATCATGTTGTTTTGAAGCGACCACGTTGTGCCTGGGTCGCAAACACATTTTTCCAGCATATCGAACTGTCGGCTTGCCCGCCTTTGGCGGGTTTTACTTTTTGCCGCGCCCCCAACCCCTTGTCCTCCCTGGCTTTACCCGCCAAGGCGGGCTCGGCGAAGGAGGACCGTCCCCAGCGCATCTCAATATCCTGTCTCCTGTCTTCCAACTTCCTAACTCCTTGCTATTCGGTTACTTGGCTACTTTCCTCTTGCCCCTTGCTCCTGGCTTCTTGCTGCCTGCCCCTCCTTCCGCTTCGCCATTCCGATTGTCATCCCCCATAGTATATCGTCGTTCCGATACACCCGTCAACATCAAAATTCGATTGTCGCCCAAAACCTTCTCGCCCATTGGTTTCCCGTCGCTTCTCTTCCCCCGCCTTCCCGATTGTCCACCACCACCTTCTCTGCTGGCCGAACCTCGACGTCGACCCCGAACTCGACTCCCCTGTCGCGCCGTAGCTTCGGGCAAGCGAAGGCGGACGCACGCCATCTCCCAACCCCGCCCAGAAGCAACACCGCCATCCACATGTTCTTCTTCCTGTCGTCCCTTCCCTTTCTCAGACCGCCGCCCCGCTGCATTCAGACCAACCGACTCACCGCTTGCTCCTTCGGTCCTCGCCACTTCCATCCCGTCCCCAACCGGCCGAGCCAGTTCCGCCGCCCGCCTCATCGTTGCCATCCGTGTGAATCCGTGGCTCGCCTTTTGTCCGCGGTAGACGCTCCGTGTTCTCTGTGTCTCTGTGGTGAATGTTTCGTGTCTTTAGTGTCTACTTCATGTCTTCGTGGTGAACTATCGCGTGGTCCCAGAGCACCGCCTGTAAAAACCCACCCCGCAGATTGGCCACGTTTTCAAAGCCGCGCCCGTGCAACAAACAAGCGGCCAGATAACCGCGTTGGCCTTTCTGGCAATACGTCACGATGCGCCGGTCGCGCGGCAATTCGCCCAACCGGTCGCGCAGTTGCGTCAGCGGAATGTTCACCGCATTGGCCAGCCGGCCAAAGTCCGCCAATTCATCGAGGTCGCGAACGTCGAGCAAGAAGTCGCCGTTCGGATGCCACGTCTCCGGCGCCACCGTGGCGATATCTCCACGGGCAATGTGTCCCGCCACAAACCCGGCAATGTTCACCGGGTCATTGGCCGCGCCGAACGGTGGCGAATAGGCGAGGTCGAGGTTTTCCAAATCGAACACGCTCATTTTGCCCGCGATGGCCGTCGCCAGCACGTCCACCCTCTTGTCGATACCGTTCTCGCCGAGCACCTGTGCCCCGAGAAGCCTGCCGGTGCCTTCCTCCGCGATCAACTTGATCAGCACCGGCGTCGCCCTCGGGTAGTAATGCGCGTGGCTGTTGTCACGCGTGAGACTGGTGAACACACTGAACCCGGCCTTGGCGGCTTGTGCGCTGTTGATCCCCGTGAAACCGACGGTCATGTTCAGCACCCGCACAATGGAGGTGCCGAGCGCGCCCGGATACGTCATGCGCGCGCCGGCTGCATTGGCTCCGGCGATGCGTCCCTGCCGATTGGCCGGGCCCGCCAACGCAATCCGCGCCCGCGCGCCGGTCAACGCGTGCATCGTTTCCGCCGCGTCCCCCACGGCGTAAATGTTCGGGTCGGACGACTCCATGCGCCCGTTGGTTTTGACGCCGCCCGTCACGCCAATCTCCAACCCGGCCGCGCGGGCCAGCTCGACTTCGGCCTTTATGCCCACGCTGAGCAGGATCAAGTCCGCCGGCAACTTGCTCCCGTCGGCAAATTCCACGCCTTCCAGAGTAAACGCCGACGCCTCAGCATCGAGTTTGAAATCGAATTCCGGTCGCCGGATGTTGTCCTGCAAATGACGGGCCATGTCGCGATCCAGCAAGGGCAGGATTTGCGGGTTCCGTTCCACAATGGTGACGTGCAAGCCGCGCCGGTGGAACGCCTCGGCCATTTCCAGCCCGATGAACCCGCCGCCGATCACCACGGCGCGATGCGGCTTGCGCTCGTTCACGAATGCGGCAATGCGGTCCATGTCCGGGATGTCGCGCAACGTAAACACGTGCGGCAACCCGACGCCGGGGATGGGCGGGACAATCGGTTTGGCGCCCTGGCTGAGAATCAGCTTGTCGTAGGGCACATCGCGCTCGCTGCCATCCGCGCCCTTGACCCGCACCGTCCGCGCCGCGCGGTCGATCGACAAAACTTCATGGTTCACATGCGCCTGCACGCGGGAACGCGCCCAGAACGTCTCGGGCGTCATGACGATCAGCTTCTCCCGGTCATCAATCTCACCAGCGATGTAATACGGCAGACCGCAATTCGCGAAGGAAATATACGGGCCGCGTTCAAAGACGTGGATTCCGGCGGTTTCATCCACGCGACGGGCCTTGGCGGCGGCTGAAGCGCCCCCGGCTACGCCACCAATGATGATGATTCGACGAGGAGCATTCATAAGTCACAAAAATCAATGGTTCACTTCACAACCGCAGTTTGACGAACAGTTGACCCGGCGATTCCACGGCATTTTGGCGAGGAGCAACGCCAGACCGCAGGTGCCGGTCAGTCCCGCGAACAACAGACCGCAACCCATCACGAGCGGGATGATGGCAAACCACACGCTCACCCCCAGCGCCAGCGCCGCACCCGCCGCTGACAAAAAGCCCACGGTAATCTGCACCTGGCGCATCAACGGCAACACCCGGCTCTCGCCGCGTTCCACCGGCAACCCGGCTTGCACCCATGCTTCGATTCCACCTTCGACCGGCACGCAATCCTCAAAACCCGCTCGCCGGAACCTCTCAATGGCTTTCGCGGCCCGGGTTCCCGACTGGCACATGATATACAGTGGGACGTCGCTTCTCCCCCGATTCCGCAGAAAAGCCGCCGCGTCGAGCTTGTCGAGCGGCGTCAATCGGCTTCCCGTGACATAAATGGCGGCGTGCTCGCCGGGGGTGCGAACATCGAGTAATTCAACGGGGAGACCTTCGGTCATCCGCCGATGAAGTTCCCGCGGTGTGATGGACGTTTTGGAATGGACAATCGGTGCGTTCATGGTATAATTATATAACCATACAGTTATATGTCAAAGGGGAAATATACGCGTCTGCTCACCGCCGAGGAACTCGAGCGGATTGCCAGCCGGTTCAAGGTGCTCGGGGAACCGATGCGATTGCGCATTCTGCAGGCCGTTTGCAAGGAACCCCGCCGCGTGAACGAGATCGTGGCGGCCGTCGGGTCCACCCAGGCCAATGTCTCCAAGCATCTCGCGTTGCTGGCCGCCGGCGGCGTTCTCGCCCGCCGCAAAAACGGCCAGTGTGTGTACTACGCCGTAAAAGACAAACTGGCCGTGAAGCTGTGCGAACTCGTGCACGCCCAACTCGCCGAGTAGTGAGTCCGTCCGCCAAACCCGGATTGTGATGAAAAGGCTCAGCGCTTTATAATTTCCCCATCCGTCGGTGAACCATCGTCCCCCGGCCTTCGTAGCCAAGGCGGCACGCCTCGGCGAAGTAGGCTCCGCCCCATTGGCCCCAGAATGATCCCTCACGGCTTTTGGCGGGAGTGCCTGCAAGCGTGGACGTTGCGTTGTCCCACCCCAGGCCGCGTCCACCCCGGCAAAAAAAGTTCTTGCACAAACCTACCATTGTAGTAGAGTTTAATATGTCTACCATAATGGTAGACATTACCCCGGTTGTCTGGTGTAGGAGCGAGGCCCGCCCAAGATACTGGCGTTGCCTCACGAGAAAATGAAAGAAGACCCTCGTCTGACCGAGGAAGAGCGCGCCTGGCTCTTCATCGTGCGGCGGCAGGTTCGGTCGTTGCGCTTCGGCGTTGTGCAGATTGTCGTTCACAACGCCCAGGTGGTGCAGATCGAGCGGACGGAAAAACTGCGCCTCAACGAAGCCAGCCGCCTGGCCAATGAAGGCAGCCTGGGGTCCATGGAAGGAATTTGATGCCGGCCAGATTCACTGGAGGCAAATGACTCAACAGATAATCGCGGAGCTGGCCAGGCGACTGGAAGTTCTGTCACAGGAGAATAGTCACGGTTATGAAATCCAGTCGCGTCGTACTGGCCGCCCTGCTCGCCGCCAGCCAATTGTTCGTGAACCTGCGCGCCACGCGCGCCGATGATGCCGGCACCAACTCGCCGCCGGCAGCCGCCAAACCTGCGGAGAAGGCCCCGCCCCCTGAGAAAGGCGCTCCGTTGCCCTTGCATCAAATTGAAGGCAATGGCGGAATCTTCTCCACCTTGTCCGCCTACATCGTCAACCCGCCGCGCAATGGCGAGCCAGTCGGTCGTCCCGCCGCCGGTTTCTCTTTCGTTGACATCGGTCACGGGCAGAATCTGGAGGCACTCACCCTGACGGAGTCGCCGTGGAAACGGCTCGAACTCGGCTACGGTTGGGATTATTTGGACCTGGGCGACCTGCCGCTGGACATCAAGAACGTCACCAAGGTGAGCATCCATGAACAGGATGTTCAACTCCACAACTTCAACGCCCGGCTGCAATTGCTGCAGGAAGGCGAGTTCAATCAAAAATGGCTGCCGGCACTGACGTTCGGGTTCCATTTCAAATACAACGACGGGATCGGCAAGATCGACGAGGATCTGGGCGGCGCGTTGTCCAGTGCGGGCATCAAACATCACGACGGCGAGGACTATACGCTCTACGCCTCGAAATTGATCACCCAATTGCCGCGGCCAGTTCTCATCGAAGCCGGCGGACGCGCCACCGAGGGCGTGTGGAATGGGCTGGGGGGCTTCACTTCCAAGTACGATTTCTTGTTCGAGGGCAATGTGGTCGTGTTCGTCACCGGCAACTTCGCGCTGGCGGCCGAGTACCGGGAGCAGCCCAACGAGTACAAACCGATCGGCAATCTCGTAAAGAAGGAGGGCGACTGGTGGACGCTGGACGCCGCCTATGTTGTCAACAATCACTTCACTCTGGCCGCTGGATACGGACATTTCGGCAACGTCTTGAACCACGAAGCCGACGGCGTCTGGGGTATCACCACGAAATGGGAGTTCTAATACCGCAAAATCAATTCGCCGCCGCGGCGGGAGGCATTCCTCCCCGTGGCGGCAACGGAGGCAACATGAGCAAGCAACATTACTTCGAAGACAACTCGTTCTCCATCGGGAACACCCCGCTGGTCAAATTGAATCGCGTCACTGACGGCGCGAATGCCACGGTGCTGGCCAAAATCGAGGGCCGCAATCCGTCCTACTCGGTCAAATGCCGCATCGGTGCGGCGTTGATTTGGGACGCCGAAAAACGCGGGGCGCTTAAACCCGGCGGCACCATCGTCGAACCGACCAGCGGCAACACCGGCATCGCGCTGGCCTTTGTCGCCGCGGCACGCGGGTACAAGATCGTGCTCACGATGCCGGAGACGATGAGCCTCGAGCGGCGTCGCGTACTCGCCGCGTTCGGCGCCGAACTGGTGTTGACCGGGGGACCGAAAGGCATGAAGGGCGCGGTGGCCAAGGCCGAGGAGATTGTCGCCTCCGACCCGCGGAAGTATTTTATTCCCCAGCAGTTCAAAAACCCGGCGAACCCCGCCATCCACGAGAAGACCACCGGACCCGAAATCTGGGAACAGTCGGGCGGGTCGATCGATATTCTCGTGTCAGGCGTGGGCACGGGTGGTACGATTACTGGAGTGTCTCGCTATATCAAAGGCGCCAGGAAACGAAAAATCCTCTCGGTTGCGGTCGAACCGAAAGAGAGTCCCGTCATTACCCAGAAACTCGCGGGCCAGGAACTGAAACCCGGTCCGCACAAGATCCAGGGCATCGGCGCGGGGTTCATCCCCGATACGCTCGATCTATCCATCGTGGATCGCGTCGAACAGGTGGACAGCGCCGAGGCGGTCACGTTCGCCCGACGGCTGATCCGTGAGGAAGGCATCCTGGGTGGGATTTCGTCCGGCGCAGCCGCCGCCGTGGCGGTGCGGCTCGCGAAGCAGCCGGAGTTCGCGGGCAAAACCATTGTCACCGTGCTGCCCGATGCAGGCGAGCGCTACCTGTCCACCGTGCTGTTCCAGGATTGGGCCTAACGAAAGAGGAGAAAACGACAATGTCGGATAATACACCAACTCATCGACTCGGCACCCTGGCGCTGCACGCCGGTCAGGTGCCAGACCCCACCACCACGGCCCGCGCCGTGCCAATCTACTCGACGACAAGCTACGTGTTCCATAGCACGGAGCACGCGGCGAATCTGTTCGGCCTGCGCGAATTCGGCAATATCTACACCCGCCTGATGAACCCCACGACCGACGTCCTCGAAAAGCGCCTGGCGGCGCTGGATGGCGGCGCGGCGGGATTGGCCTTCGCCAGCGGTCAGGCGGCCATTACGGCGTCCCTGCTGACGATCGTGCATGCGGGACAGAACTTCATCTCCGCCAACAGCCTGTACGGGGGAACGTGGACATTGTTCACCCAAACGTTCTCGAAGCTCGGTATCGAGGTGCGGTTCTTCGATCCCGCCAAACCGGAGACCATCAGCAAGCTGGTGGACAAGAATACCCGCGCCGTCTACATCGAGACGCCGGGCAACCCCAAGAATGACGTGCCGGATTACCGCAAGATCACCGACATCGTGCACAGTCACGGCCTGCCGGCAATCATCGACAACACAGCGCTGACGCCGGCATTGTTCCGGCCGATCGAACACGGCTTCGACATCGTCGTATATTCCACCACCAAGTTCATCGGCGGCCACGGCGTCCATCTCGGCGGCGCGATTGTGGACAGCGGGAAATTCCCCTGGGCCAAGGAGCCAAAGAAATGGCCGGAATTCACGGCTCCCGATCCTTCGTACCACGGGATGGTATTCGAAGAGGCGCTACGATCCATTGGCAATATCGCCTATATCATCTACATCCGCACGCACTGGCTCCGGGACACCGGCGCGGCCCAGAGTCCGTGGGGATCGTTCCTGACGCTGCTGGGATTGGAGACGCTGCATCTGCGGCTGGAGCGGCACTCGAAAAATGCCCTCGCCGTGGCGGAGTTCCTGTCGAAGCATCCCGCGGTGTTGTGGGTGAATTATCCCGGTCTGCCGAGCCACCCCGACTACGCCAGCGCGAAGAAATACCTGCCGGACGGTCAGGGAGCCATCGTCGGATTCGGTATCAAAGGCGGCAAGGAAGCCGGTGCGAAGTTGATCAATAGCGTCAAGCTGTTCAGCCACCTGGCGAACATCGGCGACGCCAAATCCCTGATTATCCACCCGGCCACGACGACGCACTCGCAGCTCACACCCGAAGAGCAGTTCCAAACCGGCGTGACCCCTGAGTTCGTCCGATTGTCCGTGGGCATCGAGGATGTGCGCGACATCATCGCCGACCTCGACCAGGCGCTGAAGATGTCACAAAAATGATTCGTGCCTCCGATGGGTGACAACCTCCTCGACAGCAGCGACAGTGTGCGGCACGCGAAACCGTTGCGGTACGTGCAAACCGCGACGTTCGATCACGCGCTGAAACTGGAACTCGGGGGCGAGTTGCCCGGCGTGACCGTGGCCTACGAAACCTATGGCCAACTCAACGTGGCCAGGGACAATGCCGTGCTCGTCTGCCATGCGATCAGCGGCGACTCGCACGTGGCCCAACATACCGCGGATGACGACCCCGGTTGGTGGGACGTCGTGGTCGGTGCGGGAAAACCAATTGACACCGATCATCTGTTTGTTATTTGTCCGAACCTGCTCGGCGGCTGCCGGGGTACGACGGGCCCCGGCAGCACCAATCCCGCAACGGGTGAACCGTACGGCCGCGATTTCCCGACAATCACCATCGGGGACATGGTGGAGACCGAGCGACGGCTGCTCGATCACCTCGGAGTCGAACGACTGCGCGCGGTCGTTGGTGGCTCCATCGGCGGGCATCAGGCACTCACGTGGGGGACGCGCTGGCCGGAACGCGTCCGCCGCGTGGTTGCGCTCGCCACGTCTCCACGATTGACGAGTCAGGCACTGGCGTTCGACGTGGTGGGGCGCAATGCCATCCGCCGCGACCCGGATTATCACGACGGACGGTATTATGGCGCCGAACACGGGCCGGAAGTGGGTCTGGCCATCGCCCGCATGATCGGCCACATTACCTACCTGTCGCGCGAAGCGATGACCAGAAAATTCGACGCGAATCGCCTCCAGCCGCGGGATGAGGCCGTCGAGTTTGAAAAGACGTTCTCGGTCGGCTCGTATCTCGGCCATCAAGGGCGAAAATTCGTGGAACGATTCGACGCCAACAGTTACATCACGCTATCGACGGCAATGGATTTGTTCGACCTCGGCGGTACGCCGTCGGAACTGGCCTCGGCCTTCCGCGGCACACGCAGTCGCTGGCTGGTGATCAGTTTCTCCAGTGACTGGCTGTTTCCCCCGGACCAATCGCGGGACATCGTCAACGCCCTGGTCGCCAACAACGCGCCCGTCAGTTATTGCAATGTCCAGAGTGACTGCGGGCATGACGCCTTCCTGTTGCCCAACGAGATCGCCAGTTACGGGGAGTTGATCCGCGCATTTCTTGACGACGATGTCGCGTCGCCGCCGGACGGCTTCGCGATCGGCCGCAAGGCGCAAGACGGTCTCAGTCCAACGAGTATCTTTCATCAGCGGCGCATCGACTATGAGCGCATCGTGGAATTGATCCCGGCGGACGCAAGCGTGCTCGATTTGGGTTGTGGCCGGGGCGGCCTGCTGGCGCGCCTCAGGCAGGGTGACCATCATCGCCTGGTCGGCGTGGAACTCGACGAACAAGCGGTCATCGCTTGCGTGCACCGCGGCCTGGATGTGATCCAGGCGGATCTCAACAAGGGACTGCGCGGGTTCGGCAACCAGCAGTTTGACTGCGTCGTGCTTTCCCAAACGCTGCAGGCGGTGCGCGACGTGCCCGGAGTCATCAACGAAATCCTGCGCGTCGGTCGCATCGGGATCGTCAGTTTTCCAAACCTTGCCTTTCGACCACTACGCAACATCCTCGCGAAGGACGGTCGGGCGCCACGGGGCTACGGCTGGATTCGCGAGCAGTGGTACGACACCCCGGATGTGCGGTTTCTGTCCATCGCGGATTTCGAGGAATTCTGCTGCGCGAAATCCATCCGCATTCACCGCCGCATCGCGCTCAATACCGAAGACGGCACCGAGGTGTCCCACGATCCCAACTTCGATGCCGACCTGGCCATCTTTGTGATCAGTGGCTCGAGTTCGGCAGCATAGTCCAAGGGGTCTAAGGGTTCAGCGCTTTATAATTTCCCCATCCGTCGGTGAACCATCGTCCTTCCCACTCGCGTCTCCCGACCCAGGCGTTTGTCTGGCCCAGATTCGTCCCTTCGCCCAGTTGCTTTCCGCGCGGCGTGGACTATATTGGCGCGTGGTGGCGAGGTCGCAGATGATGGTTAACGGTCCATCGGAGGAACAAGTTCGGGCCCGCGCTTTCGAGATCTATCTGGAACGCGGCCGCCAGCCCGGCCATGAATTGGATGACTGGCTCCAGGCAGAGTTCGAACTGATCCATCTGCCCATTCGTGTCGCCCATCTACTGCCCATCCGAAAGCAGAAGAACCTTTCGCCGCGCCAGCGTGCACCGTTGTCCGTGCGCTTCTCCAAACACTAGCGGGCTCCCTTCGCCCGCTCCCTCACCCCCACGGACACATGGACGCGCTGGCCCGGCGATCTTCAAAAATCGTACTTTCCCTTGATCGTCAACGAGCCAAGAATATCGTTGCCATCCTGCCCGCGAAATTCCTCGGTTCGGATGATGTGCGTGTACGTGATCTCCACGTGTCGGAAAATTTGCAGCGCCATTCCCCAGCTCACGTCGCCCACCAGTATGTTCTTGGGGATGCTCGCACTGCTTTGGAATGAATTGCCATCCAGCGTGATGTCGCGGCCCACCGCCCGGCCATCGAGCGCGCCGAACGCGTACCCGAAAAACCACGGCGTCCGACGCGTCAGCCCGCCATTGACCGCTCCCGGCGAGTCGATGATTTGCACGCCGAAATCCGGTGGAAGATGATAGCCTAGCCGCATCATCGCGCCCGCCGTGGCCAGCGTGAACACGTTTCCCAGATCGCCGCCGATGCGCGGAATCACGTCCACGTAGTGCATCGTATTGGTCGTCGGTGATAACCGCCACAGCCGCTCGTACTTCAGCACCAGGCCCGGTTCATTCTTGATTTGGTGGCCCCAGCCCAGCGGCACATCGTTGGAAAACCACCACCCATGAACCGTCTTCTGCGCCTCTTCCGCAATCGAGTCGGGGCCGACCACCCCCAGGTTGATCTCGAAGTTCTCCATGGTGGCAACGTTCGGCGCGTATTCGCCCCGACGTTGGTAGATGGCGCCCGTGTACAGCCAGCCCGCATACGGCCGATCCGTCTTGATCGGTGCGGAATTCGTCAGGTCGTTGGGCGTGTACATGTTCTGGCCCAGAAGAATCAACCCGAGGTCGCCCGCTTGCGGTTCGATTCCCCACTTGGGGAAAAAACTGTTGAGCACATTCGTGAGCCCGGGCATCCAGTCGTCTCCGCCAAACAGACAGATTTTCAGCCCCTGCGTGTAATGCCGGTCCTGGTGCGTCCCGAACGGATTGCTGAGGGAATCGTTCTCCTCGGTGATGGAGACAAAACCGGTTTGCTCGTCGGTAACCGACGCCGAAGCGCCGACCCCACAGCCTGCGTAAGCCAGTAACACACAGCAAAGGTGGACCGTGGGACATCGTTTGAGAACAAAGACCCGCTTCGTTTGTTTCACGTGGCGCGGAGTCTACAGGAGCGTGACACTGATACAACCTTATTCGCGCGATGCGTGCTGCTGGAGCGTATATCCGGAGTGTCGTTCGGCCGCGTGCCCTCACGCGGCGTATTTCCAGAGTGCCCTCACTTCTTGCCGAGGATCGCTTTGGCAGCCGCGGAATCTTTCATCGGGAGTCTGGTGCGGCGGATCCCGTCGAACTTGTAGAGGGCTCCGGCGACGGCTGGCGCCGTCGGGATGAGGCCGATTTCGCCCACACCCTTCGCGCCGTACGGACCGCTCGGTTCCTTCTCCTCGATGAAGATGCATTCGACCTCCGGCATGTCCTTGGCGCGGAGGATGCCCAGCGAGCGCAAATCCTTGCTGGCGATATGGCCGCCCTTGAGTTGCAGTTCCTCGGTAAGCGCGTACCCCAGGCCCATATGGATCGAGCCTTCGATCTGGCCTTCGAGCAGGACCGGGTTCATCACCTTGCCCACGTCGTGCGCCGCCACGACTTTTTTCAACTTGCCCGAGTCGTCAAGGATCACGACTTGCGTGGCGAATCCGTACGTGATGTGTGTCTTCACGTTCGGACCGGTGTAGCCCAGCGGGTGCGTGTCGTTCACGATAAACTCGCCGTACCACTGCTTCCCCGCCAGCTTCTTCAACTCGTTCTTGGTGATCGCCCCGTTGCTGCGCACGGCTTCCAAATCCAATTGAAATTTCGCGCACGCCGCGCGCACCGCCTGGCAACCCAGCAATGTCCCGCGCGAGCCCGTCGTTTGCGCGCAATCCAGCGCATACCGCGTGTCCGTGACCACGCGCACCAGCCGCGGGTTGATTCCCGTCTCCTCACAGAAGGTCTGCAGTTGCACGGTGAACAATCCCTGCCCCATCTCGGTAAACCCGGTGCGCACCACCACCGTTCCGTCTTCCTCGACCGTGATCATCGCCCGTCCGCCATCTTCGCTGCCATTGCCGAGACCGACGTTCTTGATGCCGCACGCGATGCCGGCGTATTTCGAGTTGCGATAAACGTCCCGCACCGCCAGCAGCGTCTTCTTCAGCCCCACGCTGGCGCGCAGCACCTGTCCCGTGGCAAACATGTCGCCCACCTCCAGCGCGTTGCGCCAGCGAATCTCCCATCCGTCGATGCCAGCCTTTTCGGCCAGCATGTCGATCACCGTCTCGATCCCGAACGCCGCCTGACTCGCTCCGAACCCGCGCATCGCCCCGCACGGCGGGTTGTTCGTGTACGCGCCGACGGATTCAATGTCCACGACCGGCACGCGGTACGGACCGCACGCGTGACCACCCGCGCGCTCCAGCACTTTCGTGCCGACGGACGCGTACGCGCCCTTGTCGCCAATCGCGCGCACCTTGACGCAGGTCAGATGGCCGTTCTTGTCGCATCCCGCCCAGTACTCAAACTTGACGGGATGGCGTTTCGGATGGAACCGTGTGCTTTCCTCGCGGTTAAACGTCGCCTTGCAGGGCCGCTTGGTCAGCCAGGCCATCAACGCGACGTGCGGCTGTATCGCCAGGTCTTCCTTGCCGCCGAACGCGCCGCCGTTGCTAACCAATTCGATGTACACCTTGTCGCGCCCCAGACCGAGCACGTCGGCGATCTGGTCGCGGTCGTCGTACACGCCCTGCCCCTGAGAATACACGATGATCTGTGTCCCGTTCGCCACCGCCGTGAGCGCCGCCGCCTGTTGCTCCTTCGTCAAATTGCCAAACCGCACCCAGGCCGCGCCGCCGGTGAGCGGAATGGCCAGACTCGACTCGGGTTCGAGGAACGCGTGCTCGACGTGCTGGGTTTGCACCTTGACATTGACCGTGTGCGCGGCGTTCTTCCACGCTTCGTCGAAATTGCCGCGGGTGATCCCGGCCTGGCACAGCTTGTTCGGTTTCGGCGGATGCACCAGCGGCGCGTCCGGCGCCAACGCTTCCTCGGGCGTGAGCACGGGCTTGAGCACCTGGTAATCAACCCGGATCAGCCGGACTGCCTGACGGGCCGTGCGCTCGTCTTCGGCGGCCACCATCGCCAGAATGTCGCCCACGCAATGCGTCTCTTCGCCTTCGCCGATGAACACCGGCCAGTCGCGGTAGATCAACCCCACGCATTTTTCGCCGGGCACGTCGCGGGCGGTAATGATCCGTGTCACGCCGGGCAAGCGTTCCGCCGCGCTCGTGTCGATCTTCACCACCTTAGCCCGCGGGTGCTCGGAGAACACGAAGGCGCCATGCGCCATGCCCGGCACCTTGAGATCGTCGATGTAGTTCTTGTTGCCAAGTGCCTTGTCAGCACCCTCATACAGGATCAGCGACGTGCCGACCCGCCCCGATTCGTCAAGTGCCGGAAACTTCCCGCCATGATGCACCTTCCCGGCAAGCTCGATGGCGTCCATGATCTTGGTGTAGCCGGTGCAGCGGCACAAGTGCGGCCCCAGCCAGCGGGCGACCTCCTCGCGCGGCATGGCGGGATTCTGGTCAAGGATCCACTTGGCCCGCATGGCGATGCCGGGAATGCAGAAGCCGCATTGCAGTCCGCCGGTCGTCACGAATGCTCGCGCCAACAGCTCCCGCTCCGCGGGGGAGAGGCCTTCCAACGTCGTGACGGTCTTGCCGGCGACGGCCTTCGCCTTGACCACGCAGGAAAGGACGACTTTCCCATCGACCAACACGGCGCAACAGCCGCATTGCCCCATCGGTTGGCAGCCGTTCTTGGGAGAAACGATATCGAATTTGTCCCGAAGCAGATTCAGCAGCATCAACTCGTCGTCAACATCCGATGACACGAGCCGGCCGTTGAGCGTAAACCCAATCTCACGGGCGGTTGCGACCGTTGCCATATTGTAATTTTAGGCCAGACGCAGAACGAATCAAATCAAAACCTATTTGCAGCGCCGCTGGCGATCTGCCGCAAGAGGGTGCGGATGGGACAATGCAACGCATTCTCCGTGACCTTTGGGGAGTCATTCTGTCATCAGGCGGAATCCTCTTTCATGCGCTTGAATTCCGCCTGCGCACTTACTCAACCGACAACGGAATGGCCGTTCTTCGCTGACGCCTCGGAGATTACGGCACGATGCGTGTCCCCGTCTTGCCCTCCAGCGCCGCCGGGAGAACTTCGGGACAGGTGATGAGCGCTTCCGTCCCGCCGTTCTCGAGGAATTGGATGCACGCCTGGATCTTCGGCAACATCGAGCCGGGTTTGAAGTGGCCTTCCGTCATATACCGTTTGGCTTCCGCAACGGTCATGCGATCGAGCGCTTTCTGATCGGGCTTGCCGAAGTTGAGACTGACCTTTTCGACCGCCGTGGAAATCACCAGCAGGTCGGCGGCAATCTCTTTGGCAAGCACGGCTGAGGCGAGATCTTTGTCGATCACCGCCGCCGCGCCTTTCAGGTTGCCCTGCTCGTCCTCCACCACGGGAATCCCCCCGCCGCCGGCCGCCACGATGATATAGCCATCGCGAACCAATTGCTTGATGGCGTCCGCTTCGATGATGCGCGTCGGCTTCGGCGACGCCACCACACGCCGCCAGCCCCGCCCGGCGTCCTCGACCATGGTCCATTTCTCGACGCGCATGCGGTCGTCAGCCTCTTCTTTCTTGTAGAATTGACCAATCGGCTTGGTCGGCTTCTGAAACGCCGGGTCGTTCTTGTCCACCAACGCTTGCGTGACAATCGTGGCGACCGATTTCTTGAGTCCGCGCCGACGAAACTCGTTGTGCGTCGCCTGCTGAATCTGGTACCCAATCGCCCCTTGCGTGTCCGCGCCAATCGAGTCCAGCGGGACCTCGTGCAGCAGCCCGCGCGAATGTTCGCTGCGCAGCAGAATGAACCCGACCTGCGGGCCGTTCCCATGGGTGATGACGACGCGAAATCCCTGTGCCACGAGATCGACAATGTGTTGCACGGTCTCGACCACCGCGGCGTATTGGTCGGCTACGCCCCGGTGCGCTTCGTCTTTGATAAGTGAGTTACCGCCGATGGCTATGACTATAGTTTTCGTGTTTGTGGTTTTCATGAGTTGGAATCCTTGATGCCGACAGATTAACTCTTGACAAGACATTTGCCTAGTGAAATGTACGGCCCAACAACGGTAGGAAGCCTGCCAAGCAGGCCGAGCCAAATACGCCGCATCGAACGTAGTATGGGAGGCATCAAAAGAAAAATTCGCCATGAGCCGACTGAGCATTGTTGCAGTCTCTTGTTGTATTCTGGCGTCGGTTCTGCCGCCTTGCAGCTGTCGGGCCGAGGACCAAGCGACGGCCTTGACTCTGACGCGGACGGATGCGGACCGGCAAGGCCCGTTCTTCGCCGTCACCGAGGAAAACGATCTCTTCTCCAATCCGTTCACTGCTAACCACACGGATCGACACTACACGCAAGGGTTGAAGTTCACCTGGCTCAACGGCGACAATGATCTGCCGCAGTGGGCCAAAAAGCTCAGCGACGATCTCCCGCAATTAGGGCTCCACACCACCGCGCAGAATCTGGGTTACGTGTTCGGCCAGAACATGTACACCCCCCAGAATCTCCACCTGAGCACGCTGATCACCAACGACCGTCCCTACGCCGGCTGGCTTTATGGCGGCGTGTACCTTCAGCGGCGAGGCGACGTGGGCAATTCCGGCGTGCCCGTGGAAGAGAGTTTCGAGGTCGATTTTGGGACGACGGGCCCCAACTCACTGGCGGCTTGGGCGCAGACGACATTCCACGAGGGATTCGATACCACCGACGTTCCTCAGGGGTGGCACAATCAATTGATTGGCGAACCGGGCCTGTTGCTTAAGTACGAGCGCTTCTGGCGGTTCTCGCCCGACGAGGCCAGCGCGCGGTACGTCGATTTCATCCCGCACCTGGGTGGCGAACTGGGCAATATCATGATTTTCCAGAATCTTGGCGGCACATTGCGGGTCGGTGTCAATCTGCCCGATGACTTTGGCCTGCAACTGATCGATTCACCATCGTCGCTCGGCGGGGAGATCACGTCGAACTCCCCGCCGTTCTCGTTCTACCTCTTCGGCGAAGCAGACGGGCGGGCTGTCGAGCACAACCTGTTTCTTGATGGCAACTCCTTCCGTGGCGGCCCGAGCGTGGAACGAATCCCCTGGGTGGCTGACCTGATCTCCGGCGGCGCGGTGAGGATCTTCCGCCACCTGGAACTGAGTTACACGCGGGTCGTCCGCACCCATGAATTTGTCGGCCAGCACGAGCCGGATTTGTTTGGGTCCTTGGAAGCGAAAGCGATGTTCTTGTTCTGAGCGACGTGCCGCCTAGTCGTCGATCCGACCGCAGCCGTCAGTAGCGGCCGTGGGCGGGCACCCATACCCAGCCGCCATAACACCTCGCCCAATGCCCCCGAACCCAGCAACTCGGCGCCGAGGCGGTACCGCCCACCTGCCTGATATCCGAACCCAGCGGCCTTGCCACTCCTATGCGCCGCGAATCCAGATGTACTGCGGTCCCGGCGAAACGACGACCGTTTCCGTCGACGGTGGCGGCGGTGCGGTTTGTGCGGTGACCACGGCTCCCCCTCAGAAGGTGGATGTGGCTGAGCAACAGGCGCCTGCCGTTCCTAGCAGCAGCCGCTCAACACGAGGCTGCCGACAACCGCCAGAACCCAGGCACCGATGCCCAGCTGTTTGGGCGTTATTGTTATCCTCTTCACGCTCTTGCCTCCACAAGCGTTACAATTACAGTATTGTCCCGTCTGCAAATGCGCGCTTCTCAAACCACCGAAACATCACCTCGTCGATTATGTTTCGCGTTGCCAGTTAAACAGTATAAGTGTTTTGCGTCCAATATATTATGAATTCACATTGGGATTTGGCGTTAATTGGAGATTGACGAAATTGGACTTTGCAGGTTTAATATGAACCTCTTGCAATGCTGCGGCCGTTATGGTAAAGTGCTGTGGCATAGGTTTGAGAGTGTCCGGGTAGGGACACGCGCAGAAAAGGGTACTAAGGGCATAAGGGCAGAGGTATGAAAAGATTGGCGACTGTACTTGTCGCGTTAGCGCTATTCACTGTCGTATCAAACACCCGTGCGGTGGCCTCGCTCACGAGCGTGACCTACACGGGCAGCGCGCCTACCAATGTCAAAAGTGAAAAGGGCGTGACCCTCAAGGCGAGCGCGACGTTCACCGTTTCCAACCTTGATCTGATTATAGAGTTGTCGAATATCAGCACAAATGACCCCAGAAGTGCTTCCGATATTCTCACGGGCATCTTTTTCGATATCTCGACGAACCTGACGTTGACGAAAGTTTCGGCGGCCGTGGCGCCCGGGAGCAAGGTCATCGGCCCTCTGCTTGGCTACAACGGTGATGTTAGCGGACAGTGGGCATACAGAGGCAACTTGCCGACAGGCAGTTTGTCGAAGGACGCTCCCGGGGAATACGGCCTTTCGAGTACAAAGTTTTCGTTTTTCAAAAAGAGCAACCTCTTCTCCGACACAAAGTTCCCGCGAACCAGCCCGCTCAGCAGCGTTCAATTCGGCATCACGGACATGAGCGAGCTTGCCACCAAAGCCCAGGGCAGCATCAAAAACGCGGACCTCATCCAAAACACGATTGTACTCATTCTTAACGGATTGCCGGTCGACTTCTCACTGGCTGACATCTCCGGCGTCACTTTCGTGTTCGGCACGAGCGCGAGCATCAAAAAGGGAATTGATATCGGCGGCACAATGGTCGCTCAGATTCCCGAACCGAGCACAGTCGTGCTCGTCGCCATCGCCTTGGCCGGAGCGCTCACGCTCATCCGGTCCAGCGTGTGGCGGCGGTAGTCGTTCGATTCGCGCCAGCACCCAATAAGAGCTGGTTGATCCTGCGCACCCCCTCCTTCTTGTCACTGCCAATCAGCGTACCGTCGGCGGCGCATCCGCCAAAGAGGTGAGACCGCTTCCAGCCGGAAACGCCGGGAATGCTTGCTTCGGCCCTGTTACACGTCTGGTTTACTCCGCTGGCATACGCGCACGGCGAGATAAACCACCACGAGAATGTTGACTGCCAACACATAGCCCCGTGTCGCGGTCGCGTGTCGGACCAACTCATATGCCTCAATCGGCACAAAGGAAGACGTGATGAATATGGTCAGGTACTCCGCCCAAACCTTCTCCATCAGCAACCCAATCCCTTCGGTCAGAAGCAGCCCCGAGTACACAAATGAAGTTGTAACGATCAACTTGATATCGCGCTGTTTCACCAAACCCACCGCCACCAGCCATCGCTGGATGAACCGGCTGTGCACGTCCACCTGAAATACGTGCGCCCAGTGGGTGATCACCACCGTCGCATCCTTGTGGATCAGCGACAGCGCGCCCACCCCCACTAAAAACAATAGCACGCCCTTGACCAACTTCAGGATTGCGATGGCAATAAATCCGATGTCGTGACGTTTCTTCGTTCCCATGCGGAGGCGGTCACTATCGCAATACTTCTTGTGAACGTCGAGCAGTCTTATTGCGCTGTCGCTTTCATGGAAACACTTCACGGAAAGACCCCTAAAGCTCCCCCGCCGCGTAAATATTGAAAACATTGGCCTCTACCATTTCTAAGCTTGGCAAGTATCAGTGGCACGGTAATGCCCCGCAACTCAGTTTCCTGAGCGTCAATGACCCGATCGTCACAAACGGCACCGCGAATGCGCATGGAGGTTTGGAATTCGATTCACTACCAACCGGCACGCCTGATATTCTCGACATTGAGAGCTTGGCAATCGAAAACGCCAATAGTAACAGCGTTCTCAGCACCACACTGCCCCGATTGGTTTCGTACGGACAGTCAAAGGCCGGGTCAACCGGACCCGGCCTCTTCGAGTATCAGTTTTGGACCTCGTTACGGTCTTCCGCCCATCACCAATGACAGAATCGCTTTCACCGTGTGCAAGCGGTTTTCGGCCTGGTCGAACACGACCGATTGCGGCCCGTCGATGACAGCGTCCTCAACTTCCGCCCCGCGGTCGGCAGGCAGCGGGTGCATGTAGCAGGCTTCTTTCTTTGCGAGCTTCATCCGCTTCTCGGTGGCGACCCAGCTCTTGTACTTGTTGATGATCTTCATCCCCTCTTCCTTGCGTTTGTCCTCGGGCACGCCCTGGTCGGCGAGATATTGGTGACAACCCCACGACTTCGGATAACACACGATCGCATTTTTGAAGCCGTCGTCCATGTCGTGGGTGATCTCAAACTTCGTCTTGTTCTCCTTGGAGAATTTCTTGGCCGCTTCCATTGCCCGCGGCATCAAACTGAATTCCTTCGGATACGCCAGTGTGACGTCCATCCCGAAACGCGGCAGCAGCCAGATCAACCCCTGCGCCACACTGAGCGGACGCGCGTACGCGGGCGCGTACGTCCAGGACACTACACATTTCATGCCGCGCAGGTTCTTGCCGTACTTCTCGCGCATCGTCATCAAATCGGTAATGGCTTGCAGTGGATGATCGACGTCGTCCTGCAGGCTTACGACGGGAATCGACGCGTGCTCAGCCACCCCGCGCAGATACCCGTTGCCCATGCCGTAGAAGCAATTACGGATCGCGATGCCATGACCGTACCGCGACAGCACCTTGCCGGTGTCCTTCGGCGTTTCGCCATGGGAAATTTGCATTTTGTCGGGCGTCAGATCGTGCGCGTGGCCGCCGAGTTGCGTCATCGCTGCTTCCGTCGAGTTGCGCGTGCGCGTGCTCTGCTCGAAAAACATCATGAACAGTGTCTTGTCCTGCAGGAGGCGATGCGGTTCACCCAGCGCGAAGCGGCGCTTCAGGTCGCCCGCCACATCCAACACGGTTTCCAGTTCTTCCTTCGTCCAGTCCGGCGTCTCAATATAGTCCTTGCCTCGTAATAGCGTCTGCATGATCAGTGCGGTCTCCTCGTATGGGTTAATTCAGGCAAGAAATAACATTGCGCCAATCCGGAGGCAACCAGAAATGCACATCAAAAAAACCGGCGGCTCTGCGCTCCAGCGTCCAGAAGCCGCCTGCATCGCGGCGGCGGCCGCCCCAATCACCGACCAACGCTGCTGTTGGCTGGCACACCCGCTCGGGCAACCGTGGCGAACATGCCCAACTTCCGCGGCATGACATCCTGCTGCCTGAGCAGCAACAGATCCTTCGTTTGCAAACCAAACCGCCACTCTTGATTGACGGTCTTCACCGGCCCCCCCCAACGGTGGGCACTGAGATGGCGTTCGATGGAAAACTCCAACCCGACCTGAGTTTTCTTCCATGCCGCCGCTCGCACTTCAATCCGGCCCTGTGACAGTTTGTCCGGCATGCCGCCCGCGGGATACAGACGCTCGACATAACGACTAAACAGATTCTTGAACTTGTCGGTCGGCTCGCGCACCACATCCCACCTCGCGTACTCTTCCAGGAACGCCCGTTCGAGTCCGGGGAAATAATGAGGTCCGCAATACGACTTTCCGTCAACGTCCCAGCCAACGCCGGCGGGTCGTCCACAGCCCGTCCACCCACAAAGCATGTCGCTCATCGCCTTCTCCTTGGGCTAACGTTGGAAGCATACTAATCCTTGCCGTCTGTAAATTCAATAACAATCTGCGGCATTCGGGTCGAAATCGAGTCAGTGGGTGCGCCTGCCAATCGCCAGAGGCACCTGCCTCTCGACGGCCCGATTCAATTCCGGCTCGCGGTTACCGCACTCGGTCTTGATCCGTAGCGGGCTAAAACGCCCAGAGACACACTCCCGCCGCGGCAATCGCGGCGCCCGCGAACCGGATCACCGGCAGCTTCGCGAACCGCTGCGCCGATACTCCGAGCCCGATGCCCGTTGCGTGCAGCAACACCGTTGCCAGCACAAATCCCGCGCCGTAGGCGTAACCAACGGCGTTGGCGGGCATTTCCGTGCCGTGCGAGTGCCCGTGGAAGAACGCAAACAACCCCACAATGGCCATGCTCGCCGCCAACGGGAACCGCGCCGCCACGGCAATCAGAATTCCAAATACCAGCAGCGAGAGCATGATCCCTTCTTCGGTGAACGGCACGCGCAGCCCGGCCATCGCCAGCGCTCCCCCCAGCGCCATCACGCCGACAAAACTCGCGGGCACCAGCCAGCGTGCTCGACCGCCCAGTTGCGCCGCCCATAAGCCGACCGCGACCATCGCCAGAATGTGATCGAGTCCGGACAACGGATGCGCGAACCCGCTGCCAAAACCATGGACGTCGCCGGGAATGACGTGAGCGTGGGCCCCCGCCGAGGTGACCAATAAGAATACTGCCGAAATCAGTAGAGAACGCGAAATCGTCTTCATGGCAGCCACTGTATTTCTCGCACCGGTCGTCTGTCAAGACACTTGCCGCCGGGATTCGCCGGCCCGAAACTCCGTCTCTCACTCCGCCAGCAGTGTCTTGACCTGGTTGGTGAGACCATCTCCACGCGCCTCCGTGGAACGGACGAAACCCTTCTTGTCCACCAACCACATGGTGGGTATCGATTGAATCCCGTAGCGGCTACTGATGTCGTTGCCCCAGCCCTTCCCGTCGAAGTATTGCGGCCATACCATGCCGGCTTGCTTTGTGAAATTGACCAACTGTTCCTTGTTCTGATCGAGCGAGATGCCCACGATCTCGAACCCATCTTTGTGCAACTGGTTGTACGCGGCGATGACGTTGGGCATTTCCATGCGGCACGGACCGCACCACGTCGCCCAGAAATCTACCAGCACGACCTTGCCGCGAAGTTTCGCCAGATCCACATCGGTCCCATCCACCGCCTTGAACTTCAAATCTAGCGGCGTCTCGGCACGCGACTGGCGATCCGCCACCCACCGTTGTTGCAGGGCGGCCCACTGTTGCTGCGCGGACGTAGTTCGAGCGTCACCCGCATGATTCTTTTGAAGGTCAGCGATATCTGCCTCCATCGCGGCCCGTGCCGTGGCGTTGCTGACCGGGCCGGATACTTTCAATACCTCCAAATCGGCCATGGCCGCCAGATATCTCGCGTCGGCCTTTATCACCGGGTCGACATCCGGAGCCACAGCGATCTCCTTCATCAACCCGAGCCATGCCGTATTGTTCGGCGGGTGATTGTCAATTTGCGCCCGCGTGGATTCGTCCAGCGCGCGCGCAAGTTTTGTTCCCCAATGCCGCGGCTCGCCGGAGGAACCTTTCTCAAACTCCACGATTCGCAACACCGCGGCCATCTCCATCTTGCCGGTGTTCTCCGCCAGTTTCAGCGCCGTGTTGTTGCAGTCGTAGTCGGCCTGGGCCAACACGTTCGCCCCGCGCGCGATCAGGAGTTTGGCGACATCCACCTGGTTGCGTTGCACGGCGTACATCAGCGCCGTCTTGCCGTGGCTGTCTCGGGTGTCAATGTCCGCGCCGTGCGCGAGTAAAAAATCGGCAAGCGCAACTTTGCCTTGCCGGATGGCTGTAATGAGAGGCCACCCTATATAGCCATCGGGATTGCCAACGTGAATATTGATATCTGCTCCGTGTGCGACAAGAACCTTCATGTTCTCAAGCTTTCCGCCGAATGCCGCCCACGCAGCCGCCGATACGTAGCGCTCGCTCGTTGCGTTTACTCGAGCGCCCTTGGCGATGAGTTCACCCACAAATTCCGCCGGCATGTAACCCGCCGCATGCATGAGGGGGGTGATGCCGAATTTTCTCGATTGGTTCACATCCGCGCCAGCCGCGAGAAGTTGACGGGCGATTTCCACATCGCCCCTACAGGCGTCGGTTAGCGGCGTCTGATCACCGTTTAACCGTGCGCTCGGGTTGGCGCCGTGGGCGAGCAGTTCCTTCACGATGGCGGCCTGAGGGTTTTGCACGGCCGTACACAGCGCGTCGTCGAGTTCCTTCTGTCTTGGGCGGTTCACGCCCGATTTGGCCACCAACAGTGATTGGACGGCAGCAAGATCGCCATTGGCGGCGGCATAGGAAAGATTCGTGTATTCTTCACCCCCGGCCTGTTTCAGGATTCTCGCCGCCTCCTCGTGCCCAGAGCGCTTGGCCCACATCAGAGCGGTCCACCCCAGATTGTCCGTCTTGTTCAGGTCCGCGCGGGATCGGATCAAAAACTGGAGCGCGGCAACTTGTTCCGATTGCTGAGCCGCCCACATCAGCGCTGTTTGACCTTCGTTGGTGTCCGGTGCGTTAATGTCCGCACCGGCTTCCAGTAAGATCTGGATTACGTCGTTGCTGCCTCCGATCACGGCCAGGTGTAGTGGCGTCTCGCCGTCATTGTTGCGTGCCCGTACGGAACAACCGTGTCTTAACAGACACCGGACTGCGTCGGAGTTTCCCCGGACGACCGCCATAAAAAGCGGCGTCCCGGGGAAATTGGCTTGGACCGACACATCAGCCCCGGCTGCCAGTAGGAGTTCCATGACTTCGATCCTGCCTCCGCGCGCTGCCAAGTGTAACGCGGTGCGACCCACAGGATCCTTCAAGTTCACTTGTGCCCTGGCACCGAGAAGAACACGCACGAGGGGTACGTTCCCCCGCGTCGCCGCAAACATCAATGCCGTTGTCCCGTTGACACCCTCTTGGGCATTGACGTCCGCCCCGGCCCTGAGCAACGCCTGCACGGTTTCCACGTTGCCAGTCGAGGCAGCGAGAAGCAACGGCGTCGAGAACGAGTCATCGCGCGCATCCACCTTGGCGCCCTCATGAAGCAGCACCTTGACCTCATCGAGTCGACCGCCTCGCGCCGCGTCAAGGAGGCGTTCGTTCAGTGTCTTTCCGGAGATTGTCGCCGCGTGAGGGACAGGCGCGGCGGGCGCAACGTCTGTTGCCAACGTGGGTGTTGTTCCCAGCGCGAGTGCTGAGAGGGCAAGAGCAACTCCAGTCCTGAGCATCATAACGGACTTCAGACAATTTCTGCCGCCGCGCGCAACTATGATCTTTAATCATAGCACAGACAATGAATATGGGACAGCGGGAACACTCGCCACATGATTCGTGAGGCGGCTCCCGCTGGGAGTGGGCCGCCCGTCTACTCCGCCAGCAGCGCCTTGACCTGCGCGGTGAGATCCGCGCCGCGCGCCTGGGTGGTGCGCACGAACCCTTTCTTGTCCACAAGCCAGGCCGACGGGATCGAGTTGATCCCGTAGCGGCTACTGATGTCGTTGGCCCAACCCTTCCCGTCAAAGTATTGCGGCCACGAGATGCCCGCCTGTTGCGTGTACCCGACCAACCGCTCCTTGCTTTGATCGAGCGAGATGCCGACGATCTCGAACCCATCTTTGTGCAACTGGTTGTACGCGGCGATGACGTTGGGCATTTCCATCCGGCACGGGCCACACCACGTCGCCCAGAAATCCACCAGCACAACTTTGCCGCGAAGTTTCGCCAGATCCACATCGGTCCCATCCACCGCCTTGAACTTCAAATCCAGCGGTGTCTTGCCGAATTGACGGATTTCTTGGGAAGCCCCCAGTTCCTGCTGGGCCATCGCGGCGACCCGAATATTCTGGCTGCCCTCCAACTCGCGCAATATCGATTCCGCTGCAACCGGGTCGCGCAGCTTCAAGAAATGCGCGTACCCCAATCGCAGTATCTCGGTTCGCTCGTCCCCCGGGTAATCCTTGCGCAGCCCGGCCATGTCGGCCTCGACCGCCGCGCGGGCCGCCGCATCGATTGTTCGGCCGGACGAAGCCAGCATTTGCAAGTGGATATTTGCGGCCAGAAATCTCGCATCAGCTCTCGTCGATGAGCTGGCGTCTGACGCACCGATAATCTCCGTGGCCGCCTGCAACATTGCCGCGTTGTCGGGTGGGCGACCATTAACTCGCGCGATCATGGACTCCATCTGCACCCGCATCAGCTTCGCGTCCCACCGCCGCGTGTCGCTCCCAAAACGGGTTTCGAACTCCAGCAACCCGCTGCGCAAATCGCCCAACTGTTCCACATACTGCGCTCGATCGCTCGCCGCTGCTGTTTTCTCCATCGTCTGCAGGCGACTCCACAGTTCATCGGCGGTCTTGTACTGCGACCAGTCCTCGCCGCGAACCGGCCAGATAGGCAATGACGTAATGAAGAACAGGAAAAGAATTCGTTTCATGTGTGCACGGCAACCAAGGATTCAATGACACCGAGTTGCCCGAAAGTCAACCGTCGCCATGCCTTCATCGTCACCGGGGCTCCGGTCCCAGGCTCGCCTGGACAAAATTCTCCGGGTGCACCCACCTGGCGAACGCGGCTTGCACGTCCTCGGCCGTCAACGCGAGGCACAGGCGCGCCGCGCGGATCGTTTCGTCGAGCGGGAGATCGTGCGTGGCGTAGAACAACAACTTCCCCGCGATGTCGCCCGTGCTGGATTCGGACAACGGAATTCCCCGCAGCCATTCCGCTTTCGCCTGCTGCAACTCGTCGGCGTCCACGGGTTTGGTCTGCATGTCCGTCAGGTCGCGCACGATGATGGCGCGGGCCTTCGATACGTTGTCCGGGTCGCACCCGTAATCCACCTTGTACAAGCCGCGCGTCTCCTGGATGTCGAACGACGAATCCACGGCATACACCAGCCCGTTCTCCTTGCGCAGATCGCGGTACAGCCGTGTCGCGTAGAATCCGCCGCCCAAAACAAAATTGCCCAGCCGCAGCGCGTAGTAGTCCGGGTTCGAGCGGTTTAATCCCAGCATCTCGGCCAGCGTCACCCGGTCCTGCACGCGGCTCTTGTCCGGCACCGCGGTAACGGCCGGTCCATTGGTGGGAACCGGGGCCGGAAGCACCTCAGGCTTCGGCCCGGTCGCCGTCCACTCACCGAACCATTTCTCAATCACCGACTTCGCTTGCTCGGGCGTCACACTGCCGACAACCACGACCGTTATCAGGTCGGGACGGAACACGTGTCGGTAATAGCCGCGCACGTTGTCAAGCGTCAGCGCGCTCACCGTGGATGTGGTCGCCTGACGCAACGCCGGGTCGTTCTTCGGAAGCAACGCGCTCGCCAGGGCGCGGTGAGCCAGGTAGTCCGGAGTCTGCAATCTGCCAGCCACTGTGTCGGAGACCTGCTGGCGCACGGTCTGGAACGCTTCCTCGGGAAACGCGGGATGCAACAGGTTGTCCGCCAGAAGTCGCACGCCGCGGTCGAAGTAGTTGGTCAGAACGTTCACGGAAAAATCCGTGCCGGCGGATTCCGTCGCGCCGATATCATCCAGTGCCTTCTGAAACGCCACGCGGTCCAACGTCTCGCTGCCAAACTCGAACAGTTGGTCCATGACCTGGTCCACGCCTTCCTGCCCCGGCGGCGCTTCGAGGTTCGGATTATTGCGCACCCGGCCGCTCACGCTCACCGTGCCGCTCATCGTTTCGGTCTGCACAATCAGTCGAAGTCCGTTCGTGAGCGTCGTGACCACGGGATGCAACCCGGACGCGGGAACGGGAAGACGCGCCAGTTGCGCCGCCGCCCAATCCGGCAGCGGTACGGCCCCCTTTTCACTCGACGCAAACGATTCGTGTCCGCCGTAGCTCGACGACGAAACCGGTTTGCCCGATTCCTCGGGGGTCACGATGGCCGTGATCGCACGGTCGAGGTTCAGGTACTTTCGGGCAACGCGGTTCACGTCCGCCACAGTGACCCTCTCGATCGCTTCGAGATCGTCGTCGGGCGAGTGGCGGCCTTCCAGGGCGAGCGCTTCGGCCCAGGTCATCGCCAGCCCTTCGATGGAATTCCTCTCAAACTCTTCATCGGCCAGCCGATGCCGTTTCGAGGCCTCCACCAAATCCGCCGGGACGCCATGCCTCACATAGTGGCGAAACACATTCTGCAACTCCTTGATCAACGCCGCGCTGCCGCCTCCCTTCGGAAACGTGGCAATCCCGTATGCCAGTCCTGCTTTGGGCAGGGCATCCAGCGAAAAATCCGTCGAGAGCGCTTTGCCGGCGGGCACCAGCGCGTAGAGGTCCGCGCGATGGCTGGCCAACACGTCGCCGAGGACCTGTGCCGCCGCGTAATCGGGGCTGTCGGAACCGGGCGCGCGAAACGTGATGACGGCGAGTCCATACGCCAGATCGCTGGTCATATGAAGCCTGTCCGGTTTCACCGATTGCAACTCGATGGACGGACGACGTGGCAGCCTTCGGGCAGGAATGTTCCCGAACAGGCGTTGCACCGTGGCCAGCGCCGATTGCGGTTCCACGTCGCCGACGATAATCAAGATCGCGTTGTTCGGCGCGTACCACTGGTTGTAGAAGTGTCTCAGCATCGCGCCCGTCGTCTTGTCGAACGAGGGCCGCGTGCCCAGCGCGTCGTGCTCGTACGGTGTGCCCTTGAACATCGCCGCAAGCAGTTTCATGTACAGGACGTATTCGGGATTGGACAGGTCCTGGGCAACTTCCTGTTCGATCGCACCCCGTTCCTTGCCCCACAATTCCTCCGTGGCCAAAATGCCGCTCATCCGCAGCGATTCGGTGTGCAACGCCAGTTCCAGATCG